>ERZ860668.1350-NODE-1350-length-15537-cov-2.979008_pt1 | contig 15537 bp, 12 predicted proteins | sample MGYA00510062_ERZ860668 | MGnify/ENA primary metagenome ERZ860668 (study PRJEB30046, sample SAMN00715258) | human gut metagenome | study: EMG produced TPA metagenomics assembly of the A metagenome-wide association study of gut microbiota in type 2...
GTCTGTCCGTAGGGGCGGGGTTCTACTCCGCCCTTACAGAATGGACAGTGTTCTTATTTTACGATAGCTTTAACAGCTTCTTCACCTTCAACAGCTACTACGACTACACCCTGAGGAGCTGCGATGGCAGCGTTGTCAGAAGTCAGAACTGTGTTAGCAACCACCTGACCGAGGATGTTAGAGATAACAACCTTCTTGCCGGCAGCACTTGCGATTGTTACTTGACCTTCGCCAGCGATCACCTTTACTTCAGATACTTCTACGCCTTCGTTGGCCGTAGGAGCTTCTGTTGTTACTACATTTACTGCGATAGCTTCTTCTTCTTTAGAAGTCAAAGTCACATATTCGTTGATGATACGCAGGTATTGGTTGTTTTCGTTCTGAACGTAAACAGCGCCCTCTTCACCGTCGACGAACGGGAACTTGAACTGGTACGGTTTAACAGCATCGTTCTTTAATGCCTTTTCCGTAGAAGCGATAACCAAAGTATCTTTTGTTGCAACACGTTTAGCTTCAACAAACATGACAGAGTCTGTACGATATGCACCCAAGAAATTACCGGCCAATGTGTCTTCTTCGTAGGCTGCGCCCTTCATGATGAAGTAAGTCGGTACGTTCAGCGGAGTTTCGCCAGCGTCAAACTTGGCTGTATCAATCCACAATGCAAATGATTCTTTGTTGTAATCAGATTTCAAGTCAGAAGTGATACGACGGAAGATGGCAGCGCTGTCAGCACCCATTGTCAACATATCTTCGCGTCCGTCTGTCTTGATCGTATAGTGGCCCGGAGCAACTGTCAGGTATTTCGGAGCGGCAGGAGCTTCCAAAGTGAAACGATCCTGGCCTTCCGGACAGCCTACACCTGAAACATACTGCATATAGTTGTCTGTAGCTTGAGCATTCAGATACCAAACTGTTTGTGTAGTTTGAGAAGCCATTGTACCTGTCAAAACATTGTATACTGCAAAGTATTCACCGTTACTTGCATTCTTGAATGCAAAGATCACAGGATATGCTCCTTCTTCTTCATCAATGATCAATTGGCCTTTTGCATTTCTGGTTAAAACTTTACCATCTTTTGTCTTGAATGTATAAGTTTCAGCAACCAATTCATCGTTTACACCGTATTTCTTTGTTTCCTTAACTGTCGGATAAAGCAACAGGGAAGCATCGTCAACCTTAACGCCTAATACAGAGTCAGCCACAGTTGTCACATAGATGTTTTCGCCGATACCGTTCACCAAGCTCAAAGCGAACTTCTTGTATTCAGGAGTTTCGATCTGATAATAGTCTACGCCACCTTTCTTGATGTCTTCGATAGCTTCGATCTTGAATGTATCCAACTTACCTGTTGTGTACAGACCTTCGCCGGCTTCGAACAGGATCAAAGAGAAGTCTTCGCCTGTGTAGCGGTTCTTGATCGTCATGTCCTTGCCTTCGCCTTCTACTACCCATACATTGTAAGAGTTGTCAGCCGATACTTCGTCTACAAATTCTCTGTAGTTGTTAGTAGCTGTGCCGCACAAGCTGTTTACGATATACTTGTCAGCCGTAGCCTTGTTGGTAGACTGGAAGAAGTAGTAACCTTCAGCGATTTCCGGATAAACAGGAGCTTCGAATGCGTAAGGCATCAAAGTACCTTCTTTTCTTGCATTGTTATCTTTTACAACCGTAGAAACCAACTCTTTGTCATCCAATACGGCTGCACCTAAAACAGTAGCACCTGATGCGTTGTCAACGATTTTAAAAGTCGCAGCAGCGGCAGCTGTGGCAGGCACATATTCAACAGCAGCGGCCGGAGTAAATGTCACACTGTCAGGATATCCTACCAAGTAAGACATAGAGAACACCTTCAAGCCATTTCTTTCTTTTGTTGCTGCTTTCGTAATGATCGTATCAGTGCCCAAACCGTAACCAAATACATTGTCTTGATGTACACTTTCCAGTCTGTAACGAGTTGTGTCGATTGTGAAGTATTCTGGATTCTCAATACCGATCTGTGAAGCCGGCAAGAATGCAAACTGAGTAGCAGCGTCTGCATCTTCTGCTGCTCCATAGAAAGTGATGTCGCCACTTGCATAACTCTTAACAGGAACTACCTGAAAGTTAGTCAAGCCCGGAATATTTGTAGACTGGATAACCGGCAATTTAAGATCGGCATAAGTCATGTTGATCAAAGTGTTCTTTAAAGTCTCAACACCATCTTTATCCAACTGCCAATGCGCAAAAGAAGCAATCTGAATAGTAGCAGTCGCTCCAACAAGACCGGCCAAAGCGTTTCTCATACTCTGATCTTTCGCTTTTGCCAAACGAGCTGAACGAACCATGTAATCTTCTCCATTAGCGAACCAACGATAAGATCCCAAAGCAACGATTGAATCACCTGCTTCTGTTGTATAACGATAAGCAAGCGTGTACATTTTTTCTGTGTTGCCATCACTATATGCATCTAAAGACCACCAAGCATTAGCGTCAGTCGCTGTTACTACTTTTGCAGAATCGGTAGAAGCCTTGATCTCAGTATATCCTGCATAATCAACAGTCTTGGCCGGAGCATCATAAGCCAACTTAACACCGGTTGCAACGTTTTCAAAAGCATAATCTTTCAGGCCACCTGCATTTTCACGAACTGTCACTTTCCAACTGATTGAATCTATATCAGCTGCGGTTGCAGGTTTAAAACTACTTTGTTCAACCGGGACAATTCCTTTTTCACCTTTCGCTTTTAGATAAGTAGGCCAAGGATGATCCCCTTGTGGCCCTTGGGTAATACTATTCTTTACAAGAACAACATCACCAGTCTTTAATTCATCAGGTGCAGTTTGTGCGAACGCCCCGACACTACCGACCAGTAGGACACCGGCCAAAAGAGTAGAAAACTTTTTGTTCATAATTAAATAATTTAATATTAATACTAAAGTGTAATAAGCTCTTTAACAACGATCGCTCTCTTAAAAATCAAAACAAACGGCGATCGACTTTATTCATCATTTGCAAAGGTACGCGTTTCTTTGATTCGCGCAACCCTTCTTTATCATTTTTTTCTCGCCATATAGGCTTTCTTATCAATCAAATAGACTATTCATTACAAAACCACCGATTACAAAGACAAACCCACTATTGTTCGGTACAAAAGATATATATTTTCCGATTAATTTCATTAATAAATAGAGATCTATATATAATGTACACGTACCTTAATATATAAATATATTATTTTCCGCAAATAATACATAGAGCTATCTGGAACTAGATATATTAATAACACGTACCTTCGCTGTTCAAAAACATCACTTATAATAAGAAACTTCCTTAAAAGCATAACGACGGATGCTTCCATCCCGTAACGCTAGCAAAAGATGCCCGGTTGATTCAATATCATGGATACAGGCCTCGAATTCTCCCGCCTCATCCCTATAGGCATGATAGCCCTCCCTTCTATACAATGCGAATTGATAGCGGATACGAATATCCTCGTATTCCTCTTGGAGGAGAGATAAATAATAGCGATAGAATACTGAGAGGAAACGGTCCAAAACCTCTTCTCGGTCCACTTCCTTGCCAGTTATTTGAAACAAGGAAACAGGATTCGGAGCATCTCCCCGAAACACCGCTTGATTCAAGTTTATGCCGATCCCGATGATGGAGCAATATAGATTATGCCCTGATAGATCGTTCTCAATCAACATTCCACAAATCTTCTTATCTTTCCAATAAATATCATTCGGCCATTTCACTGTGACATGATCCGTATATGAGTCTAACGTCTCTTTCACACTCAAGGCCGCTATTTGAGAAATCAAGAACTGGCGATTTGCAGGGATACACGTAGGGTACAGGACTGTACTAAACATCAAGTTCTTTCCCGCCTCAGACTCCCAGACATTCCCTATCTGCCCACGTCCGGCAGTCTGGAAATCGGCAACTACCACACTTCCTTCCAGAAGAGATTCCTTGATGACCAGCTCACGAAGCAGGCTATTCGTAGAAGTGGTTTCCGCCACACGCAAGATGCGGGGAGATTCATTATCAGTGCTCATCATTATAAATCTCCCTTATATTTTTTGGTAGTTTAGCGATCACCTCCCGGTAAGAGTGGAAGATCCAACGTTTAACCTCCTCGTCCTCCATATCCCGATCCAGATAAATGCTATTCCAGTATTTCTTATTAAAATGATAAGCCGGCTCAACCGCCGTATACCGTTCCCGTAACTCTTCCACATAGTCCGTACTACATTTCAAGGAGACATGAGGCTCCTCCGCATCCAAAGGAAGCAGCAGGAACATCTTATTCTCTACCTTAAAGACCAGCGATACCTCATCGAACGGGAAACACTCGATCGTATTCTTCAAGGAAAGGCAGTATTCACGTACTTCTTCTATATTCATAACTTTTATCTTTTAACGGCAAGGAGCATAGAAAGCATCTTCGATATGGTCGATCAGGAAACCCGTCTCTTTCTTGATCAATGTCACGATATCAAAACGGACCGGTAAGTCTATATTAAAATAACGGACATAGGCATCCGCAGCGGTGACAATCCTCCGAATCTTCTTGGTGTCTACCGCATCTTCCGGTGAAAGCAAAAAATCCTCAGAGCGTGTCTTCACTTCCACCACGATTAACTCATCTTCCTTGACAGCGATAATATCCAGTTCATAATGATGCCAATGCCAATTGGTATGCAACATGTTATATCCATGTTTTACCAGATAGGCACGAGCCTCAGACTCACCTTCCCGCCCCATATCGTTCTGTCTTGCCATCGCATTAATTTGCACAAATATAGCCATTTTCTTTGTTATTCGGCTATTCACTCGTACATTTGCAAATGTATGAGAGAAGAACGTAAATATTCATCGGCTCACCCCAATCATCCGAGGGTACACAAAGTGACCTTTATGCTGAATGACGAAGAGCATAAAGCGGTAAAACGTTACCTTTCACGCTACAAGATCGAGAATAAGTCCCGTTGGTACCGAGAGACGATCCTTTCTCACATCCTCAAGACCTTGGAGGAGGATTATCCGACTCTTTTCAACGAAAATGAGATGAGAAGATGAATCCTTTCAATGACGAATATTTCATGAAGCAAGCGTTGGTGGAAGCTCGTGCGGCAGCGTCCGAGGGTGAGGTTCCCGTAGGAGCTGTTATCGTCTGCAACAGCCAGATCATAGCGAGGGCGCATAATCAAACCGAATGCTTGAACGACGTGACCGCACATGCCGAGATGTTGGCGATTACGGCCGCCGCCGGAGTCTTAGGAGCGAAATACCTGACAAATTGTAGTCTATACGTAACCGTGGAACCCTGCATAATGTGTGCCGGTGCGATCGGATGGGCACAATTAAGTACGATCGTATACGGGGCATCCGATGATAAAAGAGGTTTCTCCAAATTCGCCCCTCAAGCCTTCCATCCGAAAGCGATTATCAAAAAAGGTATCCTTGAAAAAGAGTGCGCGGAAGAAATGCAGCGTTTCTTCAAGCAAAGACGTTAAGCTCTATTTAACTTCCTCGTAATCCACATACTCCCCTTCATCCTTGGCGAATATCTTCTTACGGTGCACATAAGGTGTACGATCATCATCATCGTCCCGGGCGGTAGTAGTCGTAGAACGATGTCCGGAAGTATTGCTATTTGTTTGACGACGTTGTTCTCCCTTACGAGTGCTGTTTCCGCTACCAAAAAAGATGTTCTTAAAGGTACGCAAGATGGAGAAACCCATCAGAAACACCAACAGGATAAAGAAAAAGAATATTACAAACAAAAACTTAAACATAATCCGATACTTAAATGATTCTTTACTATCACAAACACAAAGATAAGAATTCTTGTTTATCCCTTTTTGTTAAAAATAGACAAGACTATATATAACAGGATGGTTCCAGAGATTCCCAAGAATCCCCATAACGCCACGAAAATAATGGCACAAGCGATCAATATATAGCGAAGCTCATTACCCTTCCACGCTAAGGATTTCACCTTCAGCGAGAACATAGGTATCTCAGACACCAATAGCAAGGAGGTAATAAACGCCAAGATAACAGTCACCAACACGAACAAGCCTTCATTCGCATGGACAACCGGTAAAACAGAATACCCCGCCGAAGCCCAAAATAAAGCATGCGCCGGAACCGGCAAGCCGATAAACGAGGTAGTTTGCCGTTCATCAATATTGAACTTAGCCAAACGCAAACCTGAAAACGTAGGGATCACGAACGCCAGATAAGGGATATACGTATTCAAAGAGCCAAAAGGCAAAGCCGTAGAAGCCTCTCCCAACAACCAATAGACCACCATGCCCGGAGCGAAGCCGAAACTTACCATATCCGACAAGGAATCCAATTCCTTTCCCATCGGCGAGTAAGCCTTCAATAAACGAGCGGCAAAGCCATCGCAGAAATCAAAGACCGCGGCTATAATAATCCAAATCAACGCAGATAAAAGATTTCCGTGCAAGGCCATAACACTGGCGACACAACCGGACAGAAGGCTTAGACACGTAATTGTATTAGGAATATGTTTTCTTATACTCATTTTGACAAACGGGCTATAGGCGTTTGATTGCCTGTTACTTTTTGATCCATCTCTATTAACACCTCTGTTCCTACCGGCAGGTAGACATCCACGCGAGAACCGAATTTAATAAACCCCATTTGCTCGTCCACATGACATTTCTCTCCCGGCTTGGCATACGTAACGATGCGGCGTGCCATCGCCCCGGCAATCTGACGAGCCAAGACATCCACCCCGTTCCTCGTGGTGATAACGACCGCCGAACGTTCGTTCTCCGTACTACTCTTCGGCAGATAAGCCGCCATAAAACGCCCGTTCTGGTGGGAAACATGCTTAACGGTACCGTTTACGGGAAACCAATTGGCATGTACGTTGAAGATAGACATAAAGATAGATATCTGTAGGCACTTCTTATGAAGGATCTCGTTCTCCATCACTTCCTCGATGGCAACGATCGTACCGTCGGCGGGAGCGATCACCAAGCCTTCCGAATCATAAGGAAACCGACGGAAAGGACTACGGAAGAAGTTTAATACCAATAGGAACAATACGGTAGAAACAAAAGCGACAGAATAAAACAGCATACCCTTACCTACCGTATGGTACAAAGTTATATTCACAATAAATAATATTGTAAACAACGTAAGCAGTAAACCGGTTCCTTCTTTATGTACTTTCATTCTTCTTTGACTGTATCGTTTTATACTAAGAATCTGCAAAAATATTCATTTTTACCGAATATCAAAAATATATCACTTATTCACTGCCTCTATTTTGCCTAACTCTACGTACCAAAGGTATCCATCGACCCGCTCGAAACCCATTTTACGAATTAATTGCAGGTAATTTCTTACCTGATTAGGATGGCGCTTATCTTGCCGTTCGCCAAATTTATAATCCACGACAATTACCTTGTTATCTTTTATCATCACCCGGTCCGGGCGTTTAGACAAGCCTTTACCGAACAGGATATCCACTTCATTCAAGACACGGGCGGAACCATCATACCAAGCCTTTACCTCCTCCGCTTGCAATAATTCTTCCAGACGGCTGATCAACTCCGCCGCTTCCTCCCGGTTAATCACCCCGGCTAACCGATAACTTTCGACCGAAGCGGGAATATCTTTCGGCGTACGTATCCGGCTCAATACCTCATGCATCAAGGTACCGTGCTTCCGCCTGGCATTATCGAAAAAGAATCCTTTCCCATGCAGGCGTAATTGTAAACGATCATCCGGGGAAACGGAATACAGGCGGCTCATGGGGATTTCCTCCAGGGTATCTTCTGCCGTTCTACCCGAAGCTGGATGCCACCATTCGCCCCTTTCAAAGGTATCATCCTCGATATCCGTCTCCACCCCCGCCCACAATAGATCGGCGATGGAAGTTATCTTCTCAACCTTACCTTCCTTGTTGATCTTCCTCGGACGGGGGGAGAATACGATCAGTTCTTCTTTCGAACGGGTAAAAGCGACGTATAAGGTGTTCAAGTTATCGATGAAAGCATGCAAGCGCTCCTTGAAATAATCCTTGGCGAAAATCGTGCTACTCAGGATCTGTCCGTAACGGACAGGAACTAAGTGCAGGCGGTCAAACGGCTTCTTCTCCGGGTGGCACCAAAGGATAACGGGCTTTGTCGGCTTATGGTCGATCTCCCAGTCCCCGAAAGGAATGATAACGACCTTAAAACCTAAGCCCTTGGATTTATGTACGGTCAAGATGCGGATAGCGTTTTGCCCATCCGGGGTAGCGATCGTCTTTCGATAACCGGTCTCGTCCCACCATCTCAAGAAACGGTTCAAATCCGCGCTTTCTTTTTGGGCGTACTCGGAAACCATATCCAGAAAGGCTTGCACGAATACCTGTTCCGTTTCCGGGAAGTAAATGGAGAAGTTACGGAAGAGCCCTTCGGTTACCTCGTACAAGGATTGCCGGGAGATAGACTGAAGGTTTTGAAAAACAGACTCGTCCGCCTCGCTCTCCCCGAATTTTCCGGTTAATACTTGATAGGCATACATCGCCAATTTCCTGTTCGTCTGGTCCTCCGGATTTCGCAAATAGCGCAATACGGCGATCAGGAAACGGACCGCCGGAGAACTACCCACAAACAGAGCATCATCGGAGATGATATCGTAATTGTACCGGTCGGACGGATGCTCTTCCTTATAGGCTAGCAACGTATCAGCCACTAAAGCGCCTTCTTGATTGGTACGCACGAGTATGGCGATGTCTTTTAGCGCGTAACCGTTATCCTGCAAGCGCTCCAAGGTAGCCGGCAAGCGCTCCATCGCCTCTTGCTCCCACTTCTTCTCCTCATCGCCGGACAAGAAATCGATCCGTACATGTCCGTCCTTCTTCTGGAAAGGGGGAGGGACACGCTGAATGCTCTTATCATAAGCGGTCATGATCTTCGTGAAAAAGGCCGTGCGTTCTTCCTCGTTTAATGAGGAGGTTTTCAACGCTTCATTATATAGATCTTGCAGGATTGCCGGAGCGGTGGTGAAGAACCCGTTATTAAACTCCACGATATGGCGGCAGCTTCGCCAATTATCCATCAGGGTTTCCTCACGGACCTGTTCCTCCTCGAAATCCCTGCGGACTTGCTCGTCCAATAGCTTCCAATCCGAGTTACGGAAACGATAAATACTTTGCTTCACATCGCCAACGATCAAGTTCGCCCTACCATTCGCCAGACTCTCCTCCACCAAGGGCCGGAAATTATTCCACTGCATGCCGCTGGTATCTTGGAACTCATCGATCATATAATGATCTACGTGCGTACCCGTCTTCTCGTAGATAAAGGGGGCGTCGCTGCCACTGATGACCTTATTCAGCAACTCGGTCGTATCGGCGATCAGCATCACATTCTTTTCTTCCCGGTAAGAGGCGATTTGCCGGGAGATATCGGTTAAGATCCCTAACGTATAATAATAACGCACGATCTCCCGAGCCGTGTTATAGGCCGTCAGGTTGGCGAACAGGGATACGATATTCTTTACGCAGGCATTCAACCCTTCCTCATATACACACCCGATGATCTGCCGGAGGCCCGGTGGAGTCGTCTTGGTCGTATAGGCCTCCGGATTATCCGGCAAAGCTTGGAACGTGGCTGTCGGCTCTTTCATCTCACCTTTCGCCAGCTTCTCGAAATAGAAAAACGGGGAACGGCTTCCCCCCTTAAAATCCGAGGGTTGTAACGCAAACTGTTTCAACAACGCCACTCCCTCCTCTCCTAAACGTTTCGCCTCCGCCTCTACGGAGCGGATAATGGCGTATAGCTCATTCTTATAGGCATTAAGGGCCTGCTTATCCGCGATATCTCTGCCTACCTCCTCGCTGAATGCCTTATAACTCTCTTTAAAGACCTCCCGACTGAGCGACATGATATCCTTCCGCAAGCTCCAGCCGCCACCATCCTCGATCTTGTCCTCGGCGAAACGCAGCAACCAACCTAGCAAATCCTTGCTCTCCGGCTTCTCCAGATCGGCCAGCAGGTTATCGATCGCCTCGGTCAAGACCAGTTCTTGGTCCATCTCGATGCCATAGCCGCCTTGCAAACCGATCTCGCGGGTAAAGGCACGCATCGTTTGCTGGAAAAAGCGGTCGATCGTACTGATATTAAAGGCGGAGTAATCGTGCAGGATAGCGACCAAAATCTTCCGGGCCTGCCCCCTCCCCTGCCGCTCCGTTAAGGAATAGGCGGAAGAGAGTAGCTGGATATAATCGGACGTGCGGCCGGAAGCAAGGTGATAAAGTTCTTGGACGATACGGGTTTTCATCTCATCCGTCGCCTTATTCGTAAACGTCACGGCCAAGATCCGGCGGAAAGCGCCCGGCTGGGAGAAGAGTAACATCAGGTACTCCCCTGTCAATTTATGCGTCTTGCCCGCCCCGGCGGAAGCCCTATAGATTGTTAGCATAGCGATCGGGGATTAGATCGTACGGCTTTTCGAATAGCCCTCTTTCCGGAGGATATCCAACACCTTGGCACGCAGGTCCCCTTGGATGATTATCTCCCCGTCCTTCGCGGAGCCGCCTACGCCGCATTTCACTTTCAAGAGTTTCCCCAAGGCGGTCAGATCCTCGGAAGTGCCCCGGAACCCGGTGATCAAGGTAACCATCTTCCCTCCCCGGTTCCGTTTGTCCAAGGAAATACGCAAAGCTTGTTTCTCCTTCGGCAACGTATCTTCCTCCTCCGTATCTCCCGTATTATATTGAAAATCGGGATTCGTGGAGTACATCACGCCTAATCGATCTTTCCAGTCGTTATCCTTCATATATACTATTGTTTTTAATGGTTCAAAGCTACGGATTTATCCCGAAATAGGCAAACAAGCATTTCTTTTCTCCCAATGATGTTTTTCGGGGAAATAAAACACGTCTTTTTGTGACCCAATATTATAATTTATTTCTTACGTTTACATATTCTAATTTTGGTTTCACTTAAATCTAGCAATAAGATGAAGAGTAGTTTGATTTACTATTCAGCGATATCCATATTTTTCTTTCTTTCTTGTACGGGATCTAAAGAAAAGAGAAATATGGAATCAGATATCATCACCGTGAATCTGGAAAGGAGAGATAATATCTCCACAAAAGACCTATTCTCCGATATCCAAGTCATCCCACTGGAGACAACGCCGGAATCGCTGATCCGTGATATAACCCAGATCAAGTTTTTTGAGGACCGATATTATATCCATGATTATCGAAGATCCCAAATCTTCGTTTTCGACCGGGAGGGACGTTTCCAATTCGCGCTTAACGAAAAAGGAGACGGCCCGGGGCAGTACCTAAATCTATCTGATTTCGCGATCGATACAGTCCGCAGGAATCTTGTAGTACTCTGCGCCGTCAGCAACGCTCTCTTTTTCTATGACCTAGGGGGTAAATTCATCGAGAAAAAGAGACTTCCGGATATTACTGGAACCTACAATTCTTTCCAGTTCCAAAACAAGGATACGATCGCTTTCTTCACCTATGATAATGACAATCGCCTGAAGTTCTATTCCCTATCAAGAAATGAGATAATCGATGAATACTTCCCGGAAGAGAGAAAAGATATATTTTGCAGGGGTGTATTTCCATTCCCACACGCTCTCCGCAGATCTTTGACTAACACGATTTATTCACTTTCAGGAGCGACCTTGACTGAGCTTTATCGCTGGGATTTCGGAGATTTAAACAATGACATTGAGAATTTAAAGTTTCGTCCCAATATGAGCAAGCAAGAACAAATCCAATACGTAAAGGACGCCTATTCCTCCAAGAGCGTAAATTATGTAATAGATTCACAAGGGCAAAACAGGAGATACCGATATGCCATGGTTGTCCGTAAAAACAAATACATCCACTTGTTCTATAATAGGGAAAAACATGATTTGCTTCAATTCGAGCGAACCAAGGAAGGCTTGCAACTTTACCCGATCTACTTCGGAGAAGACTTCATCCTTTGTACCCCGGAAGGAGGGCTTCCACTAAATGATCTATTTCCCGAGAAGCTAAGAAATGAGGATCAGCAAAGAATCATTCAATCGCACTCGGAAGAAGAGAATCCAATCTTAGTAAAATATGTTTTCAAAAATGAAGAGTAACCAGAATACTTCTTCCTTCCACCCACAAAAAAAACTCTGCCGGATCAGCGCCTCAAACACTCGATCTGGCAGAGTAAACCTCAAATTCAATTATCTCTTAGCGAAATCAATAATCATTTTTCTTTTATACTTAAAATTCAAGTCTCCATCATCCGCATGTACAATCCAATCCCCCCCAACAAGATAATTAGAATAGATACACATTTTTTCATTTTCTTGTGTTTTTAGATTGATATAATAAGATTATGCTCACAATTCAGCGGAAATAGACTTAGAAAAAGTACGGTTGCAAGTTCGTGAAAAAAATATTAATACAGCAAAATAAATCAATCATATTCAAGAATAATTTCCATTTTCAAAACTCATCATAAAGATTTATCGAATGAACCTTTAATATCTAACACACTAGAACACCATATGCCGCTATCCAGAGATATGGAATATCTTTTGTTATTGTACACATTATATGTTTCCTTAGAATAGATACCCTAATAATCATGATTACTATCTATAGTAAACCCGATCTACTATACATAGTAATTCAAAATACTATGGATAGAAATTCGAAGAGACCAAGTCTCGTTTACATAAATAGTTAAATATCAATATTATGCAATTATAACAGGTAAAAAACAGACTTATTGTATATTTTTTCGAAATAAAATTCAGTACGATTGTCCAGCGCAAAAATATTATACGCCACCAAACATCATATGTCTCAACGAGGAGTCGCACACGTATCCGTATCAAAACCATTATTTTATGAAGATGACAGACAAAGCCTTTGCTTTATAAAAGCGGATTCACTACATTTGCTACAAAATTTTCTATTGATGCTTATATCGCTTAGAATCATCGACCATGAAAAATACAATTCCTCTCATATTACTTTTATTTTGTATCCATTTGGGCGTGGGCGCACGACCCTCAGAAGGCAAGTCGATCGTCGTACTGCACTCCATCAACTTCGAGGAAAGCTGGACGAAACAGACCTATCTTGATATAGAAAATAAATTCGGGAAGGAAGGGTTTACCGTAAAGGCGATTCCCTTACAGATCCCCGGTATCCGCACGATGGAAGGTTTTCAAGAGAAGAGACAAATGATCCTAGAGAGAGTACCTGTGCCACCCACCTTAGTCGTATGCATAGGAGATCCCTCTTGGCTTATCACCCGCCCGTTGTTTGACAAGGAATGGAAAGATGTTCCCTCTATCATCTGCTATGCCAGAGATAATATGTACCCGAAAGAAGAATATCTGATAGATCTGGATACCAACGCGCTCGAGACCTTAACCCCCATCACGGACGTAGTAAAAGGCTATAACGCCACTTTTATAAAATACTCAGTCTATATCAAGCAGACGATCGAGCTAATCAAAAAGCTACAACCGGGATTAACCAAGCTGGCCTTTATTTTCGACCATCGTTATATAAGTCAGCAAACGAAAGCGGATGTGGAGGCCGTGCTACAGAAAGATTTCCCGGGCATCCAATTCGAGCCGCTGTCTACGACTTCCATTTCCACCGAGAACTTATTGGACAGGTTGGCCTCTTTCGACAATAAGACCGGCGTCCTTTATTACTCATGGTACAGGACCCAGAAGGACAACGAGAATCGTTATCTAGTCGATAACGTCCAGAAAATGATTAACAGCTTCTCAGTTCCCCCCGTCTTTACCTTGCAAGACGTACAAACAAAAAACGGGAATTTCTCCGGGGGATATTATGTTTCTCCGGAGGATTACGCGCAGGTGACGGCCAACACGATCGAAATGATCCTCTCGGGAAAAGATAGCAAAGAAATCTCTACCCTGACTTCGGGAACCCCGAAGACTTACCTGAATTACCAACACCTATTGCTTCACCAAATCGATCCCGGCTTATATCCCCCAAACGCCACTTATTTCCAAGAGCCTCCCGGTTTCTTTCAGAAATACAAGGTCCATATCATAAGCCTACTCGTCATTCTGGTGTTATTGATAACGATAGGGATATTACGGGTACACCTCTTTATCCAAAAGCAAAAGGGCAAAGACAAGGAACTACGAATCGCACGCCAAGCGCAGGACTTAAACCAGAAATATCAACTCGTCTTGAAAGCCAGCAACATGATGACATGGACGTGGGACGTAAGAGCCGAGATCATAGAGTGCAATAATGTCTACCTCACCCAAAGATCCGCCCGTGACAAAGGCGTAAACGGGATATTCAAGATGTCGCCCGATGAGTTCTATAGCGGCGTGTACCCGGATGACCTAGACCGGCTCCGTGATAAGATGGAAGCACTTGCCTCCGGCGAGGGCCAACCGGTAGATGAGGAAATCCGCTACCTAGACGATACGGGGGAAAACTATATATGGATAGAAATTTACGCCATCACCGGCAAGACCGATCCCGTCGGTAAACCTATCTACCTGATCGGGGGAACTGCCCTGATCCACCAACGCAAGCTGATGGAGCAGGAATTGAGGGACAAAGCGAAGGTAGAGGAATCCAACCGGTTGAAATCCGCCTTCCTAGCGAACATGAGCCACGAGATACGTACCCCGCTGAACGCTATCGTAGGGTTCTCGAACCTGCTCGCCCAAACAAACCCCTCCGAGGAGACAAAAGAATTTTGCGAGATCATCGAGACGAACAACGAACTTCTCCTTCAACTCGTGAACGATATTCTGGATCTATCAAAGATCGAGGCCGGGCAAATGGATTTCATCTATTCCGAGTTCAACGTATCCACGCTATTCCGGAGCTTATACCAGACCTTCCAAAGCCGGGTGAAAGGCGGAGTCACTCTCTATTGCGAGATACCCGAACAGGATTGTGTTATCTATTCCGAGAAGAATCGCTTGACCCAAGTGATCACCAACTTCCTCACGAACGCCTGTAAGTTCACGTTCCAAGGGTCTATCCGCATGGGATACAAGGAGAGGGAAGATGGATTATACTTTTACGTAAAAGATACAGGAAAAGGTATTGAGCGGAAGAACCTCCCGCACGTATTCGAGCGTTTCGCCAAATTCGATTCCTTTATCCAAGGAACCGGACTCGGGCTATCCATTTGCCAAACGATCCTAGAGAATCTTCACGGGAAGATCGGCGTAGAGTCGGAAGAAGGAAAAGGGAGTACTTTCTGGTTTACGATCCCATGCGCTGTATCAAGACCGTAGCGTAAGCCGAGATCCCTTCCTGCCGTCCGGTGAAGCCCAGCTTCTCCGTGGTCGTAGCCTTGATAGAGATATCCTCCTCGTCCACGTTCATGACCTCGGCCAGCGTTTTCTTCATCAGAGGGATATGGGGATTCAATTTAGGGCGTTCGGCGGCTACGGTGGCATCGATATTACCCAACTCATAGCCCGCGTCTCTCAAAAGCTTCATGGTGTCACGAAGCAATATCTTGCTATCAATGTTCTTATATTCACCTG
>ERZ860668.1352-NODE-1352-length-15515-cov-4.173221_pt1 | contig 15515 bp, 12 predicted proteins | sample MGYA00510062_ERZ860668 | MGnify/ENA primary metagenome ERZ860668 (study PRJEB30046, sample SAMN00715258) | human gut metagenome | study: EMG produced TPA metagenomics assembly of the A metagenome-wide association study of gut microbiota in type 2...
GCGCAAAGTTACATTAAAATGCTGATTTATTTATGTTTTTCGCATGGTTTTTGTGAGGAATCTTTTACCGAAGATCGGTAATAGGAGCCGAAGAAGAAGCATTGGGAGCCCGTATGCGCATGAAATGAGCCAGTGTAGGCGCAATATGGTCGATTGTTACAGGTGTCTGAATGATGGCCGGTTTCACGGAGTGACCCATGAAGATCAGCGGTGCGGGGATATAGGAATGACGTACCACCTTGTTCTCGTTGCCGTTTTCGCTGACGATAGTCCATCCCGGCAACACGTCGATCACGAGGTCGCCGGAACGCTTGCGGTGATAGCCGTTGCGTATTCTGTATATTTCCGGAGTCCATGAACCCAGGAGAAGTCGGTGGGCGGAATATGCCTCATTTACTCCGCTGAACTGCATCAGGAAGTCGGCAGACTTTTCCTGCACTTCTGTCAGGTTCAGTTGCTTTTGTTCCAGTAACTTGTGGTTCAGATAGATTTGCTGGTCGTGATAGGCTTCTACATATTTTCCTTCACCGTAAGTGGCCATCAGAAACATGTTCAGCAAGGCGGTGCAGCGGTTGAGGTGAAACTCTCCGGTCGGTATTTTGTACAGTCCCGAATCCGTCGATTCGCTGTCCGTATATCCGGTGGAAGTGACGAAAATAAGCACGTTTTGTAGTCCTACTTTCTTGTCGAGCGCTTCGAGCAGGTTTTCGATGCTGCGGTCGAGACGCACGTAGGTGTCTTGTATTTCCATGGCACATTCCTGTACGGATTTATGTGCGTAGTTTCCTGCATAATAAGTGAGTGCCAATAAGTCAGTAATGTCATCCATGCCGACCGAACCTTTGCCGATTGCTTCTTCTGCGAGGGCATTTACTTCATCGTTGACGAACGGGCTGGTGATGAAACGGCGGAACTTATTGTTGCGGTCGTCGTCAAATTTATATTTGAACACTACGTCCCGCCAATCTGGCAGGAAAGTGTACATACCACGTGGGAAAACCGGTTCCCATGTGACGCTGGAGATGCGGGAGTCGATGGCCTGACGGTCGTTATATTGGCTTGCCCACCAGGGGAATTCGCCATAATAAGTCGTTCCGCTCCATTTTCCGGTCGTGGGATTGATCCAGAACGCTCCGTTTCCTGCATGTCCGGCAGCGAAAATGGCTGCGTCGCAGAAAGGGGCGATGGCGTATACGATACCTTTGCCTTGTGTCGCTATTTTCAGTTCGTCGGCAATGGTAGAGGTTAATAATTTGGTAGGGGCGCAGGTCTGGTCGGTGTAATAACCCATGAAGGCCGCGTCGTCCGTACTGTTGACAGGGCGTAGGGTGGCTACATCCATCCATCGGTTGGAAATGATCCCGTTGACGGAAGGCGTTGATCCGCTGTAGATGGCTGCCATGGCAGAGGCACGGTCTACACCGCTGAATGTATATTCTGCATTATGGAATACTCTTCCCTCTTTCCAAAGGCGTTTGAAGCCTCTCTCGCCGTAGAGCGACGAAAAAGCTTCCAGATAGTCCGTACGCAACTGGTCAATCGTGAGTCCTACCACAAGTTTAGGGGCAGTAGGCAACGACTGAGCTTGTAGCCCGGTGAAGGTCAGTACGGTAATCAGGGAAGTTAGTAGTCCTTTCATTATTTCTTTTTAGAGGTCAATATCAAATTGCTCGCTGAACGTATCAGCAAACAGAGTGCCAAAGGTACAACAGCTAAGTCAAATCTCTGCGGAATTAGCGGAAAAAGCACCATAAAAAGTGTTAAAACGACTAAATTCAGCGTCAAATACCAGCATTTCTTTCCTTTTCGGACACAATAAATGATGTATGGAAGGAGCAGAAGCTGTCCCGGATGGAATACCAGCAATAAGAAATTGGAGCTGACAGCCGGATGTTCGGAGAATAGGGCGAGGAAGGCCAGCACACAGCCCACGATGCCTGCGGCACCGAATAAAATAAGGTCGACACCCCAGAGTCCTGTCCTTTTGCGGATGCTGTAGATAGTAGCAGCAGCGGTAAGTATAAAAAGCAGGAGGGAACATTGGAACGGGGTGGGCATCCAACCGCCTTCTTCTTCCTCGGGAAGGGCGTCTACGATCAGCTCCTTGCCGGATACGAGCGGACGCTGAACCGAATCATGGACGATTTGGGCGCCTGCGAAAGCATCCATCAGGTAAAAGGGGGCAAACATCATTTGGCGTTGCGTGATGGGGCGGTCTGCTTCGCTGCCGATGCAGAGGTCGATGCCGAAGCGGGCCCACGGATGCCCTTTGCAGTATTGATGTACGATATCGCGGAAAGATAGCGAACCGTCTTGCGGCTCTGCGGGATATATTACCTTTCCGTCAATGCTTTCTTCTATTTTATCGCGCGGGCGTGTAGCGCAGTTGTCATAAAAGAAATTATACCGGTAAACTCTGTTTTCGGGAAGATAGTTTTCTTGCAGTAGTCGGATGAGTTCCGCTTTTTCTTCTTTGCTCAGGTTGAGTGTCTGTTGCCAGACGCTGCGCCCGTCGAAGGCATATTCCGCCGCGAAACGGGCGTAGTCGGTAGCTCCTAGCTGGTAGTCTGTCTCACCGAGTGAAAAACGGAGGATGAAGTTGGGAGTATTGAAGCTGAATAGTCCATAGTTGAATACGGCATCTATTCCGTTGGCCGGATCTTCGTAGCGGATGGCTGTATGTCCGAACAGGGAGTATATTTCTTCACCGGGGGCGCAAGTCAGCAGGCTGAGGCGGATGGAGTCGTTGTCAGAAGCTATGGCTTGTCCGTTTGAAAAGATAAGCAGATAAAGAGTCAGTAATGGATATAGAATTGTCCGTTTCATCAGAAATGCCCGTTTATTATTTTGGTGGCGAATATACGAAGAATAGTTGGATTGTAGAAACAGAGGCTCCGTTTTATCAGAACAGAGGCTCTATTTCACCCAATCAGAGGCTCTGATTAGGGTAAATAGAGCCTCTGTTTGGAGGAATTTTCATTACAAGAAAGTGAAACGCATAGCGGAACACTCTAAGTTGTTTGTAATTGGTTGATCTATAGTTGTTTATTGTGTTGTGAAAAATGTTCGTGAAACGCAGTGCGGAACCATAATAAAGAATAACTAATAAAACAATATATTTAAAAATATATAGTTCGATTTTTCTTTTATTTCTTATCCGTGTTTTTGTTTTCTGCTACGCGCTGTACTTTGACCGACAGTATAATGTGGGGCGGTCCCCAATGGCGGTAGATGATTAGCTGCATTTCGGGGCTGATCTCGATCGTCGTGTCGGTGTAGTGCGCGTCGGCAAGTTGTTCACTCAAAGCATTACTTGCTTTGATACAATTACGCATTTTTTTGCTGGCGGACGATGTACTTGCCATTTGAGGGAAGTATGCCACTGCCAAATCGGAAAAATGCTTGAAACCGTTAATGCTGTAGCTTTCGTCAGCTACTTCATTACTTTTCATAAATTTACAATTTAATTGTTTCTTAATTATGGCTTTTGTCTTAAAAACCGCACAAATATATGAAAATATATTTGATAAATAACATGAAAGTTTTAGTTTTTATTTTTGTAAATTTATGTATGTAAATTTTTATATATTGATTTTTTTGTTTTACTAAAGTAAAGTGTGGGAATAGTAAATATTATTAATTAAATTATTTGTTGATGAAGAAGGAAAGTTTTACTTCGTTTATGAAACAAGTGGCTGCCGATTTGCAGCAGAGTGGAAATTTAGGGACTGCTCATGTGTATAGAAGTAGTTTGAATGCGATTCTTGTTTTTCAGGAATCGGAAAGCGTGGAGTTTCGGGAAATAACTCCGGAGTGGCTGAAACATTTTGAGGGTAGCCTTCGTGCCCGTGGGTGTAGTTGGAACACGGTGTCTACGTACCTTCGCACGATGCGTGCCGTTTACAATCGGGCCGTCGATCTTCATCGTGCGCCGTACGTGCCGCATCTGTTCCGTTCCGTATATACAGGTACGCGGGCGGACCGCCGGCGGGCGTTGGATATGGAAGACATGAAGAAGGTGTTTGCCCGTCTGTTGCAGTCGGCCGCCATACCTCCCGGCATGAGGGGTGCGCAGGAATTGTTTATCCTCATGTTCCTGCTTCGGGGATTGCCTTTTGTCGATCTGGCTTACCTGCGGAAGAGCGATCTTCGGGGGGATGTCATTACTTACCGTCGCCGCAAAACGGGTCGTCCGTTGTCGGTGACGTTGACGCCGGAAGCCATGTTCCTCTTGCAGAAGTATATGAACCGTGATAAGCGTTCGCCTTATTTGTTCCCTATTCTCCGCAGCGCCGAAGGTTCGCCGGAAGCTTATCGGGAATATCAGTTGGCATTGCGCCATTTCAATTATCAGTTGGAACTATTGGGAAGGTTTTTGGGATTGAAGGATAGATTGAGCTCCTATACCGCGCGCCATACCTGGGCTACAACGGCTTATTATTGCGAAATTCATCCGGGCATTATCTCCGAAGCTATGGGACATTCGTCCATTACAGTGACCGAGACGTATCTCAAACCTTTCCGGAGTAAGAAAATTGATGAAGCAAATAAACAGGTTCTCGATTTTGTAAAACGCTCTGTGATAGGTGTAAGCGCTTGATTGTAAGTCTGTTACTTCGTAGGTAACGGGTTTGAATATCGGTGCAAATATGAGCATATTTCTTAAAACAACCAAACGAAATCAAACATTTTTTCCAATAAACTACTCAAAAGCGGAACTAGGACAGATAAAACACGTGGATTCTTTGTATTAGGGCTTTGTTAACTTCTAAATATTGCATAAGATTTCCCTCCCCTCTGCCGCTCGTCAGAAGCAGGGGTAAAGAACTTTCATAATCTATCGTATCATTTTTCAGTATTGACTACTCTAAAAGAGCAGGAACAAAGGTTTCCCTGTTACCTATGAAGTAACGGGCTGTCTATTATTGAAACTTAGTGTTTAATAATATATTATTAATGTAATTTTTAAGTAGTTATGAAAAGAAAATTTGTAAAAGTGATGTTCTTCGGGGCGTTGGCACTTTCTACTGTCACCTATGTAGGTTGTAAAGACTACGATGATGATGTGAAAGGTCTGCAAGAGCAGATTGACAACATTAACCAGAAGGGGGCTGATGTGACAACAGAAGCAATGAATGCTGCTATTAGTAGTGCAATAGCTAAAGTGCAGGCCGATCTGGATAAGATTGCAAGCAAGGCAGACAAGTCAGCGTTAGATGCATTGCAGGCAGTTGTTACAAAATTGCAAGAAGCTGTAAATGGAAAAGCTGATGCTAGCACACTGGAGTCGTTGAAAGCGGAGTTGAATGAAGCTATTGCAACGGTAGATTCATCCATTCAGCCTAAGATTGATGCAGCCAAAACACAGTTGGAAGGTCAAATTGCGGGACTGGAAACTAAATTGGAAGAAGCTGACGAGGCGATAAAAGGCAGTATTGCAACTCAAATCGCTGATTTGAAAACAGAGCTTCAGGACTTAATGGATGCAAATGCCGCAGAATATGCGAAGTTGTATGCTACTAAAGTTGATTTGAACGCTCTAAGTGATAGGGTTGAAACTCTTGAAAAGATAAAGCATCTTACCACTGACGATGTATTGTCTTTTATACAGACAGATGCGGATGTGAAGAAGTATATCGACGATGAGTTTGTAGCTTTATTGCAGCAAAATCTGGACAAGCCGGAAAGCGCCCTTCGGGCATATCTTGAAGGTGTATTTACCACTGATATTATGACTCAGGTTGAGGCTAAGTGTGGTGAAATTGCTGATACCAAAATGGAGGCTCTCCGTCAGGAATGGATAACATATAAAACTGAGCAAGGTGAAGATTATAAGGCTATTGTAGAACGTCTTGCTACTTTGGAAGGATATAATTTGTCTACAATGGAGGAACTTTATAATTCCTTGACAGATCCGAAGAATAATACGATTGACAAAGCTAATACATGTTTTGAAGCATTAGGCGATATTACAGATCTGGCGACAGAGTTTGGTAAGTATACCACTACTACAGAATTAGAGAAAAACTATGTGCAGATTGCGGATTTGAATACGAAGATTGGTGAGTATATAGGTAACAGCATTTCTGACCTTGATTCTAAAGTTGAAACTTTGGAAACAAAATTGAATGCTCTTCAATCCGGATTGACCTCTATGCTTAAGAGTCTTGTTTTTGCACCGCAGAAATATGATGCTAGTGGCGAACTGGTTAGAAGTGTATCGTTTGCATCGATCTATACTTCTACTGCTCAAACTGCGGAAGGACCTGTAGTAATTTCTGCTCCGACCAGTGTGAAAGTAAACTTCCGTGTGTCTCCGGCATCTGCCGTAGCTGATTTGATTGGCGAACATCCTAAGTATACAATTACTACGGACAAACACGTCATTACTAGCCGTGCTGCAACCAATGACGGTATCCTGACTGTAGCCAGCGTAGAACAAGCTAAAGATGAAGCAGATGTAGCTATCGAAGGTATGATTACTGTGACTCTGAATGCTGCAACGGCAGTGAAGAGCTATGCTCTTTCTCTTTCTGTAGTAGGAAATAATGAGGAGGGTAAGGATGTTACCAACTTTACTGAAATCAATTCGGATTATTTTGCAGTTATTGTATCAAAGAAGTATATTAATGCTGTTGATTATGCTGCAAAAACATACGGAAGTCCGGAACTTTTGGTAGATAAAGCCGGTAGCGCTATCAATTTCTATGACGCCGAGAAGAATTCAGAATATATCAAGGTGAAATTGTCTGATAATGAGGATGGAACTTCTCCTGCTGCCGAGTTTGTTACATTAGCTTCTCTTGGTTTGTCTCCCGATCTCTTTGAGGTGACATTTGAAAAGGCTGAATCACCTGAGGATGCGGATTACTTTGTTCTGAATCCTACTACTTATGCTCTTACAGTTAATCAAAGCAAATTACCTGCTTCTAGCAGATATAATAAGACTTGTACAGTTACACCGAAGATAAAAGTAACTACAACTGCAACTAATGAAGGCCAGCCTGTTAAGGTTGATTATACAGGAAATGCTGTTACTGCGAAGATTGTTGCAGAAGGTGTTAATTTGGAATATGCTGTGGCTGACCTATACTGGAAAGATGCTGCTCAGACAGCCAACCTTAAATCCGAAGAAGTTGATAAAATTCTTGCCAAGATTAACGAAGTTGCTGGAGCAAGTTATGAAAGCTTTAGTGCTGCTGTAAGCGGTGCTGCTAAATCAACAGCTGCTGACGGAGGAGTAACAATTGATGTATCTGGTAATGATGTAGTAGTAACTATTCCTGCTAAAACAGTAGGTGATGAGGCTAAAGATTATACATTTAAACCTGCATTGACATTAACTTATGCTAATTCTGCAATAGTAAATATCACCGTTGATGTGAAAGTTTTGGCTCCGGTTGTTACAGATTTGAAACTGGGTGCTAATACAATAAACTGGGATGGTAAATCTGTTGTAGATTTGATGCCGTCTGCTAATGCTCAGGAAATGACTGCTTTGACAGTAAGCAGAAAATTGTCTGAAGTACTTTTGGCTACAGATATCGCAGCTCTCAAAAAGGCAGTGGTAACAGATAAGACAGTACAGTTGAAGATTACTAAGGGTGGTGATGAAGGCGAAGCTAATTTGTACCCTAGTACTATTAACTTCGACGACTTTAATGTGAATGCTACTGCAGAAGATAATGAAGTATCTTATACATTTAGTCTGTATTATACTCCTAAGGACCAAGATCCGGTTGTACTCAATGCTAATCTGCTGACAGTAAATCTGAAGCCTTCTGTTAAGGTTGCTGGTACAATTACAGCTCCGGAAGAAACAGCAATTGAGCTAACTAAATTGACTGATACGTATGACTTGTCTACAAACTTCACTTGGAAAGAATTTAGAGGTGTGACAATATGGCCGACATTTGCTGTTGCAAGCGGTGGTGCTACAACGAATCCTGCAACTGTAGAGGGTGCATTGGCTATTTATAGCGGCTCAGTGAAATATATCGTTGCAGAGGAAAGCCGTGCTACTTTCTTGAATTGTTTCAATACAGAAGGCTACACTGCTGAAACAGGTGAAATAGCTGCTGCTAATAAGACTATTCAGTTGAATGATGTTATCAGAGCACAAGAAGGTGCAATCGTTAATCCTATTACAGTGAAAATTAAAGTGATAGCTACTACAGCTTGGGGAGCACCGGAGAATGCTGAAACAGAATTGATTATTACATATCCGGAAGGTTCAACTAAATAATTAAATATTTAGAAACCAGGATATCGACAAACTTCATTGATATCTCTCGTCATTCGCTTATTCCCATTATGGACTTATCGGAGCGGGAGATATCTTTGAATTAATAATTCAAGTTTCGTAAGTGCTGCATTCCGCATGGATTGTACTGCATGGATTATACTGCTGAGAAATATTCCGCTGAGAATTATACCGCAGGCTTCCCCTCCTTTTGGGAAGGAGGGGTGCCCAAAGGGCGGGGTGGTAGGTAGAGATAAGGTATATTCCTTATTTCTTTTAAAAAGGTAAACTCATTATTTTTCCTACCACCTCCCCCTACGGGGACTCCTCCTTCCCGAAGGAGGAGAAGCTATGCAGGATACTTGCGAAACTTGAATCAACAAGATAAACCCTTCTTCACCCTCGTGGTGAAGAAAACTCCGAGAAGCACCAGTACGAAGTCATTCGCTTGTGAAAGTCAATTCTTCCATGCTGTGTTTCTTAAGAAAAGGGATGTCTTCCTAATAATTTCCCACTGGCATCCCTTTTATTTACTCTTAATGCATTTCCCTTATTGTGCCGGCCGTAATGCCGGTCATAATTTCCCCTATGAAAAGGGAGATGTCTTGAGGATATAGAAAGCCCGGGCTTGCGAAAGTCCGGGCTTTTCAATACTTACTCTTCGCTCCAACACTTTTCGGCGTCGAAGCAAGGACAAGCCTTGATCCATTCCTCCGGTTCAATCTCACCGTTGCCGTTGAGGTCGGGACTCAGGTCACGATGTCCGCAGACACGACATCCGGGATAATCCCTCAATAACGTCAGGATAAGCACACGCAAAGAATGTTTCTGCCACGGTGTCCGGGTGTCTTTGGGATGTCCCTCGCTGTCCAGACCGCCCTCATAGCAGATACCGATACTTTCACTGTTGAAGCCACGGGCGTGCGCACCGATGCGTTCGAGAGGACGGGTCGATTTGATGTCCCCATTCTTGCGAATATAAAAATGATACCCCACACCGTTGAAACCACGACGACGGTGGCAAACGTCCAGGTCGTGCTCGGTGAAACTCTTGTCCTCACGAGTGGCGGAACAGTGGACAACGATCAGACTGATAGCTCTCATGCGTTGCCGTTATTTCGTTGGATACACTCTTTATTGACGCATTGCAGGGCAATAGCTTCCGACAACTTACCTTTCAGCGAAAAGATTTCGGAATGCATCTCCTTCACACGGTCGCTCAGGTTGAAATAATCCTTCAATACCTTCTCAAGCTGCTGCATGAGGAAATTGTACTGCTCTTTCACTAATTCGCTGAATTCTTTGACTTCCTGCATCATCTGTTGACGCTTCTTGCGACCTCCGAAAAAAGGAAGGACGGTCATGATAATATCAATGATTTTGTCTAACATCTTATTTAATTAAAAATTGAATATTGAAAGTTGAAGATTGAAAACAGAAACCGCATGGCGTGGAACCGTAGAAGTCGGCTCCTGAAGCCATGCGGGACTGTTTTTCGGGTTTTATACTGACGGGTCCGGTGTCACTCCGCCTCCTCCCGGTTTCTCCTCACCCGAACCTCCGGAGCCGCTACCCGAACCACCCTCGTCCGGATCGCTGCCGTCGCCTTTACCACCCAATGCGAACACCACATTATTATCGCTCTGCGTACTCGTGTGGCTCGAATTGATTAACTTCAGCGCCTTATCGGCAACGAAACGGACATTGACACGGCGGATACTGCGTACCGTGCAATCCTTCTTCACCTCCGTACCGTCACTGGTCAAGGTGATATGAAACGTTCCCAACCCGTCGATTTTCACTTTATCGCCCTGAGTAAGCGACAACCGCAACTGCTCCACAAATGCTTCAATGGTATGCTTCACATCCCCTGCCGTAAGCGACGACTTGCTTTCAATGGCGGCAGCCATTGTATCGACATCCATGACTCTTACATTGCCGGCTTTCTGGCGAATGTAATACAACATCGGAGCATCCTCCTGATTCACATACTTCCTACGCTGATAGCGTTCTACTAATACATCCATAAAATTAAAAAGTTAAGGTTTAGATAAATAATTCTATAATCTCTTTCTGATACTACAAATATACAAAATCCAAGAGGCGAAGTCAAGTAATCAACCGTTTATTTTCTCTATATTTATAAAATAATTTGGCAGATATAATAGTTGATAATCTATTATTTACTGTTATATTATTTATATAAATAGCCAAAACTATTTGGCGTATTTATTCAAATATTCCATTGGAGGAACATAGTCATAAAATTTTGTAATAGACTGATTATGTCCGAAATACACATTTCCCGTCTCCCCGTTACGTTGCTTGGCAACGATAGCCACACCCAGTCCCTCTGTCGGGTAACCGCTTTCGCGGTCGGTCGGAATATGCAGCATAGCCGGTCGGTAAAGGAGTATAACGATGTCCGCATCCTGTTCGATTGCTCCGCTTTCGCGCAGGTGCGCCAGTTCCGGACGACCTCCGGGACGGTTCTCCGATTCACGGTTCAACTGGCTCAGCAGTACGACGGGGATATGCAACTCCTTTGCCAGCAACTTCGCTTTGCGGGTGGCTTGTGCCACCTCCTGTTCCCGGTTCCGGTTGACCTGCTTGGTGCTCATGTCGCAAAGTTGCAGGTAGTCGATGATAATCATGTCACACTGTTTGCGGCTTTTCAGCAGCCGTGCGCTCGAACGGATGTGATCCATGCTGACGGAAGAACTGTCGTCCACGTAGATAGGCAGTTGTGCCAGTCCCGAGGCGGTGGTGCGTGCTTCCGCTACCTCTTGGGGATTGGGAATCCCGTTGCGCCACCGGTACGGGTTGATGTTGCAGGCGGCCATTAGCCAACGGTCCCCAAGGCGTTCGCCCTGCATTTCGAGACTGTACACGGCTACTGCGTTCCCCGCCAGAGCCGCATGGCGTGCCAGGTGGAGGGCGAAGGCCGTTTTGCCTACCGAGGGACGGGCGGCGATAATGATGAGGTCATTGTCCTGTAAGCCACCTGTTTTCTTGTCCAGTTCCGTCAGACCGGTGGGAATGCCGGTGACACCGTTCACGCTCTTGGCGATGCGCCTTTCGGCTTCTTCCATTGTGTCCGCCATAAGGGTTCCCATGTCGCGGATGTGGGCGTTGTGGCCGGATTCACCTTCGAGACGGTCGAGGAGGTTGTGGGCGTCTATGAGAGTGTCGTCGATGTCGATCGTCTCGTCCATGGCACAGGTGAGCAGCTTGTTGAAGCCGACAACCATTTCGCGTGCCAGGTATTTCTGGTGAATGATTTGCGCGTGATATTCGATATGTGCGGAGGAGGCGACTTTGCTGCTCAGTTGCACAATGGCATACGGTCCGCCTATCGCATCCAGATTTCCGCGACGGGCGAGTTCTTCCTTGACGGTCAGTATGTCGATCTTCTTGCCGGCATGATACATCGCCATGAGGGCGGCGAAGATCAGTTGGTGGTGGTCGTCGTAGAACATTTCCGGGCGTAACTTGTCCGCTATGAGCGGCAACGCTTCCTGCTCTATCAGGCAGGCGCCTATGACGGCTTCTTCGAGTTCGGGGGCGTGTGGTTGCATATTCTTTGTCTTTTTAGTCCATATATTCGTTCAGAAAAGCCTTGTCTTTCAGGTAAGTGGAAGCGTGGGCGATGAAGCGGGTGTCGTTGGTGTGGTAGTAGACGTCCTCGATGCGGTCTATTGCCAGTTGTTGTTCCTCGCGGGTGAGCTTGTTCCATTCGCGGCGGCCGCGGGCGACGTTGACTTTCGGCTTTCGCATCACGGTGTGGTATTTGTCCCAGAAAAGGTCGAAGTCTGTGGAGATTTCTTCCTTTCGGGCGTCTTTGGCTTCCGAAGGGATACGTCCGGTCCAAAGATCAAAGTTGGTGATACGGATATGGAGTATCTTTTCCTGATGAGGGATGAGGTCTATAATGCCTCCTTTGGCCAGTCGTTGAAAGAAACGGGTGGTTTTGGGGCGTGTCCAGCCGAAAATATTGCTCCAGTGGTGATAGCTGATAAGGGAGTCACCGCGTTTGCATAGAATGATTGTCCCGTTGATGTCGTATGGCACGTCGGAATAATTGGTGTGCGCCAGGATTTGGAGAAATGCTTCTGTCTCTCCGGCAGCGCCGTCGGTTGCTTGTCTGTTTAGTAATGCCCGGGGGATAGTGATGTAACCTTGTTTGAGAGATGATGTAGTTAATTGTTTCATGAATTGAAATGGTTTATTGTTTTACACTCGTTGTTGAATGCGGTGTAAATATAAGGCGATATTTCCCGTCGGCAAAATAGCGTTGGACGCTGTTGGCGGATATGGACGGCGGTGTAGTATTTGGACGGAAAGAGCCGGTAATAAATTGTCGGTGTTGATAGGGAAGGAGAGAAAAACGAGGATTCTGCCCGGTTAAGGCAGAACCTTCGTTTCAGTGAAACAGAGCCTTCATTTCGGTGAAACAGAGGCTCTGTTTAGGGGAAATAGAGCCTTTGTTTAGGGAAAATAGAGGCTCTGTTTTCGGGACTGTGACCGTGCCACCAACCGTGCCGCCCTCTTTGTGATGATAACCGTTTGTATATGAGGGTTTTGCACGGGTGCTGAAAAACGGGGCGTGCCACGAACCGTGCATATATAAATAAAAATATATATTATTCTATATTATATAGTTCGCTCAACTCATTTTTTCCGTGTTTTGCCTACTTCTGGCTTTCCGGTGTTTCGTCATGACCGCGCAGCTTAATCTCGGGAGGTCCCCAGGTGGTGAAAAGTATGCACTGTTGTTTGGGGCTGAGGCGTGCGGTCTTGTGGGTGTAGTGCGTAGGCTTTAAGTCCGCGAGCAATTGCGCGTCGTTCTCTATGTCATGACGCATTCTTTTGATTGCAGCGTCAGTGCTGGTGTACTCCGGAAAGTATTCTACTGCTGCTATGGAGAAAGATTTGAAACCTTTAATACTCCATTCATCCTCATCGTCAATCTCTTTGACTTTTTTCATATTTGTAAAAATTAATATTTAATTAGTTGGTGTGATTCTCTTTGAATCCCTGCAAAGGTAGTTAAAAAATAATTGTTGTGATAAAATTATAAATATATTTTGCTTTGTATAATATATAATGTAATAATTTATGTATTTATTATTTTTCTTTTTGAAGCATAGCTTCCCGCCTCTTAATTTTTGACTTATTTTGTACTTATATATTTGCTAAATTTTTTTTTCTGCCGGTTTCTCAAATTAAATTGTATATTTGCGAAAGAATCGGAGAAGTAATCAGAAGAACCGAAAAAAGGGGGTCATGAACGAAAATGTCTTAGCTAAATTGAAGATACTGGCGGAGTCTGCCAAGTATGATGTTTCCTGTTCTTCCAGTGGCACAGTGCGTTCCAATAAACCGGGAATGCTGGGCAACACGGTGGGAGGCTGGGGGATATGCCACAGTTTTGCCGAGGACGGGCGATGCATCTCATTGCTGAAAATCATGCTTACCAATTATTGTATCTACGATTGTGCCTACTGCGTGAACCGCCGCAGTAACGACCTCCCGCGCGCCACGTTTTCCGTCTCGGAACTGGTAGAGCTGACTATGGAGTTTTATCGTCGCAATTATATCGAAGGCCTGTTCCTCAGTTCCGGCGTTGTCCGCAATCCGGACTATACCATGGAACGGCTCGTGCGTGTCGCCAAAGACTTGCGCCTGGTGCACCGCTTCAACGGGTATATCCACCTGAAAAGCATTCCCGGTGCCAGTCGCGAACTGGTAAACGAAGCCGGACTTTACGCCGACCGTCTCAGCGTCAACGTAGAAATCCCTAAAGAAGAAAACCTGAAACTGCTTGCACCGGAGAAGGATCATAAAAGCGTTTTCGCCCCGATGAAATACATCCAGCAGGGAGTATTGGAAAGTAAGGAGGAACGGCAGAAGTTCCGCCATGCCCCGCGCTTTGCGCCTGCGGGACAGAGCACGCAGATGATCATAGGCGCTACACCGGAGTCTGATTATCAGATTTTGCATGTGGCAGAGTCGTTGTATAAAAAATTTGATCTTAAGCGAGTATTTTATTCTGCATTCATTCCGGTCAACGAAGATAAAAATCTTCCGTCTGTCAAAGAGCAGCGACCTCCTCTTTTAAGAGAGCACAGGCTTTATCAGGCTGACTGGCTTCTCAGATACTATCATTTTGAAGCAGGAGAACTTTTGGATGAAGAAAATCCTAATTTTAATGCATATCTTGATCCGAAATGCTTTTGGGCGTTAAGGCATCTCGAAGAATTTCCGATCGAGATAAATTACGCGGCATATGATATGCTTCTTAGAGTTCCCGGAATAGGGTATAAATCAGCATCGCGCATTGTGAAAGCGCGCAGGATGGGGATGCTTGATTTTGAAGATTTAAAGAAAATGGGAGTTGTTTTGAAGCGGGCGCTCTATTTTATTACATGTAAAGGAAAAATGATGTATCCGATTCGAATGGATGAAGATTATATTACAAGAAATCTCCTTAATACAAAAGAAAAACTGCCCGAAGGCGCAGATGGGATGAGCTTTCGTCAGTTGTCGTTATTTGACGATATGGGGATAGAATAGGAGGTAAAATAAGAGCTGCTGATTTTTGGTTACTTTGAAAAATAAGAGAATATCCGGCAGATTGGGGGAAGCGATGAAACAGATCTATATATGTGAAGATACGATAACCGGCATTTATTCAGCTTTGCATGATGCCTGGAAAGAATGCAGAGATACGCAGGCGGGTGTCGAACTGAGGGGGAGGACACAGCGGCAGCTTTTTTGTGAGTACAGAATAGTAGAAGAATCAGAAGAAAAAGCGCTGAGATTAGAAAGAATGATAAAGCATCATCTCGGATACAATGCCTACTGGGAGATTTACCATGCGCTTCTTTCGACAGATGACAGAAAAGGAACGGTAGTATTTGAAGTGCTGCAGGAAGCCAGAAAAATCAGGCAGAGTGAAAAGATAATGGAACATTTAGGGTGTCCGGCAGTTGCGGATGTATTTTCTATGAGCAGGAGCGTGTCCAATGAAGCGCATAGATATGAAGAATTTATTCGTTTCAGAGAACTTGAAAACGGAATTTTGTTTTCGGAGATTACTCCGAAAGCGCAGATTTTAACTTGTGTTGCAGATCATTTTGAGGATAGGTTTCCATTGGAAAATTGGATCATATATGATAAAACGCATAAAGTATGTCTTGTACACGGAGTTAGGAAAAGATGGAGACTTGTGTGGGGAGAGCTTTTTAATGAGAGAGCGGCAGAGAATATA
>ERZ860668.1362-NODE-1362-length-15406-cov-3.389877_pt1 | contig 15406 bp, 9 predicted proteins | sample MGYA00510062_ERZ860668 | MGnify/ENA primary metagenome ERZ860668 (study PRJEB30046, sample SAMN00715258) | human gut metagenome | study: EMG produced TPA metagenomics assembly of the A metagenome-wide association study of gut microbiota in type 2...
TTCTGAGGGGTAATGGTAGAAGTTCGTTTTACCGTAAACAAGCGGATATGAAGATTTTTGCTGCGAAGAATATCCATATTGGCATTCTCTACAGGTTGGTTCTTGAATCCTTTCATAGGCATTTCCATGTTGCTCTGACCGGAGCACAGCCATAATTCGCCTATCAGAATATTATTCAGTGTCTTTTGGGTTCCATCGTCGAAAGTGATGGTATACGGTCCGCCGGCTTCCGGAGTTTCCATGCGCCGTTCTTGTCTGCTGTTACTGCATATTGTTTTCCGTTCCAGCCGGTAGTGACTGTTACTTTCTTATTCGGAGTTGCCGTTCCCCAAAGGTTGGCATTGGTTTGTTGCTGCATCACCATGCCGTCTGAGAAAATAGCGGGCAGTTTCACTTCCGCACGCATTGACAGGCAGGCAGCGAGCAGAAAGCTTGCTAATACTGTGCTTGTTTTAATTCCTGAACTTTTCATTCTTATTTGTTTTTATTCGCTACTTCAAAATTCAAAGGTCCGAGCAATCCTGCAGGAAGCAGGGTGTTTTCTGCTCTCCGGTATTTGGCATTCGTCCATATTCCATCGAAAGGAGCTTTTCCTTCATCGGCTCCTTTGAGTGCATTCGCCCAAGTATTGGTCACTTCGATTTCCAGTTCATTCACACCTTTCTTTAAGGCTGCCGTAATATCAGCCCGATAAGGAGCTGTCCATATCGTTCCGCAATCTATGCCGTTCACACGGACAGTAGCCAGATCACATACTTTTCCCAGATTCAGATATACTTGTTGGTCTTCTTTCACTTTACTTTTCCAGCGGAATGTTGTTTTATACACTGCTGTTCCGGAGTAATAGCGTATTTGCTCATCTTCTTCTTTGCTCCAGTCAAAGAGTTCCTGTCTTTGGATAGTCTTACCGTTTGCTGTAAAAGTCACGGTATATTCTGTTGCTTCCAAGCCTGTCTCCGAAGCTTCTTTTACCGAATCCTTCTTTTCCTTGCGCTCTTTTTCCGAAGTTTCCTTATCATCTTCTTCTGCAGGGTATACGATGAAGACAGACTCATTCGGAGCTAATGTTAAAGTGATTTCCGTACGATGGCTTTTTTGTTCGTAAGGAATGTCAGCGTTAATCTCACCCGTCACCGGATTCCAGCATTCCGGCTTTCAGCCGTCGATGCGCATACTGGCGGTAAATGTACGTGTTTCTTCCAGTTGGTTGGCGATAAAATAAATATCCCCCTGTTCTCCTTGCCGATGTGTCCAGGCAATGTTTTCCGGTACGATCAGATCACGTTCCAGACCGTATGAGGAGAAATCATCTTCTTTATATGGAAGAGAAGGAATCAGTATGCCTGCTTCTTTCAGTTCATTTATCTTTTGTTTTACTTCCGGAGACAGTGCTGCGGGGTCCGGATTCATCGGACGTGGAAGTGGTAATACTAACACTTTGTAACTGGCTCCACCCGGTAACGTCATCCTGCCGTTTTCCGCTTTCGCCAAACGGAGTAACGCGTCTTTGTTAAAGCTGTCATAAGCATATCCTCGAAGTGGATTTACCCACTTTTCAGGATCGGACATATTTGCGGAATGTGTTACGCCTACAGGACGCACACGTAAGGGTTGTCCTTCGTTTGCCAAACGGATTCGTTCGCTTTCCACCCGCTCTGCACCGAAGATGCCCGGTAAAGAAGGAACTAAACGTTCCGGCAATATCGAACGTCTTGGCATCTCTTCTCCTGTAAATACTGCAATATCCGCCACCGGATGCCCGTATTGCAGCAATGACTGGCAACGGGTGATGTATTCACAGAAAGCCTTTGCACCCTTATTCCACCACGTCTGGTCACGCTGGAAGAAAAGGCCGATACCATCCAAAGTCATTCCCGGTTTGCGGTCCAGCCAAGGATTATGGACATATACATGGAAGAAAAGGCGGTTGATGCCTAAAGCATAGTTGCGGTCCAGTAAGGCTTTCAATATTCCCGGATGTTCGTTCCATGTTCCGCGTACTTCCGTGAAACCTTCTGCCTGGATGATATTCTTGCCGTAGATATGCGCTCCGCTGATGGCATCCAGCATATCATTCGGTTTGTCGTGGGTTGGGCTGTTCAGCCAGAATTCTCCCATGGGAAGGTCTACTTTCTGATAATGCAGTAATCCGTCACTTACCATGGTAGGCGCTACGCATTCGGCTGAGAACTGGCAATCATATTCTTTCGCACAGTCGGCCAAGACTTGATAGAAAACATCGACGACCAGTTCACCTATCGTTGTGCGGACATCACGCAGAATCTTTTCGCTTCGTTCGGCACTCTCCATCGGAATACCTGCCAACAATGGTAAATAAGGCATCAGGTCGTATCCACGGCGTTTCCGGAATTCTGCGGCAAAAGTATCGCTCCAGTTCTGGCTTCCGCATTCCCAACTATCCACGTGCATGTATTTTAATACGCGGCGGGCAACGTCCGGATTTGTCTTTACAAATGCTTGCGCAAACCAGTTGTCGAACTGCTTGCGAACAGCTTTTGGATTAAATTTATCACATTCCAGTCCTTTTCCTCCTCCGGCAGTTGCGTTCGTATGTCCGGTGGCGGTATGTCCCATGCGGAGTAGTTTCCACTTTCCTTTGGGGAGAGTAGCTGTCAGTGTTCTCTCTTTAAAATTGTCGCTCGGACTATTTTTAAAGGGATCTGTCAGGTTGATAATCTGTGAAAGGGCATAGCAATCTTGCTCCCCTATTTCCTCCTTCTTCGTGGAGGAAGCTACACGCCATACCAGTCCGGCTTTGCCTTCCCACTGATCCAGTCGGGCTTCCCGGTGCAGACGCAGTTCCTTGATTTTCAGATTTGGTTTCCATTTTGCGGCATCCATGTCTTCACTTCCCGGTTCACTGCCTTCGGGTGTCCAGTAGAAGCGGAAATAACGGGCAGTTGTAGCAGGAATTGCATGAGTGGAATTTTCATCTGTATTCTGCCATCCCTGACGTGCAGGGACGAGCTGTTTCACCAAACGGTAGTTAACCCCATCATCACTTGCCATCACTTTCAAGCGGTGCGCCTGATAATTATTGCCACTCAGAATGATTTCAATATTGCGGCAGGTGAAAGGCTGTTCGTATTCATATTGGATATAGCAGGGATATGATGAACGGATTACTCCGGCATCATCCATGTTCACAGTCTTCTTGATGTCAATATGATTTCCTGTGGCTATATTGGCACAGGTTATTTGGGCCGGCATAACGTCTGCCGCTTCCTCTTTTACAGGCAGGGCAAATAAAGAAATATCTTCATAAAAACCTTCGTATGCCTCCGGTTGCGGTAAGTGTAGTCCTTTGATTTTGCCACCATCAACGATTGTATCACTCCAGACTATCTTTTGCATCGATTCTTTCGGAGTCATCCACGGACCACCAGCCAATGCAAAACCATCACAAATATGCATTCCTAACTTTAATCCCAAGCGGTCGGCTTCTTCCATGCTGAAACGAACCATTTCCCACCATTCGGGTGTTAGTTGTTGCGCCTTTCCATTGTATTGTGGTCCTTCTTTGATACCTTTGATAGGCATCAGATAAGTACCTCCCAGCCCAGCACGTTTCATTGCTTCCAAGTCAGCCGTAATCCCTTCTTTGGATACGGCTCCAAACATCCAGTACCAAAAAGTCCAAGGCTTTGCTTCGTCAGACGGATTTTGGAATTGTTCGCGAAGTAAATGTGTTTGCAGAGCATTGGCAGGAGATATAGCAGTGCATGCCAATAATGAGATTGCAAATATTTGTTGTTTCAGTCGGCTTTTCATTCTAATCTATATTTTTACTTATAGATAAGACGAAAAACGGACTGTTTTGTACTCACAGTATTCTCCTTGCTCAAATTAAACTATTTAATTTCTTAGGCAGTATTGCTTTCTACAAAATAAGTCTCATTTCACCGCTTCTTCTATTCGGGATACTAACTGCGGATTACTGGGACGTGCCGCAGTTCCGAAATCAATAATCTGCCCCTTTCTATTTATTAATACATAGTAAGGCATCCTGTCTATTTTCCATTGCTTACAAATTTTCTGATAGTTATCTATTCCCAAATAATCAGTCACATGAACACATTCAATTCCCCGGTTTTTCAATGAATACTCATTCAGGCATTCCTCCCATTGTTCTTTGGGTTCACTCACACAAATGGAATATATAATCAAATCATCCGTAGAGAATTTGCTGCGCAATTGTTTTAAAGGTTCCATTTCAGCCAGACAAGGAGGACACCATCTAGCCCAAAAATCGAAATAAATCACTTTCCCACGATTCTTTTCGAGCACATCATAGACAGGTTTCATGTATGGCATACGTGTTGTATGCTTTGAGTTCTCATGGAATTCGCCATATAATAAATTGTCGGAAACAGGCTGTGGATTTTTTAGATACGATTTGGTCTGATTATAGATCTGCATCACCTGTGCACGTAGATGTGACATTTTAACGATTGAGTCAAACTGTGTACGTTTTTCGTGAAAAGCAAGTGTGTCATTAGTACATAAAGAACCGGCTATCAACTTAGTATATAAATACTGATTCATCTCACTCTCCCCCATTGTAGCCATGATTTCTTCTATCGAAGGATTCTTTTTATCTCTGAAAGCGATCCCATAAGCAATATATCTTTCTGCTTCATCAGCAACATCGTATAAGCGTGCCGAGAGTATGCCTTTAGTATATAGTTTATTGATTTCAGGTAAAAGTGTATGATAACGGTCCATCTCTTTTCTCGTTTTAAACAAGTATGACATACCATTGAATAACAGCGCATAATAATAATCTTGCTTCAGCAATTCTTCAGTAAACAGTACTACATCTTCCATTGGCTTGTACTTCACCAGATACTCATTCCTACGTTCCAAACGAAAATTATAATCCTTTTTTAATTCAGCCTCAAAATCCTTAACGTCTGATTCCGGTTTCATATTGTAATTCTGTATATAGTAATATGCACTTTCAGTGAACGCTAATATCTCCTGATTTAGCTTTTCGGCATCACCTGTCACTTTAGGATGAAAAAGATCTTTGAAGTCTATTTCTACATGTATGCTGTCTCCCGGGTGGATATAAAGATGTTCTGCATAGTTGCGGATAGAAACCTCCCTTAATTTGGCATAAACCGGAAAACGGAAAGAGAATGAACCATCTTTTTGTATGGGCGAACGATACTGATTTCCCATATCTCTGAAAAATGGGATAATGAGAGTCAGTTCCTTTTCCTGAGGATAGAAATCCCGATTTAGTACTTTGCCTGTGATGACTGCTTCTTCAGCATACTCTTCCAATGAGGGATTACTTTCCTCTGTTTGTGCAGAAGATTCGGACAGGAAATTACTCTGGGCTTTTTGACGGCATCCGGCAAACAACAAGGTAATTATTATCAGAAAGTATAAGCTGTGTTTCATTGTGTTTGAATATTAGTATGTTCGTAAATCTAACATTTAAGAGTTCTTGCCTCTAAATGTATGAAATTATTTTTAGAGGCAAGAACTTTTGACAGGTTATCTGTCTCAATTTTAGATATTTCACATTATATATACATATTTTGTGGGATAAACAGGCCGAATGCTATAGCCAACGTACAAACTTCCTGATATACCAGTTCTTTACCAATTGCGTCAGGATACAATAGGAAAGCAAAATACCAATCAGCCAGGGAAAATAACCCAAAGGAAGAGCCGTCAGGCCGATGGAACGTCCGAAAGCTGTGAAAGGAATAAGAATGCCTACTGCCATAATTAAGAATGTCAGCCCCATAACAGGCCACGTAGCCCGGCTTTGTATAAATGGTATTTTACGGGTACGTATCATGTGGACAATCAATGTCTGGGATAACAAACCTTCTACAAACCATCCGGTCTGAAACAAAGTCTGATGTTCGGGACTGTTACAACTGAACACATACCACATGACCAGATAGGTAGCAATATCAAAGATAGAACTGATAGGTCCTATATAAATCATAAAACGACTTAGGTCGGATGCATCCCATTTGCGCGGTTTCTTCAGAAATTCCGGGTCCATACGGTCGAATGGAATGGTTGTCTGTGATATATCATATAATAGGTTCTGAATCAGCAAATGTATCGGCATCATGGGCAGGAACGGCAGAAAGGCGCTTGCAAACATCACGCTGAACATATTGCCAAAATTGGAACTGGCAGTCATCTTTATATACTTATTGATATTACCAAATGTCTTTCTACCTTCAAGTACGCCGTCTTCCAATACCATCAAATCCTTCTCCAGCAAGATGATATCCGCACTTTCTTTTGCTATATCTACCGCCGAATCGACAGATATGCCAATATCTGACTGCCGCAAGGCGCCTGCATCATTGATGCCATCTCCCAGAAACCCAACTGTATTACCTTGCTCCTGCAACAGAGAGATTATTTGCGTCTTCTGCAATGGAGTGAGTTTGGAGAATAAAGTGGTGTCTTTTACTGTTTCTTTCAATGTTGTTTCATCCATTTCCTCCATTTCTATTCCGGTAAGGGAGTGCCCGGTATCAATCCCCACCTGACGGGCAATAGCTTTCACTACGGTATCATTGTCTCCCGACAATATTTTGACTGCTACTCCATGCATATATAATTGTTCGATGGCTTCGGCGGCAGAAGGTTTGGGAGGATCAAGAAAAGCAAGATATCCGATCAACACCATTTCCTTCTCATCTTCGATGGCAAAATTACAGTCCTTCTCGATGAAACTTTTCTGGGAAACCGCCAATACTCTCATACCTTGCCGGTTCATTTCCTCACTGATCTTTTGCGCTTTTATTTTCAAGGAGTCAGTCAAAGGATGTATCTCCCTGTCGAACTCGGCATACGAACAGACATCGAGAATCTCTTCTACTGCTCCTTTGGTAATAATTTGGCGCTTCCCTTGCCTGTCTTCTATAACGACAGACATCCTTCTGCGTGTAAAATCGAAAGGAATTTCATCAACCTTGGTATAGGCATCCTTCAAATGTTCCAGATTCAACTCTCTTACATGAGAGAGGATTGCCTTATCCATCAGGTTTCTTAGACCAGTCTGAAAATAACTGTTGAAGTATGCGTGACGAAGAATACGTTTACTGTTGTCATCGCTGCCGTCTGCATTGATATACTTCTCCAACACAATTTTATCACAAGTCAATGTGCCGGTTTTATCGGTACAAAGTATATCCATTGCTCCAAAATTCTGAATGGCATTGAGGTTCTTTACGATTGTTTTCTTTTTGGACATGGCGATTGCTCCTTTAGACAGGTTGGCAGTCACAATCATAGGTAACATTTCGGGAGTAAGACCGACCGCCACAGATACGGCAAAAATGAAGGCTTCGAACCAGTCACCTTTCGTAAAACCATTCACGAAAAACACGAACGGAACCATAACCAGCATAAAACGAATCAATAAAAAGCTGACCTTGCTAATACCTTTATCAAAGGCTGTAGTGGCACGATGTCCGACCAGACTTTTGGCTATTGTACCCAGATAGGTTTTATTCCCCGTTTCAAAAACAATTCCTTTTGCCGCACCGCTAATCACATTGGAACCCATATAACAGATATTATCCAACTCTATGACACTTCCCTTACGAAACTGTTGTCCCTGTACTTCCGGAAACTTTTCTATCGGTTCGGACTCACCCGTCAATGAAGCCTGACTGATAAACAAGTCTTTTGAATCGATGATACGTATATCGGCAGGAACCATATCACCGGCTGCCAAGTACACAATATCTCCCGGAACGAGTTCTGTTATATCGATCTCTTCTTCCTGTTCTCCGGCACGTTTCGCCAGACAAGTGTTTTTTACCATCCTCATTAAAGAATCCGTAGCTTCACTTGCTCTCCATTCCTGCCAGAAACGAAGAACAGCACTGAATAATACCATGGACGAAATAATGATTACCCCTGTCCATTCTTGCTCTCCGGGTTCAGCCATCAACACATCCAGAAATAAGGATATGATAGCAAGTCCTGTCAGAACGCCTATGAAAGGATTGATAAACGTTCTGATAAACAGTATAAACGGATTCTTTTTTTGTTCATGGATGACTTCGTTTCTTCCATAAATGGATTGTCGCTCCTGTACTTCTCCCAGCGTTAATCCAAGCTTTGTAGTCTGTAAACAGGAATAAATTGACTTACCGGGTTGCGTGGCAACCAAAAATACTCTCTCTGAATTGAATGTGTACTGTGATGAACGCAGTTTTTTCTTCCATACCATACTCTCTATTTTTTTTAAGTTACTAACTGCATTTATTAATTCGATGCAAAAGTAAGGAGGACTTCGGGAGGAAGCCGTTAGAGAATGATTAGAGTGGTATTAGAAAACTATTAGAGTTTCTTAGATATGCGGGAGTTTTACCACAAAAGTAGTTCCCTCGTCCTTATGAGAAGATACGGTAAGTTCGCCTTTGTGAAGGTGAATGATTTTCTGTGTCAAAACCATGCCTATACCATTTCCAGGAGCTATATTCTTGTTTTCTCCCCGATAAAACAGTTTAAACAGGTTTTCTTTGTCTGCATCGGACATTCCTACGCCATTATCAGACAAGCGGATAATAGCCCATTGTTCCCAATAAGCTATCAGGACGGATGAAGTCCGGTTGGAAGAGTACTTGCAGTTGTTCTCTACCAGATTCACAAAGGCAGTAGTCAACAGATAGCTGTTTCCGATTACGGTCAGCACATTATCTTCCTCAGCTTCCTGCTCAAATACTAATTCGATATGATAATCCGGATGGGCTTTTAGGACTAATTCTCTGGCATCCAACAGCAGTTCATCCAACCGGACCTCTTCCATTGTAATCTGTTCCGACTGATAGTCGGCTTTTGCAAGATTCAGCAATCCGTCGATCAGGTTTATGATCCGTCGCGAATCTTGTAGTGCATTGCCGATAGCTGCCTGATATTGTCCGGAGGTTCGTTCTTTCAACAGGGCCAGATCCAGTTCGGCTGTAAGGGCTGCCATAGGTGTACGTAATTCATGAGATACATTGCTGACAAACATCTTTTGTGAGTTGAAGGACTTCTCCAAACGTTCCAGCAGTGCATTGAATGTAATACTCAGTTCTCCCAGTTCGTCCTGTTCGTTTTTTACAGGCAGTCTTTTGTCGATATGTGAGGCGGTGATTTTCTCCGCTTCTCTCACGATATTGCGTATGGGCTTTAAGGTGCTTCGGGAGAGGATATAACCGACAATCGCCAACACGCTCAATCCTCCTATAAATAACAGAATGAGCATATTTCTCAGTGCATCCCGGTTAGCGTATCCATAGCCATCATAGGCAGCGGCAGTGACAATGTAGTATTGTCCTTCAAACGGATACACAAGTCCTATTGCCTGATATTCGTCCACATAGAAACTGATATTCTTTCGTTTCAGAATACGTTTTACCATTTCGGGTGTTTCCTTGACTATGTCGTTTTGAAGGGCATCATGATATAGTATTTTAAAATCTGTGGTATAGACGGCTACCTCTACTTCATTAATAAACTTCTGATTGTTCAGGTAAATAGACTGCATCGTTTTTGCATCTACCTGATTATTAAGAAATAAGTGGGCTTTGGTTATAGCTTCACTTTGCAGGTTGCGAAAGAAAGCATTGCTGCGCGAATGCTCGCTTACGTAATAGACAGCTATGACAAATGCGAAGAATACCGCAGCTGTAATGCCCGCATATTGCAGAGTCAGCGTTGTCCGGATTTTCATAATTTGTCAGTCAGTATGAAACCCATCCCTGCTTTGGTATGAATAAGTTTCGGTTCAAAGTTACGGTCTATCTTTTTGCGAAGGTAGTTGATATATACATCAATGAAGTTGGTTCCCGTATCAAAATGTGTGTTCCATACTTTCTCCGCTATCTCTACCCGGCTCAATACTCTTTCGGCATTTTCGACCATATATAACAGCAGGTTATATTCTTTCGGAGAAAGTTTAATGGAAACGTTATTTCGTTCTACGTCCTTCCGCTGAAGATCAATGCGCAGATCCGCATAAACAAGTTCCTGTGGCAATTCCGGTACATTTCCCGAGACACGTTTCAATAGAACTTTGATTCTGGCATTCAACTCTCTGAAATCAAAGGGCTTCACCATATAGTCGTCTGCACCGGCATCGAAACCATCCAGCTTATCGTTCGTTGATCCTAATGCCGTCAACATTAATATAGGAATACGGGGATTGGACTTACGGATTTCTTTCGTCAGCTCAAATCCGTCCATCTTAGGCAGAACAATATCAGATATAACCAGATCGAACGTATGTGCCTGAAAAAGCCGCAGCCCCATTAATCCGTCATAAGCTACCATGGTCTGATAACCATTTTCTTCCAGCCCGTTCATCAGCAAACTTGCCACTCTGGGTTCGTCTTCTATAATTAGTATTGTGTACATAGGAAAGAACTCGTTAATCTGAATCTATAAAACGAAACAAAAATAATGATTATTCCTCACTTATGACTCTTTTAAACCATTTTATATTTGCTATATTTGCGCAATTATCATCAGTTGAACTTATGTCAGGTATTAAAGAGTTAGAACTATTATTATCCAATATGGAGCCTGTGTTGGATGAGCGGGATTTTGTTTTTTGTTCTTTCCCAACGCTCGATTGGGATCAAATGCGGGAGCTGAACCCCATCGGGATTTTCCATGAGAAAGAGGGTGTAACCTTCATTCTTGACACGAAAAATGCTGTAGACAAAAAGATAGATTACCTGTCCGTTTACAGACTTATCACTCTCAATGTACATTCAAGTCTGGATGCGGTGGGGCTGACTGCTGCCTTTTCTGCCAAGCTGGCAGAAAAAAATATTAGTGCTAATGTGGTGGCGGCCTATTATCATGACCATATCTTTGTGCCTGAAGAGAAAGCGGAACAGGCTTTGGAGGCTATTCTTGAATTACAAAAAAAGGTACCCAACGCAATGTGAGTACCTCTTTATTTCATTTATTTATTCCATAAACCGGAAAATGATTCGTCCGCTCTGCGGACCATTCACCCATTTTGGCTGCGATGACGGGCCACATAGATCAGTCGAATTTACTTTATTGCGTACAGGAGGAATCACATTCAAGACAGAAATTCCACTTTCAGGAAGCGTATAAAGTAAACGGTCACGACCGTCACGCGGCTGATATACTCCAATGTAAGCATCCGGAGTTTCATTGGTTAGGCTGATAGTACCCTCTTTCGTACGGATGTTCATCCAGGAAACACTGCCGAAATATCCTTTGAATTCGGGATATGTGAAGGTTTCACCCGGAATAGGATCGTTATAGTCGTTTTCCCAGACATCGTATTGCGTGCCATGAATACGGTTCTGCCATACACGGTAGGGCCCCGCTCCCAGCCAGCGTTTACTGATCACCTGATCTTCGGGATAGTCGAAGCAGATTCCCATTAAATCTACCACGCCGGAGAAATTGTAGGTATAATCCAGCACCGCTTCTCCACTTGGATTGATTGTCCATTGCGCTTTATCCAGATTACCCAGTTTATAATTGGCAGTAACAATCAGATTGCCTCCGTCTTCTTTTACATCCAGTTTCGTGAATACAGCAGCATCAGGGAATTCGCTGTAGGTACGATCCTTTTCTTTCGCTTTTTCGTCATCGTGATTATAAAACTGATCCAATGAGCGGTCGGCACGACGGGCACCGATGAAACGAGGGCCGTTGGCAAAGCTGATCTTGCGATTGTTTACGGATACACCTTTCAGCTGACCGTCTTTCTTTGAGAAAATGAAAGTATGATTCTTCGCTTTTACGGTAAGTTCATTTTCTGTTTCTGTAGAGGTTACCTTATTAGATAAGGGAGAAAGCACTTCATTAGCCTGATTCAGTTTGTTCACAGGGAAAGTCCAGCGCCAAAGTTCATGACCGTATCGGTCGATGGCTGTGAGGAAAAGGGCATCGGCATCCGGAAGGATCGTTGTTTTAATATCCAGCACACCTGCCGAATGGGCTGCGACATCACTTCCTTGCACTTCCCCTTGTTTCAGAACTTGGGCAGTTGTATTAGAAGCATCTGTTGCGGTAGGGAACTTCACCTGTTTCCAAAGGAAACGGCAAGTATTCAGATTCAGATAATCGTAACGGTTTTCTACGGAGAACTTACCGTCAAACTGCTTGTCGACAGAAGTATTCATGATTTGTACCGGACTCCATAACTGCTTGATTGTGTAGAAACTGCCTTCCTTTTCATGATGTGGCCCTACAATACCGTCAGCGCCGAAATTCCCTTGATTATCAATGAATCCGTCCATATCGACACGCTTCACTCCTTCGTCTGCCAGTACCCAAAGGAACCCACCGATACAGCGGGGATGTTTGCGCATCATTTCCCAATAGTCATATAATCCGGCACCATGACCGCCATCATACAAACCGTGGAGAAATTCTGTCGGCATAAAGATTTCCGGCAAACGCATATAGTTCTGACTTTCTCCGTAAGAACGGTAATGCATGGTTTCAAAACCAGAGAAATTGCCTTGCGGGTGAATCACCGGACGTTTCTGCGGATCGTACTTGTGAAATTCTCCATCGAGTTCGGTATTCCATCCTTTTTCATTACCGTTACTCCACCAGATAATAGACGGGTGGTTAACGTCACGTTCTATCATTCCTTTGATCAGGCGTACTCCGGTCGGAGTATCGTATTTGCCATGCCAGCCTCCTAATTCATCCATCACGTAAAGTCCCAAAGAATCACAAGCTTCCAGAAACTCCGGATCAGCCGGATAGTGACTCAGACGGACGGAGTTCATATTCATGTCTTTCATCAAAAGAACATCTTCGATATTTTTCGCTTTACTTAATGTACGGCCACTTTCCGGACGAAAGCTATGGCGATTGACACCACGCACCATAATGCGTACACCGTTTACGTATAATCCGTCACTTTCGCGTACTTCGATGGTACGAAAACCGAATGTTTCTGTCTCGTTGTGCAGCACTTTTCCGCCTTTGTCCAGCAAAGAAAACTGAGCTTTATAAAGATTCGGTGTTTCGGCTGTCCACAGAGCCGGATCAGAGACATTGAGCTGTAAAGAAGTCCAGTCTCCTCCCGCTTTTACAGGGACGGTCGTTTCAGTTAGTTCTTTGCCTTTATTATCCAGAATCTGTGCCCGGATACTCATTCCGTCATTAGACAGATTGGTATAGCAATTGGCACGGAAGGAACCATCCATCTGCGCATCGATGGCGATGTGACGTAAATTAATCGCAGGTTTTACTTCCAGGAATACCGGACGGAAAATACCTCCGAAGTTCCAATAGTCGGCACGTCGCTCGGCAAGATTCACACTGGCATTTTCGCTTTCCTTTGAAACGGTTACTTCCAGCAGATTCTTTTTTCCATACTTAAGGAAATCTGTGACATTGTATGAAAAACGATAGAAAGCTCCCTGATGTTTCGAGCCGACTTTACGCCCGTTTACTTTAACTTCGGTATCTGTCATCGAAGCTTCGAATACCAGACTTACCTGCTGTCCGCGGAACTTTTCGGGGACCTCAAACTCGTACTTATACATTCCTTTTTCATCGGCGATACCTTCGGGGAAGGCTTTGCCATAGAAGGTGATTCCATACTGATAGGTGCCAAAGCCCTGCAACTCCCAGCATGACGGTACGCCGATCTTCGTCCATTTGCCGGAATTGCGTCCGTCAGTACAGAAGAAGTCCCATTCTACCATATCATCACATCCGTGACCGGAAAGGTATTGCCGTTCCGTTTGCGGAAGGGTTTGAGCAGCCAGAGTAGTTGCCAACGCCAAGGTTGATAATAAAGTGGTTACTTTTCTCATTGTTACTTTTATTATTGTGTTAGTTACTATTTATTTGTATCAATTCTTATTTTACTGCTTGCTGATGCGTATATGCAGCGTATGTTCTTTTTTCTCAATAGCATACTTCTTCAGTACGCCCGGTCCGCAGCTGCTATTCCCTAATCCGAGCACGGCCGCGTCCATACTGAGAATAATTTCGGGACGTGGCTTCAGATTGCAGTCATGAGTTTCTTTATATAAATCCTGTGCAGTATAATGCAAAGCAGAGGCCGAAAATACATCTTCTACCGCATCTACACGAATACCTTTATTCTGTTTGTCTGTCAGCGTAAGAAATTGTACTTCTTCCTTATTTCCGCTATCCTGCGGACGAGGATAATGTACATACTGTTCTGCTACTGTTCCCTTCCAGAGCCCTGTTGCAGCAGATGTCTTGCGATCGGGATAATTATCCTGTGGTCCTCTGCCATACCATGTAAAGGTATTATAGGCAGGAGCCAGACAGAATGCAAGTCCCAGACGAGGCAATTCCGGAAATACTCCTTGTGGTAAGAAAGTTGTTTTCAGATCAATGACTCCATCGGAAGAAATGGTATAGACGGATGTCGTTGTCACGTTGCCTTCTTTATATAAATTAGTCGTCCGGATACGTACTATGACTGCCCCATCTGCACGTACTTCATGATCGAAAGACTCCAGACTAATCAGAGGATGGTCCATGCCATGCAGTTGCCAGTCTTTTGCCAGCCAGTTTCCGAAACTCTTGTCATTGTCTGTCGGTGCACGGAATGCTTGCGTGACAGGCTGAACCGGAAAATGATTCTGAGTCAATATTTCTTTGCCATTGTACATAAGGGAAGTTATACTTCCGACTGTTTTCTTTTCCCACTGAACCGAGAAATCGCGTCCGCTAACCGATAAAGATTTATCATCCTCTTTTACTTGCAGTGCTCCTTTATTGATCAGATCGGCAGACAACAATTCTCCTTGCTGTAAGCAGAATTGTTCCCAAGTAACTTCATGACCGGCTTTTGCCCAAAGGGCATCAGATTTCAATACGATGCTTACTTTTAGCTGACAATCAGAAAGCGTATTCGTTGAGTTGCTGTTATTGCCTTTTCTGTTTAAAGCCTTCTTGTCCGATAAGGAACGGAAAGCAGGTAAAGTAATTGTTTCATTCTCACCCGGGGCGACTTCCGGTAATGTGATTTCTCCCTGTTCTTTCTGTTTACCATCTATTGTCAATGTCCATAAGCAGCGATACTGAGATAAGTCTATATGATGATTCCTGTTTGTAACGGTCAATTGTCCATTGTTGACGGCCAACTGAACCGGTGCATATACTTTCTTTACTTCCCAATATTTCGGAGTCGTCTCACGATCACTCATCAACAGACCGTTAAAGCAGAAAGCTTTCAGATTCGGCTTATCACCGAAGTCTCCGCCGTACGCCACCATAATGCGGCCATCAGGCAATTCTTTATAAATTCCCTGATCTACCCAGTCCCAGATGAAACCGCCCAGCATACGGGGATTGCTATATATTTCATCCCAATATTCTTTAAAGTTGCCCAACGCATTTCCCATCGAATGGG
>ERZ860668.1372-NODE-1372-length-15354-cov-17.852147_pt1 | contig 15354 bp, 10 predicted proteins | sample MGYA00510062_ERZ860668 | MGnify/ENA primary metagenome ERZ860668 (study PRJEB30046, sample SAMN00715258) | human gut metagenome | study: EMG produced TPA metagenomics assembly of the A metagenome-wide association study of gut microbiota in type 2...
AGTATGCAACAGCTGTTATTACAGTATCGGAAATAGAGGATGGATTTATTCCCTGCTTTTCCTCTTGACAACAGCTTACCCACACAGGAATACTATAAGACTCACAACTCTTGGCATTGATAACTGAGTGGACGGGCTTAAAAATTGCCGCATAATCGAGATCGCGTATCACTGGTATATGAGCATACCGTCCATTGAGTCTCTTCAGTGTTCCGTGGAAATACAGTTTATCTTTGCTTTTGAATATGAGGTCACAGCCATCATTTGGCTCAATATAAAGAATGTCTGTTGGTTTGTCGTCTGTCATATAGAAACTCTCACCATAATGCTTATAGAGAGCATATACATCGATAGATTGATTCAGAGGAGTCTCGAGTGATGATACGTTCTCCTTGGAACGAGCATAACGAACAAGACTCAAACTGTCCCATTTCTCAGTCTGTATCAATTGCAAGAAATCATAGGCAGAGAATTGAAGAAAATAGTCAGTTACATTCTGCTCTCCCATGGCAAATCCGTATGTCTCACCCATTGTAGAATACAGAACAAGCGTCAGAATATGGTCATCTTTCGAGCTTTCGTCATTTCTGATGGTATCAATACGTTTTTGTAAATGTTGGCTGAGATCTCGATTGCTGAAATTATCATTTCCATCTATGGCTACATTACAGGCCAAATCATGAGCATAGCACACGTATGCAAGCCAGTTGACGTCAATACGGAATACATCTTCGTAATAGCCTTCAACAGGGGCAAGGATTTCATCCATTGAGTTTTGTCCCCAGCGCATCTGTTCTATACAGGAACGTCCGATGCGCATCCAGACTCCATAGTGGGTTTGTTTTACTAGTTCTTCGAGACAACGGTGTTTTAGAGCTGTTTTCAGGATAAAGTTGTTAATGGCACTGCCTTGACTGGAGATTCCAGCCAAGTAGAAGTTATTGTCAAACTCAACAATTGGCCTGTATAATAACGGATTCTTTTCTGCATCTTGGGTTAGTATATCAGGAGCATTAACCTCTAACAAAAATGATTTCAAAACATTTGGATCCAGCCCATTTCGATTAATGAGTTCTGCCATCATCGGCAAAGTAATGACAAAAGATTGGTTAGTATTTGGTTTATTAAGCGTCTCGCGTGGGTTCTCATTTCCTCGTACTAAGCCACTTATCCCTGCTCGGGCTGACAAAAGGTTGCTCAGTTCAAGCATGAAGAGTACTCCATCATAAACTTCATTACGGAAAGCTCTCGTAAATATATTCCCTTTATTGAATATGGCTTCTGTCATCGAACGGAAAATTTCTGTTGCATGGGTCGAGATGCCAGGAAAGAATGTGTAATTACCTCCATAGAATACTACCGGTTCAGAAAACATGTTAATCGGCAAGTCTTCCATAAGATCAAATGAGAACTCCTGGTCAATTATACTCTTGAACTTACTGATGTCAGGAGTCTGGCTACTCTTTCCGAGATTCGCAACTGCTATTTGCAAAAGGTGTTCAATTCGGATATTCTTCCCACGATTTTGTGGATTAAGCTGCATTGCTGTCAAATAGTCCAATATAGGTGGGACTGCATGATTACTTAAATACGCTATCGTTTTTGGTGCATCAAGCCAAGAAGCTGGCCACAAAGCATGATTTGTTCTAGGCAATGTTCCTATTGCCCGTTCCGTCTGCATACAACAATGCTTGTATTTCTTGCCGCTGCCACAAGGGCAAGGCTCATTACGACCAATCTTCTTTGACATTATATTTGAACTACTAGTAACATCTATCTAAACTTTAATCACTTAGCTCAGCCAAGAACTATTAATCATTTACAGTGCGAGACGAAGAATGTATTATGGGTTAGAGATGAAATGAGTGATAATCAAATTCTTACCACATTTATACTCTAAGTGATTTGAATTACAAAGGTAGCAATAATCGGTGAGATATGGAAAAGTAGAGCAAAGTTATTGAGAAATAGGCTTTTTGAGAAAATAGCTTCTGTAACCGGATGACGGGAAAAGTCAAGTCTGAACCAAGTTAGGACTTCGCTACGTTACCGATTCGTTACCCTGCATAATTGGTGGTATCGGAGCTTAGGAAAAACAGCGAAATACACTATTATATAGTGAGTTACTGACAACTCACGCAACAATTCCGGTAACGGATAATAATTGCACCGTTCCTCTGCTATTTGCGTATCGACAAAGGACTCTTCACCAAGTAATTTTGAAACCAAAAAAGTTCAGAAAGATGAAGAGTACATTTTCAGTTATCTTCTACCTCAAACGGCAGGTAGTGAAAAAAGACGGTACAGTGCCCGTCATGGGACGTATCACGGTGGACGGAAGCCAGACACAATTCAGTTGCAAGTTGTCTGTCGATCCGAAGTTGTGGGACACCAAAGGCGGGCGTGTCACGGGCAGAAGCACGGCGGCACTCGAAACGAACCGCCTGCTTGACAAGATGCGCGTGCGCATCAACAAACACTATCAGGAAATCATGGAGCGTGACAATTACGTCACGGCGGAAAAGGTCAAGAACGCCTTTCTCGGACTTGAACACCGCTACCATACCTTGATGCAGGTATTCAACCGGCATAATGAGGACTACGAGAAGCAGGTGGAGGCGGGCATGAAAGCCAAAGCCACGCTTTCCAAGTACAAGACAGTGTACAAGCACCTGCAAGAGTTCCTCAACATCCGCTACCATGTGAAGGACATCGCCTTGAAGGAGCTTACCCCTGCATTCATCTCCGACTTCGAGATGTTCCTCCGCACGGACAAGCATTGCTGTACCAATACCGTATGGCTGTACGTGTGCCCACTGCGGACGATGGTGTTCATCGCCATCAACAACGAGTGGCTCACGCGCGACCCGTTCCGGGAGTACGAAATCAAGAAGGAGGAAACGACCCGCAGCTTCCTGACGAAAGACGAAATACGGCAGTTGATGGAAGGGAATCTGAAGAACGCCAAGCAGGAACTTTACCGCGACCTATACCTGTTTTGCGCATTCACGGGCTTGTCCTTCGCCGATATGCGCAATCTCACAGAGGAAAATATCCGAACCTACTTCGACGACCATGAGTGGATCAACATCAACCGTCAGAAAACGGGCGTGGTTTCCAACATCCGCTTGCTTGACATCGCTAAGCGGATTATCGACAAATACCGGGGATTGTGCGAAGACGGCAGGATATTTCCCGTTCCCCACTATATGACCTGTCTGTACGGGATACGTGCCGTTGCCAAACGTTGCGGCATCACGAAGCATATCACGTGGCATCAGAGCCGCCATACGGCAGCCACGACGGTGTTCCTCTCCAACGGCGTGCCCATTGAAACGGTGAGTTCCATGTTAGGACATAAAAGTATAAAGACTACCCAGATTTATGCGAAGATAACCAAGGAGAAACTCAACCAAGACATGGAAAGTCTTGCCGCCAAGTTGAACACCATTGAGGAATTTACCGGATGTAACATCTAAAGCAGAACAGCCATGAAACGAGGAATCATTATCATAGAGGACAAGAAGGTCAGCGTAACCGGTAACGAGGTATGGATGACCGCCACCGAAATCGCCGGGCTGTTCCATGCAGGCGTTCCGGCAGTGAACGCCGCCATCAAAGCCGTCCGCAAGTCGGACGTGCTGAACGACTATGAGATATGCCGCTACATGCGGCTTGAAAACGGTTTGTATGCCGATGTGTATGCCCTTGAAATCATCATCCCCATCGCCTTCCGGCTGAACACCTACTGCACGCACGTGTTCCGAAGGTGGCTTGTGGAGAAGGCTCTTGCCAAAGAAAAGCAGCAGGCATACGTGATGCTCATCCACAAGGCAAACGGGTATTGCTGAACACACAAAGACATTGATTATGCCGACAACAGAAAGAGGAAACGGACAGCTCCACGACCGGGGTTGTCCGTTTCCTCTTTGTGCATACAGCCGCCTTATCTCACTCTTTCAGCGGTTTTCTATAATTTGCTTCCAACACTTCGCGCAGTCCCGATTCCGGATAAAGCACCTTTCCTGCCAGCAGGATAAAAGGCAATATCCTGTTGTTGCGGTATTCCTGCAAGGTGCGGCGGCTCACGCGGAGCAGTTCCGCCACTTCCTTGTCCGTCAGGTATCGCTCCCCATCCAATGGCGGACGGTAACTTTCCAAAAAATCGGAGAGCCATTTGGATTCCTTCCGCATCTTTTGCAGCAATACGGCTACTGATTCACAATCCATCGTGATAACATTGTTGTCTTCGTTCATAATCATATCCGTTTTAAGTCAGACAAGGCTATCTGTCAGTGGGGCAAATCGTACCGATAAGCGGGATGAGCCTTTTCACATCTTCCGGCTTGTAGTAAAAACGGAAGCCGATTTGCGAATAACCGATAAAGCCCCTGTCACGCAGTTTCTGCAACGTGCGTTGGCTGATTCTCAACTGCCCACAAACCTCTTCGCCCGTGAGCCACTTGCCGAGCCTTTTGGCATCCCCCTTGCGCTGCAAGGCGGCGACCTTCTCCACGAAGGCATCCGTTTGTGCCACCATTTCCTCGAAGGTCTTTTTCTCGATAGATACTATTTCCATATACAAAACGATTTTTGAATTTGCTGCAAAGGTAACGGCACGGGCTGAAACGCCCATCGGTTTTGTCTGAATGGCAGCTTGTTGCGCCGATTGTCCGGGTTGCGGAGCCTTTTTCATAAAAATCTTACGTGAGTCACGTAGTGAGTTGTTAAAGCCGCCCTTTTCCATTGCCGAACTTTGCCGCAGAAACAATAAAACAAGCGCATATATGAAAGTGATAACGATTGAAAGTTCCGCATACCGGACTATGCTGGAACAGATAGCGGAGATAGCAGGATATGTCCGCGAAGCGAAAGAAGAGCGACGGCGGAAGGAGGCGGAAACGAAAGACCGCCTGCTCAATACGGCACAAGCCGCCGAACTGCTGAACGTGAGTACCCGTACCCTGCAACGGATGAGGGACGACCATCGCATAGAATATGTGATAGTACGCGGCACTTGCCGCTACCGCCTCTCCGAAGTGCAAAAACTGTTGGAAACAAATACCATCAGAAGCAAGGAAGAAACGGTGGAAGCCCTGCTGCACAACTATTCGTTGCGGACGGGCGGCAAGAAAACCGACAAAGGAAGGAGGAAATAAGTATGGAACTGCTTACCCGAAACAATTTCGAGGGATGGATGCAGAAAATTCTCGAACGCCTCGACCGTCAGGACGAGCTGCTGCTGGCTATGAAGGCGCAGGGGCAACAACCGCCGTCCCTGTCCGAAGGCATCCGCCTTTTCGACAATCAGGACCTGTGCATGCTCCTCCAGATCAGCAAGCGTACCCTGCAACGCTACCGCAGTGAGGGCGCACTCTCCTACAAGACCTTGGGCAAGAAAACCTATTACAGCGAAACGGACGTGTTGGACTTCCTTTCCAAACATGTGAAGGACTTCCGGCAGAACGACATCGAGTTCTACAAGGCACGCATCCGCAATATGTTCAATAAATAACCAATTAAAATTTAATCAGATGGCAAAGAAAAAAGACGAAAAGGACGTGCTGATTGTCCGTGACGAGAAGACGGGCGAGATCAGCGTGGTAGCCGGACTGAATGCGGACGGCACGCCCAAGCGCACCCCCGCCAAGGCGGAGAACGCGCAGAGTTTCCTGCAATTCGACCGGCACGGAGACGTGCTGGACAACTTCTTCAGGAACTTCTTCCGCCAGTGCAAGGAACCCAGCCGCTTCGGTTTCTACCGGGTTGCGGCAGAGCAGGCCGACAATCTGCTGGAAGTGATGAAGGAGCTGCTGAAGAACCCCGAAGCCTACAGTGAACTGCTTGCACCCCACAAGGTGGACACTTCCGGCTACGAGCAGGAAGTGCAGAAAGTGCAGGAGGAACAGCAACAGCAAAAACAAGAAGAACAACAACCCGATCAGGAAAATAAAGAAAATCAGGAAGAACCTAAAAATCAAGAAGAAATGGAACAGAAACAAGAACAGAATCAGGAAGCCCCGCAACAGACGCAGGACAGACAGGGCTACCAGCCCATCGACGAGAACAGAATCAACTGGCAGGAGCTGGAAGAGCGTTGGGGCGTGAAACGCGACGAGCTTGAAAAGTCCGGCGACCTTCAGAAGATGCTCAACTACGGTAAATCAGACTTGGTGAAGGTCACGCCCAATTTCGGCGGCGAGGCATTTGAATTGGACGCGCGACTCTCCTTCAAGAAGGACGGCGAGGGCAATGTCAGCCTTGTGCCGCACTTCATCCGCAAGGAGCAGAAACTGGAAGAGTACAAGGAACACAAGTTTTCCGATGAAGACCGCAAGAACCTCCGCGAGACGGGCAACCTCGGCAGGGTCGTGGACCTTGTGGACAGGGAAACGGGTGAAATCACGCCCTCATTCGTCAGCATAGACCGCAAGACGAACGAGATTACGGATGTGCCGGCAAGCAAGGTGCGCATACCGGAGCGTATCGGCAAAACGGAAATCACCAAGCAGGAGCAGGACATGCTCCGCGCCGGGCTGCCCGTGCGTGACAAGCTCATCGAGCGCAACGACGGCAGGAAGTTCGTCACCACCCTGCAAGTGAACGTGGAACAGCGCGGTGTGGAGTTCGTGCCGGGCACAGGCAGGTCGCCACGTACCGCACAGACGCAGGAAGCCAAGGAGAATCCCACCCAAGCACAAGCGCAGTCGCAAGGTACGGAAAATGCCGCCGGCACGAACAAGGAGCAACGCCGCAACACATGGACCAACGAGGACGGCAGCATCCGCTCCATCAGCAAATGGAGCAATGTGAACTTTACCGACCAGCAGAAAGCCGACTACGTGGCGGGCAGAGCCGTGAGGCTGGAGAACGTGACCGACAAGCAGGGCTTCCATGCCACGATGTACATCAAGTTCAACCCGGAAAAGCGACGTCCGTACCGCTACGATACCAATCCCGACAACGCGCAGCAGGTCGCCCCAAGCAACGAAAGCCGCACGCAGGTGGCCGTGAACAACGAGGGCAAGACCAACGAGGCGACCAAGAACCTGAAAGAACCGTTGCAGAAAGGACAGACCGCCCCGAAAGACAATAACCAGCAACGGCAGCAGGAGAAACCGCAGAAGAGAACGGGCAAGGGCATGAAGATGTAATATCCCCAAGCCCGCCACTAAATCCCAAAAAATCCAAAGTAAGAAAAAAAACAATCAAACAACAAGAAAAATGAAGACAATCATTACAGAAAAGCCCAGTGTGGCACGTGAAATCGCCCGCATCGTGGGCGCGACAAAGAGAGAGGAAGGTTATTTCGAGGGAGGCGGCTATGCCGTGACATGGGCATTCGGGCATCTTGTCCAGCTCGCCATGCCCGACGGCTACGGCATACGTGGCTTTGTCCGTGACAACCTGCCCGTCATCCCCGAAACCTTCACGCTCATCCCCCGTCAGACCAAGACGGAGAAGGGCTACAAGCCCGACAGCGGCGTGACGGCGCAAATCAAGGTCATCGCCCGCCTTTTCAACGGAAGCGAGCAGATCGTCGTGGCGACCGATGCCGGGCGCGAAGGAGAGCTTATCTTCCGATACCTCTACCACTATATCGGATGTTCCACCCCGTTCGTCCGTCTCTGGATAAGTTCGCTTACCGACAAGGCCATCCGTGAAGGACTGCGTAACCTCGAAAACGGAAGCAAGTATGACAACCTCTTTCTTGCCGCCAAAGCACGGAGCGAATCTGACTGGCTCGTGGGCATCAACGGCACGCAGGCACTCACCATCGCCGCCGGACACGGCACATATTCCGTCGGACGTGTGCAGACTCCCACATTGGGAATGGTGTGCGAACGTTACTGGGAAAACCGCCGTTTCACTCCAGAAGCCTTCTGGCAGCTCCATATCGCCGTGAACGGAAATGATAATGACGGAACGGTGAAATTATCCTCTTCCGGGAAATGGAAAGAGAAAGAACCTGCGACGGCACTATATAATAAGGTAAAGGAAGCAGGCACAGCCACCGTCACGAAAGTAGAGCGCAAGGAAAAGACGGAAGAAACTCCACTCTTGTTCGACCTGACCACACTCCAGAAAGAGGCCAACGCCAAGCATGGCTTCACGGCGGAGCAGACGCTTGGAATCGCACAGAAGCTCTACGAGAAGAAACTCGTCACCTATCCGAGAACGGGAAGCCGCTACATCCCCGACGACGTGTTTGCTGAAATACCCAAACTGCTTGCCTTCATCGGTGCGATGCCCGAATGGAAAGGCAAGGTGCAGGCGAAAGCGCAGCCGGCACGCCGCAGCGTGGACGGCAGCAAAGTGACCGACCACCACGCCCTGCTCGTCACGGGCGAGAAGCCGCTATTCCTCTCCAAAGAGGACAACACCGTCTATCAGATGATAGCCGGACGCATGATAGAGGCTTTCTCGGAGAAGTGTGTCAAGGACACCACTACCGTTACAGCGGAGTGTGCCGGAGCGGAGTTCATGGTAAAAGGCAGCATTATCAGGCAGGCCGGATGGCGTGCGGTCCATGGCGAGGAGGACAAGGAGGAAATCTCCATCCCCGACTGGCAGGAAGGCGACACGCTGACACTGAAGGGCTGCTCGATCACGGAGGGAAAGACCAAGCCCAAGCCGTTGCATACCGAAGCCACCCTGCTTTCGGCTATGGAAACCGCCGGAAAGGAGGTTGAGGACGATGCGCTCCGTCAGGCATTGAAGGATTGCGGCATCGGCACGCCCGCCACCCGTGCGGCGATTATCGAAACACTCTTCAAGCGCGGCTATATGGAACGCTGCAAGAAATCGCTCGTGCCTACCGAAAAAGGGCTTGCTCTTTATTCTATAGTGAAGACGATGCGCATCGCCGATGTCGCCCTGACAGGCGAATGGGAAAAGGAACTGGCACGCATCGAGCGCGGGGAGCTGCCCGCCGATACCTTCCGCAAGGAGATAGAGACGTACACGAGGGAGATTACCTCGGAACTGCTCTCATGCGACAAGCTCTTCGCCCGCAAGGATTCCGGCTGCAAGTGTCCCAAGTGCGGAACGGGAACGATGCAGTTCTACGGCAAGATCGTCCGTTGCGACAATGCGGAGTGCGGACTGCCCGTTTTCCGACAGAAAGCGAACCGCACCCTTTCCGATGACGAGATCAAAGACCTGCTTACCGAAGGGCACACGAAACTGCTAAAAGGCTTCAAGAGCAAGCAGGGCAAAAGCTTTGATGCCACCATAGCCTTTGACGGGGAGTTCAATACGACTTTTGTGTTCCCTGAAAAGAAAACAACAAAGAAATTTTCAGGACGGAAGAAATAGTGCTAACTTTTGATAAGTTAGGCAGCATCTCAACAATAGAAATAAACAGGTTTATTTCGTATTGTCTTCGATTTGAATAAAATCCTCACGCTCACAAATGTAAATATGATTTTCATTTGTTTCGCTTAATCGGATTTTTGCGCTAACTTTGCCACTGGTTCAGAGTAATGGATTGTTCTTCGATACCGGATTACACTCATACTTTGGATTTAGTGGTGGCACTCGGAGGGATACCGAGTGCCTTTTTTCTTCCTTCCTCAAATATGATTATCCCATTCATTCATCCACTAAATTCCAAAGTAATGAACAACAAGAAGAAAAACGAAGGTCAGACCGACTTTTCCTATTACGGTCTGTACCTGCTTGACTACCTCCGCAACAACCGGTTTGAACAGGCAACCGATACCGCCTTTATCCGTGAGCGTGCCGACCGCGCCGCCGAAACGTATGAGCGGGCACGGCTTGACGGCTATCCTGCCGAGGGTGCACAGGAACTGGCAATGAACATCCTGCTGCGCGGGCTTCACTACTCCAAGCATGCCATCCTCCGCGAAGTCGTGGAAAGCGAGTTTGCCGATGATGTGCCGGAGGATAAGCAGGAAGGCTTCATTGCCGGACTGCTTCCGCTCGTCGATGCGGTGTTCTCCATTTACGACCTCTCGGACGACAACTTCGCCCTGTCGCCCGACTACGACCTGCTGCGCACGGAGCTGACGGGAGCCGTCGTACTTTACATCGAGGAGTATGGCGTTTAACCGCAAGCAGAGATTACGGGACAACATCGAGGCGATACGGACGGCATTCATCCTTGACAGGGAACAGCGTACCCCCACCGCACGCGAAAGGCTGCTGCTGGAGCGTTACTGCGGCTTCGGAGGGTTGAAGTGCATACTGAACCCCGCCAAGGAACTGACGGATGCCGTCCATTGGGCGAAATCAGACCTCGAACTGTTTGCCCCTACGGTGGAGCTGCACAGACTGGTGCGCGAGAACTGCCGTGACGAAATGGAATACAAGCGGTACATGGACGCGATGAAGCAGTCCGTACTGACCGCCTTCTACACTCCGCCGGAAATAACCGATGCGATTGCCGACGTGCTGCACGGGCACGGCATCCGCCCCGACCGTGTGCTTGAACCCTCGGCAGGCGTGGGCGCATTCGTGGATGCGGTACTGGGCTACAAGCCGGATGCCGATATAATGGCATTTGAAAAAGACCTGATGACGGGCAGGATTCTGAAACACCTGCATCCCGATCAGAAAGTGCGGGTGCAGGGATTCGAGAAGATAGAAAAGCCGTTTACCGGCTACTTCGACCTTGTCATCTCCAACATTCCGTTCGGTGATGTGGCGGTGTTCGACCCGGAGTTTACGGGCAGCCACGACCCTGCAAGGCGTTCCGCCGCGAAGACGATACACAACTATTTCTTTCTGAAGAGCCTCGACACGGTGCGCGAGGGCGGCATTGTGGCGTTCATCACCTCGCAAGGGGTGCTGGATGCCCCGTCCAACGCGCCCATACGCGAGTATATGATGAGACATGCCAATCCGGTGGGTGTCGCACGCCTGCCGAACAATCTTTTCACGGACAACGCGGGTACGGAGGTGGGCAGTGACCTGATCATCCTGCAAAAGAACAGCGGAAAGAAACGGGAACTGTATCATTATGAGGAAATGTTCATACAGACAGGGAAGACCCCGATCGGCAGTTTCGAGAACGGATATGTCGGCAGCATCGGCATGATTCCCCATTCCGACCTGATAAGAAGTACAGACCCTTACGGAAAACCTGCCTATAAAATCATGCACCGGGGCGACATTGAACAGATGGCGGAGGACTTGCGGGAGCATTTAAGCATTGAAATGCTAAAGTTTGACAAGAAACTGTATGACAGGCACAGTCTTCATCCTGCGCAAAGTAAAAGCACGGAAGGTGAAATTATTTCCACTCCCGAAATACAGCCGCATATTGAAAATGTAACGAACTCCGAAACGGTGGCAAAACCGGAAGAAGTAACGCCACAGCCCACAGACGAAAAGCCGGAGATAGAGCCACACCGCCCGATGAAGCATTCGGACGGTGTGCAGCTCTCCCTGCTTGACCTTTGGGGAATGACCGAAGAAGTCAGCAAGGAGGAAACTTCCAAGAAGAAAAAGGCAGCGAAAAAGGAAAGTGCCGCAAAGCGTACTGCGTCCAAACCGAAAGTGCAGGTTACACCGAAGGTTACGAATATACCTCCGCATACCACCTCTGTTTCTCCGGCTGAAAAGAAAACGGACGAGAAAAAGGAAGTGGAGGAAGCGGATAAGCAAAGCGATCCAGACGACATCTATGCTTCCATCAACTGGGAGGACAATCCGCCCATCAACGGTTTCTATGAAATGATGATGGATATGACACCTGAAAAGCGCAAGGCTCTTCGGCAAGTGGCGGAACGGCACAGGCAGGAACAACCGAAAGCACCCGCCGTACAACAGGCGGAACACGATACGGAGGTGAAAAAGCAGGAGGAAGTCTTGGATATGAAACCGCGTCCCTATCACCGCACGCCTGAAATGCACCTGCGTGAAGGGTCGCTGGTGGCAAACAGGGCACGCGACATCGGGTATCTGAAAGACATCACTCCCTACGGTGCGACATTCCAGCCGCTCGGACTGACCGGTTATCAGAAAGAAAAGGCACTGCTGTATGTATCAGTCCGTGACGCATACGAGAGGCTGTACCGCTATGAATCGAACAGACACGAGGCAAATCCCCAGTGGCGTGAACACCTGAACACCTGCTACGATGAATTTGTCATGCGCTACGGCAACCTCAATGCCAAGCAGAATGTGAAACTGGTGATGATGGATGCCGGCGGACGCGATGTCCTTTCGCTGGAACGTGCGGAGGGCGGCAGGTTTGTGAAGGCGGACATCTTTGAACGCCCCGTATCCTTCGGGGTGGAGTCCGCCGTGAATGCCGGAACACCGGAGGAAGCGCTTGCCGCATCGCTCAACCGGTTCGGAACGGTCGATCTCGATTATATGAGGGAGATAACCGACGGAACGGAGGAGGAACTGCTCCAAGCCCTGAAAGGGCGCATCTTCTACAACCCGCTCGTAACCGGTTACGAAATCAAGGACAGGTTCATCGCCGGGAACGTGATAGAGAAGGCGGAACGAATCGAAAATTGGATAAATGCCAATCCCGAAAATGAACATATGCCTGAAGTGAAGGAGGCACTGGAAGCATTGAAAGAAGCCGAACCGCAGCGGATTGAGTTTGAAGACCTCGACTTCAACTTCGGTGAACGCTGGATTCCCACGGGCGTGTACGCCTCGTATATGAGCCACCTGTTTGAAACGGACGTGAAAATCGCCTATTCCGCCAGCATGGACGAGTTCTCGGTGGCTTGCGGCTACCGTACCATGAAAATCACGGACGAGTTTTTGGTAAAGGGCTATTACCGCCACTACGACGGTATGCACCTGCTGAAGCACGCCCTGCACAACACCTGCCCGGACATGATGAAGTCCGTCGGCAAGGACGAACACGGCAACGACATCAAGGTGCGCGACAGCGAGGGCATACAGCTCGCCAACGCCAAGATTGACGAAATCCGGGGTGGGTTCTCCGAATGGCTGGAAGAGCAGTCTCCGCAGTTCAAGGAGAGGCTCGTGACGATGTATAACCGCAAGTTCAACTGTTTCGTGCGCCCGAAGTATGACGGAAGCCACCAGACCTTCCCCGACCTCAACCTGAAAGGGCTGGCAAGCCGGGGAATCAAGAGCATATATCCCTCGCAGAAGGACTGCGTATGGATGCTGAAACAGAACGGAGGCGGGATCTGTGATCACGAGGTAGGGACCGGTAAAACGCTGATAATGTGCATTGCAGCGCATGAAATGAAGCGGTTGAAACTGGCGCATAAGCCGATGATTATCGGCTTGAAGGCGAATGTGGCGGAGATTGCAGCCACCTATCAGGCCGCCTATCCGAACGCCCGCATCCTGTATGCTTCGGAAAAGGATTTCTCGACCGCCAACCGCGTGCGTTTCTTCAACAACATCAGGAACAACGACTACGACTGCGTTATCATGAGCCACGACCAGTTCGGGAAGATACCGCAAAGTCCGGAGCTGCAACAGCGCATCCTGCAGGCGGAGCTTGATACGGTGGAGGAAAATCTGGAAGTATTGCGTCAGCAGGGCAAAAATGTGTCGCGGGCGATGCTGAAAGGGCTGGAGAAGCGCAAGCACAACCTTGAAGCGAAACTGGAAAAAGTGGAATACGCCATCAAGTCACGCACGGACGATGTGGCGGATTTCAAGCAGATGGGCATCGACCATATCTTCATAGACGAGTCGCACCAATTTAAGAACTTGACTTTCAACACCCGGCATGACCGTGTGGCGGGGTTGGGAAACTCGGAAGGAAGCCAGAAAGCCCTGAACATGCTCTTTGCCATCCGCACCATACAGGAGCGGACGGGCAAGGACTTGGGGGCTACGTTCCTTTCGGGCACGACCATCAGCAACTCGCTGACGGAGCTGTACCTGCTCTTCAAGTACCTGCGTCCGAAAGAGCTGGAGAGGCAGGACATCCGCTGCTTCGATGCGTGGGCGGCGATTTTCGCCAAGAAGACCACTGACTTCGAGTTCAACGTGACGAACAACATCGTGCAGAAGGAGCGTTTCCGCTACTTCATCAAGGTGCCGGAGCTTGCCGCCTTCTACAACGAAATCACCGACTACCGCACGGCGGAGGATGTGGGCGTGGACCGTCCGCACAAGAACGAGATACTGCACCACATACCGCCCACGCCCGACCAGGAGTATTTCATCAAGCAGTTGATGGAATTTGCCAAAACGGGCGATGCGACATTGCTGGGCAGACTGCCGCTGTCGGAAACGGAGGAGAAGGCGAAGATGCTCATCGCCACCGATTACGCCCGCAAGATGGCACTGGATATGCGCATGATAGACCCGAACTACGAAGACCACCCCGACAACAAGGCGAGCCACTGCGCCAAGAAGATAGCGGAGTATTACCACAGATACGACGCACAGAAAGGCACGCAGTTCGTATTCTCGGACTTGGGGACGTATCAGCCGGGTGAAGGGTGGAACGTGTACAGCGAGATAAAGCGGAAGCTGACGGAGGACTACGGCATACCGGCAAGCGAGGTGCGCTTCATTCAGGAGTGCAAGACCGACAAGGCGCGCAAGGCGGTGATAGATGCCATGAACGCCGGAACGGTGCGCGTGCTGTTCGGTTCCACCTCCATGCTCGGAACGGGTGTGAATGCGCAGAAACGGTGCGTGGCGATTCATCATCTTGATACGCCGTGGCGCCCGTCCGACCTGCAACAGCGTGACGGGCGTGGTGTCAGGGCCGGCAACGAGATTGCCAAGCACTTTGCGGAGAACAACGTGGATGTCATCATCTATGCGGTGGAAAAATCGCTGGACAGCTACAAGTTCAACCTGCTGCACTGTAAGCAGACGTTCATCTCGCAGCTCAAGAGCGGGGCGATGGGCGCGCGTACCATTGACGAGGGAGCTATGGACGAGAAATCGGGCATGAACTTCTCGGAGTACATGGCGTTGCTCTCCGGCAACACCGACCTGCTCGACAAGGCGAAACTGGAGAAGCGTATCGCCTCGCTCGAAGGGGAACGCAAGTCGTTCAACAAAGGCAGGCGTGATTCTGAGTTCAAGCTGGAAGCCAAGACGGGAGAGCTACGTAACAACACGGCTGTCATCGAAGCCATGACGGAGGACTGGAACCGTTTTCTTTCCGTTGTCAAGACCAATAAGGAGGGCAACCGCCTGAATGCGGTCCAGGTGGACGGCGTGGATTCTACCGATGAAAAAGTTATCGGAAAGCGTTTGCAGGAGATAGCCAAGAACGCCACTACGGGCGGACTGTACAAACCGATTGGGGAACTGTACGGCTTCCCCGTCAAGGTGGTCAGCGAAAGGACGCTCAAAGAGGGGTCAGGAAATAGGCCAACGCTCCGAAATAGAAAATAATCCCACCACCGCGTAAAG
>ERZ860668.1373-NODE-1373-length-15352-cov-2.743937_pt1 | contig 15352 bp, 13 predicted proteins | sample MGYA00510062_ERZ860668 | MGnify/ENA primary metagenome ERZ860668 (study PRJEB30046, sample SAMN00715258) | human gut metagenome | study: EMG produced TPA metagenomics assembly of the A metagenome-wide association study of gut microbiota in type 2...
CAGTTATTCGGTTATGAGCAAGTAGCGAAGCGGATTGCGAATATCCGCTTGACTAAGTAAGAAGAGTGAGGACATTTGCCTGGCTGACTGATTGTAATGATCATCAGAGAAAAAGGAAAGTAACAAAATAGCTGGATTAAAAAAGGAGGAATCTGAATGAGAGAATTGAACCCGAAAATGCGACTGTTTTTAGATTTTCTGATGTTGACCGTGGGATCTGCCATTGCTGCATTTGCCATTGAAGAATTTCTGGTGCCCTGCACGATCTTGGATGGCGGTGTCATTGGTATCGGCATCATGGTAAATAACCTAACCCATATCCCGTTAAGTATTCTGACCATCGTTCTGAACATTCCGTTTCTTCTGATTGGTTCCCGAAAACTTGGTGTGACATTTATCGTAAAATCCGGCTATGCTATGGCGATGTTTTCCATATTTTTGGAAGTGTTTGCGCCGTGGGTGAATGCCACAGATCAGTATTTGCTGGCAGTATGTTTCGGTGGTGTGATCCTTGGAGCAGGTGTGGGTCTGGTCATTCGATTTGGCGGCTGTCTGGATGGGACGGAAACAGTGGCAATTTTGCTGAACCGCAAATTCAAGTTCCCGGTGGGACAGACGGTGCTGATTTTTAATGTGATTATTTATATTGTAGCGGCACTTCTTTTTGGATTTGACCGCGCAATGTACAGTCTTCTTACTTATTTTATTACATCGAAAATTATTGATAAGGTAGAGACTGGTCTGGAGCAGGCGAAAGCGGCTATGATCATTACTGACGAGGGAAAAGAAATCGCGGATCAGATTTATCAGAAGCTTGGCAGAACTGTGACAATGCTGGAGGGCGAAGGTCTGATTAGTGGAAAGAAAGTTGTATTGTACTGTGTGTTGAATCGTCTGGAAATCTATGAACTGAAACGTCTGATCAAAGAAGTTGATACTTCTGCATTTATTACGGTCAGTGACGTGTCTGAGATCATTGGAAAACATATAAAGAAAACTGCGATAGAAGATGTAGCGAATAGTTAATAGAAAATGAATGAAACTAAAATAAAAAGTTTTACCTGGTAGTGTATATACTTTCGGGTAAAACTATTATGTGTGTAGTACAACAGACATTTCTCATAGTAGTATTTTTTAAACAAAAATAAAAGACAGCCAAATCCGAACGGCTGTCTTTTTAAGGAGAAGGTATTTTTTACTATGGGGGTAGCAAAAAACTTATAATGTATTGGGGTTTTTACAGTTATTATAATAGCAAATGTGTAGACGCAAGTGTTCACAATGATTCGCAAATTTTGAAAAATAAATTGTGCATAATTCATATGACTAAAAAGTAATCAGGGTAAAATTTGTTGTGAGACTGCATGATAACTGGTGAAATTGCAGTATGATAAAACCAAAATGAATTATCATAAGATCCTGGAAAGAAAGATTGTATTGGATAAAAATGTAATCTTTAGCTTAAAAACAGAATTTATAGAAAACGAAAAAGAAGATGTGAGCAAAAAGAAAGCAATGGTATTTTTCTCATTTTTATTTTATACTGTATCTTAACAGGATACATCAGATATGAGATAACTCCCACCGCTATAGGTAAGGAATAACAAGAGGATATCAGTGGAGAAATTTCAGAGATAAGAGATGTTTTCCACCTCCACGGGAGGGAAAAATTTGAGAACCGGAGGAAAGATAAATGGGAAAGACAATATACATACAATGCTATGAAGGACTGAGTGCGAAAATGATGGTTGAGGCATTGTTAAATCTGATGCCGGAACAGACACAGGCGAAGGCGACAGTAGACCAGCTGCTTACACTGGACTGCCCGGCAGAGGTAAAGGCGGCGATGATTCGCAAACTGCCAAGAAAAATCAAAGATTTTGCACTTCCAGAGGGAGCAGAGGAGTTGTTTCAGCGTGCATATGACATCTGGCTTCATGCAAAGGCAGCAGTGCAGAGAGTGAATATTGCACATGTAGAATTTCAGGAAAAAGATTATGATGAAGTGATTGCTATGCTGGCAGCGTCTATTTGTATGGAACGTCTGGAAGCAGATACGATCATTTGTCCGATCGTGTACGATGGATATGGACAAATTTATATTGATCATGAACCGGTGTCGGTACCGTTGCCGGAAACGTTATATATTCTGATGGGGGCTGAGATCGCAATGCACCGTATGGAACGCGATAGTGCATGGGTGACACCGGAAGGAGCTGCTTTTCTGGCGGCATGCCGTACTTCGGATCATCTGCCGGAGGAGTACCATGTCAGCAAGATCGGAACCGGTCGTGGTACTGCATCGGATGGAAGCAATGGCGTGCTGCGGATCATGGTGCTTGAAGACGGAAATGCAGAGAAGAGTGGAATGGCTGATTTTTCGGAAAAGGAAGCTGTAGAGAAAAATATAGAAGCTAATTTTCCGGAGAAAGAAGAGATAGAGAAAAATATAGAAGCCGATTTTCCAGAAAAAGAAGCTGAGCAGGAACATATTTTGCAAGAATCCCCAGTTTCTGAAGAAGAAAATACAGAAAGTGTTACGAAAGCACCAGAGCAAAATTCTGACTGGGACGATGACCTGGAGTTTTTAGAGGAAAGCATTATCAGTCAGGTTGCACCAGAAAAGGAACCGGATGAAATTCAGGCAGAAGAGTCACAAGATGATACTTTAGAAGAAGGAGAAGAAGTGTGTCCGGAAGAATTAAATAATGAGAGTTCGGTAGAAACAGAAGATTCACTGTCGGAAATGAAAGAAATTGAAGATGAGTCGTTGCCGGAAACGAAAATGCCTGAAGAAGAGCCATTGCCAGAAACAAAAATGATTGAAGATGAGCCGTTGCCGGAAACCGAAACCACTGAAGATGATCTGATGTCTCATCTTGAGCGAGTTGAAAAACTGGATCATATCCCGGAATTTGAGTTAGCAGAGGACATTGTCTGCACAGACACAACGACACCAAATGAAATCTGGAAAATGGAGTGTAACATTGATGATTGCGGCGGTGAAGTGCTTGGCTACACAATGGACCGTCTGATGGAAAATGGTGCTTTGGATGCCTGCTATCTTCCGATTTATATGAAGAAGAACCGCCCGGCATATATGTTGACTGTTTTGTGCCGTCCGGAGGATCGGGAGCGTTTAGAAGACATTATTTTTGAGGAGACAACGACCATCGGCATTCGCCGTGCACTGATGCAGCGCACGATCTTACAGCGCAGAAAATCAACAGAGCAGACTTCTCTGGGTGATGTGGCGGTAAAAACCATGAAAAAGAAAAACGGCGAAGTACCGACATTGGAATATGAGAGTGTAGCGGCAATTGCCAGAGAGCAGCATCTGCCATTTCGGGAAGTATACCGCCGTCTGGAAAAAGAATTGTATTAGATCTGAGATGACTAGAGAATAAATAAGGAAACCGGCATAAGAAAGGAGAGATACGGGTATGATTTATGTGGGAATCATTGTGGCGATCTGTGCGGCAGAATTTTTTGTTCGTCGTCGGGTGAATAAAAATTTTTCAACAAATGAAAACCGGGAGGTGGGCAGACTTCCGATTCGTCTGCGCAAATACCATAACGAAGGAATGGCAAATAATATGCTGGAGAAAAAGCCACAGCTTGTCAAAGGCATCGGTATCGGTGTTGTAAGTATTCTTACGATCATGTTTCTGCTTGCAATGACATTGAAAGGAAAAAGTGCTTTAAAGGCTGGTCTGGCACTGATCCTTGGCGGTGGGCTTGCCAATTTGCTGGAACGTTTTCGGCATGGATATGTGACGGATTACGTACAGTTTAAAGTTCCGATTCCATTTTTGAAAAAATTGATTTTTAACATTGCGGATTTTTGTGTATTTATCGGAATGGCAGTGCTGATGCTGCGCGAGATCGGAAAGCAGTGTTAGCGCAGAGCGAAACTCAGATGTGAATAACAAGTATGTAGGATAATCAGATGTGATAACAAATATTTGAGATAAATAGATGTCTTACAGCTTGTATGGACACTCTGAGGAACAATAAGATGATAAGGAAAAGAAAAAATGCGGCAGTCCTTTCAGACAGGTTCTGCCGCAATACCATTTTTACGAAGAAAGACGGGAACTAAGCGATCCCATTCCTGATCCAGCGTCTTATCCAGAGAAAATTTCCGGTAGGAGATTCCTGTGGTGCAGGTCAGGGTTTCGTTTTTATAAGTGAAATGCAGATACATGCCACTGACATCTTCCGGTAAAAAGGAAGTACCTGCGCGTTCCACCGTGTTTAACTGATTTGCCGGAGAGAGAAGAAACACAAATTTAAAATAAAGAGGTTTCTTTTTGCCCTGCATCAGTTTCAGACAATGCGGACGCATCAGGGAAAATGGCACATAGGACAGATCCTGCAATTGAAGGTTTTCCGTTTCTTCAGAATCGAAATAATCTGCCTGAAGGGAACCGTCAATCGTAAAGGTTGCCGCCTGTGTAATGACTGCTTCCTGCAAAAGAAAGTGATCGCACATGCCTTCTTTTAGTAATTTGTTGATAAAGGTGCCAATATCGGTTATTTTTAATGCAATCATGCAGAATCTCCTGTTAACAAAAAATGTGGATTATGGTATCATTATCTTTTGGATTTGTAGTAATCCGGATGATACACATTGGGAATGGAAATTGTGTTGTCGTTCCTATTACAAATATTATAAAATTGAAATTAGAAAAAAGCAATCAAAATGTAATTACCGATTTAGAAAGAGCGGGTATATTTGAGTGAAAAAAATGAAAAAAACAGGATGGAAATGTTTGTCGATTTTTCTATTCCTGATGGTTTTAGTGTCTGGCTTGACCGGATGTGGGGAAAATGCTGATGAAGTGGCAGATCGTATGGAAAAAATTGTCACGGGAAACAATCCGTTGGAGGTAAAGACGGTATCACAGGATAAATATGCTTACAACACGCTGCCGGACAATACGAAACTTGTCTATGATGAGATTTTGTACGCTATCATGCACCGGGAAGAAAAGGTGCAGATTGCGACGACGGATGTCGATGAAATGGAACTGGCATATCTGGCAGTGCGCTGTGATTACTGTAACCTGTTCTGGCTGAAACAGTTTTCCTATGTGACCTATAACCGTGGCGATGAGATCACAGCAATCATGGTGACGCCGGAATACAGCATGAGCAAAGAAGAACAGAAAAAGACGCAGAAGCAGATTGATGAGGAAGCAGACCGGATGCTGGCAGATGCGCCGACGGATGGAACGGACTATGATAAGGCACTGTATGTATTTGAAAAATTGATCACGGAAGTAGATTATGTGGATGATTCTGCTGACAACCAGAACATTATTAGTGTGTTTTTGAATCATGAAACCATTTGTCAGGGATATGCGTATGCAACGCAGTACCTGTTGGAAAAACTGGGGATTTCCTGTACAACAGTGCTTGGAAATGTCAGCGACGGACCGCATGCATGGAATCTGGCAAAGCTGGACGGGGACTACTATTATATTGATACTACATGGGGAAACTCTCAGTATCTGTCCCGTCAGGATGAACAGAAGGAAAATGTGGTATCCAAGTATATTGATTACAATTATTTTGGTGCTTCCACGGCGGATATCATGCAGTCCCATACCGCGGATGAACGGATCAGTCTGCCGGAGTGTATCGCGACCGCAGATAATTACTATGTGCACGAGGGGCGGTATATTACGGAATGGAATCCGGAAACGATCGGAGCGATTTTTGCACAGGCTTATCAGAATGGCGAAAATATGGTACAGGTGAAGTTCGCAAGTACGGATCTGTATGAGCAGGCGATGCAGTATTTTGTGGAAGAATATGGAATTGCAAAATTCTGTCCGGGATTAAGTTCCTTCCGATATATGGAAGATATAGACAGCTGTGTATTGTTTATTGTATTTTGATAAAACAGTAGAAATAGGTTTTAAAGATACTTTTTAATTTTATAAGAGTTTCCTACGTTTATTTCGTAAGATTAGTAAAAATAATGAGTCAAATGGGAATTTAGAGGAAACTGGCAGAAAGGCAAGTGTGAGATACCATGGGAAAAAAGATAAATCTGTCCCACAATCTGATGGGATGTCGACTGGACAACTGGTTACGTTTGAAAAAAAGCAACCCGATCACCGCGGAAAATAAAGCACAGGCGCGGCTGATCACGGCAGTGTCGTCGGTTCTGGCAGTTCCGGCATTTTTGGAATGGCTGGTCTTTTATGTGCCGATCAAACGGACAAAAATCAAAAAAGATCCAGTATACATTGTGGGTTACTGGCGTTCTGGAACAACATTTTTGCAAAATCTGCTGACCAGAGATCCGCAGTTTGGATGGTTTGATCCGGTTCGTACTGTGACTTTCAGCAACTGTATTTTTATGAAAGGGATTCTGGCAAAAGCACAGAAGAAGCTGCTGCAGGGCGCGCGTCCGATGGATAATCTGGAATATACGCTGGATCTTCCGATGGAGGAAGTATTTGCGCAGGCAACGATTTCTACCCAGGCGATCAGTCACATGCTGGTATTTCCGGATGGCGGAAAAGGTGTCAAATACATTGAGACTGCTTTTATTGACGAGCAGGATGAGAAAAGGCAGCAGGAATGGCGCAAGGTGTATGACTACATTTTGAAAAAAGTGACGTATCTGTACGGGGGCAAACAGCTTCTGCTGAAAAGCCCGGAAAATACATGCAGGATCGGTGCTTTGAAAAAATGTTATCCGGGAGCAAAATTTATCAATATTTACCGCAATCCGTATACCGTTGTCATGTCCACCATCAATATGTTTACCAAGGAAATGGGGCTGTTCTGCTTAAATGAGCCGGCGTCTCATCAGGTGATCGAAGATGTGACCATTGATCTGTTCGAGCGCATTTATAAAAAAGCATTCCGTGAGCTGGATGCCATGCCGCCGGAGGATTATATTGATATCAAATATGAAGATTTCTGCAAAGATCCGGAAGGATATGTCAAACAGATCTACGATCATCTTGGCATTGATGGGTTCGAGGAGGCAAAACCGTATTTTGACGCATATCTGGAAAGCCAGAAGAATTATCAAAAGAATAAATTTGAGCTGACACCGGAACTTCGGGACAAGATCAATGCAAAACTTGGCTTTTATTTTGAGCATTATGGATATGAGATGCAAAAATAGAACACTGGACCGAGTTTTTGTTCATAAAAAGACATTCTTTTCATTATTATGTATCCGGGCAATTTTTGATGCAGGCATGATCATTATCTGAATGCATATGATGAGTGAGCTGTAACACATTTTTGTGAAGAAAAATTGTGGTGCAAAATAACTTTAAGTAGTGTATACTGAACATATATCAGATGTGAGACGACTCCCGTCTCTATAGGCGGTGAGATTCTTCCTGACATGAGAAAGGAGAACTTTATTATGGAAAAAATCAGTGACAGCATGAAAAAAATCTTATTGGCAGGTATCGGTGCAGCAGCTACGACTGCTGAGAAATCAAAAGAGATTCTGGATGATCTGGTAAAAAAAGGTGAGCTGACCGTAGAGCAGGGAAAAGTCTTGAATGAAGAATTAAAGCATAATGTAAAACAGACATTCAAAAAAGATGAGCAGGATCCTGCTGATGTATTAAAAGGAATGACTCCGGAGCAGATCGAGGCATTAAAAGCTGCAATTGCAAACATGGAAGCAAAAGCTACAGAAGAAAAAGCAGAAGAGACAAAAGAGGAAGCAGCAGAAGAGTAGAAGATATCGTGATTCTAAGAAGAAACTATTAATTTTCATTGACTGGAATCAGGTGTTAAGTCTCCTGTGTGTGACTTAAAAGGAATCGTGCTTTCCAAACAAAAGGAAAAAAGGAAGGCACAATGAAAACAGATTGAAAGAAATTGAAATTATGAGTGAAAAAGATACGAATGGAACCCGATTGCGGGAAATTATATCAGTCATTCACAAACATCAAATTGCCAGGGGCGTAACTCCGGAAAAGTTACGCCTGATTCTGGAAGATCTTGGCCCAACTTATATTAAGCTGGGTCAGATTATGTCTATGCGTTCGGATATTTTCCCAAAGAAAATCTGTGATGAATTTATGCGTCTGCGTTCCGAAGTAACACCGATGCCTTTTTCGGAAGTGCAAGAGGTGATCGAACACGCTTATGGAACAGCGCTTAACGAAGTATTTGCAGACTTTGAAGAAACACCGATTGGTTCCGCTTCCATTGCTCAGGTGCATAAGGCAAAACTCAAAACCGGTGAGACAGTAGTGGTCAAGGTGCAGCGTCAGGGAATTTATGAAACCATGTCCCGGGATATTGCATTTTTGCATCGTGCCGTAAAACTGATGCCGCCGATTAATATGGCAGGTCTGGTAGATATGAATCAGGTTCTGGATGAGATGTGGGTGGTTGCACAGGAAGAAATGAATTTCCTTGCAGAAGCGGCAAACATGGAAGAATTTGCACGTTTGAATAAAGACGTGGCATTTGTGACCAGTCCAATGCTTTACCGGGAATATACGACCACACAAGTGCTTGTAATGGAGTATATTGAAGGAATTGGTGTGGACGAAAAGGACAAATTATTGGCAGCTGGCTATGATCTGGATGAGATCGGAACCAAGATGGCAGATAATTATGTAAAGCAGATCATGGAGGATGGATTTTTCCATGCAGATCCACATCCGGGCAATCTGCGTATTCGAGGTGGCAAGATCGTCTGGATTGACATGGGAATGATGGGGCGTTTTTCCCAGCGGGATCAGGCTCTGTTGACCAAGGTCATTAAAGGCGTGGCAACGCATGATGTCAGTCTGATCGTGGAAGCCGTATTATCCTTGGGAGAATTTCACGACAAACCAAATCAGAAGCTGCTGTATTCGGATATTGGTGACTGGCTTGCCAAATACGGTTCTGCAAATTTCGGCGGTCTGAATATGGGAACGCTGATGCAGGATCTGATCGATATTATGAAAGAAAACAGGGTATCAATGCCACACAGTTTGACGATGCTGGTGCGTGGTCTGACAACTATTGAGGGAGTGATCGCTGAGATTGCGCCGGACATCAATGTGGTTCAAGTTGCATCTGTACGAATGTCAGGAAATAAACTGTCTGATTTTGATCTGAAAAAGGAACTTCGCATGAGTGGAAAAGAAATCTGGCAGGCATTACAGAAAGGCATCAAGATACCATCTTATATATCAGATCTGTTACGAAGCTATATGCAGGGACAGACCAGTATCAATCTGGATCTGCACGCGACGGATGATCTGACGGTGATGCTGAATGCGCTGGTGCGGCGGTTGGTCATGGGATTTTTGATCATGGCGCTTCTGATCAGTTCAAGTATTATCTGTACGACAGATATGAGTCCGAAAATACTCGGCATTCCGGCGCTTGGGGCGATCGGATATATTCTTGCGTTTTTGATCGTACTATACGTATTTATCAAACATATTTTTTCGAGAAAATAAAATCAGGTACAAAGTAATGGAAAAAAACAGAAACGAAAACAACAGAAAAAATCCTCTGAATAAAAGTTTTGGGTATGCTTTTGAAGGAATCCGGACCGGAATCCGTAAAGAAAGAAATATGAAGATCCACTGTCTGGCAGTGATTGCGGTAACCGTTGCCGGAACTTTTCTTCATATTAAACCTGTCGAGTGGTGCATCTGTTTGCTGTTGTTTGGTCTGATCCTGTCGCTGGAGCTTGTGAATACGGCGTTGGAAGCGGTGGTAGATCTTGTGACTAAGGAGAAAAAACCATTGGCGAAGATCGCGAAAGATACAGCGGCAGGGGCGGTTCTTGTATCGGCGATCGCCGCAGCGATCATCGGATGCATTATTTTTGTTCCATATTTGTTAGAATTGATAAAATCAAAGAGATAGTGTATTATTATTGACAGACACTCAAAATGCATCAGGACAGACAAAGGTGAGAGAAGACAGGAAAGGAAAAGCTGAAAATGAGCGAGAAAGAAACAAAAGTGACAAAACAGGAGACATTGGCGGCTCTGCGCAATCCGGGTGAATTATATGTTATTATGTCGGCAGCGACAAAGATGCCGTTTGTAAAATGTGACGAGGAGACATTTGACGATGAGATCTTCCTTTATTATCAGATGGAAGATGCAAAAGACAAGGCGCGTAAGCTTCTTGATGAAAAATATGTAAGCGCTGTGGCAAAGCTTGCGAAAGAGCAGCTGCTTCCTTTTTTCACAAGTCTTTATATAATGGGAGTAAACGCACTGGCGGTCAACAGCGGAACAGATATGGAAATTACAGTTCAGCTTTCAGATCTGGTAACGAGAAATATACCGAAGGAACTTCCGGAAGGAAAGCAGATCGTGGAAAACCCGGCGCTCCATCTGACGGCGGCTTATTTTATGCAGGAACTTAGAAAACAGGAGCAGCCGCAGATGACGGAAGAATTAAAAGAACTTCAGGAAGAACTTTTGGCTCATTACGGAAAGGGAACGTTTTTGATTCCTGTTGAAGAGAACGGTCAGATTCCGATACTGAAGCAAAAAGACGGTTCGCTGTATCAGCCTGTTTTTACGGATGTGCTGGAATTTCAGAAGTTCACGAAAGGAAGACCGGTCAGATCGGCAGTTGTTCCGGGGGAAAAGATCGCAGAATTGCTGATGGAAGATGTAAAAGGCGTTGTGCTGAATCCTCTCGGAGTGAATGTGCAGCTTCAGGTGGCACGAAGAAAGAGAGAGTAAATGGAAGAATTAGTAGTGTATTTGAGAAAAGAATATTTCAGGGCAGTCGATCTTACAGATAAGAGCGGACATATATTGGAGTTTAAATATATGCCGAAAACGGTCGACGTGTACGAGAAAGGATTGTCCGTATTTCATATGGAATACGTGATGGAAAACAGGACGAAAGTAAGAGTCATTGAATTTTACCTGACAGATTTCGGACTGCGTGGGAAAGGCTATGGAACGGCATGTATGAATGAGATCGTGACAGAGCTTGGCAAAAAAGGGATTACTTTAATCTATGCTCCGACAGGTTATGATCTTGCTCCGCTTGGTTATACAGGTCCGGCGCAGTACAAGGAACTGATGGCGGGATTTTATGAGAAAACAGGATTTACGACAAGCGGAGACGGAGATCTGATGATGAAGATCCTTGACTGAAAAAAGACGAATAAAGGGAGCGGCGGCATGTATAAAATACTGATTATTGAAGACGATTTGACAATGGCGCAGGCAATCCAAAAAGAGATGAAGATGTGGGGAAACGACGCGCAGTACGTTCAGGATTTTAAAAACGTACTTGAAACTTTTGCGGAATTTGACCCGCATCTTGTTCTTATGGACATTACTCTGCCATTTTACAACGGGTACCACTGGTGCAGCGAGATTAGGAAAATATCGAACGTACCGGTAATTTTTATTTCTTCGGCGGCTGATAATATGAACATTATCATGGCTGTGAATATGGGAGGAGATGATTTTGTTCCGAAGCCGTTCGATCTCAGTGTGCTGACGGCGAAGGTCCAGGCGGTACTTCGCAGAACATACGACCTGTCCGGAAAAGTACCGGTTCTTGAGCATCAGGGAGCAATACTGAACTTGAATGACGCGTCGCTTACTTATAATGGGGAGAAGATCGATCTTACGAAAAATGAATTTCGTATTCTTCAGACACTGATGGAAAATAAAGGCCGTCTCGTAAGCAGAGATACTTTGATGACCCGGCTGTGGGAGACGGATAATTATATTGAAGAAAATACGTTGACGGTCAATATCGCCAGACTGCGCAGAAAACTGGACAAAGCGGGACTTACGGATTTTATTTCCACAAAAGTCGGAGAAGGTTATATTATCAGACAGGAACGGCAGGTGAGCGAATGAAACGATTTTTAGGCTATCTGTATGACTGCCGTTATATGTGGATTTGGTTTATTTTGAGCGGGGGCGCTTTCGTACTCTGTTTTGCGTTGTACGAAGTGGAGCTTAAAGCGGCGGTATATCCCGTGCTTTTAAGCGCGGTGTTTGGGATTCTGTTTTTCGTTTTAGGGTATCTGAGACGGGAGAAAAAGTACAAACGTCTTTTTCAGATCAGTGAGACCGGCGGTATCGTATCGGAAAGTCTGCCAAAACCGGACTGTATGACGGAAAGAGAATATCAGAAGATATTGCTTAGATCCGAAGAAGAGTACAGAAAGCAGAGGGAAGAATGGCAGGCAGCCAGAAAAGATATGAATGATTATTATGCGACATGGGTACATCAGATCAAAGCTCCGATCGCAGTGATGCGGGTTTTGCTTCAACAGGAAGATACTCCGATCAACAGAGAGCTCACAGGAGAATTGTTCCGGGTAGAACAGTATGTGGAAATGGCGCTTTGTTACGTGCGTTTAGGAGAAGGTGCGTCCGATCTTGTGATCAAAGAATATCCTCTGGATGATATGATCCGAAAAGCGATCCGAAAGTATGCGGGACAGTTGATCAGAAGGAAACTTAGGGTCATATACGAAGGAACGGATATCTGCGTTCTCACAGATGAAAAATGGCTTGTGTTTATTATTGAGCAGCTTTTGTCGAACGCAGTAAAATATACGGTAAGCGGAAATGTGACGATCACGGTAGACAGAGAGAAAAAGCAGCTTAGTATCAGCGATACGGGAATCGGTATTTCACCTGAAGATCTTCCCCGTATTTTTGAAAAAGGTTATACCGGATATAACGGAAGGCTGGATAAAAAATCTACAGGAATAGGACTTTACCTTTGCCGGACGGCGGCGGATAAGCTGGGACATAAGCTGACGGCGCAGTCAACTGTAGGAAAGGGAAGCAGCTTTACGATCGATCTGTCGTCCTATCCGTTAGAAGTTGAATAAAGGCTGCATGGAAATGCCTTACAAATTTGTCACATAGGCGGGCCGGAATGTCACCAAATTCGATGTTGGCATTCCGGCTCTTTTGTTATACTTTCACTATCAAGTAAAAAAGAGGAGGATGTATGAAATGGCAGTTTTAGATGTCAAAAATTTGAAGAAAATATACAGACCGCGTTTCGGCGGCAATCAGGTGCAGGCATTATCCTGTGTAAACTTTTCTGTGGAAGAAGGAGAATATGTGGCGATCATGGGAGAGAGCGGCTCAGGTAAGACGACGCTTCTTAATATTATGGCGGCTTTGGATAAACCGACGGAAGGAACAGTCCTTCTTGACGGCAAACCGTTGTCTTCTATAAAAGACAAAGATATCGCACAGTTTCGGCGCGACAATCTTGGATTTGTTTTTCAGGAATTTAACTTGTTGGATACGTTTAATGTGAAGGACAATATCTTGCTCCCTCTTGTGTTGAAAGGTGAAAATTATAAGCATATGGATTCAAAGCTGCAGCCGATTGCAAAGGAACTTGGTATTTCGGCGCTTCTTGAAAAATATCCGTATGAAATTTCCGGAGGTCAGAAACAAAGAGCCGCTGTTGCAAGGGCGCTGATCACAGAACCGCGGCTGATCCTGGCAGATGAGCCGACAGGAGCGCTTGATTCTCGTTCAACAGACGAACTGCTCGGATTGTTTGCGCGGATCAACGCAGGAGGTCAGACGATCCTTATGGTAACTCATTCAGTGAAAGCGGCGAGCAAAGCCGGACGCGTTTTGTTTATCCGTGACGGAGAAGTGTTCCATCAGGTATACAGAGGTCAGATGACGGACGAACAACTTTATCAGAAGATTTCGGATACGCTGACGATGCTTGCGACAGGTGGTGACAGACGATGAAAAAAGGATTTTATATCAGGCTGGCAGGGGAAGGCATTTCAAAAAACAGAAAATTGTATTTTCCGTATATTTTGACATGTATCTGTATGATCATGATGTACTATATCGTTTCTTTTCTGTCGATAAGTAAAGAACTGGCGTCTATCCGGGGCGGGGAAATGCTTCAGGGACTGCTCTCTATGGGAGTGTTTGTAGTTGCGGTATTCGCATTGATCTTTCTGTATTATACGAACTCGTTTCTTATAAGGAAAAGGAAGAAAGAACTTGGATTATATAATATTCTCGGGATGGGCAAACGTAATCTGGTAAGAATTCTTTTGTGGGAAAATATACTGACTGCCGTGATTTCTCTGGTTATCGGAATCGTGTTCGGAATTCTGTTCTCAAAACTTGCGGAACTTCTGGCAATTAAGCTTCTTGACGGGGCGACCGGATTCGGAGTTCATATAGAAATGAAGCCGATCCTTATGACAGTCGGTCTGTTTCTTGCGATCTTTCTGCTTATTATGATCCGCATGCTTGTGTCGGTATATAAACTTCGTCCGATTGAGATGCTCAGAAGTGAGAATGTCGGCGAAAAACCGCCGAAGGCAAACTGGCTCTTTGCATTTGCGGGAGCGGTGATCCTTGCCGGAGCATATTATCTGGCTGTGAAGATCATCGATCCGACAACTGCGATGCTTGTATTCTTTCTCGCGGTTGTTATGGTGATCATTGCCACATACCTTCTGTTTATTGCAGGTTCGGTCGCTCTTTGCAAGCTGCTGCAAAAGAGCAAAAAGTATTATTATAAGACGAGACACTTTGTATCTTTGTCACAGATGGTTTACCGAATGAAGAGAAACGGAGCGGGTCTGGCGTCGATCTGTATTTTATCTACGATGGTGCTTGTGACGATCTCGTCTACGATGTGTATTTATGCAGATACGGAATCGTCGATCAGAAACCGTTATCCACATGACATCACGATCGAGTGGAGCGGGAAAACATCCCTTCCGCAAAATGAGGACGGAACAGATACAGAATTAAAAGACAGCGTAGTGCAGCGTTTGACGCCGGAGATGACCATGACGTATAAAGAGGCTGTGGAAAAGGTGCTTGAATCTCATAAAGTAAAGGCTGAGAACTTGGAAAATTATAATCTTTACTCTCTTTCCGGAGTACAGTCAGACGATGTTTTAAGTATTGATTTTGAAAAGATGAAAGGGGAGATTTCCTCGATTAATGCAGGGATGTCAGGATCTGTGAAGACGATGTATTTTACAACAATGGATGATTACAACAAACTGAAAGGCACAGACAAGACTTTGGCTGAAGATGAGATGATGCTCTACTCATATAAAACAGATTATGAGTATGATTCCTTTACGATCGACGGCGTCGGAACATGGAAAGTAGAGACAATGAAAGAACCTCCGATAGGGGTAGGCAACGCCATGGCGAATATGCAGGGGTCATATCAGGTTGTTGTAAAAGATTTGTCTGTGATCGAAAAAATAGCGACTGCGTACGAAACGATCAATGCAAAACCTTTGCAGGACGGAACATTGTACCTGCTTTCCCTGAAAGAATGTTATGACTTTGATCTGAAATGTGATGAAGAAAAACAGATAGAGATTTAC
>ERZ860668.1395-NODE-1395-length-15232-cov-5.808197_pt1 | contig 15232 bp, 14 predicted proteins | sample MGYA00510062_ERZ860668 | MGnify/ENA primary metagenome ERZ860668 (study PRJEB30046, sample SAMN00715258) | human gut metagenome | study: EMG produced TPA metagenomics assembly of the A metagenome-wide association study of gut microbiota in type 2...
CTCTCAGAAGCTTCTGATGGCTGCCATTGCCGCCACGATCCTACTGCCTGTACTGTTATATATCTATACACTCTTTTCCCGTACATCTCATACGGATGACTCCGACTCGAACGAGTAATGTTCTTCTGTTAAACATACAGCTCTGCCATCGCAACGGCAGCATCCAGTTCCTGCTGCCTGCAGACTGTTTTTTTGTCTCTTTTTCTTTCGGTCTCTCGAATTTTCTGTCTTTTCTCCAGGTATTCTTCCATCGATATCATCTGTAATCTGTTCTGTATACTATTCTGACGCATAAAATACCTCCTTTTTCCGGCCTCAGCCTTATTATTTTATGATACTGCCCTCTGAAATATGTCATTTTTCTGCCTGCTTGACAGAACTTTTTTTGTCCCCTGACACTCTTTTATCCTACTGTCAAATTGTGACGCCGATGTGGCTGATTTCTAAAGTTTTTCATAAAAATCTCTTAACATTTTTTCACAAAAAAAGATGCTCCGCTGCCAGCTTTTGCTGGCAGATACGGAACACCTTCGTTCACCTTTTATCTTTTGCGATAAATGATATCATCTCTTCCCGGTCCGTTGCTGACCATTGTGATCGGATATCCAATCTGTTCTTCAATAAATTCAATATACTTTCTGCAGTTCTCCGGCAGTTCTTCGTATGTCTTGATTCCGCGGATATCACATTTCCATCCCGGAAGTGTCTTCAATACCGGTTTTGCTTTTTTCAGGAGATGTGTTACAGGGAACTCTGTTGTCACTTCTCCATTGATCTCATAGCCTACACATACCGGAATCTCATCCAGATATCCAAGTACATCCAGAACTGTAAACGCTACATCTGTCGTCCCCTGCATCCTGCATCCGTATTTGGAAGCAACACAGTCAAACCATCCCATACGTCTCGGACGTCCTGTTGTCGCTCCGAATTCACCGCCGTCTCCTCCGCGGCGTCTCAGCTCATCAGCTTCCTCGCCGAAAATCTCGCTGACAAATGCACCTGCTCCTACTGCACTGGAGTATGCCTTGCATACTGTGATGATCTGTTTGATCTCATACGGAGGGATTCCCGCTCCGATCGCACCGTATGCCGCCAGTGTGGAAGAAGATGTTACCATCGGATAAATTCCGTGATCCGGATCTTTCAGAGAACCGAGCTGTCCTTCCAGAAGAATCTCTTTGCCTTCTTTGATTGCATTGTGCAGATACAGAGAAACATCACATACAAATGGTGCTACCATGTCTCTGTACTCTGTCAGTTCTTTATATAAGTCGTCAGGATTGATCAACGGTTTATGGTATAAGTGCTCCAGAATCACATTCTTCTGCTCTGCAACGCGAACCACTTTTTCTTTCAGAAGCTCGTCATCAAATAATTCGCTCACCTGGAATCCGATCTTTGCATATTTATCGGAATAAAACGGCGCAATTCCTGATTTTGTAGAACCAAAAGACTTGCCTCCAAGACGCTCTTCCTCGTAAGCATCAAAATTCTTGTGATAAGACATCACGATCTGTGCTCTGTCAGAAACAAGAAGTTTTGGCTGCGGTACGCCCTGTTTTACAATCTGCTGCACCTCTCCGAACAATCTCGGAATATCCAGCGCCACACCGTTTCCGATAATGCTGGTCGTATGGTCATAGAATACTCCTGACGGCAAAGTGTGCAGCGCAAATTTTCCATAATCATTTACAATGGTATGTCCTGCATTCGCTCCGGCTTCTTTTCCGAGCATATCTGTAATCTTGCCCTTTCCTTCATCGCCCCAGTTAGCTCCTACTACTGCTTTTACCATCTCAAATCCTCCTGCGTATTCATCGCTTTTAACTCTTAATTAGCAGTTCTTATGAATCACTGCCCTATGAATTATACTATACTTTTCTCATTCTGTAAAACACTTTTTCTTTTTTCTACATCAGAGGTGCGATCAGACGCAGCACTCTTCCGCAGATCCGCATAAAAATACCGGTATTTCCGATATCTGACGCTGTAACTTTACAGCTCTTTTTCAGTGTTTCCTGAAAATCTTTTTCAATTTTATGTACCACCGGATTGTCATACACAAAGATCCCACATTCAAAATGCAGATACAGACTCCGGTAATCCAGGTTCACAGTTCCTACTGTTGCCGTATCATCATCTGAGACAAATACCTTTGCATGCACAAATCCCGGTGTAAATTCATAAATATTAACTCCTGCTTCGATCAATTCCCGATAGTATGTCTTCGCCACCGCAAACGCATACCATTTATCCGGAATATGCGGCATGATGATGCAGACTTCAATTCCGCTCTTTGCTGCTCTTGTCAGTGTATCCAGCATGCCGTTGTCCAAAATCAGATACGGCGTCATAATATGCACATATTTTTTCGCATGATTCAAAATATGCACATACACTTCCTCCCCTACGTTTTCATGATCGTACGGACTGTCCCCGTAGGGGAGCACAAATCCGGTCTCCGGTTTTAATTCCTTTGCCATCGTCGTCAGATAGGGCTCAAATTTCTCTTTTTTTAATTCTGAAACATTCCACATCTGCAAAAACAGCATCGTCAGACTCTGCACCGCATCCCCCTTGATCATGACGGCAGTATCTTTCCAGTACCCGAACCGTTCTTTCCGGTTGATATATTCATCTCCCAGATTGATACCTCCTGTAAATCCTGTTTTTCCGTCGATCACACAGATTTTTCTGTGATCCCGGTTATTTTGTGTCGTCGAAAGTACCGGCCGGATCGGACTGAACATCTTACACTGAATCCCGAACCGACGGATTTTTTTCGGATAATCGGGCGGAAGCAGCGAAATGCTGCACATTCCGTCATACATAAACCGTACCTCTACGCCCGCGGCTGCTTTTTCTTTTAATATTTCCAGCACAGACCCCCACATATATCCTTCTTCTACAATAAAATACTCCAGAAAGATAAATTTTTCCGCCTTGTCCAGATCCGCCAGCAGCTGGGGATACATCTCCTCCCCACAGGAAAAATAGTGGGCAGCGGTATCCCTCCAGGCCGGATACGGCCCGAACTTTGCCACGTAGCGGCTCAGGTTCCGGCTGGAGATATCCAGCGCATCGGTCTGGCCCTCAGGCTGGGCAAGCTCGGTCTGATGGGCCTGTTCCACCTTCTGCATCCGCTCCCGCAGATACTTGGCGGGGGCCTTGTTGCCAAAAGCCAGATAAAGCGCGCCGCCCAGCAGGGGCAGAAGACCGATCAGAACGATCCAGCCGATCTTATAAGCACTGTTTTCATCCTTGCGCACCAGATACAGCACGATCATGATGCTCAGCGCCTTCAGGGCACCGTTCAGCCAGACCCGCCCCGCCGTGAACGACCAGAACGCCCAGAGCAGCCAGAGCACCTGTAAAGCCACCAGCACCACTGTGATCGTGACACGGTTGAAGATACGGTTAAAAAACTTGACGATAGGCAATCTGAACATGTGGTATCCCTCCCCTGCCGCCCACGGCGATTTTTGATGCTGTTAGTATAGCGCAGAGCGGAGGATTTTGCAAACAAAAAAGCGCCCACAACGGCTTCCCCCGCTATGAGCGCCTATTCGATCGTGGGCAGAATTTTTCCGAGGGCCGTTCGCTTATGCCTCCGCGTCCTCATAACCAACCAGCAGGCCACCCAGCTCTGCATAATAGCTGCACAGACCGCCGCATTCGCTGATGTCCACCTTTGCTCCATCAAACACAGCCTGTACCATGTGCTTCAGGCGCTCGGCGGCAGCGGGATTGCCGCAGTGAGAGATATGGAGCCTGCCGTTGGTGTAGCCGTGCTCCTTGAGTTCCAGCACGATGCGTTCCAGCGCGCCATGCTCACCACGGGTCTTGCAGAGAACATCCAGCTCTCCGGCCTCACTTGCCTGTCCGATGACCCGGATGCCCAGCATCCGCGCCACAGCGGCAACGGCAGGCTTCACGCGGCCATTGCGGGCCAGATTGGCCAGCGATTCCAGCGAGAAGAGCAGATGGGTGTGCTTGTGGTAGCGAAGCATCTCTTCACAGACCTCGTCAAACTCCTTGCCCTCAGCCAGCAGATCCCGCAGATGCTCGGCCAGCAGGCGCTGCTCCGGGCCGGTGGAAAGGCTGTCCAGCACGAACACCCGCTTGCCGGGGTTCTCCTGCTGGTATTCCTCGGCGGCCAGCTGGGCGGCATTGTAGCTGCCGGACAGAGTGCCCGTGATGGTGATGGCATACACCTCGTCGGCTCCCTCGTAGGCGGCCAGCCAGTCGCTGACGTTTGGGCAGGAGGTCGAGGTCTTGCCCTTATAGGTACGCAGGGTCTGGGCCATGCCCACGGCATCCATCGTGCCGTTGTCCAGATATTCGGCATCGTCGGTGATGATCTTCAGGGGAACGCATTCAAAATCCACGCCCTGCAAGGTGTACAGGCTGGCGGAGGAATCCACAACGATCTTGGTGTTCATAAGCATTTATCTCCATTCCGGCGGCAGCGGATGCCGCAGTTTTTCCTGTTGTCTGAATCACTATATCAGCTTTTCAAAAACCTGTCAACTGTTTTCTTGAATTATTTCAAAAGTTTTTGATTTCCTGTTGACCACATTTCCAAAACATGGTATACTGTCCGCATGAAATTAGAATCAAACCGCCGCGTTGCGGCCTGCGCCGCAGGGTTTGCCCTGCCCCGGTATGCAGAACTCCCCACCGTAGGGCTTTATCTGGATCAGAGTGTACAGTTTGTCAACGGGTGTTTCCGCACATTTCAGGGGGTGGAGCTCACCGCTTCCATGGTGAGCAACTACGTTAAGAAAGGGATCATCAGCCACCCCATCAAAAAGAAGTATACCCGGGATCAGCTGGCCTGCCTGATCTACATCGTAGTTTCTAAAAATGTCCTGTCCATGGAAAACATCGACAGTCTGTTCAAGATGCAGCGGGCGCATTATACCTCCGCGCAGGCGTATGATACCTTTTGCGATGAACTGGAGAATTACCTGCCCTATGTATTCGGCCTGACCAAAAGCTTTTCCGAGCTGGAGCCGGATGTTGATGATGCACGCAAGCTCCTGCGCAGCACCATCATCTCGGCTGTGAACAAGATCTATCTGGACTGCGTTTTCACCGACCTGCGGCAGGAGCAGGCTCTCTGGCCCGATATCCTGCCGGATCTGGCATAACAACAAAAATGGCCCTGTCCGTCATGCTTTGCAAAGCAATGATGGAGAGGGCCATTTTTTCTTAAAATGTAAGTGCAGGGCTGATCTCATTGCGGCGCTGGGCCTGCACGATGCAGTCCTTTTCCGGCACGACACCTGCCGCACCCAGGGTGTTGAACATGGTCTGCAAAGCAAGCGCCGGGGTGTTGTTCTCCTGCGAGAGATGGCAGAGGGCAAACTTCTTGCATCCCTCCTGGATCAGCTCCAGCAGCTTTGCCGAGCACTCATCGTTGGAGAGGTGGCCCCGGTTGGACTCGATGCGGGAGCGCAGGTAGTAGGGATACCGCCCGCTGCGGAGCATGTGGAGGTCGTAGTTGCTTTCCAGCGCCACCAGGTCACAGCCGCTCAGGGCCTGATGCACCGGCGGGGTCAGGACTCCCAGGTCGGTGGCAATGGTCATGGTCTTGTTGTCCGGGGTGTGGATGCGGTAGCCCACGCATGGTACGTCGTGGCTGGTGGGGAACATCGTCACGCCGAAATCTCCCACATCCTCTTCCCCGCCGGACAGGGTGCGCAGCGCACAGCTGGCGGGCACGATGCCGTTTGCATCCAGAAAATCCAACGTATCGTCTGCGCCGTATACCGGCAGCGGATTCTTTTTGAGGAAGGTGGCCAGCCCCTTGACGTGGTCAGAGTGCTCGTGGGTGACCAGAATGCCCGCACAATCGCTGATGTTCAGGCCCAGCTCCTTGAGTGCCGCCGAGGTGGTGCGCACGCCCTTTCCCATATCGATGATGATGTACTTTTCCCCCGTGCGCACCACGCTGCAGTTGCCGGAGGAACCAGAGTATAACGAGATGAATTCAGACATTTCAAACCTCAAGAAACGAACCTCTCCGTCATTGCTTCACAAAAGCTCCCTGTCAGGAAAACTTCTGCAAAACAGACTGAGAGGTTCTGAATGATCACATTGCCGATTCCAGTGCAGCGGGCATCCGCTCCACCTTGCTGATCTCAGCGCCCAGGCCGCGCAGCTTTTCCACGATGTTCTCGTAGCCGCGCTCAATGTGGCCGATCTCCTCGATCTCGCTGGTGCCGTCTGCCATCAGGGCAGCCACGACCATGGCCGCACCGGCACGCAGGTCAGAAGCGCGCAGGGGGGCGGGGTTCAGCTTGTCCACACCCTCAAACACGGCCACCTGACCATCCACCTGCACCACTGCGCCCATCTTGCGCAGCTCGTCCACATAGCGGAAGCGGTTGTCCCACACGCTCTCGGTGATGGTGGAGGTACCCTTTGCCACGCTGAGCAGCACACCCATCAGGGGCTGCATATCGGTGGGGAAGCCCGGGTGAGGCATGGTGTTGATCTTCAGCGGCAGGATATCGCCCTTGCGGGAGACGCGAACGGAATCATCGAATTCCTCCACATCCACACCGGCACGGCGGAGCTTTGCCGTAATGGGTTCCAGATGCTTGGGGGTGACATTTTTGATCAGAACGTCGCCGCCGGTGGCAGCAGCGGCAACCATGTAGCTGCCCGCCTCGATCTGGTCAGGGATGATGCTGTAAGTGCAGCCGTGCATCTTTTCCACGCCGCGCACCTTGATCACATCGGTGCCGGCACCGCGCACATCCGCGCCGCACATATTCAGGAAGTTTGCCAGATCAACGACATGGGGCTCCTTGGCGCAGTTTTCCAGAATGGTCTGGCCCTGTGCCATCACAGCGGAGAGCATACCGTTCATGGTAGCGCCCACGCTGACTTTATCAAAGAAGATATGGGCACCGTTCAGCTCCTTGGCGCGGACGGTGATCATGCCATAGTCCACGCTGTCCTCTGCACCCAGTGCGCTGAACACCTTGAGGTGCTGGTCAATGGGGCGGGGGCCCAGATTGCAGCCGCCGGGCATGGCCACCTGTGCCTTGCCAAAGCGGGAGAGCAGTGCACCCAGGAAGTAGTAGCTGGCACGCATCTGGCGGGACAGATCATCCGGGACGTTGGTGCAGTTCAGATGGGTGGTGTCGATCTCGTAGGTATTGCGGTTCAGCATCTTGATGCCGGCACCCAGGGTGCTCAGGATCTTCAGGCTGACTGCCACATCACTGATGTCCGGCAGATTTTCGATCACACAGACATCTGCCGCCAGAATGGTGGCAGGCAGAATGCCCACAGCCGCATTTTTTGCACCGGAAATGGTGACTTCGCCATGCAGGGGCTTGCCGCCCGTAATAACAAACTTTTCCAATTTTATAATCTCCTTGTCGCAGGCCCGCCAGCGGCAGGGCCACTCAGGGTTCTTGCTTGATCTCTCCGCGCACCGCTGGGTACACACCCTCACGATACAACTATCTTATTATACACAACTTCGGGCAAAAAGCAAAGCCCCCTTTTCCCCTGCCGGATTATTTTCTGTTTTGCCCAGAATCTGCGGAAATATTCGATATTTTTGTTTCTTATTTCAAAAATTTTACAATCAGCGCCCCTTACCAGACGCAATCCTCGCTGCAGGTCTCCTTGATCCAGCCCAGCTGATAAGCCTTGACCAGCTGTTTCAGGTCATGCACCCGCTCCCGAAGGATCTCGCCCTCGTCCGTCTCTTCCACCAGAATGCGGTGGTTCTCCGTTTCCAGAATGTTCTTCTGCGACACGATGTCGATGTTTTCGTTCACGGCCTTTTCAGCACTGACAAAGGGCTGATGGGTCCGCAGTGACATGGTGCGGCTGGAGTACACCAGTGTGTACCCTGCAATGCCGGTCTTTTCATGGTAGGCGCGGCAGAACCCGCCGTCAATAACGACCAGACGGCCCCCGCCCTTGATGGGGCTCTCGCCGCTCTTCTCCCGCACCGGCACATGGCCGTTGACGATGTGGCTGGTGCCGGGCAGACCGAATTCCGCCAGGATGCGGCGGCAGGCGGCCTCTTCATTGTACCATGTATAATAGGGGTCCTTGACTTCCTCGTGAGTGGCGTGGTCGGCAATATACAGCCGCTCAAAGGTGGTCATGGCGCTGCGGCCGAACAACGGCGACAGCTTGCCGCACCACAGATACCACAAAAAGTCCTGGCCGCTCCGCCGGGCCGCGCTGCCCTCGGGGGCAAAGTAGCCGCGGCGTGCCCGCTCGTCACAGTAGTCCATCAAGCCGCGGCCCGAGTAGTTGTGTCCCTCGAACCGCTCCACGGCAAAGCTGCCGGTCTTGGTCATAGGTACCACGCCGTGGTAGAGCAGGTTGCCGTTCTCGATGTGGTAAACGCTGCCCTTGGCGTACAAAAATTCCACATGCTGCTGCAAGCGCTCACTCTGCCGGAAGGATTCCACCAGCTTGCGAAGCACCAGCCGCTCATCATCATTCAGGGCGGCGGGGTCTGCCGGGTCCACGGTGGGGAAGTTGGTGTCCCGCAGGGGGTATGCCTGCCCGTTCAGGGTCACTGTTCCCTTTTTCCAATCGATGTGCCGCAGGAAATCCCGACCCTGCATCTTGAAATCCGGGTTGCGGTCGATGACCTTGCACTCCATCTTGAGCATCAGAATGGTCACGGCCTTGTGCATCACGGCACAGCGGTGGAGCATTCCCTCGGTGTAAGGGCCGCGCGCCGCGTCGGTGTGGGGCATCCAGAGGGTCAGGTCGTCATTTCCGTAGAACTGCTCGGCCATCCGCTGCAGGTGCCGCAGGTTGATGCCGTAGCAGTCCTCAAGCATGGCATGGTTGTGGTAGGCCAGTGTCGTTTTGAGCACAGTGCAGACGCAGATGGGACTTCCGGCGGCGGCACCCATCCAGACCACGTCATGGTTGCCCCACTGGATATCCACATGGTGGTGGCGCATGAGCCGGTCCAGTATGATATCAGGCCGGGGGCCGCGGTCAAACAGGTCCCCCACGATGTGCAGCTTGTCCACAGCCAGCCGCTTGATGAGCTCACACAGCCGGACAATGAACCGGTCGGCGCGGCCATTTTCGATGATGCTGCCCACGATCTGCCCGTAATAAAGGTCCTTGTCGTGGTCCTCAAAGTGGGCATGGAGCAGCTCATCCAGAATATACCCGCAGCTGGACGGCAGGCAGGAGCGCACATGCTGCCGGGTATGCTTGGAGGACACCAACCGGCAGATATCAATGAGCTGAAGCAGGGTCTCTGTGTACCAGTGGTCAAGCGCTTCTTCATCCGCGCACCCAGCTTTGAGCTGGGGCAGCTTCTCGTTGGGGTAATAGATGAGCGTTGCCAGCTCTGCACGGGTCTGTTCCGGCACACTGTCCCCCAGCACGATGTCCACCTTTTCCCGGATGACACCCGAAGCCGAGTTCAGGATGTGGACAAAAGCCTCGTTTTCACCGTGCAGGTCGCTCATAAAATGTTCGGTGCCCTTGGGCAGCTTGAGCAGGGCCTGGGTGCTGATGATCTCACTGGCGGCGGCTGCCTGCGAGGGGTAATCCCGTGCCAGCAGGGAGAGATATTTCAAATGATCCCGGATCTCCTCGTTTTCGGTGCGCATGACATCCTCCGTCTGATATGTAGTATTTTTGCATGATATATAATATTCTATCATAGTATACCACATTCCATGTCATAAATGGTATAATAAACAAGAGTAATTCTGTCAAATCTTTTGCAAAGGACTTGGATATTATGCCCAAAACCATTTCTGTTGCCGTGCCGGAAGCCTGCACTCTCTGCCCCCGGCAGTGCAAAGCCGACCGGGCCGCCGGGCAGACGGGCTTCTGCGGGGCGGGCCGCACCCTGAAAGCGGCCCGCGCGGCCCTGCATTTCTGGGAGGAGCCCTGCATCAGCGGCACCCGGGGCAGCGGCACGGTGTTTTTCTCCGGCTGCACCCTCAAGTGCTGCTTCTGCCAGAACTACCCCATCAGCGCCGAGGGACTGGGCAGGGAGATCACGGTAGAGCGCCTGGCCGAGATCTTTCTGGACCTGCAGGCGCAGGGAGCCCACAACATCAACCTTGTCACGCCTGGGCAGTGGCGGCCCTGGATCATCGCTGCCCTCGACCTAGCCCGGGCGCAGGGGCTGCATCTGCCCATCGTCTGCAACACCGGCGGCTACGAGACCGTGGAGAGCGTGCACGCCTGGCGCGGTTTCATCGACATCTGGCTGGCCGACCTGAAATATGTTTCCCCTGCCCTTTCGGCAGAACTTTCCGCTGCGCCGGACTATTTTGCGCAGGCCAGGCCCGCCATTGAAGCCATGATGGCTCAGGCCGGGCACCCTGTTTTTGACAGCGAGGGCATCCTGCAGCGGGGCGTGATCCTGCGCCACCTTGCCCTGCCCGGCCATGTGGACGACAGCTTTGCCGTGCTCGATCAGATGGCGGCTTGGAACAAGGCCGACCCCGGGTGCTTCCTGCCCAGCGTGATGAGCCAGTACACCCCCTTCTATCAGGCGGCAGACCACGGCATCGGGCGGCGCATCACCACCTACGAATACCGCCGGGTGGTCAACTACGCCATGGATCTGGGCCTCAATTCTGGCTATATGCAGCAGAAGAGCAGTGCAAAGGAAGAGTATACGCCCAGCTTTGACCTGACGGGGGTGTGACCCCCACCGTCATCCCGCAGGTGACTGAGGGGATCTTTCGTCAAAACAACCAAAATTTCTTTTTCTTTTTCTCTCGGCCGAAACAGCATTTGCTTGCTATCCGGTGCGCAGTGCGGTATAATGGATACAACAATGTGTTCTCACATAAAATGGATCCCAGAAACGACTTTTTAGGAGGAGCGTTATGGAACACTACAATCCCATCCTCGGCAGCGAGCCCAACGGCCAGAAATTTATCACCTGCGGCGAGATCATGCTCCGTCTGACCCCGCCGAACTACGAAAAGATCCGCATGGCATCCAGCTTTGAAGCCAGCTACGGCGGCAGCGAGGCCAACATTGCACTGGCCCTGGCCAACCTGGGTGTGGACAGCACCTTCTTCAGCGTCGTGCCGAACAACAGCCTCGGCAAAAGCGCCGTACGCTGGCTGCGCTCCAACGACGTCCACTGCACCCCCATGATCCTCACCGAGCCGGATGAGACGCCCTCCAACCGTCTGGGTACATACTACCTCGAGACCGGCTACGGCATCCGCCCCTCCAAGGTCATCTATGACCGCAAGCACAGTGCCATTACCGAGTATGACTTCTCCCAGGTCGATCTGGACGCTCTGCTGGACGGCTACGACTGGCTGCACCTGAGCGGCATTACCCCGGCACTGGGCCCCAACTGCCGCGGTCTCATCATCGATATGCTCAAGGTGGCCAAAAAGAAGGGCCTGACCGTCAGCTTTGACGGCAACTTCCGCTCTACCCTGTGGAGCTGGGAGGAAGCCCGCGATTTCTGCACCGAGTGCCTGCCTTACGTTGACGTTCTGCTGGGCATTGAGCCCTACCACCTGTGGAAGGACGACAACGATCACAGCAAGGGCGACTGGAAGGACGGCGTGCCCCTGCAGCCCAGCTATGAGCAGCAGGACGAGATCTTCCAGCATTTCATTGCCCGCTATCCCAACCTCAAGTGCATTGCCCGCCATGTGCGCTATGCCCACAGCGGCAGCGAGAACAGCCTCAAGGCCTTTATGTGGTACGACGGCCACACCTTTGAGAGCAAGCTCTACACCTTTAATATTCTGGACCGCGTGGGCGGCGGCGATGCCTTTGCCAGCGGCCTGATCTACGCCATGCTGCACAACTATAAGGCTATGGACATGATCAACTTTGCCGTGGCAAGCAGCGCCATCAAGCACACCATCCACGGCGATGCCAACATCACCGACGATGTCAGCTCCATCCGCAACCTGATGAACATGAACTACGACATCAAGCGGTAACATTCCTTTATACGCAAAGATCCCCTCCGGTACGCGCACACCGGAGGGGATCTTCTTATTATGCTTCAATCTTACAGAAACACATCCAGCATCTTTTCCAGCAGGGTGCGGGTGTCAAGCTCCAACCCGGCTTTCTGTTTCAGCATCAGGATGCGGCGGACGCTCTCGTTGAGGCGTTCCTCACTGATGGTTCCATTCTGCACAGCCTCCAGTACACCGTCAAAGGCTTCCGGCAGGTCGGGCGGCATCAGCAGAAGATCTGCCCCGGCGTTCAGCGCCGCTACAGCCGCTTCTGCTGCAGAATAGTGGTCACGAATGGCTTGCATGGACAGCGAATCGGTGCAGATGACCCCAGTAAAGCCCAGCTCCCCCCGCAGACGCTCGGTCAGCATAGTGTAGGAGAGCGACGCAGGCAGGCCGTCCTGCGTTGCATTGGGGGTGGTGATGTGGGCGGTCATTACTACGTCGGCCCCAGCTGCGATTCCAGCCGCAAAAGGCTTCAGCTCCGTCTCCCGCATCTCTGCCCAAGTCTTGGTGCTGCTGGCCGTGCCGTAGTGGCTGTCCTCTGCGGTATCTCCGTGGCCCGGGAAATGCTTGAGTGTGCAGAGTATGCCCGCATCGTGAAACCCTTGTACAGCGGAGGCCACCATCTGTGCAGCCACTGCCGGATCCGACGAAAATGCTCGGTTCCCGATCACGGTATTGGCCGGATTGGTGTTCACATCTGCCACTGGAGCAAAGTCAAGATTCAGGCCGTAGGTTTTGAGGTAGCCTCCGATGATCTGCCCCATGGCACGGGCATTGGCCGGGTCCCCTGTTGTACCTACTGACTGGGCACTCTGGTATTGGGGCAGATCAAAGCCGGAAGCATTGGCCAACCGGGCCACGCTGCCGCCCTCCTCGTCCACGGCGGTCAACAGACCGGTCCCGGATGCTGCCTGAAAATCTGCCAGAAGCTTTTTCAACTGCTCCGGGCTTTTCACATTCTGCCGAAACACCACAATGCCGCCCACCGGATACTTTTTCAGCCCCTGCCGTTCTGCCCAGGTCAGCCTTGTGCTATCAGACTGTCCACTGGGGTCCAGTGTCTCGACCCGCACCACGAACAGCTGCCCCACCTTTTCCCGCAGAGACATGGCAGCAAGCCGTTCCTCTACCGGGTCAATCTGGGCTGCTGCCGAAGCCGTCCCCATCAGCAGCAGAGCCGCCGACAACAGCACAGCAGCTGCCCGCCGGATGATTTTTCGCACGAGAGACACCTCCTCTTTCTCTCAGTGTAGCACACCCTGCAAAGGTGCACAAGATGCAAAGATCCCCTCCGATACTCACACACCGGAGGGGATTTTCCATATCAGAAATGCATCAGGAAAGGATCATGCGGTCGTTGGCGAACTCGCCGCCGGACGCGATCTGGAACTTTGCCAGCAGGTCGGAGACGTGCAGTTTCTTCTTCTCTTCCCCGGAGACATCATAGATGATGTGGCCCTCGTGCATCATGATCAGGCGGTTGCCGTACTTGATGGCATCCTTCATGTTGTGGGTGATCATCATGGTGGTCAGGTGGTTCTCCTCCACGATCTTGGCCGAGAGGGTCAGCACCTTGAGGGCGGTCTTGGGGTCGAGGGCGGCGGTGTGCTCGTCCAGCAGCAGGAGCTTGGGCTTGTTCATGGTGGCCATCAGCAGAGTCAGCGCCTGACGCTGGCCGCCGGACAGCAGACCCACACGGGCGGTCAGCCGGTTCTCGAGGCCCAGATCAAGGCTCTTGAGCAGTTCACGGTACTGCTCCCGCTCCGCCCTGGTGATGCCGATGCGGAGAGTTCGGGGCTTGCCGCGGCGGGCGGCGAGGGCGAGGTTCTCTTCGATCTGCATAGTGGCGGCAGTGCCGGTCATGGGGTCCTGAAAGACGCGGCCAATGTAGGCGGCGCGCTGATGCTCGCTCAGACGGGTGACGTCCACGCCATCGATGATGATCTTGCCGCAGTCCACGGGCCAGACGCCGGCGACGGCGTTCAGCATGGTGGACTTTCCTGCACCATTGCCGCCGATGACGGTGACGAAGTCGCCCTCATTCAGCTTCAGGTTCAGGCCGTTCAGGGCCGTCTTCTCGTTGACGGTGCCTGCGTTGAAGGTCTTGGAAACATTTTGTATCTCAAGCATTGTTTGCGCCCTCCTTGTTTGCCTTTTTGGCCGCAGGCTTTGCGAAGTATCTGCCCTTCCAGTACGGCACGGCGAGGAAGACAGCCACGACGGATGCGCTCAGCAGCTTTAACAGGTTTGCGTCAAAGCCGAGGGTCAGCACCAGCTGGATGACGATGTAGTAGATGATGGCGCCCAGAGAGACGGAGACCATCTTGAGGGCGAAGTTGTGGAAGATGCGGCCAAACACAGCCTCACCGATGATGACAGCGGCCAGACCGATGACGATCGCGCCGCGGCCCATGCCGACATCCGCAAAGCCCTGATACTGGCTCAGCAGAGCGCCGGACAGCGCCACCAGAGCGTTGGAGACGGCCAGACCCAGCACGATGTTGAAGTTGGTGTTGATGCCCTGTGCGCGGGACATGGCGGGGTTGGAGCCGGTGGCGCGGATGGCGCAGCCCAGCTCGGTGCCGAAGAACCAGTACAGCACGGCGATGACCACAGCCGACACCAGAATGACCATGATGATGGGGTTGTGGAGCGCGAACTCCTTGACCCAGCGCAGGGAGATGAGCAGGTCATACTTGTCCACGTTGATGGACTGGTTGGCCTTGCCCATGATCTTCAGGTTGATGGAGTAGAGGGCCAGCTGAGTCAGGATGCCGGACAGGATGGCCGGGATACCCATAAAGGTGTGGAGCAGGCCGGTGACGAAGCCGGTGGCGAGGCCCGCCAGCACGGCAGCCAGCAGGGACACCCAGACGTTCTGCCCCGAGAGCAGGCACATGACGCAGACTGCGCCGCCGGTGCCGAAGGAGCCGTCCACGGTCAGGTCCGCCACATCAAGGATGCGGTAAGTGAGATAAACGCCGATGGCCATGATGCCCCAGATGAGGCCCTGTGCGCACGCACCCGGCAGAGCACCGGGCAGGTTCGCCAGTCTTGCAAGCATTTCCAAAATGATTCCTCCTAAATTACACTTTTTTATAGACCCGTTTGATACGGGAAAGCGGAGAAGAGTGAGAAAACCGCTCTTCTCCGCTGTTTTTTTAGTGGTTAAACCTCTCCGTCACGGCTCCGCCGTGCCACTGCCCGGGTTGCGGCTCCCAGCATCTGCTTCGGCCCTTGGTGCGGGC
>ERZ860668.1401-NODE-1401-length-15147-cov-6.003578_pt1 | contig 15147 bp, 15 predicted proteins | sample MGYA00510062_ERZ860668 | MGnify/ENA primary metagenome ERZ860668 (study PRJEB30046, sample SAMN00715258) | human gut metagenome | study: EMG produced TPA metagenomics assembly of the A metagenome-wide association study of gut microbiota in type 2...
GGCCGCGCATCTTGAGGTCGGGGTTGTGCCAGTCGCACACGACCACTTCCTCGCCGACCTTGGCAACGCCGTTCTGGATGCGGCCAATGCCGATGCGGCCAACGAACTCGTTGTAGTCAACAGAGGAGACCAGCATCTGGAAGGGAGCCTCGGGATCGCCCTGAGGAGGCTGGATGGTGTCCAGCAGGGTGTCGAACAGGGGGATCAGGTCGGTGCCGGGCACATCGGGGTCCAGGCTTGCGGTGCCCTGACGGCCGCAGCAGAACAGGATGGGGCATTCCAGCTGCTCATCGGAAGCGCCCAGATCCATCAGCAGGTAAAGCACCTCATCGATGACTTCCTTGATGCGGGCATCGGGGCGGTCGATCTTGTTGATGGCAACCACCAAGCTCAGGTTCTGCTGCAGAGCCTTCTGCAGAACAAAACGGGTCTGGGGCATGCAGCCCTCAGCAGCGTCCACCAGCAGCAGCACGCCGTTGACCATCTTCAGCACGCGCTCGACCTCGCCGCCAAAGTCGGCGTGGCCCGGGGTATCAACGATGTTGATCTTGACACCCTTGTAGGTGCAGGAGCAGTTCTTGGCCAGAATGGTGATACCGCGCTCACGCTCGATATCGCCGCTGTCCATGACACGCTCTGCCACGACCTGATTGTCGCGGAAAGCGCCGCTCTGACGCAGCATGGCATCCACCAGCGTGGTCTTGCCGTGGTCAACGTGAGCGATAATGGCGACGTTGCGCAAATCGTTACGAACCATAAATAACTACCTCTCTATTTTGAATCTCTGTAGAAGTTACGTCATACGAATAAAGTTTATCTCAGTTGGGGGTGGTTTGTCAAGATTGTATAAAAACTTTTTCAAAATTTCGGCGCTTTGCCCGATAACTCTTCACACGATTTGGGCAGATGGATGCAGCGAGTTGTGCTATACTAAGGGTGCAAAACTGAACCGGGAGGTGTATCTATGAAGCTCACATTTTTGGGAGCCAACCACGAGGTCACGGGCAGCTGCACCCTGCTGGAAGCAGCTGGGCAGCGCTACCTCATCGACTGCGGTATGGAGCAGGGCAAGAATGTCTACGAAAACCAGCCCCTCCCTGTGGCACCGGGTGAAATTGACGGCGTGCTGGTGACCCATGCGCATATCGACCATACAGGCCAGCTGCCGCTGCTGGTGCGCAACGGCTTCCGGGGCAGGATCTATGCCACCAAGCCCACGACTCAGCTGTGCAGCATCATGCTGCGGGACTCTGCCCACATTCAGGAGTTTGAAGCTGAGTGGAAGAACCGTAAGGCGAAGCGTGCCGGTGCCGAGCCGGTGGAGCCGATGTACACCGTGCAGGATGCCGAGGCGGCCATGCAGCTGTTCCGGGGCATGGAGTATAACACTAAGATCGAACTGGCCCCGGGCCTTGTGATCCGCTTCATCGATGTGGGCCATCTGCTGGGTTCTTCCAGCATCGAGATCTGGGTCACTGAGAGCGGCACCACCACCAAGCTGGTCTTTTCCGGGGACATCGGCAATCAGCATCAGCCCATCATCAAGGACCCGACAACGATCCGGGACGCGGACTATGTGTTTATGGAGTCTACGTATGGCGACCGCAGCCACGGTCCCCGCCCGGACTATGTGGGGGAGCTGAGCAGGATCCTGCAGCGCACCTTTGACCGGGGCGGCAATGTGGTCATCCCCAGCTTTGCGGTGGGCCGTACCCAGGAGCTGCTCTACTTTATCCGTGAGATCAAAAAAGAGGGCCTGGTCACCGGCCACGGCAATTTCCCGGTCTACATCGACAGCCCCCTTGCCATTGAGGCGACCCGCATCTTCAAAGATACCGATCCCGACTGCTTTGACGAGGATACCCGGGCGCTGCTGGCCCAGGGCATCGATCCCATCCAGTTCCCGGGGCTGCAGGTCAGCGTGACCAGCGATGAGTCCCGGATGATCAACGCTGACCGGGTGCCCAAGGTCATCATCTCGGCCAGCGGCATGTGCGAGGCAGGCCGCATCCGCCACCACCTCAAGCACAATCTGTGGCGGCCGGAGTGTACGATCCTTTTTGTGGGCTATCAGGCCGTGGGAACGCTGGGCCGCACCCTGATCGATGGCGCTGTCAATGTCAAGCTGTTCGGTGAGACCATCGACGTGCAGGCAGAGATCTGTCAGCTGACGGGCCTTTCGGGCCATGCCGACCGCGAGGGCCTGCTGGCCTGGGTGAACGCGTTCAGCCCCAAACCCAAGCGGGTGTTCATCATCCATGGCGAGGACGAGGTGGAGAACATCTTTGCCCAGACCCTGACCGAGCAGGGCTTTACCGCCTGTGCGCCATATAATGGGGAGCAGTGGGCCATTGGGGCCGAGGGTGCGGTCTGCCTGCAGGAAGGCTCCCGTGTCCGGCTGGAGCACAAGCCCAGCGAGGGAGCGTCCCGCGCTGCAACGGTGTTCCAGCGGCTGGTCAGCGCCGGCAAGCGGCTGCTCCGCGTCATCGAGCACAACGAGGGCGGGGCCAACAAGGATCTTGCCAAGTTTGCCGACCAGATCAACGCCCTGTGCGACAAGTGGGACAGATAACCATAGAACCAGAAAGAACAGCACGCCGTTCGGTTTCGGCGTGCTGTTTTTGGTTAAAAGGGAAAAGGCTCTGCCGGGAGAAACGGCAGAGCCTTTTCGGGGTATGGAGAAAAGTGTGTGGGAGAAGAGCATGGAGGGCGCTACTGGTCGTCAGAGAGGCTTTGGGAGGAAGCCTTGTCTGCAGCATCCGGGGAGAAGGGGCGGTGCAGTGCTTTGTACTGCCTGTACCGGATGCCGAGCAGCGTGAATACAACGCCGGTGACAAAGGAGCCGACGCTGACCACGATATAGGCATCAGCGCCGCTGTGCAGCAGCACCGAACCGTACCCGGCCAGAACGATGGAAAGACCCGGAACATGCTCCTGATACAGCAGGGACGCAATGCCGACTGTCAAAAACAGACAAACTGCGGAGAGAGCGCAGTTGATTCGATGTGCCCGCCTTTGACGAAGCCTGCGTGTGCGGCGGCGAATTTCCTCCATACGAACACTCGCCTTCTGGGTCATGGACAGTCCCTCCTTTTGAGAGCTCATCAGAGCGGCTGCTTTCCGTCCTCTCTATCTCCTATAATACAGTTCGCGCCGATTCCTTTCACCCAAATTTGAAAAAAGTTCAAAAAAATTTCCCGCTCCGGAAAAGAGCGGGAAACGGTCAGTGAAAAACAGTGTGCCTGCCCCTGTGGAGCAGCCTTGCCGCAAACAGGGTGACGATGATGGCAGAAGGAAAGAAGTACCCGACCATCTGCCAGAAGCCGTCGGCGGTGATCAGCAGATTGTAGATGCCGTGCAGCACCATGCAGACCCCCAGAATCCCCACCGTGCCGGTGCAGGTAAGCCACGGACGGCGGAACACATAGGCCAGTGCCAGACCGGTCAGGATGCCGCAGACCAGATGCAGGGCCCCGGCGGACATGCCGCGGATGAGCAGGAAAACAAAACTTCCTGCACCGTTTTCGGTCAGGTAGCAGACGTTTTCAAAGGTGGCAAAGCCCACTGCAATGCCAATGGCCGCAGGAGTCAGCTTGTGGGAATCCGGCTCAAAGATCAAAAAGTAGAGCAGCAGAGGCAGCAGCTTCAGGATCTCCTCGCAGACAGGTGCGATCTCAATGGCGGTGGTCACGGCACTGCACTGATGCCGCCCCATGAAAAAGCTGCTGACGTAAGCCGAAAGCAGGCAGGTGGCCATGCCCAGCACCACGAACAGGGTAAAGCGCCGGGGGCTGCCCGATGTGAACAGCAGGGAGAGCAGCATGGGAAGCGCCAGGCACAAAAAGATGTTTTCAATGTAGGTCATGGGGCTCCTCCTGCAGGATACGGGGCAGGAAGCTGACCAGCGTGAGGGTCAACAGGATGTCCACAGCATAGTAAAGGCTGAACTGGGTGTAATCACGGATGAACCCGGAGGCAACGAACAGAAGAATCTGCAAGGACATTTCAAGCAAAAGTGCGATCTCATAAGGCCGGAGCCGTTTTTCCTTTTGCAGGGCCGAAAAACAGAGGTAGGCCAGCGTGCCAAAGGTGAGCGCCGGCGCACCGGACATCAGCGGAGAGGGGCCAAACACCTGCACCCGCATGACAACTCCGGCAAAGACCACCCCAGCTGCCAGCGCAAAAGGCGAGAACGGCGGACGCAGGCCCTCCCAATAGAGGATCTCCAGCGAGAGAAAAAAGAAATACGAGGCCATCCAGGAGCATTCGGCCACATAAAACACCTGCGGCCCATGGCCCAGAATGATCAGATGGAGCAGGTAGTACAAAGTGCCCATCATAAAGCTGGCGTAGCCGAACGCCAGGATCAGGCAGGAGCGGCTGCTGCGCCGGAAGGCGAGGATAAAGGCGAGGAGCGCCATCGCAGCCAGCACGATCACCTGAAAGGTGTTGTCAATGATCTCAAAGCTCATCGTCGTCCCTCGTGTGCTTCTTTTCACTGCTGCGGCGCAGGCGGTAGAGGAGGATGGTCACGCAGGAGCCCAGCAGGAACGAGAGTACGCCCACCAGGATATAACCATCGGCTCCGCGCTCACTCAGCATCCCGGCGGTGCCGGTGGGGGAAACATGCAGCGCGACCGATGTGCCTGCCCAGCCGGGCATGGCAAGGCCCAGGCAGACCACCAGCACAAGACAGGCCGCCATACAGCCTGCATCGATCAGCAGCATCTGCCGTGCGCGCGCCTGACGCTGCAGCTGGGCCGTGCGCTGGCGGATCAGCGCCATCCGTTCGGCATCAGTTTTCATACTGATATCCCTCCTGTTCCAAAAGTTGTTTCAGCTGCTGCTTGCCCCGGTACACAAGGTTCGTTACCTGCTGCTCGGTGCGTCCCAGCACCTGTGCGGCCTGCCGGTAGCTCAGTTCTTCAAAATAGACCAGAAAAAGTGTCTCCCGGTATTCCTTTTTGAGCTTGCCCAGTGCGGCGTACAGCTGCTGGTGCTGTTCGTTCTGGAGCGATCCAGTCTCGGCCAGTGCCTCGTCCGGCAGTTCAAAAGGCAGTTCCTCCAGCGGCAGAAAAAACCGCCGCCGGGTCTTGCAGCGCAATGCGAGATTGCGCCCGGTTTTATAGAGGTAAGCCTTGAAGCAGCCATCCTGAATGGGCCGCTCTCTTGCAAAAATATGGGCAAAGGCTTCGATCATCAGATCCTCTGCCTCGTGGATATCACCCAGCACGCCGTTGATGTAAAGGGTCAGCGCGTCGCCATACCGCTCCACCAACAGCTGAGCGGCAGCTTCGTCTCCGGCCAGATACTTCCGGTAGGCTGTTTCGTCTGAGACCATCCGGTTGTTCCTTTCCGTGTTGTACACATTTTATCTTGTCTATTTTATATAAGATGAAAGAAATTTGCAAGGGAAAATACGAAAAAGCACTCCATTCTCTTCCAATTTGTGATATAATAAACTGATTTCGCCTGTTTTTCGTGCAGAAGGCGGGCGGCTGAAATTATTGGAGGGGACAAATTTATTATGGAACGTGAAACGCTGAAATCGCGGCTGGGCTTCATCCTGCTGTCGGCAGGCTGTGCCATCGGCATTGGCAACGTGTGGAAATTTCCTTATATGGCAGGTCAGGGCGGCGGCGGTGCCTTTGTACTGTTTTACCTGCTGTTCCTGGTCATTCTGGGTCTGCCCATTATGACCATGGAATTTGCTGTGGGCCGTGCCAGCCGCAAAAGCCCGGTGCGCGCCTATCAGGTGCTGGAAAAGCCGGGTCAGAAGTGGCATATCCACGGCTATTTTACCCTGATCGGCTGTTATCTGCTGATGATGTTCTACACCACCGTTGCAGGCTGGATGCTGCACTATTTCTATATGACCGCCGCCGGAAAGCTCGCCGGCCTGAATGCAGACGAGGTGGCGGGCAAGTTCACCGAGATGCTGGCAAGCCCCGGCATTATGACCTTCTGGATGGTGTTCGTGGTCGTTCTGGGCATTCTGGTCTGCGCTAAGGGCCTGCAGAATGGTCTGGAGCGTGTGACCAAGGGCATGATGATCGCCCTGCTCCTCATCATGGTCATTCTGGCCGTGAACAGCCTCTTCATGGACGGTGCAAAGGAGGGCCTTTCCTTCTTCCTGGTGCCCGATTTTGGCCGCATGAAGGAAGTTGGCATCGTCAACACCCTGGTGGGTGCGATGAATCAGGCCTTCTTCACCCTGAGCCTGGGCATCGGTGCCATGTCTATTTTTGGCAGCTACATCGGCAAGGAGCACTCCCTGCTGGGCGAGAGCGTCCGTGTGGTGGTGCTGGATACCTTTGTGGCCATCACGGCCGGTCTCATCATCTTCCCGGCCTGCTTTACCTTTGGTGTGGATCAGACCGCAGGCCCCAGCCTGATCTTCATCACCCTGCCCAATATTTTTGCCAACATGGCGCTGGGGCGGCTGTGGGGCAGCCTGTTCTTCCTGTTCATGGCCTTTGCGGCCCTGTCCACCGTGCTGGCAGTGTTCGAGAACATCATCTGCTGCGGCATGGAGCTGACCGGCTGCACCCGTAAAAAGTCCAGTCTGGTCAACCTGTTTCTCATCATCCTGCTGTCCATGCCCTGCGTGCTGGGGTATAACCTCTGGGCCTGGGATGGCTTTGCCGTGTTTGGTGGTGCAGTGCTGGACTTTGAGGATTTCCTTGTCAGCAACTTGTTCCTGCCGCTGGGCAGCCTGGTCTACCTGCTGTTCTGCGTTTCCCGCTATGGCTGGGGCTGGGACAACTATAAAAAAGAGGTCAACACCGGCGAGGGGCTGAAGATCCAGGATTGGATGCGCGGCTATCTGACCTACGGTCTGCCCGTGATCGTGCTGTTCATCTTTGCCTTTGGCATCTACGACAAGTTCTTTGCATAAGGAAATAAACCCTCTCAGTCTCGCATTCGCTCGCCAGCTTCCCCGAGGGGGAGCCAACGCATCTGACAGGTAAGCAGCTTGCACAGCCTGAAGTCAGAGCAGCAATTGCCTCGCCCTTTGGGAAAGGCGGAAGCACTGGCGGAGAGGGCGTTTTTGTTGGAGGACACAATGCACATTTTGATCTGTGATGATGATGCGGTATTTGCTGCCCGCGTGGAAACGCTCGTCCGGGATTTCTTTGCGCGGCGGGGCCTGCAGGTGGAATGCACCGTCTGCCACAGCGGGGAAGAGACACTGGCCCGGCGGGATCTTGATCTGTATCAGGTGGCGCTGCTGGATGTGGATCTGGACACCATGAACGGCATCTCACTGGGAAAGCAGCTGCGTCAGTGCAGCCCGGAGATCTGCCTGGTGTATGTGTCGGCCTATCTGGAATTTGCCCCGGAGGGCTACACCGTGAATGCGTTCCGCTATATCCTCAAGCGCGATCTGGACTGCCAGCTGCCCCGCTGTCTGGATGCCATTCTGCACGAGCAGGATCACCGGGCTCCCAAGACCCTGACCATCCGGCAGAACCGCACCGAGACCGAGCTGCCCTACGACAGCATCTACTACCTCGAAAGCGACCTGCGCAAGATCAACGTTTACGGAGATGTGGCCCATCAGCCCCTGTGTTCCTACTATGGCAAGCTGAATGAGCTGCCGCAGGCCTTGTTTGAGAACGGCTTTCTGCGGGTGGGGCGGAGCGCGGTGGTCAATATGAAGTACGTCCGGCAGATCAGCAGCTACATGGTCACCCTGCGCAACGGAGTCAAGCTGAGTGTGAGCCGGAACGGCTATGCTGAGATTCGCAGCACCTATCTGGAATGGAAGGGGCAGTTTGGGGATGACTAAGGAAATGCTCTGGCTTCTGATGGGGCATCTGGTCTGCATTGGCCAGTGGGCGGCCTTTATCATGGTGGACCATGCATTTCTGGGCCGTGGCAGGAGATTCCGCTTCCCCTGCCTGTGGGCAGCCCTGCTGGCAGCAGTATTTCTAGTGGCCTCGATCCGGCATGACATTGGCTTTTTCAATGTTGAATCTGTGATTTTGAATGTTATCTACCTGTTGGTCACGGTGCTCTTTTTCGGCGGAAGCTGGAACCAGAAGCTCTCGGCCTGCCTTGTCAACGGCATTATGTGCCTGCTGACGGAAAATACAGTCAGCTACACCTTTGCCTGGTGCAAGCACATTCCGGTCCGGGAGGTCTGGCGCTACCGCAGCTGCCTGTTCCTGCTGGTAGCTGCTGTTGTGGGGGCTGGCCTGCTTGCAGCCTACATTATCCGGCGCTGGCGGAGGGAGCAGGCGTTGACCCCGCTGCAGATGTTGGTCATGTCCTTTTTTCCTGGCATCGTTGTGGTGCTGAACATCGTGCTGATGGTATCCGGCGGCAGTGAAGTGCCCAGCATGATGAATATGATGTTGACCTTTGGTCTGACCATAGCAGTGCTGATCCATCTGGGGATCGTGCAGATGGTCAACGACCAGATGCTGCTGCAGCAGACACTGATGGTGGAGGCTGTGCGCCAGAAGAAGAGCGCAGAAGCTCTTCTGGAATCCTACAAGACTCAGCGGCGGCTGACCCATGAGTTCACCAACCACACCGATGCACTGGCTCTGCTGCTCCAGCAGGGCGATTACGAGGGCGCAAAGGCCTACCTTTCCACGCTCACAAAGACCATTGCGGCGAATACCACCATTATGAACACCCACAACCCTTTATTGGATGCCCTGCTCAGCAAAAAGTACGAGGAAGCCAGCCGAAAAGGAGTCATGGTCTATTTTGATCTGCCCGATCTGCGGGATATGCCCATGGATCAGACGGACCTTGTGATCGTGCTCTCCAACCTGCTCAACAATGCCATTGAGGCCGCCGCGCAGGCTGATCCGCCGGAGGTCTATGTGCGGATGCGGAAGAGCGAGGAAGAGGTGGTGCTTTCCGTCCGCAACCGGGTGAAAAAGGACCTGAACCTCGTGGACGGTCAGCTGCCCCGCATCTCTCAGAAAGGGGCGGGCCACGGCTTCGGGCTGTGGAACGTGCGGGATGTGCTGAAAAAATACGGCGGCGAATATACCATCAGCTGCCGGGGGTGCTGGTTCCGCTTTACCTGCACCATCCCGCTCCGCAAATTATGACATGAAACCCTGCAGAATATGACATTTGGGGTGAAAGTTTCATCGGAATCTGCTACAATGAAATTAAGTTAAAGGCAGGAGCGCCTCCCCGCTGTATGGTTTGCGGCCGACAGAGGAAGGAACATCCGGGAACGCAGGCGTGTGTGCGTGGGCCGGAACGTCTTTACGAATAAAAAGTCTGACGAAGCTCTGAATGGCGATCTTGGGGGATTGCTGCAGATAGAGACCTTCTGAATGCACTGTACCTGCACGGCATCGTATGTGGGAATGGGATGCCGGGCGGTGCTGCCGGAGGGAGCTTTGTCGGGCTTTTTTTGTTTGAGATCGGGCCGGAAGGAGGACGGTGTGGAGCATGGCTGCACCTGCACGGAAGCGGGCATCCTGCTGGATATCTTCACTCCGATGCGGGAGGATTTCGTGTAACAAACAAAAAAAGGCAGTGCGCCGCGTGGGACGCACTGCCTTTTGCTTTTGTACCGATTATTCCGGCTTCACCTGCAGCTCCTGCTCACAGTAGATGCAGCGGTATTTGCCGTTGGAGCTCATCTCAAAGATCTGGTCGCATTCCTCTTCAATGGAGGAGATGCAGCGGGGATTGCGGCACCGCACAATGTTCACCAGACGCTTGGGGGGCTTCGGCTTTTCCTTGCGCACAGCCTTGCCGTTTTCGATCACGGTCACGCTGATGTCAGGGTCAAGGTAGGCCAGCACGTCCAGGTTCAGCCAGGAGGCATCCCCCTCGACCTTGATGATGTCCTTGCGGCCGCAGTCGGCCTTGTGGGAGCGCGCATTCTGGATCAGTGCCACGTTGGCGGTCTTGTTGCCGGTGATGCCCAGCAGCTCCATCAGGCCCACAGCGGTGCCTGCCTTGATGTGGTCGATCACAATGCCGTTCTGGATCTCGTCAATATTCAGCATATCAGTTGCCCTCCTTCGGTGCCTTGGGGTCGGCAAGACCCAGCAGCGTCATGATCAGTGCCATGCGGATGTATACGCCGTTCTGCACCTGCTCAAAGTAGGCAGCACGGGGGTCGTTGTCCACATCCAGTGCGATCTCGTTCACGCGGGGCAGGGGATGCAGCACTGCCATTTCAGGCTTGGCAAGGGCCATCTTTTCGCTGGTCAGGATGTAGCTGTTCTTCAGGCGGATGTAATCCTCCTCGTTGAAGAAGCGCTCCTTCTGCACACGGGTCATGTACAGGATATCCAGCTCAGGCATGGATTCCTCCAGGCTCCGGGTCTCGCGGTACTCAATGCCGTTGGCCTCCAGCACATCCTTGATGATGTAGTCGGGCACCCGCAGCTCCTCGGGGCTGATGAGCACAAAGCGGATGTTCTTGCAGCGTGCCATGGTCTTGATGAGAGAATGGACGGTGCGGCCGAACTTCAGATCGCCGCACAGGCCGATGGTCAGGTTATCCAGCCGACCCATCCGGGTGCGGATGGTCATCAGATCGGTCATGGTCTGGGTGGGGTGCTGGTGGCCGCCGTCACCGGCATTGATGACCGGGATGCGGGAGTAGCGGGAAGCGCGGAACGGCGCACCCTCTTTGGGATGGCGCATTGCCACGATATCAGCATAGCAGGAGACCACGCGGATGGTATCTGCAACGCTTTCTCCCTTGGAAGCGCTGGAGACGTTCTCGCTCGGGAAGCCCAGCACATGGCCGCCCAGGTTCAGCATGGCCGCCTCAAAGGAAAGGCGGGTGCGGGTAGACGGCTCATAGAACAGAGTGGCGAGTTTTTTGTGAGCCGCAACGTCCTGGTAAGCGGCAGGGTCGGAGCGGATGCGGTCGGCCAGATCCAGCAGGGAAGTGATCTCCTCCTGACTGAAATCCAAGGGATCGATGAGATGGCGCATGAATTTTACCTCCGTCAAAGTAATTTTCGAAGAATGGAAAAATCGAAGAAATTCGTGTAATAACTCAGTGAGCGCATGACCGGGTGGCACAGACGGTTGAAGCAGATCTCATCCAGCAGCAGCATGGCCTCGCCGGGGGCAAGACGCATGGCAGCCCGGATGGCCTCGTCGCCGCAGCTGGCCTTGAGGTGGGCCACGTTCGAGGAGATCTGCTGGTTGCATTCCTGCTCCAGGATATCGAACACGCCGCCGCTCAGGTCGATGCGGGTGTAGTCCCGGCTGCCAAAGAGGGCGCGGGGCAGATAATCGATGGAGTAGATGACCGGGGTGGTGTCGGCCAGGATGCGTTTTTTGATGCAGATGACCTCATCCCCCGGTGCAATGGCAAGATCCCGGGCAAGCTCGGCCCCGGCGCGGATGGGATAGATCTGGATGCCATCGGCGTGGGGGTAGCTGCCAAAGCTGCGGATCAGCGGGTAATATTCCAGCTTCTGGTCAAGGCGGCTGCGCAGGCCGAGCACGGTGCGGTTGACCACTGTGCCAATGCCGCGCACGCGCTCGATGTAACCGGCGCGCTCCATCTCGCTCAGCGCGTCCCGGATCACGGTACGGCTGACACCGAGTTCCGCGGCCAGATCGACCTCGGCGGGCAGGCGGTCGGCATCGGCGTAGCGGCCGGTGCGCAGTTCTTCCAGAAGCGCCGCGACGACACGGTCACTGATGACCGCACCGCCCAGGCGGATGGATGACGAAGAGCTGGATTCTTTCATGGGCTGTTCCTCCGGTTCGCGGGCGGGGCAGTGCCCGCCTGGACTTGGGAAAACCTGCCCTGCACCCCAAAGCTGCGCCGGACAGATTTTCTTACTTTCATTATAGCATGATTTGACTTTATTTTGAATGGTAATTATACTGGAATCCAGCAGAAAGTATGATTTTATTTTTGGAGGGTTCACAAAATGGAACTGATACTGCAAAAAGTGTGTGGCCGGTCTGCACAGCTTCCCATTCGCCTGCGCCGGTGCGGCCCTGCGGATGCCGCCGCATTCTTTGCTTTGCAGAACGAAGTGCGGGCCGCTATGCCCCACCCGGAGCAGTTTGTGCCGGACACACTGGAAAACATCACAGCCTACCTGAGGGAGGACCTGTGCATCGGGGCATACAACGGTGAACGGCTGGGGGCGTACTTTATCCTGCGCTACTGCGGCCGGAGCGCGCACAACTATGCGGCCTTTCTGGGGATGCCCCGGGAGGAGTGGGAGCACTGGGCCAATGCAGACAGCGCGGTGGTCCACCCGGACTGGCGGGGCAACGGTCTGCAGCGGAAGCTGCTGGAAGCGGCGTTGCCCCTTGTCCGGCCCGGCATCGTGGGCATCGGGGCCACCGTCAGCCCGGAGAATCAATACAGCCTGAACAATGCCCTTGCCTGCGGTTTTGTCATTGCCGACCGCCGGGAGATGTACGGCGGGTATGACCGATATCTGTTAAAGAAGATGCTGTAAACAAAAAACGCTCTCCTGCTGAGCACAGGAAAGCGTTTTTTGTTATGCGGCCAGGCGGGCCTCTTCCTTCAGCTGATCGTTCATCTTTTTGCGCACGACCAGCAGGCAGATGAGATGCACCCCTGCGGTCAGGGCCCAGCTGATGGGGTAGCTGATGTACAGCGTGCCGGTGGAGCGGAACATCCGGAAGATGGTTGCGATCCAGACCAGACGGAGCAGGCAGCTGCCCACCAGGCTGACGATCATGGGAATCACCGAGTAGCCGCGGCCGCGCAGGCAGCTGGCCAAAGTGTCCATTATGCCGCACAGGAAGTAGGCAGTGCAGATGATCTGCATCCGGGACAGGCCGGCAGCCACCACGGCTTCATCCGTGGAGTAGAAGTGCAGCAGGACCTCGCCGCCAAAGTAAGCGCCGCAGCCCAGGAACAGGCCCACCACAGTGACGCAGAGCAGGCAGTTGCGCATGACGCGGTCGAGGTTGTCGTACCGGCGGGCACCCACGTTCTGGCTGGTAAAGGTCACGGCCGCCTGCGCAAAGGCATTCATGCCGGTGTAGATGAAGCCCTCTAGGTTGGATGCGGCAGAGTTTCCGGCCACGACCGTGGAGCCAAAGGAATTGATGGCCGACTGGATCACCACGTTGGACAGGCTGAACACGGTGCTCTGCAGACCGGCGGGCAGGCCGATCTGGATGATCTGCCGGAGGGCTATACTGTTCCGGAAGGACGTGAAAAACCGTGGGGAACCTGCCATGCAATTCTTGCAGCCCGTGATCTGATCGATGCTCCATTTGCAGTTATCAACGCAGACGATTACTATGGAACAACCTGTTTCCAGATCATCTATGATTACTTATCCACACATGCTGATGATGACAAATATCGTTACTGCATGGTAGGCTACCAGTTAAAAAATACCGTTACCGAAAATGGTTCTGTTGCCCGCGGTGTCTGCACTACAGATGCTGATTCCAATCTGGTCAGTGTTGTAGAGCACACACAGATCGAACAGTACGAAAATGGCATTCGTTTCACAGAGGACAAAGGGGAAACCTGGCATGATATCGACGGCGATACCACCGTTTCCATGAACTTATGGGGATTCAGTGAGAGCTTTATCAAAGAGGCAAAACTGCGCTTCCCTGCATTTTTAGATGACGCAATGGTTTCCAATCCATTAAAAGGTGAGTACTTCCTTCCATCTGTTGTCAGTCAGCTTCTGGATGAAGGCAAAGCAACTGTCAAAGTTCTGAAAAGCCCGGACAAATGGTATGGTGTAACTTATCGTGAAGACAAACCTGGAATTGTAAAAGCTCTGGCTCAGAAAGCAGAGGAAGGCTTATATCCATCACCATTATGGAACTAAGCACTTTTCTTTCATCTGCATATTTAATCTGAAAGATTGCTGTCGGATAAAATACTGTTTGTTCTGGCTGCATCTTATCCGTTAAATTCATATAAAGGAGAAACAATTATGGCAACTATTTCACCTGAAATTTTTCAGGAAGTCCTTTCTGCCTACGCTTGGGGGGAAGGTACTTTATCCTATAATTCATATGGCGAAGGTCATATCAATAATACATATTTAGTTACTGTCAATGGAAAAACCGTGACCAGATATATCCTGCAACGGATCAACACGGACATTTTTACAGATCCGAAATCACTGATGGAAAACATCTGTGGCGTTACTTCTTATCTGAGAGATCTGATCAGCAAACGCGGCGGTGATGTCTCCCGTGAGACAATGTCCATCGTTCCGACCAAAACCGGCAGTTCTTATTATACTGATTCCACCGGTGGTGCATGGCGTGTATACAATTTTGTAGAAAATACAATCTGTCTGCAACAGTGTAGAAATACCGAAGATTTCTATACTTCTGCCCGTGCATTTGGTCAGTTCCAGAAAAATCTGGCAGACTACGATGCCTCCAGCCTGCATGAGACAATTCCGAATTTTCATAATACACCGGATCGTCTGCGCAAATTCAAGGAAGCATTGAAAGCAGATGTGCTGCACCGTGCAGCTGATATTTCTGATGATATTGCATTTGTACTGGATCACGAAGCAGACTGCTCCTATATGACCGATCTGCTTGCTGCCGGAAAACTGCCACTGCGCGTTACCCACAACGATACCAAGCTCAATAACATCCTTCTGGATGCGGATACGAATGATGCACTTTGTATCATCGATCTGGATACCGTTATGCCGGGACTTGCAGCCAACGATTACGGCGATTCTATTCGTTTTGGTGCAAATCACAGTGCAGAAGACGAACCGGATCTTAGCAAGGTAAATTTCTCACTGGAATTATTTGAAGCATATACAAAGGGATTTCTGGAAGTTGCCGGAAATGCCCTGACTCCGTTGGAAATTGAGACACTGCCATGGGGTGCAAAACTCATGACACTGGAATGTGGTATGCGCTTTCTGACCGATTATCTGGAAGGCGATCATTATTTTGCGATTCATCGTCCGGGACAGAATCTGGATCGTGCACGGACACAGTTTAAACTTGTGCGCGACATGGAGGCATGCTGGTCAGAAATGAATAATATCGTATCCAAGTATTCTAAATAAATTTTAAACATATAAAACGAAATCAAAGACTCCTTCCGCAATCGCTAGTCGTGCGCAAATATGTTTAATTTTTCATTTTATAATACGAACCCAGCCAATTTTTTCTTTGCGGCTAACAATCGCTCGCCAA
>ERZ860668.1405-NODE-1405-length-15122-cov-2.955466_pt1 | contig 15122 bp, 18 predicted proteins | sample MGYA00510062_ERZ860668 | MGnify/ENA primary metagenome ERZ860668 (study PRJEB30046, sample SAMN00715258) | human gut metagenome | study: EMG produced TPA metagenomics assembly of the A metagenome-wide association study of gut microbiota in type 2...
GTTTTTGAACGTAGCCTGTCGGCACAGAAGGAACTCCGTGAGACGGCTGCCCGTCAGTACCAATGTGAGCATTCGATGGCTGTATATAATAAACAGGATACGGAAAAAGAAATATTTGCGGCGTTGTATGCTTCGAAACTGGTTTCGTATGCACAAGGATTTGCGGTATTGCAGCGTGCTTCCGATGCATTTGGATGGAATCTTGATTTGGCTTCGATTGCACGGATGTGGAGAGGTGGATGCATTATTCGTAGTATTTTCCTGAATGATATTGCTGCTGCATTTGAGGCAAAAGAAAAACCGGAACATTTGCTGCTGGCTCCATATTTTGAGCAAGAAATCAAAGGATTGTTGTCCGGATGGAAGAATCTGGTGGCGCAGGCTATGCGTGAAGAACTACCTGTTCCGGCTTTCTCCTCAGCTTTGAATTATTTCTATTCGTTAGTGTCGGCTGACCTTCCGGCCAATCTGATACAGGCACAGCGCGATTATTTCGGTGCTCATACATTTGAGCGGAAAGATGAGCTACGAGGAGTCTTTTTCCATGAAAACTGGACTGGATATGGAGGAGATACAAAGTCGGGTACGTATAATGTATAAGCAAAAAAGAAATATGAGTAAATTTGTAATGACTATCTTTGGTGCTTCGGGTGACTTGACGAAGCGTAAGTTGATGCCGGCGTTGTATTCGTTGTACATAGGCAAGCGTCTTCCGGAGGAATTTGAAATTCTCGGGGTGGGACGTACGGTTTATGAGGATGCGGACTATCGGACTTACATTTATAATGAGATGGAGAAATTTGTGAAGTCTGAAGAGCAGGACAAGGAGAAGATGAAGGCTTTTGTTGCACATCTTCACTATCTGGCAATAGACCCGGCACTGGAAAGCGGATACGGACAACTTCGGCTGCGAATTGAAGAACTAAGCGGGGACAGTCGGCCGGATGATTTGTTGTTTTATCTGGCTACACCTCCATCATTGTATGGCGTGATTCCGTTACATCTGAAATCAGTACATCTGAATGAAGGTCGTGCGCGGATTATTGTTGAAAAGCCTTTTGGGTATGATCTGGAGTCGGCCGAGAAACTGAATCGAATTTATGCTTCCGTATTTGATGAACATCAGATTTACCGAATCGATCATTTCTTAGGTAAAGAAACTGCTCAGAATTTGTTGGCTTTTCGTTTTGCCAATGGTATTTTCGAACCTTTATGGAACCGTAACTATATAGATTATGTGGAAGTAACCGCCGTGGAAAATCTCGGAATCGAGCAACGCGGCGGTTTTTATGATACTACGGGTGCTCTTCGGGATATGGTGCAGAATCATCTGATCCAGTTGGTGGCACTTACTGCCATGGAGCCTCCCGCTGTGTTCAATGCAGATAACTTCCGTAATGAAGTGGTGAAAGTATACGAGTCTCTGACTCCTTTGACTGAAACGGATCTGAACGAACACATTGTCCGGGGACAATATACAGCCGGAGGAAACAAAAGAGGGTACCGGGAAGAGAAGAATATAGCACCGGACTCGCGCACCGAAACTTATATCGCCATGAAACTGGGGATCAGTAACTGGAGGTGGAGCGGAGTGCCTTTCTATATCCGGACAGGCAAACAAATGCCGACGAAAGTGACGGAGATTGTCGTACACTTCCGTGAAACTCCGCATCAGATGTTCCATTGTGCGGGTGGTAATTGTCCGAGGGCAAATAAACTGATTCTTCGCTTGCAGCCCAATGAAGGTATTGTATTGAAATTTGGTATGAAAGTGCCGGGACCGGGATTTGAGGTCAAACAGGTTACAATGGATTTCAGTTATGATCAGTTGGGAGGGGTGCCCGGAGGAGATGCTTATGCCCGCCTGATAGAAGACTGTATTCTGGGTGATCAGACCCTCTTTACACGAAGTGATGCCGTAGAAGCATCCTGGCATTTCTTTGACCCTATTTTGCGTTATTGGAATGAACATCCCGAGGCACCGCTATATGGCTATCCGGCAGGAACTTGGGGACCTTTGGAAAGTGAAGCTATGATGCACGAACATGGTGCCGACTGGACCAATCCATGTAAGAATTTAACAAACACAGATCAATACTGCGAATTATGAAACCCTATATTTTCCCTTCGTCCATAGAGACGGCACGCGCACTGATATTACATTTGGTGAAACTGATGTTAGATGAACCGGACAGAACCTTCTGCATTGCATTCAGTGGCGGAAGCACTCCGGCACTGATGTTTGACTTATGGGCGAATGAATATACGGATATCACTCCTTGGGAACGATTGAAAGTGTTTTGGGTCGACGAGCGTTGTGTGCCTCCTGAGAATTCAGATAGTAATTATGGAATGATGAGGTCGTTGCTGCTGAGTATCGTACCTATTCCGTACGAGAATGTGTTTCGTATCCAGGGAGAGAATAATCCAAAGAAAGAAGCTGCCCGCTATTCGAAACTGGTAATGAAGGAGGTGCCGGTGGAGAACGGTTTTCCGGTGTTTGATGTAATATTGTTGGGAGCAGGTAATGACGGGCATACATCGTCTATTTTTCCGGGGCAGGAAGAACTGCTTTCGACAGATCATATATATGAGGCGAATTTTAATCCGAATAACGGGCAAAAGAGGATAGCTCTGACAGGAATGCCGATTTTGAATGCGCGTAGAATCATCTTCCTGATAACGGGAAGAGTGAAGGGGCCGGTTGTAGAAGACATCTTTTATTCGGGGGATACGGGTCCGGCTGCTTACATAGCCCATCATGCTGACAATGTGGAGCTGTTCATGGATAACGCGGCGGCGGAAAAGATTATCCGCAGATAAAAAACAAAAACCGTCCGACCTTCACAGGCCGGACGGTTTTTGTTCTATTTTTGAATACGTTATTTACATACAACAATTAAACAGTATGATAATTAAAATAACAACTCAACAAAATGGAATCCGGGAGAATCACTTCGGCCGGATTGGCTTATCTCACTTAAATGTGACTTACGTAATAATTATGACTAATTAATGTATGGCAAAGATAGGTGGTTTTTTGCTTTGGGACAATCACTCGATTTAGGTATTGTGAAGAGGGTTATCACTATAAGTAGGGATTGAGCCGGGCGGAAAGGAGGAGTGTGTTTTGTTTTATGCTCTTTAAGTTGTAAATTTGCGGAAAAACAAGAGTAATATGGAATATAAGTTTGACGAACAGAGTGTGAAAGAATTAATGGAATGGGCGCAAGCTGCACAGCTGCCTCAAGAACTGGAACTGAGTAAGGCAGAGCGTATTTTTGATGTGAAGCTTTGTGTGGAATCTGATTTATCCTGCATCAGAGCTCACTATCCGGATGCTTTTTACAATCCTGCTATTACTCGCCTGTATCGTATCAAGGAGAAGCTGGAAGAGAAGTGACTTCCGGATATGAGTAAGTGACTTAAAAGTATGTAATCAATTTGCGATTCTGTGGAATTTTTCCACAATAAATGTGGAATACTCCTTTATATTCCACTATTCCAATGAAAGCTGTTTTTATATAATTACTTGAAAATGAGTTGTCGATCTGGATTGGCATATGTCTGGCATGTGTATTGCATTATAATATTCAGATGTTTAGTTATAGTTAGTAGATCTAGAACAATTAAGTTTTCAAGAATTATGAAAAAGGTATTAGTAGCATTGGTAATAGTAATGGGATTGGGATTTTCAGTAGTAAAAGCAGATGAACCTCTAAAGAAAAAATCTGCGAAAGTGGAACAGAGGGACTCACGGGAAGATTTTACGCCAATCGAGGTTAATAATCTTCCTGAGGCAGTGATTGATGAGTTATCCTGTGAGGGAGCACTGATTAAAGAGGCTTTTATAGCCTATAGTCGTTCGGAAGGTAAACTCTACAAAGTGATTATATTATCGAGCGATTTTCATGAACAGGCAGTGTTCTTGAATGAAAGAGGGAATATACTGAATAGATAGTTTCCCAATCTTTGAAGAAAGCACACAACTGAATTTATGTTAAGCCTCGGTTCGAAAGAACCGGGGCTATTTTTTTGTTCAGGAGAAATGATTCTGTATTTGAGAGGTAAATAGAATGGTTTGAAATTTATAATTGTTTCCGCCTTTTCTCTTTCATACTTTTGTACTGTAAGCTTACAAGAGACAGGAGATTTATAGGCGGATTCTGAAAAGCCTGATAGAAAGAGTAAGAGTAAAAAGGGTATTATGATGAAAATCAATGGTAAGTTAGTAGGGAATTTTTTGACAGAAGGTATGATTACGGCGCTACCTGATTGGTTTGTTGTATTAGGTTCAAGTGGTAGCAATGGAAAGAATCAAAGAATGGTAGAAGCGCTTTCAATAGATGATGAATTGAATGCATATTGGGGTTGAATATGGGAATTCGATATATAAACTATCAGGATCGCTTAGAAAATGCTTATTGCGGCGGGTATGCTTTGGCGGCCATGATTAATTTGTTCGATTCGTCACTGACTCCGGATAAACCGTATGGTAAAAGTATTTATGATCAGATTCAGGCCATACAGCGTACAACTCTCAATAATAACAGGAAATGTTTTATTGATAGGATGACTCGATATTTGCATGATCGGAATATTGAAGGTACATACTCTTTGCCCTCCTCGGTCTCTATATATGCAAAAAATATGGGATTGAATCCGAGAGTCTGTTATAATGAGTCAAAGTTGAAAGAGAATCTGGTATCCGTAATAAATAATATAGGTTTAGAACAATTTAATGTTGATGATTTGATAGGGGAAGAGATATCTCTGATAGTCTCTTCGGGAATACCAGTTGTTGAAAATGTTACTAATTTTTCTATCATGAACTCTCTGGCATTGGTGGAAGGGGGAATGCATTGGATTGCTATTGGCGATATAAAAGTCGCGAGTGGAGAAAATATGTATTACGATCCTGAATCAGTGGGAAAACCTCCTTATGAATATTCTGGCTTAAACATTGTGTTGAATCCTTTTCAGTGATTTTGCCGTGTTTTATAGGCGGATTCCGAAAAGCCTTGAATAGAGTAGGAAAAGCTTAAGGGTATTATAATATGAAAGTATGTATGTCGTCTAAAAAGAGAAACAATGGTTCTGTTGCTAAAATTCAAGGTCATTACTACAATAATAATGATGACTCTTGTTTTCAGGAAATAAAGGAAATGGCCCCAATTTCTATTAAAGCTTGTAAGGGGAATCAGTTGCTTATTACGCTTACCGTTTTGGATACTTGGTGTGAGAAAGCCGGTGACGGAGCATGGTTTGCTATTAAAGTTAATAATAAAATTGTAGCACGGGGATTGTATTCTGTGGCAATGGATGGACAACGTGTTCCCATTACTTTACAGGCAATGGTTGATGTCACTTCGTTGGAAGAAGATATTACGATCAGAGCTATGTGGTGTAATTGTGAGGGAACTTCCGGCAGAGCTTGCTGCATAGGAGAATTCTCAGAATCAATACTTACTGTGTTAGTGAATGACTGGAACGTAGTTAATTCAAAATTAGAAGAAATGACTAAGAATTTATCTAAAATTCCAGGTCTGAAATAAGGCGGACAACGATAAGTCATGGATTATACGGGCAGTGAATTAATGGCGGCATTTGTTCACTGCCCGTTTTGTCGGATTTATCAAAAAAGTAAATAAAAAAGTCATATCTACTTTATGGAAGTTATAATTATGGGTGGTATTATTTACGGGTTTCAGAATAATTCATATCTTTGAAGCTGTAACTAAAACTAATCAATAATGAAGCAAATACATTTAGATTGCCTGGCAGTGAAGCTGTTTCTCTTTTTTTCTCTTTTTAGTTTGCCGTCCGGGGCACAGAGCATTTTTCAGAAATACGATCGTTTCCTGACGGAACCTCGTTCATACGTGTGTTATCGTGTGGACGGTAAACTGAAAATAGATGGTAAACTGGATGAAGTTTCATGGCAGAAGGCAAAATCGACAGCTCCGTTTGTAGATATCAGTGGCGAAGGATTCCCCACGCCCAAATATGAAACTACAGCTAAGATGTTGTGGGATGATGAATATTTGTATGTCGGGGCAATTTTACAGGAAGACGACATCAAGGCACGTCTTACTCAGCGGGATACCATTATTTACTATGATAATGATTTTGAGGTTTTTATAGATCCTGATTGGGATGGACACAACTATTTTGAAATAGAGACCAATGCCCGGGGTGTTATATTCGATTTGATGCTGGACAAGCCTTATCGGTCGGGAGGCAACTTTATGGTGCAATGGGATTGTCCGGGATTAAAGTTGGCTATTCATCGTGAAGGTACGTTGAATAAATCGAAAGACAAAGATAAATATTGGAGTGTGGAGATGGCTATTCCTCATAAGGCATTGACTATGAATTTTAACAACCCGTTGAAAGCAGGCAATTGCTGGCGAATTAACTTCTCACGGGTACAGTGGTTGAAAGCCGGGGGGCCTGAAGAAAATTGGGTTTGGACACCTACGGGAAAGGTGGATATGCACATGCCGGATCGTTGGGGATATTTGTTTTTCGCTGACGAGGCAGTAGGAGCGCCCGAACGTACTGTTGCGCTACCGTATAATACTGCTGTGTATAAACTGCTTTGGGCTATGTTCTATGCACAGCAGGAGAGATATGCAAAAGAGAAAAACTATTTACGTACGGAAAAAGATTTTTTCCTGACGGACGCGGAGTTGAAAGGACTCCCGCAGGGTGCGCAAATCTCAGTTGAGGCTACCCGGAATACATACCAGATAGCTATTACTGTTCCGGGTGAAAACAAGCGTTACGTTATTAATAATGAAGGACGTTTCTGGACAGAGAAGATTGCTCCGCGTCAGGTGAAGAACTGGGTATGGACACGTATAAATAAGAATAAAAGTGAAGCAGATTACCGTCAGTGGTTTGCTTTGCTTAAGGAGTGCGGAATCAGTGGGGTGATGTTTGAAGGGTATGATGAAAATCTATATCGCATGTGTAAAGAAGCCGGTCTTGAGGCCCATTTCTGGAAATGGACAATGAATCGTGCGGAACTGCTGAACGTGCATCCCGATTGGTTTGCGGTGAACCGCAAGGGGGAATCTACGCATGATAAACCTGCTTATGTGGATTATTACCGTTTTCTCTGTCCTAACCATGAAGGAGTGGCGCAATACCTGGCGGATGATTATGTGAAAATAGCTCATTTGCCTTATGTAGATGGGGTACATCTGGATTATGTTCGTTTTCCGGATGTGGTTCTGCCTGTCAGTTTGTGGAAAAATTATGGCATAGAGCAGACGAGTGAACATCCTGAATATGATTATTGCTATTGTGAGGTTTGTCGTGCCAAGTTTAAGGCGCAGACGGGACGTGATCCGTTGGAATTGAAGTATCCGATGGAAGATCAGTCATGGATCAATTTTCGTTTGGATGCCATTACCCGTGTTGTAGACCGGATTACTGAAGCGGTGAAAGCTGACGGAAAAGCAATTTCTGCCGCAGTATTCCCGGGACCTTCTATGGCCAAGAAGATGGTACGTCAGGATTGGGGAAATTGGACACTGGATGCTTATTTCCCGATGATCTATAACGGTTTTTATTACGAAGGGCCGGAGTGGATCGGACGTTCGGTTCAAGAGAGTGTGAAGACGGTTGACGGACGTGCGAAAGTGTATGCAGGATTGATGTTTCCTGATATAAAAAATGATTTTGAGAAAGCATTGGATGAGGCGTTTGATAATGGCGCGTCCGGTGTCTCTTTCTTTGACGGACCATCGGACGAATATCTTCATAAATTTAAAGCCTATCTGGATAAGAAGGGATTAAAAACGGAATAAAGCCTGTGAAATATGAATGCTTTAATCAAATGTTATAAAGGATAACAATATGCCTATTATCGAAATATCATCCTTGTCCCATCCCGGAGTAGAGATATTCAGTACCCTTACCGAAGCTCAGCTGCGTAATCGCCTCGAGCCTGAAAAGGGGTTGTTTATAGCGGAAAGTCCCAAAGTCATTAAAGTGGCTTTGGATGCAGGCTATGAACCTTTAGCGATTTTGTGTGAGCAAAAACATATCACGGGGGATGCTGCGAATATCATTGAACGCTGTGGTGATATACCCGTCTATACAGGTGACAGAGAACTGCTTGCTACGCTGACCGGATACGTTTTGACACGTGGTGTGCTTTGTGCCATGCGTCTTCCGGTTCTGCGAAGTATGGAGGAAGTATGCCGGAGAGCCAGGCGCATCGTGATCATAGACGGGGTGGTGGATACTACCAATATCGGTGCCATCTTCCGTTCGGCGGCCGCTCTCGGAATAGATGCGGTATTGCTTACGCGCAACTCTTGTGGTCCATTAAACCGACGTGCGATCCGGGTGTCTATGGGGGCGGTCTTCCTTGTACCATGGACTTGGCTGGATGGTCCTCTCAGTGATCTGGCTCGGTGGGGCTTCCGTACGGTTGCCATGGCGCTTACGGATAATTCTATTTCCATCGATGATCCTGTGCTGACAAACGAACCCAAGTTGGCTATTGTGATGGGAACGGAGGGAGAGGGGCTTCCACCCGATACGATTGCCGCGGCTGACTATGTAGTCCGTATCCCGATGGCGCATGGGGTCGATTCGCTCAATGTGGCTGCTGCGTCTGCCATCGCTTTCTGGCAACTTCGTGCTGAGAAAGAGTATTAGTGAATACAAAGAGTAATGTAATGTAGAAGAACAGAAATGAAAGATAACGAGTAAGGCAGCCTCATAAGGCTGCCTTACTTTATAAATTGTAATAAGGAATATATTAATTCCCTCTGTATGTAGAATACCCGTTGGCTGACATAGTAATGGGAATATGATAATGCTTTTTGCCTTCAATTCTAAATATAACTTCGACAAACGGATAGATTGATTTTAAGCCTTGTTTCAGGAAATAAGGCTCTGTATAAAATTTAAGCATATATATACCTGTATTATCCTCTATGTCTGGTAAAAAATTGGAGATTCTTCCATTTACATCAGTCTTGCCGGTTGCAATCTGTTTCCATTGGCTTGGAGTGGAAGGATTTAATTTATAGAGGGTGATGTCAACTCCTTGTGCCGGTTCTCCTTTACTAATATCAAGTATGTGTGTACTTAGCTGATGGCTTTCTGTTTGGGCATAGATAGAGAAGGGCAGGAGGGATAAAATAATAATTACCGAGAATTTCTTGATTAGTTGCGTCATATCTGTTTTCGTTATTATGATTATATAATTAACAAATAAATTGAATTTATGTTTGGTTTGGATCAAAGATGGATCTTTATGATCTTGGTGAGTAGTAGATTATACAGCCCCCGAGTATTGCTACCAAGGCACCAATAATATCATACTTAGTCGGAGTATATTTGTCGAAAATGAAAGCCCATATAAGAGATAAAGCAATAAAGAATCCCCCATAGGTTGCATATACTTTTGCGAAATTAGCGGTTTGTAAGGTGGCTATAATACCATATAAAACGAGAATTATCCCACCTGATATACCATACCATACCGACTTACCCTCTTTAACTGACAACCATACCAGATATCCGCCACCAATTTCACAAATGCCGGCAAGTATGAAGACTAAAATAGTTCTTAATATAAGCATATATTCATTTTTTTATTATTGGGTCACAAATATAGTTTAAAAAGAGAAGGATGAAATCAACTGGCTTCGATTTACATTCTCAAATTTGCTATGCCGGGAGGGATGCCGCTTGATATCCCGTCAATGATTGTACACTGAATACAGGGTACATCATGACCGGAACATCAATGCGGCAATTAATTTTTAGTCGATTCCCGGCTCTCTCTGGTCTTAATCGTAAAAGGGCTGTTAATTGTTGGTTAATATTTCTACAGCCTGTTTTAACGTGCGATCAATATGGGTATAAGGTGAAAGGGCCATTTCATAAATTTCTTCTTCGGTTAGTGGTTCCATTAGGAAGTCCGGTTTAATCCCGATCCCTTCTATTACAGTATGAGTTGCATCCTGCATTGCAAGTAAAGGCATATAAAACTCTAAGTAATCACCGACTTTACCTCTCAGCCCTCCGTTAAACTGATCCGAATCTCCTAATCCGGCAGTTGCACCGGCACTATAATGTCCTACGACAGTGACATGTTTCCCCTGGCTTTTTAGCATTAGGGTACTGATTTCAGACATACTTGCACTGTTCTTGTCTAAGAGAATAACTACCGGTATTTCTTTTTTTATCCCAATGTCTGTTGGCTTTGTCATGCAGGGTGTCCATGGGGTATAACTGAATGGATTATTGTCTTCTTTGAACCTTTGGTAGCCAAAGATGGCGTCTTTGGTGATAAAGCGATCTGTAAATGTTCTTGCATCAAGAACCATACCACCACCGTTTCCTCTAAGATCCAGTATTATCTTTTTTATATCCCCGTTTTTGAGGGGTACCAGGAAATTCTTATAGAAATCTATCTTATATTGATTGTTGATAACATTATCTATATCCGAGAGAAAAATTGTATACTCACATGCCAATTGTAAATGCTCGGTCGAGCGTTGTTTAAACCACTTGGTATAATTCGGATTTAGTTTAAACTCTTCCAGGCCGCTTAGCTGTAATAGCTCTAAATTTATATTGGGTGCATTCTTTTGGGCTTTGAGTAATGCCTCGACAAAACTCTCGTCTATAGTTTCAGATTGCTTAAAGTTCTCTATTTTTTTTATTGCATCTTGCGCGATCTCGGACATCATAAAAGAGTTAAACTTATCTATATACTCTATAGACTTCTCAATCAGGACACTTTTTACAGCAGGGTCTTTTATTTTCGCTTCAATGGTATCTCTTATCTCTTTTCCTGTTAAATAATACGGACTTTTATCATCTATAACCAAGTATTCATCACCAAAAGAAACTATATAATCATTACTTATTGTAAACGACTTAAAACCGAAATAGTATATGTCGGGATTGTCTGATAAGAAGCCACCTAACATATCATTTTTATGTCCAAATACTCCTGTGTCAGGTTGTATCTTAGATTTCATATATTCATACTTTAGATCAAAAGGATAAGCATATATCTTGTCTTTACTCTTCATTCCACCATAAAAAATGGTGCTTTTGAAATAACTATGTGACACGGGAAGTGCTATTTTTACATAGAAATGCCGGTCTATGATAGGATCAATGATTTCTGTAAAGTATTCTATTGCTTTGTTACAATCATCTGATATTTCAGCTTTGGTATACTGTTTATCCCTGTTAAACGTTTTTAATTCTTTGAACTTTGGAGTATATTCTTTATATATTGCTTCCCAGTTCAAACTACTCTGCTCGTAAAAATAATTGTATTTCTGGTTCATTGTATTCCAAAACACATCGAACAGGTCAGAATATGATTTTATATCACTTGCTGTATACCGTGTTGGTTCTTTGGTTGATTCTGTAACGTCTTCAACGCAACTTCCAGAAATAAAGAGCACAAGAAATAAAAGAAAGAAGTGACGTAATGTCCAATTATATTTTTTAGTTTTCATAATCTATAGTTTTAGAATTTATAGGCGACGCCCAATGATATTATGTTTGAGATTCTTCTCGATTTACGATTCGAAGAAGTTTTTGCTTTGTATATGTCGGTTAGACCATACTGATAGGTATATGAAGCAAAAACATCGATCTTCTTAAAAGAATAACCGATTTCTCCTGTGCCCTCTATCCCGAACAGGTTTCTTTTCAAGTTATTTTCATTTCGCTTGAAATCATACGTTTCATTCACTTGAGCTCTGATATAGGAACCGTCTTTACGACGAGCGCCTTTTACAGAACGAACAACAACAGCTTTTACGACATCGCCTTTTTTAACAACGCCGCCTGGTGTTGCATCTTTTACAGTTGCAACGATCACATCACCGATGCTCGCATATCTTCTTGTAGAACCGCCAAGCACACGGATGCACAGTAATTCTTTAGCGCCTGTGTTGTCTGCTACTTTCAGTCTGCTTTCTTGCTGTATCATGCAGGTAAACCTCCTTCAAAAATTATTTTGCTTTCTCCATGATCTCCACAAGTCTCCATCTTTTGTCTTTTGACAGAGGTCTTGTTTCCATAACTTTTACTGTATCACCGATCTTACACTCGTTATTCTCATCATGAGCTTTCAGCTTGTAAGTTCTTTTTACGATCTTCTTATAAAGCGGGTGTTTTACATGGTCTTCCACGGCAACAACGATTGTTTTGTCCATCTTGTCGCTTACGACCTTACCCGTACGGGTTTTTCTCAGATTTCTCTCTTCCACTTCTATTCTCCTTTCAATCATTCTGGCAAAGAAGCTGATATCCGCTTATCGTCCAGCCTCTGTGATCATCGTCTGGATACGTGCGATATTTTTTCTTACTTCTTTGATTCTGCTTGTATTGTCCAACTGGTTTGTGGCATTCTGGAATCTCAAGTTGAAGAGTTCCTTCTTAGCAGCTACTAATTCCTGATTTAATTCCTCTACGGATTTTCCTCTTAATTCTTTTACAAATGTATTAGTTTTCACTGTTATCACCGCCTTCTAAGTCTGCGCGAGAAACGATTTTGCATTTGCAAGGTAATTTATGCATTGCAAGACGAAGTGCCTCTCTAGCTGTTTCCTCTGGTACTCCTGCAATTTCGAACATTACACGACCTGGTTTTACTACTGCTGCCCAGTACTCTAATGTTCCTTTTCCACTACCCATTCGAGTTTCTGCTGGTTTTGCTGTTACAGGTTTGTCTGGGAAAATTTTGATCCAAACTTTACCACCACGTTTGATGTAACGTGTCATAGCAACACGGGCTGCCTCGATCTGGTTAGAACGAATCCAGCACGGCTCTGTTGCGACAATACCATACTCACCATATGAAATCGTGTTACCTCTTAAAGCTTTACCTTTCATGGTACCACGGAACTGTTTACGACGTTTTACTCTTTTTGGCATTAACATTATTTATCGCTCCCTTCCTTATCTGCTTTAGTCGGAAGAACTTCGCCTTTGTAAATCCAAACCTTTACACCGACTTTTCCGTAAGTTGTGTCAGCTTCTGCGAATCCATAATCAATGTCTGCTCTCAGTGTCTGAAGCGGAATAGTTCCTTCGCTGTAGAACTCTGTACGAGCCATATCAGCTCCGCCGAGACGTCCGGAAACAGATGTCTTCACACCAAGTGCTCCTGATTTCATTGTTCTTGACATGCAGGATTTCATAGCACGTCTGAATGAAATACGGTTTTCCAGCTGCTGTGCGATGTTTTCAGCTACTAACTGAGCATCTTTATCTGGTCTTTTTACTTCTTTGATGTCTACGATTAATTTTTTGTTTGTGAATTTAGCAAGTTCTGCTTTCACTTTCTCAATCTCAGAACCACCCTTACCGATTACTACACCAGGTTTTGCTGTGTAGATGATGATTTTCACACGGTCAGATGCTCTTTCGATCTCGATCTTGGAAACACCTGCACTGTATAATTTCTTTTTCAGAAATGTTCTGATCTTGTTATCTTCTACCAGGTTATCTGCAAAGTCTTTTTCTGCGTACCATCTAGAATCCCATTCTTTGATAACGCCGACTCTTAAACCATGTGGATTAACTTTCTGTCCCATGAGTGTCCTCCTTATCTTTCATTCAGCACGATTGTGATATGGCTCATTCTCTTTTCGATTCTGTAAGCTCTACCCTGTGCTCTCGGTCTGATTCTCTTCATTGTTGGTCCTTTGTTTGCATAACACTCTTCGATATAAAGGTTCTCAACGTTCATACCGTTGTTGTTCTCAGCATTTGCGATTGCTGATTTCAATAATTTCTCTATTACGCTTGAAGCATATCTTGGATTATAAGCTAAAATACCAAGTGCTGTCTGTACATCCTTACCTCTGATGGCATCCAAAACGTAGCATGCTTTCTGAACAGAGACTCTAGCGTAAGAAATCTTAGCTGATGGTCTTGTGTCTTTCTGCTCGTTTCTTTCTCTCTTGATTTGGGATCTATGTCCTTTTGCCATGGATGAACCCTCCTTTCAAATTACGATTAATTAACGAACTCTTGATTTCTTTTCGTCTTTTCCATGTCCTCTGTATGTTCTTGTTGCAACAAACTCTCCAAGTTTGTGTCCAACCATATCTTCTGTTACATATACAGGTACATGTTTTCTTCCGTCATGAACTGCGATTGTATGTCCAACCATTTGTGGGAAAATAGTAGAACGACGTGACCAAGTTTTGATAACTGATTTGTCACCTGCTTCGTTCATAGCTTTTACTTTTTTCAGTAAGCTTTCATCCGCGAATGGTCCTTTTTTAAGTGAGCGAGCCATAGGTTCTAACCTCCTTGTAAACTGATTTATTTAATACCTTTACCATCTCTTCTTCTAACGATTAACTTGTTAGACTGTTTGTTTTTCTTTCTTGTCTTAAGACCAAGTGCTGGTTTACCCCAAGGTGTACATGGACCTGGACGACCAATTCCTGTCTTACCTTCACCACCACCGTGTGGATGGTCATTAGGGTTCATTACAGAACCACGAACTGTAGGTCTGATACCCATGTGACGTTTACGTCCGGCTTTACCAATGTTAATCAGGTTGTGATCTCCGTTACCTACAACACCGATTGATGCTCTACAGATGATTGGCACCATTCTCATTTCGCCTGATGGCAATCTTAATGTTGCATATTTTCCTTCTTTAGCCATTAACTGAGCGCTGTTACCAGCTGAACGAACTAACTGTCCGCCTCTTCCTGGATATAACTCAATGTTGTGGATCTGTGTACCTACTGGGATCTCAGAAAGTGGTAAGCAGTTTCCTACTCTCACTTCAGCTTCCGGTCCGTTCATTACTTTCATTCCATCTGTTAAGCCTTGAGGCGCAAGAATATAAGCTTTTTCACCATCTGCGTAGCAGATAAGTGCGATATTCGCTGTTCTGTTTGGATCGTACTCGATTCCGATTACAGTTGCCGGAATACCATCTTTCTTTCTCTTAAAGTCGATAATTCTATATTTTCTTTTAGCTCCGCCTCCGCGGTGTCTTACTGTGATTTTACCTTGATTGTTACGACCAGCTGTTCTGCTTTTAGAAGCTAACAAAGATTTCTCTGGAGTTGTCTTTGTGATTTCTGAAAAATCAG
>ERZ860668.1406-NODE-1406-length-15102-cov-3.765933_pt1 | contig 15102 bp, 8 predicted proteins | sample MGYA00510062_ERZ860668 | MGnify/ENA primary metagenome ERZ860668 (study PRJEB30046, sample SAMN00715258) | human gut metagenome | study: EMG produced TPA metagenomics assembly of the A metagenome-wide association study of gut microbiota in type 2...
TATTAATCATACAAATCTCCTCAATTCATTAAGAATCTGTTTTACAGATCTTTTAGATAAATCACTATATCTAAGTTGCCGTTCTATTTCATAAGCATAATCTCTATCACATAGTTTTTGCATAATTCTATATGCCATTTCAACCAATTCATGTTTGTCATAAATATCGGAGCATAAGCAAGCTGCCATTCCAAGAATATGCCCTCTTGCAGGTTTTATATTTGAAAATTTATTAAAAAATTTCCTAAATAAAGGAGTTCTTCCTCTTCCATAGCGATAATAAAAAGCTGCATCTGTAAAGCATTTTCTTGCTTCTGTATATAAACAGGCTAGTTTGTCAATATTCAATTCCTTGCGCCGCACATAATTAAACATATTATCCTGCATCACATACTGATCTTCTTCACAATCTTCTGGATAAGAAACAACGAAATTCACGATGTATGTCAAAAACACAACAAATTCTGCTTCTGTCACTAATCTTAAGGATGTTTTTTGAGCATCCCTCAATGCCATTTGTAAAGTATAAATTCCCTTATCTGCATATAAAACACGTCTTACTGCTTCTTCCTGTTCAACTGTCCAATTTCCAATATATGCACCAATTCTTAAATGCATATACACTGGAGTCTCATATTCAATTATACAAATTGGAATCTTGGTTCGTAAAATATCCTGTCTATCTCGTGCAGAAAGATCAAAAAAAACATTTCTTCCATCGTCCTTATAAATTATATAATCTTCTTTTAAACGTTCCGGCATTTCAATATCAAATTTTCCTACAATAAACTCAATCAAACATTGAAGTCTTTTATCTGTTTCTAACACTAACAGTTGTCCATTTTGTAATTCCGAAACATATACTTGCGGATATGGGATTCCGTATAATAAAGCATTAATTGCTTCCCTTGTTATATTTTGCCTATGCTGTTGTAAAATGTTCTGACTTGGAAAGATTATCCCCTTCGATTGGTATCTATCAACCAGATCATACAAATCATATTTCAATTCATAAATACGAATTTTACTATTTTTCAAAACAGCCTTTCCTTCCTATTCTGCCAAGCTAAATCTATTGATTTGAATAGCTTTGACGGTTCTTATTTTTCTATTATTTCTCTTGCAAATCTTAATTACCAGATAACTATTTGCTTTTGATATTGTAACACGAATACTCCACAACAACAATGTGCATTATTGTGCAAGAGTTTCTCAAACATTTTTATCTCTTCAAAAGTTTTTTACACTCCTCAATTTTCTGCAAATATGGAGATCTAGCCCCCACATGTTGTTTCACAAATTGTTCATACTTATCTATTCTTGACCAACAACCCCAGATTTGTTTCCACGTAAACTTATTGATTTTCTTCAAACAACTCATATACATGATATCCAAAGAAATGTAAAGAAATTTTTCTTGGAAGCGAAAACCGCTCCGGGAGCCAATGATACGCTGACGGATGCGGATGCCTTGAAGATCATGCAGAAGTTGGTGAAACAAGGGAAAGATTCTGCTACGATTTATGTGCAACAGGGCCGTCAAGACCTAGCGGATGTTGAGTTGGAGCAAGTAAAAGTGATTGAGAAATATTTACCTCAACAAATGTCTGCCGAGGAATTGGAGAAAGAATTGAAAGCTATTATCGCTCAAGTCGGTGCCGCTGGCCCGAAAGATATGGGTAAGGTAATGGGTGTAGCCTCAAAAGCATTGGCAGGAAGAGCCGAAGGACGGATGATTTCCGAGACGGTTAAGCGTTTACTTAATTAATTGATTCATACGAAGACCGCACTAAGGGCATTCTGACAATTACTCGTTAGAATGCCCTTGGTACGGTTTTCTCGTATATACCTTTTCCTTTGACAATTTAATTCTTTAGAAAACCATGATTACTTTTACATGTTGTCTGATAGCCCTTATCGTTGGATATTTTACGTATGGTAAATTTGTCGAGCGGGTGTTTGGCGTAGATCCCTCCCGGGTTACTCCCGCTTTCACAAAACAAGATGGTGTTGATTATATACCCTTGCCTACTTGGAAGATTTTCATGATCCAATTTTTGAATATAGCGGGTCTGGGACCTATTTTCGGCGCTATCATGGGGGCTAAATTTGGGGTAACTTCTTTCCTTTGGATCGTATTGGGAAGTATATTTGCGGGCGCTACCCATGATTTCCTATCGGGAATGCTTTCGTTGCGGCATGATGGAGAAAGTCTTCCTGAATTGATCGGACGGTATCTGGGGAACAACTTTAAGCAATTTATGCGGGGCTTTACGGTTATCTTGATGATCTTGGTGGGTGCTGTTTTCGTAGCTGGGCCTGCAGGGTTGCTGGCTAAACTGACTCCGGAATATCTAGATGCTACGTTCTGGATTATCGTCGTGTTCATTTATTATATACTGGCTACTCTATTACCTGTTGATAAGATTATCGGAAAGATCTATCCATTATTCGCCATCGCTTTGCTATTTATGGCCGTAGGTATCTTGGTTATGTTATTTATTAACCAGCCGCCGTTACCTGAGATTACGGATGGACTTAGTAATACGCATCCGGGAGGCTTGCCTATTTTTCCGATCATGTTTGTTAGTATCGCTTGTGGCGCTATCTCTGGCTTTCATGCTACCCAAAGTCCATTGATGGCCCGTTGCATGAAAAGTGAGAAATACGCCCGTCCCGTATTTTACGGAGCGATGATTACCGAAGGTATCGTAGCCTTGATCTGGGCCGCCGCCGCTACGTATTTCTTCCATAATAACGGAATGGAGGAGAACAATGCCGCTGTCGTAGTAGACAGTATCACGAAAGAGTGGCTGGGCGCTGTCGGAGGTGTATTAGCGATACTGGGTGTGATAGCAGCTCCGATTACTTCTGGCGATACGGCTTTCCGCTCGGCTCGTCTGATTGTCGCAGACTTCCTGCATATGGAGCAAAAAACGGTGGTCAAACGTCTGATGATCTGTATTCCCATGTTTATCGTTGCGATAGGAATCTTATTATATAGTCAAAAAGATAAGGATGGCTTCGATATGATCTGGCGTTATTTCGCATGGAGTAACCAGACGTTGGCAGTATTTACCCTATGGGCCTTAACCGTATATTTGGTACAAGCAAAGAAATTATATGTGATAACCTTGATTCCCGCCTTATTCATGACGGCGGTATGTTCTACCTATATTTTTGTAGCTCCGGAAGGGTTTGGTCTTTCCTCCGGTTTTTCTCAACTTTTGGGGCTACTAGTTACATTGATCGTTTTCGGGATCTTCTTAGTCTGGAAAAGAAAGAAAGTATAAAAAAGGCTGGCTTACATTTAGCCAGCCTTTTCTGTCGTTATTGTTCAAGTGAATTAAAGCACTTGTATGCCTTCCTCACGGGCTTGTTCCTCCCCGGAAGGAGTGATTAATTTATAACCCTTGCCGTGGATGTTGATGATCTCGATACCCGGATCGTCTTTCAACAATTTACGTAATTTCGTGATATAAACGTCCATGCTACGAGCGTTGAAATAGTTATCGTCTACCCAGATTGTCTTCAAGGCGTAGTTACGCTCAAGGATCTCATTTGCATGGGCGCACAACAAGCTTAATAATTCGCATTCCTTCGTAGTAAGTTTCGTAACCTTGTCGCCGATAGCCAACGTTTGTTTTTGGGTATCGAACAAGAAGTTTCCTAACTTGTAGAAAGGAATATCTTTCATCTTCTTACCTTTCACACGGCGAAGGATAGCCTCGATACGAAGCAATAGCTCTTCCATGCTAAACGGTTTTGTCAAGTAGTCATCCGCACCGATCTTGAATCCTTCCAAGATGTCTTCCTTCATAGTCTTGGCTGTAAGGAAGATAATAGGGATATCAGGATTGATAGAGCGAATTTCTTGTGCCAAGGTGAAACCATCTTTCTTTGGCATCATGACATCCAACACACAAAGATCGTATTTACCTTTGGTAAAACCTTTGTATCCGGCTTCTCCGTCAGAGAATAGGTCCGTTACATACCCTTTAGCTTGTAAGTATTCTCTTAAAAGCATTCCTAAATTCTCATCGTCTTCACAAAAGAAGATCTTTAGTTTTTCTTCCATAACTAACTTTTTATAAGAGGTAAAGTAATAATAAATTTTGTTCCAATGTTTCCGGCACCACTTTCAGCACGGATCGTACCTTTGTGGTCCTCAATAATTTTACGTACGTAAGCGAGTCCGAGGCCGAACCCTTTCACGTCATGTACGTTGCCTGTCGGTACGCGGAAGAAACGGTCGAATACCTTTTTCAGATATTCTTTCTTGATACCGATACCATTATCTTCCACGGAGATCAACAGCTTTCCGTTCTCGTTCCAAGTGCGTGCCATCAATGTAAGCGGAACTTCCGGGCGGCGGTATTTAACCGCATTGTCCATCAAGTTGAACAATACATTGGTGATATGCATTTCATCCACATATATATCCGATTCTGTAGCTTGCAGGTCTATATCCATTGTACCGCCGTACTTCTCGACCTTTAAAACGAAGGTGTTAGCCACGTTCGCTACCAAATCATTCGCGTCAATTTCTTTCAATTTAAGCGCTGCTTTCTGTCGTTCGAACAAAGACATCTGTAGCACTTTCTCGACCAAGAAGCTCAATCGCTTCGTCTCGTCGTTGATTACGCCGGATATATGCTTGAATACGTCCGGACTCTTCGTTATATCCGAATCCTTCAACATCTGGGCGGCGAGCGAGATCGTGGATACCGGTGTCTTCAACTCGTGCGTCATGTTGTTGATAAAGTCGTTTTTCATCTCGGATAACTTCTTCTGACGGAATACGATGTAAATCGTGAAGACGAAGGTTATCAACAGGATCAATGAGAATATAACCGATGGAACGATGAAAGTAATAGAGCTTGAGATATAATCCCCTTTCGTCGGAAAATAAACTCTCAGGTAGTTTAGTTTCGATGGGGGATCGTTCGGGAAAAGCACTTGGGTGATCACGTCAGAGGCGATCGGTTGCTTTTGGAATTCTCCGCTCTGGTATACTACATTTCCATCTTTGTTAATAACAGAAAACACAAACGGCAAGTTCAAACCGTTGTTAATAAATTCTGTTTTTAAGTAATTGTTCAGCTTTTTAAAATCTATACGTTCCTCAATCGGCTTTAGATTCGCGGTGTATAAGATGTTGTAAATCACCTCCTCTATCAGTCCACCTTGGTACTGGTAACGTCTTTTTAGTGTCTTCTGTAAATCTTTAGATGTGTTTACGATGCTGTTGGCAGACTGCCGTTTTGACAAGGAAGAGAGCGGCTCGAACTTATGGGCGCTAAAACTTTGCATCTCTATTTGTTGAACGGTTCCATTAGAATCCTTGATCTGTAATTGGTATTTCTCATGGTTGATCACTTGTCCTAGGCTTTGGGCATCCGGGGCATTTTGATACATGAAATTTGTCTCATCCCGGTTGATATCATCCTCAAGGTATTTACGGGTCTCATCCAATTCCAGATTCTTAGATACTTGGCGCAGGCTTCTTTTGACAGTCTCATTGAACTGTTCGCTGCGTGTCTTAAGTATAATGCTCACATAGTTTACCTGTAGGTATAATAACCCGGCGAAGGCAAAAGCCATAACTACCGCAAGCAACCAAATTGTCGACTTCCTCATATCAATATCTTTCTCTTAATATTGCAACAAATAACGTATGTTTTAGTTTAATATTTACACAAAAAAGGTAAAAATAATCCGTTTAAGATGTTAATAATACTTTGTGGGCATAGAGAATGTATGCTAGCTAAGCATTGAAACTCCGCTGTTAATGCGCTAGTTAGCGTTATTTTATCCTAAGTTTTTTATATATTATCCTAAGTAAAAACAAGTCCGGTGCGTTTTTTGTTGCGTACGGACTTTATAAAGTCTCCACTTAGGGGATTAAAATCGATGTCCCGGAGGAGCGCCCATCGGACCTCTTCCCCGTCCGCCTCTACCCGGCGTTTTCACGTCGCTGGTAGTGGCTCCGCCTTTGAAGATGCTGAACCGATAGATGAAGTGTACCATGAAATAACTGCCTAGCGTGTTATATTCTGAGTCTTGTATATAGCTAGCGGTAACGGAACGGGAGATATTGCTTCGTTGTTGCAGGATGTCGTAGATCTTGAAACGGAGCGTCCCTTGGTTATTCTTTAAGAAAGACTTGGAGGCTGAGGCATTCCATAGGACTTCGTTCTGTTTGAATCCGTCCCCGTAGCCAGAGTTGGTAGACCAGTTCACGTCACTCTCTATCTTGAAATTGAGGGGCAGATAGATTGTCGTGTAACCGCCGGCTCCGTAATTGAAGGTGTTTTGGTTATTTTCCTTTTGCAGAGAGTTGCTGGTGGCATTGTAACGAATATTCCCGTTTACGCCCAGATCCAGATAAGAGGAGCGGAAGTCGATACCACCACGTTCGGACAATATGAGATTCCGGTTCGTATTCTTCTCCTCGTTGATATATCCGTTGCTATTAGCGAACGAGGCCATTGTCATGGAGTTGATGGAGAATTTCTTATTCTTCAAGGGGGTATTCAACATCATACGGACGTTGCCACTATAGTTGCCATTTACGTTTTTGTAAGTGGTGGTCTTTACACCTGTCTCTTGGTTATAAGAGGTATAACTTACGATATCGTTGATGATATAACTACCGTTTGCCATGATCATGAAGGCCCGTTGTTTCTCCGGCGTGAACTGTTGGAAACGAATAAATACGTTGTTCGTATAGCGGGGATTCAAATCCGGGTTACCGATCGTGATATTCGTCGGGTCCGAGATATCCGCTACCGGTTGTAATTGAGTCATGCTCGGTTGGCTGGTACGGCCATTATACATGATACGAAGATTCGTACGCTTATCGAACATATAGTTGAATTGAGCCATCGGGGAGAGGTTGACCACCTTACGGGTTATCTTGGATAAGGTCGTGTCGCCAACGAAATTCTCGCTGCTGGAATAGGATGGGTCCAGATTCAAGCCGATCGTGTAGTTGAACTTTTCCCGTTGAGACTTGAAGCTCAAGCTGGCCCGCTGGCTGATAAAGTTATTGCGATAGCTTTGGCTGTAGGCGGAATCTAATACATTATATATACCATCAGCGTCTTGGTTGTAAACATTCTTCAAGGCTTCTTGTTTCCGTTGGCTGATGCTATAAGTGGCTTGGATGAAATTATTATGCCCGATCGGTTCTACCCACGATACGTAGGCCCGGTAATTGAAACCTTTGTTGTCGTAACGTGAGCGCTGGTCGATAATGCTATTCTTCAAGGCATCAGTCTGGTTGAAATAAACGATGTCGGAACGGTTCATGCCGTCACTGTACGAATCGCTATTGCCTCCGGAAAGGGTGGCGCTGAACACACGCCCTTTGTTATTCAGCTTACGGCTGAAATCGATGCTGGCATTTAGGTTGTACCCGTTACTTTCCGAGTAATTGCTGGATTTGTTGGTATTGACCGTATCCCGTTCGTTATCCAAGGTGGTAGCATCACTGAAATTGTCATTCATGCTATGGCTGAGGCTGAAACTCGGGCGGAAGATAAGTTGAGTCATCGTGTCCGGTTTCCATTCCAAGCGAAAGTCTACGCCAAAGTTATCGCTCTTCGTACGGCTCATCGCCTCGCTATTATCGTAGGAGGAACTATCTCCGGGAAGAATATTCTGCCGGTCGCTCTTGCTACGAGCGTCATTGTCGGAATGGGAATAACGAGTATTTCCCCCAAGAGTTAGTTTATCCGGCTTGAATTCCTTGCTGAAATTCAAACCTGCGTTTCCGGAAGAGGTGATACCGCTACCCGCTCCGAAACCTCCTCGTCGGCCTCCACCGCCTCCCATACCGGAGAACATTGTTGAGGCTAGATCGGAAAAGCCCATATTATTCGTGTTATTCGCTCCCCCCATGAACGTGATCTGGTCATTATTCACGAAACGATTGACCATGGCGTTGCCTTCATACCGATCTTTACTTCCGTATCCGCCATATGCGTTGCCAAACCAACCTTGCTTCATGCCGGGTTTCACGGTTAGGTTGATGACGGTCTCTTCCTCTCCATCGTCGAAGCCGGTCATTTGGGCCATATCGCTTTTCTTATCAAGTACCTGTAATTTATCGATCATCTTGGCCGGAAGATTCTTGGAGGCCACTTTCGGGTCATCGGAGAAGAACTCCTTTCCGTCTACCATTACCTTTTTCACCTCTTTTCCATTGACGGTGATCTTGCCTTCGCCATCTACCTCCACACCGGGCATCTTTTTCAATAAATCCTCCAAAACGGAGCCTTCGGTTACTTTATAAGAATCCGCGTTGTATTCCACAGTGTCGTTGCGAACGGTAACCTCGGGTGCCTTACCTATAACTACGGCTTCTCCCAACTCGATCGCTCCGTCGCTTAATTCAAGTTTACCTACGTTTACGGGGTTTTTCTTTCCGGTGATTTGCAAGGGTTGGTACAATGGATCGTATCCGATGAATGTGATGTGTAGTAAATAACTTCCTTTCTTTACGTTTTTCAAGGTAAAACTACCATTACGGGCGCTCACCACACCTCGTACCATGGCACTGTCTTTTACGTTCAGCAATCGTACCGTTGCTTGCTCGATGGGGGTATCACTACCTTGCTCAACGACAGATCCGGTAACATTAACACCGCTTTGCTGTGCGAAAGCCATCGGTGAAAAAAGGATCATCAACAACATCAAAAGGCACTTTCCCGATTTCATAACTATATGGATTACATTGTTTACAATTACGAAAAGATAGACAAGGTTCACTCAAAATAGTTTAATATAACTTTTATGGATTTGATATTATTAACAATCGTGCAGGCCTTTGGATTTATGGAGAGTATTCTTAGAACAAGAACATTATAAAAGGTAAATAGTCCTTCAACTTAACCCGCAATATTTTCAAGGATTGTGTAATCCTGTATTCCACGGTTTTTATAGAAACCCCCAAGGCCTCTGCGATTTGGGGATTAGATTGCTCTCCAAATCGGCTAAGTTTAAATGTCTCCCGGTAATTCTCAGGCAATTCTTCGATCGCTTTCGCGATATTCTCTGTAAGCTCGTTTACGAAATAGGTATCAGGATTCTCAAATTGATCTTTAATCTTATCATAAATCAGGCTATGTACTCGCTCATGATACAATTGCCTTTTGATCGCATTGAGGCAACGATGCTTAACAGCCATAAAAAGATAGGATTTTAGGGATATCTCTACAAATAAGGAATTTCGGTTTTCCCATATAAATAACATTAGCTCCTGAATAAGTTCTTCGGCATCCTCATCAGAAACATATTGGGAAGCATATTCGCATAGCGGCGAATAAAATTTGATAAACATCTGTTTAAAAGCGTCTTTACTTCCTAATTGTATTTGTTCAATTAAAGTAGAATCATCCATAGCACCTTCTTCATCCTTTCTTTTCTGTAAGCAAAGATATATTTTATCTTGGATATTCAAGATTAAAATTAGGGTAACCGCATCGAAATATCACTTTTAGGACATCCTTATCGCAAGATATACTTACTTTACCGATGAAGTACTACTTACTTTACTGATAAAGTATATATCCTATGGGAAAGTAAGTAGTAAAAGTCTAACGGTCTTCCGTAAAAAAAATTGATGCGGTTACCTTGGACTAAAAATGAGAAAGTTGAAAAAAATTGCTTTTTAGTTAAGGGTGTGTTCTTTCAGGATTGTCTTAGTTATAGAAACAGATAAGAATGAAAACTGAAAATAGACATATTAATTTCCAAGAGCCGGAAGGTATGATGCTTTTACGGTATATAAAGGACACAGCTTCCAATGAGGAAAAATCTTATATTGAAGCTTGGCTGGAAGCGGATGAAAATAATAAGAGGATCTTATTACAGACCGCCCGTATATATTATGCGAACAATGCGATGGAACGGATCGCTAGCCGAAATCCATTGATTGCCTACGAAAAGCTGGAACAACGATTAGCAAAACGGACCCGTTTATATTGGCTGAAGAGGCTCTCTGTCGCTGCGGCTTGTATAATTGCTATCATTGGGCTATCAACCTTATTTTCCCATAGAAAGGCTGATTCTGAATTTGGAGATCCTCAAATTATAACACTTCAGGCAAATGCGGGAGTCCGTACACGCTTTAATTTACCGGATGGTACTGTTGTTTATCTAAATTCGGGTAGTGTTTTATCCTATCCGATGTCTTATGACCAAAAAGAAAGAAAAGTATATTTATCAGGAGAAGCCTATTTTAAAGTCACTCACAACGAAAAACAACCTTTTATTGTCAGTACTTCAGGAGATCAGCATAGGGTTAGAGTTTTAGGCACGGAATTTAATATACAAGCTTATGGGGATGAGAATATAATTTCGACTACTTTAGTGACGGGCTCCGTAAATCTCGAGGTGAAGAATAAATCAGGGAATGTGAGTCATAGGACGTTACTACCATCCGAAAAAGCGATTTGCAACTTGGATAAAGAAGAAATTTCTGTGATGAAAATAAACACGATGTATGAAACCGCATGGATGGATGGCAAACTGATGTTCAAGGATACGCCTTTACCTGAGGCTTTGAAAAAATTGTCATATTACTATAATGTTGAATTTGTGATTCAGGATGCGGAGATTAAAAGCTATTGTTTAACCGGTATTTTAGATAATAGGTTGCTATCTCAGACACTAGACTATTTGAGAATATCTTCAAATATTGATTATCGTATAGAAGATATGAAGACAGATGACAGCAAAGGTACTAACCGTACTCGAGTTATACTTTGGAAAGGAAAATAAAGAAAAATGTATAATAATTAAATAATATGGGCCTATGGAATAAAAGAACAAGAATGTAGACTTGGTCTATCTAAAAAACATATGGGAAAATGTTACCAGCATCTTCCCATATGAAACAATTTGATAGAAGGTCTTTAAACCGACTAAGAAATTTATTTTTTAATCTTAAATCAATTACAAAAATATGATGAATAATTTATATTTCCAACTTGATGGAGATAAATCAACGTTTGTCAGGTTGGTATCTAAAATATCAAGAATTATGAAGTTGACCTTATTTCTTGTATGTTTATCAATTAGTATGTCATTTGCTATGACAACAAATGCTCAAAGCACCTCACTTTCTTTTAAAGCGACAGATCAATCTATAAAAGAAGTTTTGGAACTGATTGAAAGTCAAACTGATTTCCACTTCTTTTATAATAGTAAGCTGGTTGATGTCAGTCGAGTGATATCAGTTGATATAGAGGATGAAGATCTCATTTCTGTGTTGGAGAATGTGTTTAAGGATTCGAGTATCGGGTATAAGGTAGTAGGTAAGGATGTGATCTTATCCTTGAAAAATCTTAGTCAAGGACAAGATGGAAAGACCGTGACTGGTACGGTTGTCGATGAAAACGGTTTACCTGTTATTGGTGCGAATATCGTGGAAAAAGGAACTGCGAATGGGACGATTACGGATATAGATGGAAGGTTCTCTATTAGTGTTGGGAAAAATGCAGTATTGGTTGTTTCCTTTATCGGTTTTAATGTGCAAGATGTCCCAGTTGAGGGTAAATCAAATCTGACTATTGCTTTAAAAGAAGATACTCAGGCTTTGGAAGAGGTTGTAGTAGTGGGGTATGGGGTTAGTAAGAAATCTCATTTAACAGGTTCTGTTGGTTCTGTTAAGATGGATGAAGATGTTGTTGGTCGTCCTGCTGTTGAAGTGGGGCAGTCTTTGTATGGAAAAGTTGCAGGTGTGCAGGTGATAGGAGGCTCTGGTGAACCAGGTAGTTCATCTTCAATACAGATTAGAGGTGTTAATTCTATTTCTGCAAGTAGTGCTCCTCTCGTAGTTATAGATGGAGTTGCTGTTCCTGATTATGATATGAATTTGATCAATAATGCTGATGTTGAGTCTATCGAAATTTTAAAAGATGCTTCTTCTGCGGCTATTTATGGATCTCGTGGTGCGAATGGTGTTGTTTTGATTACAACCAAGAGTGGAAAAACAGAAAAACCACGAGTAAATATTAATTACTTGTTTGGTGTTCAAAAATTGTTAAAGAAAATTGATGTCATGAATAGTCGGGAGTACGCAGAGGCTTATATGGATGCCGCACAAAATGGTTGGGTTGATAGTGGTGGTGATCCTAACGCACCTAATACAATAGAGGCGCGTGGTGCATATAAATATACATGGCCTGAAGCATTTGAGCATCCTGAAAGTTTATATGATATTGATTGGCAAGATGTCGTATTTGATGCGGCACCAATGCATAAATTGGATGCTAATATTTCGGGTAAATCGGAAAAGTCAGATTACTTGATATCGGCTGGATATGTCAATCAAGCAGGAATTTTATTAGACTCTGATTATAAAAAGTACTCATTAAGTCTTAAATTGAATACTCATATAAATAAATATTTGGATGTGGGTGGCAATATGAGTCTTAATTATGGAGATCAAAAAGAGGTCTATTGGAGAACAGCAGAGTGGGCAGTCCAATATCCTTCTGTTTTCCCTGTATATGCGGAGAATGGTCTTCTTGGTTGTAATTCATATCTCCCTGGTTTCGAAAAATATAATACAATCCTTTTTAGACCGAATATGGGCCATCCTCTTTATATGAAAAATAATGATGCAAATCGGCAAATTCTAAATACGATAGGAAGTGCTTATGTGTCATTAAATTTATTACCTGGACTGAAGTTTAAATCTTCTTTTAATTATTATTTAAAAAGGAATGATTATAATAATTATGAGGCAAAAGATCATGACTTAGGAGAGGCTTATTATACTCAAGGACAAATGACAGTTGATCAAGCTAGAAAGTGGAATTATACATTTCAGGATCTATTGACGTATGATAAATCTTGGGGTAATCATGAATTTTCATTCTTGTTAGGATTTGAATTTAATAAAAATGACTATTATAAGACTAGTCAGTCAAGAAGGGACTATGATAATGATTTATTGCATGCGTTAAGTGCGGGAAAGACCGTTTTGTCTTCAAGTGATGTAATCACAAAGAATACATTGATGTCTTATTTTGCAAGAGTAAACTATAACTATAAAGGCCGATATATGCTTTCTGCAGCTTTCCGTCGTGACGGCTCCTCTCGTTTTGCTCCGAATAATAAATGGGGAAATTTTCCCTCTATTTCTTTAGGATGGTTAGTGACGGAAGAGGATTTTATGAAAAAAATGGATTGGATTAATATGTTAAAATTGCGAGTTAGTTATGGATTGACAGGAAATGACCATTTTCAAGATTATGTTTGGGTGGCGAAATTAAATCAATCTAAAATTGCTTTTGGAAATAATTTAACAACTTCATATTATCCATCCAATATAACTAATCCTGATTTGAAATGGGAACGTACACAACAGTTAAATGTGGGATTAGACTGGGGAGTGTTGAAGAGTCGTATACAAGTAGGATTAGATTATTATTATTCGACATCAGATGGACTGTTGTTGAATGTTCCAGTTCCTGCTATAACAGGTTATTCTTCTATATTTACAAATATCGGTAAATTGGAGAATAAAGGTGTTGAATTTAATATAACTACTCAAAATATTGATAATAAAGATTTTTCATGGAGTACGAATTTCAATATATCAAAAAATAAAAATAAGATTCTTGAATTAGGGCCAAGTGGTGCTTCTATGATCTTTACTCCAAGTAGTTTTGGTGGAATGCAAAAAATTAATGAGGTTGGTCACTCTGTGTTCAATTTTTATGGATACCAATATGATGGTGTTTATATGAGCCAAGAAGAGATCGATGCTGATCCAGCGCATTATAAAACTGCAAGACCTGGAGATGGTCGATACGTAGATGTAAATAAGGATGGTGTATTAGATGCAGGTGATAGAACTCTTATTGGAGATCCTAATCCGAAATTTATTTGGGGATTTACAAATAACTTTAAGTATAAAGATTTTGATTTGAGTTTTTTGTTCCAGGGTGCTCATGATTTTGCGATATATGATGATAATGCTCATCGTTCGTTGATGTATCATGAAGGTCGAAATTTTTTGAAAGAAGTTACAAATAGATGGCGTTCGGAGGAAAATCCTGGTGATGGTGAGCATTACAGATTGTCTGTAGACTTAGGAGAATATGAAAAGAGAGGATCAAGTTTGTGGATTGACCGGACATCTTATATTAGGTTGAAGAGTTTAACTTTTGGTTATACACTTCCAAAAAATATTTCGAAAATAGCAAGTTTGCAATTTGTGAGATTTTATTTTAATGCCTTGAACTTATTTACGATAACTGGTACTGATGTTTGGGATCCTGAGTCGTTTAGAGGGGATGCCTCAGATGCTTCTGCAAGAGGTGTGATGGGAAATATATATCCATCTTCTAAAGTTTTTTCTTTTGGTGTTAATGTTGGATTTTAATTCATAATGTGATGAAAAAGTATATTTTGTTAATCGTAATGGCTGTCATGGTCTCTTGTAGTGATCAGTTAGAGCTTTATCCCGAGACAAATTTAACAGAAGGTAATTATTATAATACCGAAGAAGAATTGTCGTTGGCGGCTAATGATGCTTATAGGCAATTATGTCGGATCTATAATGCGAATGGGCTACCTGATTTGTTTGGAGAACGATTCTCTGATAATGTATGTGTGATTTTTACAGATGGAGGAAATACGTATACGGAAGATATAGTGCTTCATAAAATTAAATCAGATAATGGAACAATACTATCAGCGTGGCGAACTGCTTATAATGCCATCTCAATAATTAACGATGTATTATATCGGTTGGAAAATACATCTGTCTCTTTTACGTCTGATGAGTTTTTGAATAGAATTAAAGCAGAACTTATTTTTGTTAGGTCATTGATATATTTTAATTTGATTCAAGCGTTTGGTGATGTACCTTTCTTATTAAAACCTGTTACTGTTTCTGAGAGTTATTCTTATTTGCGTGAAGATAAAAATCAAATATATTCTCAGATTATAGCAGATTTACTGTTTTGTAAGGAATATTTACCTAAGTCATATGAAGGTAAGGATGTTGGCAGAATAACAACTTATGCAGCATCTTCTATTTTGGCTAAAATTTATTTGATTCGTGGGGATAAAGATTCT
>ERZ860668.1409-NODE-1409-length-15063-cov-2.840951_pt1 | contig 15063 bp, 9 predicted proteins | sample MGYA00510062_ERZ860668 | MGnify/ENA primary metagenome ERZ860668 (study PRJEB30046, sample SAMN00715258) | human gut metagenome | study: EMG produced TPA metagenomics assembly of the A metagenome-wide association study of gut microbiota in type 2...
AAGCCGTAACGCCCGGGTTTATAATGAGGAAGCCCCGGCACCTCCTTTTACCGGAGTGACGGCAGGTATCACTGTTCCTTTGAAATTCTCTAATTTCAATAAGGGAACGGTTCGTGCCGCTCGTTATCGGGAGCAACAGGCGGAAGCGCAATATAAGCAGGCTCTTTTGCAAGTACAGACGGAGGTGATGCAGGCATATCGTAATTATCAATCTTTCGCCGAGCAAGTTAATCATTATGAGGATGGGCTTTTAAGGCAAGCTCGTGAGGTGATGGATGGCAAGATTTACAGCTATAATAGGGGGGAAGTCTCTTTGTTGGAAGTCTTGGACGCCCAGCGTACTTACGATGAAGTACAAGCTCAGTATATTGAGACGCTGTTTAATTACAGCTCAGCCTTGGTCGAATTAGAACGTTCGGCGGGTATTTGGGATATTGAGATTTGATTTGCGCTATAATTCAGAAAAGTAACAAGGGATAAATTGTAAGACGCTTACATTTCTATCCCTTGTTATTTTATCTGAATAAATCCATCAGTTTATCCGGTAATTGCCTAGTATCGAATATCTGATATTTCAGTAAATGATTCTTCTGCATGTTTAGACCATTGGATTTATTTTACCATGAAGCCAACTTTTTTTGTAGTTTTTTCTTCAGCGCTTTTTGCGTACAATAATCCCCATTGTTGAAATCTACTTCAGATTCAGCTATCTTACAAGTTAATTCAGCCTCGTCTGGTGCCCAAGGATAAAGGCCCTCCTTTTGCTTGGCAAGGCATAGACGTTTTATATAGGTCTCCACTTTCGATAATCTTTCCTCATCCATGCCTTTTATCAAGTCATAGAGATATTCTTTCCGTAAATTTAATTCCATCGTTGTCATAAGATTTGTTTTTTAGGTTTCTTAAACTAGACAAAGATAGCGTATGTATTTGGATATTATGTATTTTTGCATCTAAAAAATGAGCGCATGATATTCTACTTTACAGGGACAGGAAACTCCCGTTGGGTTGCGGAAGCGTTAGGAACGGCTTTCGATGAGCCGTTGGTTTCCATTGCCGATGCGTTGAATGAGGGTAAGGATGAGAATGTTTATCCATTGAGGGAGAGGGAGAAAGTGTTTTTTGTGTTTCCTGTCCATTCTTGGGGGCCGGCTGTATTGGTGTCCCGTTTTATTTCCCGATTGATCCTATCTGGCTATAAAGGGCAAGAGGTTTATTTCGTCTGTACTTGTGGTGATGATTGTGGATATACGGATCGGATCATGAGGAATACCTTGGCGAGACGGGGAATTACACTAACTGGAGGATTCTCTATACAAATGCCGAATAATTATATCTTAATGCCCGGCTTCGACGTGGATAGTAAGAAGGTAGAGACTGAAAAACTGGAAAAAGCACCGGAACGTGTAGACGAGATCGTAGAGGCGATCCGGCAGAAGAAAAATCCCTCTTTGTATTGTGCGGGAAGTGTCCCTCTTTTGAAGAGCTATATGGTCTATCCGTTATTTACTCACTTTGCGATAGGCAGCAACCGATTTTATGCTACGGATACCTGTATCTCTTGCGGTATCTGTGCGAAGGTTTGTCCGACCGGTACGATTTCCCTGTCGGGTGACGGAAAACCGGAATGGGCTGATACTTGCGTTCAGTGCGTTGCCTGTATTCATCGTTGTCCGGTGCGTGCGATAGAATATGGGACGATCTCGTTGAAAAAGGGACGTTATCATCACCCAGAGTTTAAGTAATCAATAAATAGAATAGAGAAATGAAGCAATTTTGTATGATGGCGCTTGCCGGCCTTTTGGTGGTTGGTTGCCAAGAAGTTCCAAAAGGATATGTTATCAATGGCGAGGTAGAGAATATGCCCGACGGTAAAATTTATTTGAAGTCATTCCGTAATAAAATGTTCTTTGACGTGGATACGGCAGAGGTAAAAGACGGGAAATTCACCTTTAAGGGTGAGGTAGATCAGCCTTTACTTTTTGGTTTGGCAACCGAGAATATGAACTATCCGGTTCAGCTCTTCTTGGAGAATACGGATATGAATGTCAAGATCGGGAATGACGGGGAGACCATCACCGTACGGAACTCGCCGGTGAATGATATCTTTCAAGAAAATGCGGAGAAGGTATTTGAGGAAGGGTATGATATTGACAGTTTGATCTCGAAATGTCCGGATTCTCCGGCGGCGGCGTTCTATCTATATCGTTATTTTACCTACCAATTATCTTTGGATGATTTGAAGGCGACTCGTGCGAAGATTTCCCCGGCATTGGCGAATAGTCCTTATGTGAAGGACTTGGACGGTATTATCAAGCAATTAGAACACGTACAGATCGGACAAGTCGCTCCGGAGTTTTCCTTGCCGGATACTGCAGGAGTTTCTGTGTCATTGTCGGACTTTAGGGGAAAATATGTGTTATTGGATTTTTGGGCCTCTTGGTGTCCCCCGTGTCGCAAGGAAAACCCTAACGTGGTAAATGCCTTCCAGCAATATAAGGATAAGAACTTTACGATCGTAGGTATATCCTTGGACAAGGATAAGGCTAAATGGCAGAAAGCGATCGCAGACGATCATCTGACTTGGACTCACGTTTCCGACTTGAAATATTGGGATTCTGAGATCCCTGCTCTTTATGGGGTACGGGGTATTCCGGCAAATGTGTTATTGGATCCGAATGGGGTGATCATCGCCAAGAATATCACTGGAGAAGACTTACAGAATACCTTGAAGGAAGTGATTAAATAAGGATACGTTACTGCAAAGCCGTTGCAGTAGTATAAACAAAGGGAGTGTATTGGATTAAGCCTAATACACTCCCTTTTTTATGGATAAGTTATGACTTTTCTTTATTTAAGCGGAATAAGGGTAAAGCCCCAGTTGTATTCCCGGTTTGCGGGTAATGTATAAGCTGGTTCCGGACGTGAACCCCAGCTATCATAACCTGCTACACCTTGTTGTTTCAAGTCGACGCAAACCTCAACGAAGTCGCGAGGCGTGATATCGTTGATATGATGCTGGCGACGTAATACGTTCTTTGCTGCGGCTTCATCATGATTCGCTACTTGCTCTGGTGTGAAATTACTCCATTGACGGGATAGGCCAGTCGCCTCCTCGTCATCGAAATCCTCTATGGAATTACGCAAAGCGTTAAATCCAATCGTATTATCCGCTTGGATCAACAAGCCTTTCTTGCCGGTACTAAGTGATACCCAACGAGTGTCGGTATGATGACCGTTTTCCTGCGGGCGTACATATGGGAAATATAATTCCTCGGCTGTAGATTTATATAAGCCGACCATACTACCGGCGTTTCTATCCAAGTAGTTCTCAGCAGGTCCTCGTCCGAAATATTCCACTTGATTCATGCTTGCCGGTAAGCGGAAGCGAACACCGATACGGGGAACATTCAATTTGGAAGCCTCTTTACGGGCGGCGTCACGTCCCGGAGTGAAAGTTGCCGTGCGAGTAGATTCCGATACCTCGGTTTGGGCGGCATCCATATCCGTGGATGTGAAACGGGCGGCCACATTTACAGCTCCGCTTGGATAGATCGTATAATTAACAATGTATAGATTTCCTGCCGGCAATAAATAGTTCACGTTAACCACGGCGTTATTGCCATCCATAGTGACGGTAGCGTCTGTTACGTTGAAGTTCTTGCTGCTTTCCTTCCATACTTGTAAGCGTTTTGGCATACCATTTCCGTAATCGTTATCGGTCGGCGCACGCCAGAAGTTCGGTTGGATACCGAAACCCTCGCTGAAATATTCCGTACCATCTACTTTATAAGAAGTAACGATTCCTGTCTTCTTGTTAAACATGAAGTTTACCTTTGAGGAGGATGCCGATAAGTTATCTCCATTTGTCGAAACCGTTAATTTAGGGCCGCTGATCTTAAACGCCTTCTTGGGGCTTTCGATCGGTAAGCGGAATTGATCGCAAGCGATTTCGTGTCCGATAGGGATTAACGGCTCTTTTTCTACGGTCGTTACGTTGAAGTTTACGAAATATTCCGTACCGGCTTGTGGCTTTAAGTTGCCTACGGGAACCGTAAATTCCTTAGAAGCTTGGGGTTCTATGTCCAAAGAGACTTTACCGGAGCGTACAACTTTATTATTGGCTGTTACGCTATAGTGGACCATATATTTCTTTAGGTTCGTGAAATAAAAACGGTTCGTGATGCGGAATAAACCGTTCGCTAAATCGATCGCCTCAAACCCGATATTTTGATGGGCGTATTTAACCTCTGCCATAGCGGGATGCGGGGTACGATCCGGGTTTACTATACCGTTGCAAAGGAAGTTACCGTCACTAGGGGCGTTTACTCCATAGTCACCACCATAGGTATAATATTCACGTCCATTCTTATCTTTTTCCAAGATACCTTGGTCCACCCAGTCCCAGATGAATCCGCCTTGCAGGTTCGGGTATTTATAGATAGCTTTCCATTGATCCCATAAGTTACCGGAAGAGTTTCCCATCGCATGTGAATACTCCGAAGGAGCTACCGGACGATCACTACCCTTACGCCCGATTTCCTCTAGCCATTCAGCGCTCGGGTATTGAGGTACGTACATATCCGTATTCCATTCCCAAAGGGCACGTTCGTAGTTCACCGGACGATTCATGCTATTTATTTCCTTGTCTTTCAGATATAAATAAGTTTGATAGAAGTTGTATCCGTTTCCAGCCTCGTTTCCGAGTGACCAGAAAGTAACGCTCGGATAATTCTTGTTTCGTTCGTACATATTCATCGTACGGTCCATATGCGGGATCAGCCATTCCGGATTATTACCCAAAGTGCCGCCTTTTTTCAGGCTGTAATACATACCGTGAGACTCGATATTCGCCTCATCGTAAACATACAATCCGTATTCGTCGCAGAGTTCATAGAATTTACGGTCTTGCGGATAGTGGCATAGGCGGACAGCGTTGATATTGTTTTGCTTCATCAGCTCGAAATCCTTACGCATGAGTTCCTCGGTTACGTAATGTCCGGTTTCCGGGTTATGCTCATGGATATTGACACCCTTGAACTTAACCGGTTGCCCATTGAACAATAAGACCGTATAAGGTTTTCCGTCTTCCGCTACTTGGTCAATTTGCTTCATCTCGAACCGGCGGAAACCAACGTTGAATGGAACTACCTCGATTACCTTACCCTCTTCTTTTATCGTCATCAATAATTTGTATAGATTCGGATGCTCGGCGCTCCAAGGGGCTACGTTCTTTAAATCATACTCGAAAGATGCTGTTTGAGGACTTGCGGGACTTACCCATATATCATTAGCCTCGGAGGCCACAAGATTACCTTTTGCGTCCAAAAGCTCATATCCGACATTTAAATTTTTCGTTTCTTGGGTATGATTCTTTAAGTCTACCGCCAGTTTGAAGATTCCATTCGTATACGTATCGTCCAAGGTTGAGACGACACGGAAATCTTGAATACTGGCCTTGGGTTGAGACCAAAGGAATACGTCACGTTCGATACCGCTCATTCTCCAGAAATCCTGACATTCCAAATAAGAACCGGTGTTCCAACGGAATATCTTTAATGTAAGCACATTCTTTCCGGGTTGCAGGTATTTATTGATCAGGAACTCGGCGGGATTTTTGGAATCCTCGCTATAACCCACTTCTTTCCCGTTTAAATATACGTAAAGGCCGGATTTAGCTCCGCCGATGTGTAAATAAATATCCCGGTTATCCCAATTTGCGGGTATCTCGATGTCCCTGCGGTATACGCCAACCGGATTCGCTTCCGGCAATAACGGAGGTTGGGGATTTCTTGGTTTAAACTCGTAACCATGATTCGTATAAATGGCTACGCCATGTCCTTGTACTTCCCAGTTTCCGGGAACGGTTATATCATCCCATGAGGAGGTATTAACGGAAGGATCTGTGATATTTTGAGGAAGATCTTTGTAAGAGTCGACAAAGAAAAATTTCCAAGTACCGTTTAATAGGGAATAGTACGGGCTTTTCTCAAATCGAGAGGTGAGGGCGGTTTCTCGGTCCGCATAACTCATGAAGGAGCTTCTGGGTTTTTCCTTGTTTACGGCTACGACTTGAATGTCTTGCCAATAAGGTTTTACGGGTTGGGGTGAAGAACCGTCCGCATAAGCCATTCCGGAAATAAGGCAACCTAATGCTCCGGAAAGCATCATTTTTTTGATAGAGTTCATATTCATCGTATTTTATTTAGATTAGCACTGGGGAATTGAAAATTGAGAATTGAGAATTGAAAATTAGAAGTGACTCTACGTAATTTTCAATTCTCAATTCTCAATTTTCAATTATTTAGCTGCATAGTAAGAATATCCGTTAGCTACTTGCTGGAATGCTAAAACCCCAGATTGGCTTAACTCGACATTCATTTCTTTTCCGTCCGGTAGGTACATGACAACTTCGTCATTGCCATTGAATTTTAACAATTTTGTGCTTTCACCGTCAGCCTCTACATTCCAGCTTTGATCTGCTTCGTTGAAAACTAAGTCAAGCGCTTTCTCGTCGCCTTCCTTTTGGATATGGTATCCGTCAACTTTTGTTTCTACGGTATAAACGCCGTCTTTACCATCGATTGTTTTAACGTTACCTACATCTGCTACAGGATTACTTCCGCTCCAAAATTCGATAGAGTTGATCACAAGGACATCAGCCAAAGCGGAAATCTCGTAAACCGGGACAATCCAGAAAGCAATGAACACTAGCTCATTAACAAACTTACTGTCGATGCTTCTATTCCACGTTAAAAGTTTGTTTGTTAAACCAAAAGATCCTATACAGGACGAAAATAGGATACTACTTGCCACCGTAGTCGCTAGTAATAAAGTTAAGCTTTTCTTTTTCATAATTTAATAATTAGTTATTACAAGGGACGAAGATAACAACTTTTTCATGATAAATAGTGGTTATAAAGGAATAAATGGAATAAGTGCCTTAATATTAATCAAGCTTCTATTAAGTACGTAGTTCTGGCGGAACTTATAATCATTAGACGCAGCAAATATAGCACTATTTTTAATTATAAAACAAAAAAGACTAATTTTTCGCATACGAATCTAAAACAGCACCACCTAGTTATTAAAATATTTAACAAACAATCTTTCCAACCATAATCTTTTTTAGTATGGAGCTATGGACATCAAAGAGGTATATGGTTTGAAATTCAAACATGAAGTTAGTGTATATTAGTAATAAACGGAGTTCCGCCAGAACGATGAAGAAGCGCTTTCATGGTAGTTAACCGAGGATTTATAATTATACATTTAATGATTTAGAAGAGTGAATATTATAAGAAACGAGATCTAAAATAGTATGCCTTAAGTCTTATAATAGTAACAGCTATTTAATAAACAAAAAACGATTCTTATGTTGAAAATTGTAAGACCTGTCAGTTTTGTTCTATTGTCTGCAGCGTTTTGTTCCGGGGGTGTGGTTCATGCTTCTGATCGTGCGGCGATAACTCCGAGGGTAGGTATTTCCCAGCAAGAAGGTAGTTTGAAGGGAACGGTTAGTGACAGTTTTGGCCCTGTGGCTGGAGCGTCAATAGTTGTAAAAGGTACTACGAATGGTACTGTAACCGACATGAATGGTAATTTCGTGTTGGATGTGAAGAAAGGGGATGTGATCCAAGTATCCTTTATCGGTTATCTAACTCAAGAATTCAAATATAATGGAGAGCCTTCCATCAATGTGTCCTTGCAGGAAGATACCCAGAAATTAGATGAGGTGATCGTTGTCGGTTATGGTACGCAACAGAAGGCGAACTTGTCGGGAGCAGTAGCCCAATTGGATAGCAAGGAGTTGACAAGCCGTCCTATCTCTAACGTGTCTTCCGGTCTTCAAGGTATGATGCCGGGTGTAACCGTTACCTCGGGTCAAGGCCGTCCGGGACAGGATGGTAGTACGATCCGTATCCGTGGTGTCGGTACTTTGAACTCTGCCAGCCCATATATCTTGATCGATGGTATCGAGAGTGGCTCCATGAATGATATCGATCCGAATGATATTGAGAGTATTTCTGTATTGAAAGACGCTTCTTCCGCCGCTATTTACGGTTCGAAGGCTTCTAATGGTGTTATCTTGATCACGACAAAACGTGGTAAGACGGGTGCTCCTCGTATTTCTTATAACGGATATGTGGGTGCCTCGAAAGCTACTTCCATGATTGATCGTGTCAGCTCAGCCGATTACGCACGTTTGTGGAATCGTTTCGAGCCGGGACGTTATAGTGACGAGGACATCCGGATGTTTGAGGATGGCTCTGATCCTTACGGACATCCTAATACGGACTGGAATGATGAGGCTTATCGGACAGGTTTGTTGCATAAGCACAATGTTAGTATTACAGGAGGTGCGGAGAACGTGAAGTATATGGCTTCGGCCGGATATTTAGGGCAGACGGGTATCCTTCCTAACTCAGATCGTAAACAGTTTAACGGACGTACGAATCTGGATATGCAGTTGACGAAGAAACTGGCTGTTCGGATGAACATGTCTTTTATCAAGAATGACTTCTCGGATCCGAATGCTAGCTATTATGGTGGTTCTTCCGACCAGATTATCCGTCAATTGAATATTATTAGCCCGATGATCCCTGTCAAGGATAAGGATGGCAAATACGGACAAACTAACGATGGTAACCCTATCGCATGGTTGGATTCCGGGCAGACGGTGGATAATTGTAACCAGAATTTTACGGGGGCACTTTCTGTTGATTATGATATTATTGATGGGCTGAAGGCTACTGTGACGGGTGCCTACGTGAACGAGGACCAACGTCATACGGAGCGAGTCCTGAGCATACCGGATGATCCGGCATCTGCGTCTCGTACCACTTCCTTGGTTGAACGTTTCGTGAATTGGAAACGTTATAATTTCGATGCTTTGCTGAATTACAGCAAGAACTTTGGTCAGCATGGCTTGAAAGTGATGGTAGGTTATCATGCGGAGAAGTATGAGGTTAGCAAGAATCAGATGCAGAGGAATAATTTCCCGAGTAATAGCCTGAATGATATGGATGCCGGTGGGGCTTCTACACAAACAAATGATGGTTTGAGCCGAGAGCTTGCCATGCTTTCCTATTTTGGGCGTATTAATTATGATTTTGCGGGAAAATATTTATTAGAGGCAAACTTCCGTGCGGATGCTTCCTCTCGTTTTGCTCCGGGACATCGTTGGGGATATTTCCCTTCTTTCTCCGGTGCTTGGCGTATCAGCGAGGAGGAGTTTATGGAAAGTACGCATGATTGGTTGAGCAGTTTGAAGATTCGTGCTTCTTGGGGTATGTTAGGTAATCAAGACGCCTTGAATAAATCGAATCCTTGGGAGAACCAATATTATCCTTGGATGCAGACTTATAATTTGGATGGTAATTATCCTATGGGAGGCAACTTGACGACGGGATATTATCAGAAAGCCTATCGTATCGAGGATTTGTCATGGGAGAAATCTACGACTTGGGGTATTGGCTTGGATGCGGTTATTAATCATGTGACTTTCACGTTTGATTACTATGATCGCAAGACTACGGATATCATCATGGAGGTACCGGTCCCGACTGAGTTTGGCTTGGATCCTTATTTCGACAACGTGGGTTCTATGCGTAACCGAGGTGTCGAGGTACAGCTAGGTTATAACAATAAGTGGAATGACTGGTCATTGAATGTGATGGGAAATATGGCCTATAATAAGAACAAGATCGAGGATTTAGGAGGTGTAGACCGTATGACAAATCCTGATGACGGTGATTTGTGGCGTTTTGTTGGAAAGCCAATCGATTCTTACTATGTATATAAGGCTGATGGCTTTTTCCAATCTGACGCGGAGGCACAGCAATGGATGGATACCTATAAAGGAAAAGACGGCTACCCGTTCGGACAGGATTTCCAAGCCGGTGATTTACGTTATGTAGATACGAATGGAGATGGAAAGCTGGATGCGGATGACCGTGTATTGTCTAAGACTATCAATCCAGTTGTTACATTTGGTTTGAACTTGAATGTAGGCTATAAAGCATTTGACTTGACTTTGAACTTCACCGGTGCGGCTAATGTAGGCCGTGCGTTTACGAAAGAAGCGTTTGGTGAGTTCTCGGGTAGTGCCGGACATCCTTCTACTGCATGGCTGGATAGCTGGACACCGGAAAATACCAATGCAAGTATGCCGCGTGTAGCGGAGTCTAGAAAATCTCCGAGTGAGGCTTCTAACGTGATGTCTGATTTCTGGGTAATTAATACCAGTTACCTGCGTCTGAAGACATTGCAATTAGGATATACGCTTCCAAAGAGTGTGCTGAACGCTATCGGTTTGTCGAATGTACGTGTTTATTATTCTGCGGAGAATTTGTTTACGATAGATTCTATGCCATTGAACGTAGACCCGGAGACTGTTAGTTCCCGTTTGTCTAGCTACCCATTAGTGATGACAAATTCTTTTGGCGTAAATGTGACATTCTAATTAGTTAAGACCATTTAAATAGAAGATTTTATGAAACGATTATCAATATATATGTTGGCGGCTGGTATGGCTGCGTTATCTACTTCGTGTTCGGATTTTCTGGATACGGTGCCTAAGGATCAGTTGGCTCCTTCTACCACATGGCAGACAGAGGCGGATGCGAAGGGCTTCATAGTAGGCTGTTATAAGGATTTGCTAGATGGAAATACGTTGCTTTATCTGGATTGTGGCTCAGATATAGGCTATAATAATTTCCCTTGGGAAGGATTCCGCCCGTGGGGGGATGGGTCATTGTCTAGTTCTAATCCTGGGCAGATCCTTTATGATTACAAGTCGATTCGTAAGGCGAATACATTCTTGGAGAATGTAGACAAGGTGACGTTTTCTAGTGACGCTGTAAAAGCTAATTATGTGGCTCAAGCTAAAGCGATCCGTGCTTATAAGTATTTCTTGATGAATTGGTGGTATGGTGGTGTACCTATTATTAGTTCTTATTCAAGTGCGGACGAGGCAAAAGTGGAACGCAATACGGAACAAGAGGTGCGCGATTATATAGCTAAGGATTTAGACGAGGCCTTAGCAGGGATCGCAGAGGCTCCGGAGGCTCGTGGCTATATCGCTAAAGGTGCTGTTTTAGCTATCAAGATGCGTGAGGCTTTGTATTATGGTGATTGGCAAAAGGCAAAAGACGCAGCTAAGGCAATCATTGATTTGAAGCAGTATGAGTTGGATCCGGATTATACGAATCTTTTTAAGGCATCGGGAGTGGATTCTAAAGAGATAATCCTAGCGGATCAGAATATTGAGACGTTGGACGGATTGGGAACCATCGGGCAAATGTACAATAATGTAGACCAAGGCTGGTCTTCTATCGTCCCGACCCAGAATTTGGTGGATATGTATGAAATGTCTGATGGATTGACGAAAGAAGAGTCGAAGACTTATGACGCAAAGCATCCGTTCGCGAATCGTGACCCTCGTATGGCCATGACCATTTTATATCCGGGACGTGACTGGAGAGGTGATGTCTTGAATACTTTGGACGAGAAACTTCAAGATGGTACTGTCAACAAGAACTTCCCGACTTATACAGATAATGCTTCCAAGAGTGCTTTGACTTGGGCGAAATACTTGGATCCGATGGATCAATATGGAGATGTTTGGAGCTCGGGAGCTTGTCCGATCGTATTCCGTTATGCGGAGGTTCTATTGACGTATGCGGAGGCTGCGAATGAGTTGAGCGGTCCTTCTGATGAGATCTATGGTTATTTGAATCAGATCCGTCAGCGTGTAGGAATGCGGGAAGTGGATAAGGCTAAATATGGGACGAAGGAGAAACTTCGTGAATTGATCCGTCGTGAGCGTACGGTAGAGTTGGCCGGCGAAGGCTTGCGTCGTGCGGACATCGTCCGTTGGCAGGAAGATGGAAAGATGCTTGCCGAGAAAGTCCTGAATGGTGATTTGTTACGTGTTACAGGAACGATTAATTATGGGGAGTCTGAGCCTACTAAACGTGCGGAAATCACGGGTACGGCTGTTATTGAGACTCGTCAGTTCTCTTCTCGTAACCGTTACTTGCCGATTCCTCAAACAAGCATGGATAAGAATCCAAACTTGAAACAGAATCCGGGGTATTAGTTTCCTATGAGATGTTAGATAAAAAGGGGGGGAAGGCCGAGAGGTTCTCCCCTTTTTTAGTTACATTTGGCGAATATTGAGATTGTATGTCTCATGTGCTTAAGTATATAAATTGATTCCGTTATGAAAAAGAAACTGATAGTTTTTGCCTGCTTTCTTCTCGTATCCTTGTCTTGTTTGCCGCAGTTGCCTGTACGGTTGAACGAGCGTTCGGTGGTGCTAAATACGTCTACCGGGGCATTAAAAGGGAAGATGGTAACTCCCAATCAGGAGTCCGGTTATCCTGTGGTATTGATTATACCCGGTTCCGGCCCTACGGATATGGATGGGAACTCCGCCGCCTTGCCGGGTAAGAATAACTCCCTTAAATACTTGGCGGAAGGGCTAGCGGGAAAAGGTATCGCTTCCTTGCGGTATGATAAACGGGGTATCGCCTCCAGCGCCTCAGCGGGAAAGGATGAGTATTCCATGCGTTTCGAGGACGGGATCAAGGACGCACGAGGCTGGATCGATTATTTGAGCCGGGATAAACGTATTTCCGGAATCTATGTGTTGGGGCATAGCGAGGGAGCGTTAGTCGGTATGGCGGCTTCGGTGGATAACCCGAAAGTGAAAGGATACATTTCGGTGGCAGGTGCGGGGCGTCCAGCCTATGAGATCGTGGAGGAGCAAATGGCGGGTCAGCCGGAAGTGATCCGGGACATGGTAAAGTCGATAAATGCGTCCTTGAAGGAAGGGAAGCTCGTACCGGACGTGCCGATCGGCTTACAATCCTTGTTCCGTTCGTCGGTACAGCCTTATATGATCTCATGGTATACGTATAATCCGCAAGAAATCATCAAAAAATTAAAAGTGCCGGTGTTGATTTTACAAGGGGATAAGGATATGCAAGTATCCGTAAAAGATGCCGAACTATTGAAGCAAGCCCAGCCTTCGGCGGATTATCATTTGATTGGAAATATGAACCATCTGATGAAGACCTGCGATACGATGGACCAGCAGAGGCAAATGGCTACCTATACCGATCCCGCCCTTCCGTTGCATAAGGATGTGCTGATATTAATTGAAAAGTTTGTGAGTAAACCTTGAACTGTTGTATCTTTGCGGTCATAAATTAAAGAGACAGTATGATTTCGGTTGAAGGACTAACAGTTGAGTTTGGCGGTTTTACGCTTTTTGATGACATTTCATTTGTAGTAAACAAGAAGGATCGTATAGCCTTGGTAGGTAAGAACGGTGCGGGTAAATCGACGATGTTGAAGATATTCGCCGGTTTGCAATCACCCACTTCCGGAACTGTTAGCGTACCGAAAGATGTTACTATCGGGTATTTGCCCCAGCACATGCAATTAGTTGATACCCGTACGGTGCGGGAGGAGGCGGAATGCGCTTTCGAGCATATCCATGAGATGGAGGAGGAGATCAACCGCTTGAATACCCAATTGGCGGAGCGTACGGATTATGACTCCGAGAGCTATCAAAAGCTGATCGATCGTGTCACGTACCTATCCGAGCATTTCCAGATGATGGGAGGAAACAACTACCATGCGGAGTTGGAGCGTACATTGGTCGGATTAGGCTTTAGCCGTAGCGATTTCGACCGCCCGACGTCTGAGTTCAGCGGAGGCTGGCGTATGCGTATCGAGCTGGCAAAGCTCTTACTCCGGCAACCGGACGTGTTGTTGCTGGACGAGCCGACGAATCATCTGGATATAGAATCCATCCAATGGCTGGAGAACTTTATCGCTACCCGTGCCAACGCCGTGATCTTAGTCTCGCACGACCGTGCCTTTATTGATAATACGACTTTCCGCACCTTGGAGATCGAATTAGGCAAGGTCTACGATTATAAAGTGAAATATTCGGAGTACGTCGTACTTCGCCAAGAACGCCGTGAGCAGCAGCAGCGCGCTTATGAGAACCAACAAAAGAAATTGGCCGATACCGAGGCGTTTATCGAGCGTTTTCGTTATAAAGCCACGAAGTCCGTACAGGTACAATCCCGCATCAAGCAATTGGAGAAGGTGGAACGTATCGAGGTAGACGATGTGGATACAGCCATGCTGCGGCTGAAATTCCCGCCCGCTCCCCGTTCCGGCTCCTATCCGGTGATTTGTGAGGAGGTGGCGAAGCGTTATGGCGATCATCTGATCTTCGACCATGTGACGCTTACGATCAACCGGGGCGATAAAGTAGCTTTCGTCGGAAAGAACGGCGAGGGTAAATCTACGCTCGTGAAGTGTATCATGAAGGAAATCGAACACGAGGGGACACTGACGCTGGGCCATAACGTACAAATAGGATATTTTGCACAAAACCAGGCTTCGCTCATGGACGAAAACCTGACGGTTTTCCAGACGATCGACGATGTGGCGAAAGGTGAGATCCGGAACAAAATCCGTGATTTGCTGGGTGCGTTTATGTTTGGCGGACCGGAGGAATCAATGAAGAAGGTGAAAGTGCTTTCGGGCGGGGAACGGACACGTCTGGCAATGATTAAATTGTTGCTGGAACCGGTCAATCTCCTCATTCTCGATGAGCCCACGAATCACCTCGACATGAAAACCAAAGATATTCTGAAACAGGCGCTACTCGACTTCGACGGCACTCTGATCGTTGTCTCCCACGACCGTGACTTCCTCGACGGACTGGTTTCAAAGGTGTATGAGTTTGGCAATCAGAAAGTGACGGAACATCTTTGCGGCATCTACGAGTTCCTTGAAAAAAAGAAAATGGATTCGCTGCAAGAACTGGAAAAGAAATAAAATAGCCGGTAGTATCCCTTTATTGCCGGTAGTATACCTTTATTGCCGATAGTATACCTTTATTGCCGATAGTATACCTTTATTGCCGGTAGTATCCCTTTCTCTTTCTTCCCGAAGGAGGAGGGTTCTTCTTCAAATTTAGTGGCAATTTAACCAGTCGGTGGTATCTCCATTCCCCTCCTTCGGGAAGGAGGG
>ERZ860668.1419-NODE-1419-length-14983-cov-8.611937_pt1 | contig 14983 bp, 10 predicted proteins | sample MGYA00510062_ERZ860668 | MGnify/ENA primary metagenome ERZ860668 (study PRJEB30046, sample SAMN00715258) | human gut metagenome | study: EMG produced TPA metagenomics assembly of the A metagenome-wide association study of gut microbiota in type 2...
AGTCCTTGTTTCTACTCTTGTTTTTGATAAGTGTCGCAAAAGTAATAATAAAAACGTTCAATCTATCACTTTTTTCGGTTTTTTTCTGATAAAAAGAATCTTCCGTCTTCTATTCGTCCTGTCATTCGCCTTTACTTTTATGACATTTTGCTACTTATATATCAAATATATTATTATATTTGCGAAAACAATCGCACAAAATCAGCTTATGAATCCATTAAATACTTCCGTATTGCTAATATACACCGGTGGAACAATTGGCATGATCGAGAATGCCGCGACGGGTGCTCTGGAGAACTTTAACTTCGAGCAACTGCAAAAGTATATCCCCGAACTGCAAAAGTTCAACTTCCCGATTGACACCTATCAGTTTGATCCTCCAATGGATTCGTCGGACATGGAACCGGATATGTGGCGGAAGCTGGTACGCATCATTCATGAAAATTACGACCGCTACCACGGCTTCGTCATCCTGCACGGAACGGATACAATGGCTTACACTGCTTCCGCATTAAGTTTTATGCTCGAAGGACTCGATAAACCTGTTATCCTCACAGGTTCACAACTTCCCATAGGTGTACTTCGCACGGACGGAAAGGAAAACCTGATGACCAGCATCGAGATTGCCGTCGCACAAAACAAGGAAGGGAGGGCGCTCGTACCGGAAGTGTGCATCTTCTTTGAAAATCATCTGATGCGGGGAAACCGCACGACCAAGATGAATGCGGAAAACTTCAACGCGTTCCGTTCTTTCAATTATCCGGTATTGGCGGAAGCCGGAATCCATATCAAATATAATAATGTGCAGATTCACGTAAATGGTGAAGAGCGGGAATTGAAGCCTCATTATCTGCTAGATACCAATGTTGTGGTACTGAAACTCTTCCCGGGCATCCAGGAAAATGTGATTGCCGCCATTCTGGGGATTGACGGATTGAAGGCTGTCGTGCTCGAAACATACGGTTCGGGAAATGCTCCCCGGAAGGAATGGTTCATACGTCGGCTTTGTCAGGCCAGCGAACGTGGAATTGTGATTGTCAACGTGACGCAATGCAGCGCAGGAATGGTAGAGATGGAACGTTATGAAACGGGCTACCAGTTGTTGCAGGCAGGTGTTGTCTCCGGATATGACAGTACGACGGAATCTGCTGTGACGAAATTAATGTTCTTACTGGGACATGGATATACAGCGGACGAGGTGCGCGACCGGATGAACCGTTCGATGGCAGGAGAGATAACTCTGTAAATTCCCTGTTTGTTTTACGCATTGAACAGATTTTATCTGAATTTGTTTTGCGCGTTGAACAAATTATGCCTATTTTTGTATTCCATAGAAAACAAATAAAGATATGGATACACTAATCAGAAGATACAAAAGGTTATTAACAGCTACTTCCACAACCTATATCAGAAGCCTGATGAATACAATCAATTGGGATAACCGTCTGATTGCTATCCGGGGAGCTCGCGGAGTTGGGAAAACAACTTTAATGCTTCAATACTTAAAACTTCATTATGCCAATGATAGCCAAAGTGCCTTATATACAAGTTTAGATAGTCTGTATTTCACACAGCATTCTCTTAGCGAACTCGCCGAACAGTTTTACCTGAAAGGAGGTAAATGCCTGTTTTTGGATGAAGTGCACAAATATCCGTCATGGAGCAAGGAAATTAAAAATATATATGATGAGTTTCCTGAACTGAAAATAGTATTCACCGGGTCATCCTTACTCCAACTGCTGAATGCGGAGGCCGACTTGTCTCGTCGATGCATATCATATAATATGCAAGGGCTATCCTACCGTGAATATCTGAATTTATACCATCAGATTGACATCCGCCCTTATACGCTGGAAGAGATATTGGACAATAGTGATGGAATTTGTAATGAAGTGAATTCCCAATGCCGTCCCCTCGCCTATTTTGAAGACTATTTGAAACATGGATACTATCCTTTTTATTTGGAAGGAAATGCGGAATACTACACACGTATCGAAAATATAGCCAACCTGATACTCGAAATCGAACTTCCCCAGCAATGCGGAGTGGACATCAGTAACGTGCGAAAACTAAAAAGTCTGCTGGGAATCCTCTCCTCCGAAGTGCCTTTTATGGTGGACATCACTAAACTCTCTGCTATGGCAGAACTTTCACGTACTACTATTTTGGCCTATTTACAGTATCTGGACAGAGCTAAATTAATCCACCTTCTTTATTCGGATAATGACTCTATCAAAAAGTTACAAAAACCGGATAAGATTTATATGGAAAATACTAACCTGCTTTATGCATTGACCTTTAAAGATGTAAACAAAGGAACATTGAGAGAGGTGTTCATGGTAAACCAACTCGCCTATCAACATCGTGTGGAATATTGCACGCGTAGCGCAGACTATACGATAGACAGTAAATATACGATAGAAGTTGGCGGGAAAAGCAAAGACGGGAAACAGATAGCTAACAGTAAACAAGCATTTATTGCCGCAGATGATATTGAATATTCGGCCGGAAATAAGATTCCACTCTGGGCATTCGGATTTTTATATTAAAGAAAGAGAATATGGCAAAAGAGAAAACCGTATATGTATGCAGTAATTGCGGACAGGATTCACCGAAATGGGTGGGTAAATGTCCGTCGTGTGGAGAATGGAATACGTATGTTGAAGAAATCGTACGGAAAGAACCTACCAACCGCCGTCCGGTGTCGGGCATTGAAACACAGAAACCCAAACCACTGGCACTTAGCGATATTGAAGCGGACGACGAGCCACGCATCAATATGCACGATGATGAATTGAATCGCGTATTGGGTGGCGGACTTGTGCCGGGTTCTCTTGTCCTGATAGGCGGTGAGCCGGGAATCGGTAAATCCACGCTCGTCATGCAGACCGTACTGCACATGCCGGAAAAGAAAATCCTTTATGTGTCCGGTGAAGAAAGTGCACGACAGCTTAAACTCCGTGCCGATCGTCTCTCTGATACTTCCAGCGATTGCCTGATTGTTTGTGAGACTTCGCTCGAACAAATTTATGTGCATATCAAGAATACGAATCCCGATTTAGTGATTATTGACTCTATACAGACTATTTCCACCGAGAGTATCGAATCATCTCCTGGAAGTATTGCGCAAGTCAGAGAGTGTTCGGCATCTATTCTTCGTTTCGCGAAAGAAACGCATACTCCTGTGTTGCTGATCGGTCATATCAATAAGGAAGGAAGTATTGCAGGACCTAAAGTGCTGGAACATATCGTAGATACCGTTCTTCAATTTGAAGGCGATCAGCATTATATGTATCGTATTCTGCGCAGTATCAAGAATCGTTTCGGCAGTACGGCAGAGTTAGGTATTTATGAAATGCGTCAGGATGGGTTGCGCCAGGTGAATAATCCTTCCGAGCTTTTGCTTAGTCAGGATCATGAGGGAATGAGTGGAGTAGCTATTGCTTCCGCTATCGAAGGAATCCGCCCGTTCTTGATCGAGACACAGGCTTTAGTCAGTTCTGCTGTTTATGGAAATCCTCAACGTTCGGCAACCGGTTTTGATTTAAGAAGAATGAATATGCTGCTGGCTGTTCTCGAAAAGCGTGTCGGATTCAAGTTGGCACAGAAAGATGTGTTCCTGAATATTGCCGGAGGACTGAAGGTGAATGACCCGGCTATCGACTTGCCGGTTATCAGTGCCATCCTTTCGTCCAATATGGACGCAGCCATTGAGCCGGAAGTTTGCATGGCGGGAGAAATCGGACTGTCGGGAGAGATACGTCCTGTGAATCGAATAGAGCAACGTATTGGTGAAGCCGAGAAATTGGGTTTTAAACGGTTCTTGTTGCCAAAATATAATTTGCAAGGGATTGACACTAAGAAATTGAAGATCGAGTTAGTTCCGGTGAGAAAGGTAGAAGAAGCATTCAGAGCTCTATTCGGATAGGGCACTGATAAATAGTCACTGATAAATAAATGATCCGCTTTATCAATTTTATAGTCAAAAATAATATCAACAATAACTAAATGATACAAGAATACCAACTCCGCATCCTTCCCGAAATCGCAGCAAACGAACAGAAACTAAAAGAATATCTTTCTAAAGAAAAAGGTTTGAACCTGCGTGACATCACTGCTACCCGAATCTTGAAACGGAGCATCGATGCACGGCAGCGGACTATCTTTGTCAATCTGAAGGTACGAGCTTATATCCGTGAGATGCCTAAAGATGATGAATACGAGCATACTATATATAATAAGGTAGAGGGAAAGCCGCAAGTGATTGTCGTGGGCGCAGGTCCCGGCGGACTATTTGCAGCCCTGCGCCTCATCGAACTGGGGTTACGTCCCGTTGTTATCGAACGCGGAAAAGACGTACGCGAGCGGAAAAAAGATTTAGCACAAATCAGCAGGGAACACACGGTTGACCCGGAATCAAATTACAGTTTTGGCGAAGGCGGTGCAGGAGCTTATTCGGATGGGAAACTCTACACCCGGAGCAAAAAGAGAGGGAATATAGATAAGATATTGAACGTGTTCTGCCAGCATGGGGCTTCTACGGCGATATTAGTAGACGCGCATCCGCATATCGGGACAGACAAGTTGCCACGTGTCATTGAAAATATGCGGAATACCATCATCGAGTGTGGCGGAGAAGTACATTTCCAGACACGAATGGAGGCACTGATTATCGAGAATGACGAAGTAAAAGGTATCGAAACAAATACAGGAAAGACTTTTCTCGGACCTGTGATACTGGCAACCGGACATTCGGCGAGAGATGTATATCGTTGGCTGGCTGCGAATCATGTGGCGATTGAAGCGAAAGGCATTGCAGTCGGTGTCCGTTTGGAGCATCCGGCAATGTTGATCGATCAGATACAATATCATAATAAGGAGGGACGAGGCAAGTATCTGCCTGCCGCAGAATATAGCTTCGTCACGCAAGTTGAAGGCAGAGGAGTGTATAGCTTCTGTATGTGCCCCGGCGGTTTCATTGTTCCTGCTGCCAGCGGACCGGAGCAAGTGGTAGTGAACGGAATGTCTCCTTCTAATCGTGGCTCGCGATGGAGCAATTCGGGCATGGTGGTGGAAGTGCAACCGGAGGATTTAATAAGTGGAGAGTGGAGAGTGGAGAATGGAGAGTTAGCTGCGCAACGAAATGAACAGCTACTGGCTCTTAACCCATCTCTAAACAACTCTCAACTCTCAACTCTCAATTCTCAACTTCTTCCCCTTTACTTTCAGGAAGAACAGGAACGTCAATGCTGGTTGCAAGGAGGCAGAAGGCAGACAGCACCGGCACAGCGTATGCTGGACTTTACCCGCAAGAAGTTGAGTTACGACTTACCCGAATCTTCTTACAGTCCGGGATTGATTTCTTCTCCGCTTCATTTCTGGATGCCGGAGTTTATCAGCAAAAGATTATCTCTCGGTTTCCAGCAATTCGGACGTTACAGTCATGGCTTCCTCACTAATGAAGCGGTGATGATCGGCATAGAGACACGTACTTCTTCGCCTGTCCGCATCGTACGCGATAAAGAGACATTGCAACATACAACCGTTCGCGGATTATTCCCTTGCGGAGAAGGTGCAGGCTATGCCGGAGGGATTGTTTCTGCCGGAGTGGATGGAGAACGGTGTGCGGAAGCCGTAGCCAATTATTTCAATCGTTAACTAAAACTACATGAAAATGAATCATCAACCCGAAATAGCCATTGTAGAAGCAAACACCCTGACCAGTCTCGGCCTGAAAGGAATCCTGGAGGAAATGATTCCTATGGCAACCATACGTACCTTCCATCAATTCAGTGAACTGATGGACGATACGCCGGATATGTATGCCCATTATTTCATTTCCGCACAGATTTATGTGGAGCACAATGCCTTCTTTCTCCCCCGGAAACGAAAAACAATTGTATTGGCAAGCGACAGTCCGCAATTCCAACTGTCCGGCGTGCCTGTACTCAACATCCATGAATCCGAGGAAGAGTTGGTGAAAAACATATTGAAACTCCACCAACACGCCCACCACAACGGTTATCCGGTGAAAGATATGCCATCCATGCCTCCGGCGCAGCCTCATCAGGAAATTCTATCTTCCCGTGAAATAGAAGTGCTCGTACTGATAACCAAAGGATTAATCAACAAAGAAATAGCAGATAAACTGAATATCAGCCTGACCACCGTCATCACTCACCGGAAAAATATCACAGAGAAATTAGGTATCAAGTCCGTCTCCGGACTGACTATTTATGCGGTAATGAACGGGTATATAGAAGCGGACCGAATCTGATTCACCACAGAGGACACAGAGGATAAAAAGGATAAAGAAGGTAAAGAGAAAAACTTTCCACACTTTTTCCCAAAAACACTCAAACAGTCTGTATCAGAAAATGAGTGAAGATGTTACCTTCACTATACCCTCTGTGTCCTCTGCGTCCTCTGTGGTGAAAATTGTGGTGAAAACTATGGTGAAACAAATCCTAATAAATGAGGATTGACCATTGTCTATATTTGCCGTTACTTTGCAGCAGATAAATGAACAGCAGATGAAGAGAAAAAATTTTATGATTGCCCTCACGCTCCTGACGACAGGTACAGCATGGGCAGAAGATTTCCCGAAAGACTCACTAAAAATAGTAGACATCGAAGAAGTGGTAGTGATTGCCACTCCGAAAGAGAATCGTAAGTTGCGTGAATTACCGGTGGCAGCCACTGTTTTATCGCAAGATAATATGCGCGCCAATCAGGTGAACTCTGTGAAAAACCTGACAGGCATCGTCCCCAATCTGTTTATCCCCGATTATGGTTCCAAACTGACCACTTCCATTTATATCCGTGGAATCGGCTCACGTATCAACACTCCGTCCGTAGGACTTTATGTAGACAACATCCCTTATATCGACAAATCCGCTTTCGACTTCAACTATGCTGATATCGAACGTATTGATATTCTCCGCGGACCACAAGGCACTCTCTACGGGCGTAATACGATGGGAGGACTTATCAAAGTGCACACAAAATCGCCTTTCACTTATCAAGGTACTGATATCCGCATGGGAGCAGCGACCTACAATAATTATAATGTGTCACTCACCCACTATCACCGGACATCCGACCGCTTCGCCTTTTCTACCGGAGGTTTCTACGAACACACAGGTGGCTTCTTTGAAAATTCGGCAAGAAACAACGAAAAGGTAGACAAGAGCAATGCCGGTGGCGGACGTTTCCGTGGTATTTACCTGCCTAGTTCGAACCTGAAAATAGATATGGCCCTTAGCTATGAATATAGCGATCAGGGCGGATATCCGTATTACTATACCGGGATTACCCCCAGTGCGATAGCTAAAGCGAAAGAAAATGGTAAGGAAATGACAGAAGACCGGGCAGATTATATCGGTAAGATTTCATATAACGACCGCAGCAGTTACCGCCGTGGATTGCTCAACTCCGGTGTTAACATCGAATATCAAGCCAACAACTTTATATTAAGTGCCGTGACAGGTTATCAGAACCTGAACGACCGCATGTTTCTCGATCAGGATTTCACAGAAAGAGATATTTTCAATATTGAGCAAAAGCAACGTGCAAACACCATTTCGGAAGAGATTGTGTTGAAAGCCAAACCCGGAAAAAGATGGCAGTGGGCTACGGGCGCTTTCGGATTCTATCAATGGCTGCATACTACGGGACCTGTCTTGTTTAAAGAAGAAGGAGTGAAGTCGGTCATTGAAAACAACGCCAATGCAGCTTTTGAAGAAGTATCTGCCAAACCCGGAGCTCCCACCATGGGAATGACTGTGCACAACCCGACCTTAAGCGTAGGAGGAACTTTCGACACCCCGACTCTTAGCGGTGCACTTTATCATCAGTCTACTTTCAACAACTTGTTCATAGAAGGGCTATCCGTTACGGCCGGCCTCCGGCTCGATTACGAGAAAATCAGTATGAAGTATAATTCTCTTAGCACTCCTATTGATTTTGGTTTTGATTTTCACTTAGCTATGGGACCCAACCAAATAAACTTGTCTGATCAGAATATGAAAGCCCCGGCCTCTTTCGTTGGCAAGCTCTCTACTGATTATGTACAGCTCCTACCCAAATTTGCTATTCAATATGAATGGAAGAATCAAAATAATGTGTATGCCACCGTCACCCGGGGCTATCGTTCAGGAGGATATAACATCCAGATGTTCTCTGACTTATCACAAACAGAATTGAAAAATTCGATGATGAATGCCATCAAAGAAAGTCCGACAATAGGGCAAGATGCCACCTGGGGAAAAACCATCATTAATATGATGAACCAAATGGTGCCTGCAAAAGAGATTGATGTAAAAGCATCCACTACTTACAAACCCGAATATTCGTGGAACTACGAAGCAGGTAGCCACCTTACTTTATGGGAAGGCAGACTTTGGGCCGACGTCGCAGCATTCTACATGGATACCCGCGACCAACAACTCTCCCAATTTGCGGAAAGTGGTCTGGGACGTATCACGATCAATGCAGGAAAAAGTCGTAGTTATGGTGCAGAAGCAGCCCTTCGTGCCAGTGTGACAAAAGAACTTAGCCTGAATGTCAGTTACGGATATACGTATGCCACCTTTACGGATTATGTAATCACCGAAGAGCAAAAAGACGGCACTTTTAAAGTGACCGCAGATTATAATGGCAAATATGTTCCCTTCGTCCCCAAACATACCTTAAACATCGGAGGAGAATATGCCATCACCTGCAGTCCGCGCTCTATCTTTGACCGGGTTGTATTCCAAGCTAATTATAACGCTGCCGGACGTATCTACTGGACTGAACAAAACGATGTCAGCCAATCTTTCTATGGCACACTCAACTGGAGAACGAATCTGGAAATCGGTGACGCAATGATTAGTTTCTGGGCACGCAACTTCTTGAATAAAGAATATGCCGCCTTCTATTTCGAAACAATGAACAAAGGTTTTATGCAGAAAGGACGCCCAATGCAATTTGGGGTAGATCTCCGCTGCCGATTCTAATCATTTTCACTCATAGAGATATTATTTAGTCATTTTATTGTCAGCTAAAGATTTTATCCATATAGAACAATGATTATCAATTCATTGACACCTGACAATAAGTGCTGACAATAACCCAAAAACAGGCTGACAATAAAAGATTCGGACTTTTATTGTCAGCCTGTCTCTTATAGATTGATGGCATGGAATACGTGATAGAAGAACGTATGCCTCTATGAAGTATGCATTATAAAGCCGTTATACTTAATTAATCCAATAGGCATTGTTCTCTTAACCCTACGCTATCTTTACCTTTCCATGGCTGTGGTAGCTTCTCTTCACGGCCGTGGAGAGATCTCGTCACGGCTGTGGGAAGAAGTCACCACGGCCGTGGGAAGGTAAAGATAGCGGTACCTTCACACAACTATACCGGCATCTTAACGGAACTATACCGGTACTCTGGCATTACTTTACCTACAGTTTCCTATTGGTTTGCTTATATCTAAGATTATCTTGTCCACATCTAATACACTTCAACTACACTCCATCACGATTAAGCTAGTTTCTCTGTTCCATCAGGTACACGCGTCATCTGATAAGCGATACGCTCTGTCCCATTCTTTACATAAATGATGCCACAGCGTTGAAAACCATACTTCGTCAATATATGCTGCATGACTTTATTGTCCCGATGAGTATCTACCCGGAGATTGGGCCAACGTTCGAAACACCAGTTCAAGCAAGTTTCCGATACCCCTTTCCGTTTTCCATTCGTTGCCAGCCGATGAATCACTCCATAAGGTTCATTATTGAGCCACGCACCCTCATAGATTTGTTGATAAGTAGGGTCATCACCCAAGATGAAACAAAAAGTCCCCAAGATTTCTCCCTGTTCATCTATGCAGACAAAGCTATGTCCATCCTCAATTTCCTGACGAATCAATACTTCAGAAGGATAACCGTCAATCCATTGAGTAGTATTTCCGGTTGCACGCATAAAGGCACGGGCATAGTCATAAATCTCCATCACTAAAGGGAGATCTTTTATTTCGGTAGATCTGATTTCCATCATTTGAAAAGTTATTCAAGAATAAAACAGATAATAAAATTACTCATTGATTGCTCCACAATGGGGGCATACACCTTTTTGCTTCAACTTTTCCCCACAACGCCCACAACGATACTTATACCCAATGTTCCGATGGACTTTCTTCGCAAAAACCAGCATAAAAAAGGCAAGGAACAGATAACCGATATAAATATGTGTCATCAGGATAAAGAAGAAATAGCAGAAAATACAGCAAGACATCAACCCCAGCAGATAAAAGATAGCTGCAGCGGGAGTCAACTGTCGGAACAAATCATCCAGCACCGCCAAAGCGACTATCAAAAACAGCCAAATACTCAACAAGAAGACAGAGAGAATAAAAGGAACTTTGAACGGCGACAAAGTAGGATTGAAATAAAAATGCTCCCACGTTTCCGGCACAAAGACCTGCATCGATTCGTAAATCGTTGCACTGAAAGCCATCAACAAACAGAGAAATAACGGATAAACACTATCTATATCATTAAAATAGACCATCTGCAACTGCTTTCGACGAAAAGCACGAAACAGATATACACCGACGAATAAAGCGAAGATGATAATGAAATAAGAAGCATGTGTATCACTGAAAAGATGAATGGCCTGCGAAATACTATCAGTCGGCACAAATGACTTCTTGAGTTCTTTTTCACGTATCCAGCCCTGTTCATCCTGTGTGTGAGCCAGCTTCACCCAAACACTGTCTACACTATCGGCAGGGTGAACCGCAAACTCTGCCACCACTACCCTATCCCCTTTATTCAACTGAATAAAAGTATCTTTTATCGGAAGACATTCCAAAGAGATGGAATCATCGACTACTTCCAAGTTTGTATTCCATGTATAATGCCGTTCGTACAAGTAAGTCAACGAGTCTTTCGTCTTCTTCGACAGTTCTTCCGAATCCAAAGCCGGTGCTTTATAATAACAAGATGAGAGCAAAAGTAAACATAGTAGGAGGTTCATCACTGTTTTCATCACTATTTTCACCACAGAGGACGCAGAGGACACAGAGGATAAAAAGGATAAAGAGGGTAAAAAGGGGAAAGAAGGTAAAGAGAAAAACTTTCTACACTTTTTCCAAAAAACACTCAAACAGTCTGTATCAGAAGAATGAGTGAAGATGTTACCTCCACTATATCCTCTGTGTCCTCTACGTCCTCTGTGGTGAAAACTGTGGTGAAAATTGTGAATAATGATTCTCATTGAGCCGCTTTTACTTTCATTTGACAATTCTTACAATCAAATTCCAGACGAAAACGTTTGCCGTCATTTGACACCAGGTAATAGGGTTCTTTATAAGGTGAACGTACCCGTTGATGGATGGGACACCATCCCATACTGTAACGCAAACAATGTTTGCAGAACATCAGTACCGCATCTTCCACCGCTTCTTTTTCGTAAGCCGCTGCTACCTGTTGAACCCCATGCTCCTGATAGAAAGAGGCTGCACGAGTATTCATGACATTCCCCAAATAGGTTAGCGTCGTTTGTGGAAAAGCATGATTGGTTGACTTCCATACCGACAATTCCTGACGGTAATTGATTCGACGGGCAGTTATTAACCGGTCGATTGCCTGCCGGCGGAAATCGGCTAATACCGAAGCCGGCAGAAACCAGTTGTCGGTAAAAGAGATTTCTATTTCTTTTGCTTCGAAAGGCGTATTCCCCAATTTGGACAGTTGCGTTTTCAGGTTGTCCGTCTGCGAAGTCCGGGCCGGCTCTTTCTCACGTGGAAGGGTGATTGTGACGCTATTATCATCTTCGTCAGTCAATGTCAAAGAGAAACCGGAATGATGGTCGGCAAGCAACATTCGCACTGCGATTTTCCTTTCGGCAGACTTACGGGAAAGCACTCGTTCAAATTCTTGGTCGAAATTACGATATAATGTGGTACGAGGCTTGATGCGAGGCATTTCCTGTGGATATAGTTTGTTGCTGTCCACCCGGTTGATGCGGAATCCCTGTAAACGTCCCTGTTCGTCGATATAACAAACACCGTCTCCATTGTTAAAGGATTTAAGTCCCGCAACCGTCAGATAATTGCCGCGAATCTCCTTCACAGTCCCCATCTCCTCGCCCAACGACTTGGGAGTGTCGAAAGAGAAAATCTCTTTGTCACGTCCATGCAGGAAATAATGTGTGAATCCACGGCTGAAACTCTTATCCAGTTGCGGCTTAAACTCGAAATTGCACGTACCCGAAGAAGCCCTTACATATTCCGGACGACGGGCAAAGATGGCATCCAGCTTCTGACGATAAGCGGCCGTTACATTCTTCACGTAAGAAACGTCTTTCAGTCGCCCTTCTATCTTGAACGAGGAAGCTCCGGCATCCAGCAATTGCTCCAGTTCGTCACTTTGATTCATATCTTTCAGGGAAAGCAGATGTTTGTCTTTGACAATCACTTTCCCGTCCGCGTCTACCAGACTAAAAGGTAACCGGCAGAATTGCGCACATTCTCCCCGGTTGGCACTACGACCGAAACAGGCTTGGCTGACATAGCACTGCCCGCTATAGCTGACACAAAGTGCCCCATGTACGAATACCTCTAAAGGCACTTCCGGACAATTTTCGTGTATCTTTTTTATTTCACGCAACGATAGTTCCCGCGCCAGGACTACTTGCCGGAAACCCGCCTTCCAAAGGAATTTTACTTTTTCCGGTGTACGGTTGTCCATTTGTGTACTGGCATGAAGCGGTATCGGAGGAAGATTCAACTTCGTGATCCCCATGTCCTGCACAATCAGCGCGTCTACGCCAATCCGATAAAGTGCATGAATCATCCCCTCCGTCTCTTTCAACTCTTCTTCTTTCAGAATCGTATTGACCGTGACATAAATACGTGCATGATACAAATGGGCATGCTGCACCAATGCTTCAATATCTTCCAATGAGTTCACAGCCGCCGCACGGGCACCGAACTTCGGAGCACCGATATATACAGCATCTGCCCCATGATTGATAGCTTCAATGCCACATTCCAGATTTTTCGCCGGAGCGAGAAGTTCTATTTTACGCTGCTTTATCATTGAATATCGTTGATGTTGTAAGGTGTTTCCTGATAAACGAAGTAGTTCAGCCAATTGGAGAACAACAAATTGGCATGAGCACGCCAACGTACCAACGGGCCTTTTTCAGGATCATTGTCTATATAATAATTGCGGGGCATCTCTATCGGCAAGCCTTTATCGAGATCGCGACGGTATTCCGTGTCCAGTGTCAGCGGAGAATATTCGGAGTGTCCCGTGACAAAGAATTCACGACCGCCCCGTGCCATTGCCATATAGACACCGGCATCTTCCGATTCGGAAAGCAACGTCAGTTCCGGAACTTTCAGAATGTCTTCCCTGCGTACTTCTGTATGACGGCTATGCGGCACATAGAAACAATCATCAAAACCACGGAAGATGGAGTGGAAAGGTTCCAATACCCGATGTTCAAAGATACCGAACATCTTCTCTTTCAACGGATATTTAGGAACTCCATAATGATGATACAATCCGGCCTGCGCAGCCCAGCATATATATAAGGTAGAAGTGACATGCGTACGTGCCCAATCAAAGATTTCCGTAATCTCATCCCAATAGGTCACCTCCTCGAAGTCCATCTGTTCTACAGGAGCTCCGGTGATAATCATACCATCATACTTCTCGTGACGCATCTGGTCGAAATCCGTATAGAACGTTTTCATGTGTTCTATCGGCGTATTCTTGGAGGTATGGCTCTTGATCTTCATAAAGGAGATCTCTACCTGAAGAGGTGTATTCGAAAGCAGCCGCACCAAGTCTGTTTCTGTCGTAATCTTCAACGGCATCAGGTTGAGGATGACAATGCGTAGCGGGCGGATGTCCTGTTGTGTTGCGCGGGAGTTATCTATCACAAAGATATTCTCCTCTTTCAATAGTTCTATCGCAGGAAGCTTATCGGGTAAATTTAAAGGCATAATTGCATACGTATTTAATAATCAATGCAAAAATAGTGTTTTCCTTATTTAGAAGATATACAAATTAAAACATTTTAATCAAAATCGATACCAACTAATGATTAAAAACTCTATTTTTGTACCTACAAATTAGTACTAATAATTAAAATATCAAACAAAATGGCTTACGTAATTAGTGATGATTGTATTGCTTGCGGAACTTGTATTGACGAGTGTCCGGTTGGCGCTATCTCTGAAGGTGATATTTATTCAATTGATCCTGAACAGTGTACAGACTGTGGTACTTGCGCAGATGTATGTCCTTCTGAAGCAATTCACCCAGCTGAATAATACAATCCCCCAAAACAAGATAAAGGCTGCTTTCCTGATGGAAAGCGGCCTTTATTGATTTTTACCCCTACCCGGCTATTGAAACCGGATACTCTTAAAAATAAAGAAGGATGCATCTTTTCACCGATACATCCTTCTCCTTTATCTGATTGGCAGAGTCTTATTTCAACTTAGCCAATGCTTCTTTGATGCGACGGATCGCTTCAACTATATTTTCATCGCTGGTGGCATAGCTCATACGGATGCATTCCGGAGCACCGAACGAAGTACCGCCTACGCAAGCTACATGAGCATCCTCAAGCAGATACATCGCCAGATCATCCGAATTCTCAATCTTACGATCCCCAACAGATTTGCCAAAGAAAGAACTGCATTTAGGGAACAGGTAGAAAGCGCCTTCCGGCACATTCACTTCAAATCCCGGAACTTCTTTCGCCAACTTCACAATCAGGTTACGACGACGTTCGAAAGCCTTACGCATCTCTTCCACCGGAGCCTGAGAACCTGTATAAGCAGCCTCAGCAGCCTTCTGAGAAACTGAGCAAGGACCCGAAGTATACTGTCCCTGAAGTTTATTGCAGGCTTTCACAATCCATTCCGGACCGGCAATGAAACCGATTCTCCATCCTGTCATAGCGTAAG
>ERZ860668.1440-NODE-1440-length-14872-cov-2.283256_pt1 | contig 14872 bp, 7 predicted proteins | sample MGYA00510062_ERZ860668 | MGnify/ENA primary metagenome ERZ860668 (study PRJEB30046, sample SAMN00715258) | human gut metagenome | study: EMG produced TPA metagenomics assembly of the A metagenome-wide association study of gut microbiota in type 2...
AGTGGAATACTCCATTAAAAGGATTATTTGTGCGTGGTGAGGCTGGGGTTGATCTTATCGTTAATAATAGTACCCATTGGCAATCTACATTTTTGGATCCGGAGCCTCCATATATAGATGAGGCTTTTGAAAAAAGTATTACGAGTTCTGTTATAAACTATAATATATATGCAAATTATGATAAGACAATAAATAATCATAATTTAAATGCAACAGTCGGTGTTGAGGCTTCTAGAGATTGGTCGTATACCCGATTCGCAGAAGGGCAACAGTTACAAACTATCTATCCGGAATTGAAAAACCCCTTAAGTATGCTTGCGATGGGTGGTTCACAAGGCGGTGATAAATATCTAATGGGTATCTTTGGCCGTTTGAATTATAAATTTTTAGATAGATATTTATTAAATGCAAGTTTTCGTCGTGACGGACATTCTGCATTAAGTAAAGATAATCGCTGGGCTAATTTTTATGCATTTGGAGCAGGATGGATTATTACAGATGAGGGTTTTATGAAAGATATAGAATGGTTGAATTTGTTGAAGTTAAGAGCTAGTTATGGTATAACGGGTAATACTTCAATTTCAAATTCTATGACTTATATGACTTGGGGAACTAATTCTGACAATATTTTTGGCGTACATACTATTCCTGTTTCAACAACTGTCGGTCCTTTAGGTAGTGCCAATTTGAAATGGGAAACTACAGCAAATTTGGATTTGGGTGTTGATTTTGGTTTGTTAAATAATCGTATTAATGGCTCTTTTGCTTATTATACTCAGAATGTATCAGATTTGATTTTAAGAGGAAATGTCGCTCCTTCTGTTGGTTTTACTTCTAATCAAATATACGAAAATGTGGGTGACCTTAGGAATTGGGGATTTGAATTTAATGTATCATCTGTGAATATTGAGACGAAAGATTTTCGTTGGAAAACAGATTTTAACATTAGTACAAACAAAAATAAGATTAAGCGATTGAATGAGTTTGAAAGAGGTAAAGGTAATGAAGGTGCAAATAGTATAAGAAAGGAAGGTGAAGCTTTAAATACTTGGTATTTGGCCGATTATGCTTATGTTGATAGAGAAAAGGGAATTTATATGATGTATGAACGTGATTCGGAGAAGTGGGATGATGAATTTAGAACAGAGCGAACGGGAAATGTTATTCCAATGACGAATGATAATGTTAATGCAAATAAAATGATTCAACATGGAAAGACGCCATTACCTAAATTTTATGGTGGATTTAATAATACATTCTATTATAAAAATTTCGATTTGAATGTCATGTTTAGTTTTTCTGGAGGGAATTGGCTGATGAACACTTTATATGCTAATGGAGCAACTGTTTCTGGAATCTTTAACAATGTCAAGGATATGGTTGGCAAAACTTGGGAGAAACCAGGAGATATAGCAGAATATCCTCAATTAATGTGGAATAGTGCTTATCATTATAATAGTAAAGGTGAATATGTAAAAGGTACGACTAAATATGATTCACAAAATACGACTCGATATTTGGAAAGAGGTGATTATATTCGGTTAAAAAATTTGCAGATAGGATATACATTGCCAAAATCCATTATTTCAGGAGTAAATTTGAGTAATGTTCGTTTTTATTTAGGAGTTACAAATTTATTTACCATAACAGGATATGATGGACTTGATCCTGAAACACAATCAGATCTTCCAATCTCTCGTACAATTAATTTTGGTGCATCTATAAATCTATAATCAGTGGAAATATGAAAAATATATTCAATATTTTATTAGGAACTTTATTGTTTATAATGAGTTCTTGTGATGATTTTTTTGAATTAAAAAGGCCTCAAGAAACACAGTGGACAACTACTTCAACTCTTGAACAAGGATTGTCTACAGCCTATTGGAACTTGCATTGGACAGGTGGAATGGGAAGAGGTTGTCCTCAATATTTTGATTTTATAACATCTGGTTCTGCTAAGTTATTGGATGGAACTTCTGTTGGAGTTTCTTATTCTCAGCCTTATTATAGAATGTTTGATCAGAAATTGGGGGAATCTAAAGAAACTTGGTTGAAGGGATATCAAATAATCACGCTGGCAAATTTGGCATTAGATTTGGATAGGGATGGTAATGGAAATCCATTTAATTTAGATGTGAAAAGTGATGATTATGTTTATAATTACAAGAGACAAATTGCTGAATATCATTTTGTTAGAGGATGTACTTATTTTTATCTTGTGAAATTTTTTGGAACTCCATATGATCCTAATGGAAATAATGAATCTTTATCAATACCTTTGAAAACAACAGCTGCATATTCGAAAGAAGATGTAATGAATGAAAAGATTGGAACTGTAAAGGAGGTATATGATGTTGTCATACAAGATTTACAATATGCAAAAGAAAATTTACCAGAACAATATACTTTAAATTCTTGGAATAATGTTCCTGGATATGAATGTGGAAGGGGTAATAAAATTATTGCAGCAGCATTATTGGGAAAGGTTTATTTTCTAATGGGTAAGTATGATTTGGCTCAAAAAGAATTTGATTATGTTATAGATTATGCAGAACAAACAGGGAGATATCGTTTGGAAGATCCTCAGTCTCCTTTTATTGAAAATGCAGCAGCGAATAGACCTCTTGAATCTATTTGGGAGTTTAATAGTGGTCAGTTGGATGGAAAGAGTGAAAAACATAATATGTATGTGTATTATGGTATGATTATGGGACTTCGTTTTAGAGATTCTAATGGTTCGGATTTTTACAATGTGTCTGACCCAAAAGATGGAATTGTAATGAGTTCTTGGAATTGTTTTACAGTTGGATATTGGGCTCTTAAGCGGATGGGATGGATGGTCGATCCTGAAAATGGGGATTATACAATAACTTCTACTGCTAAGGAAGATTTGCGTTATCAACAAGTTTATCATTTAATGTTGCCATATGAGAAAGGTATTAAAAAAGGTGATGAAAAATATATAACTCATGAATCCGTAGATGCCCATGCTCAGGTTTCAACTCCACATGTTTATTTAGATAAATTTTTTAGAGGAGAAAAACCTTATGGACGTTATTCTAAGTATCCTTTAATTCGTTTAGCAGATTTGTATTTATTGAGAGCTTGGTTACGGTGGAATGGAGGGGAATATCAACAGGCCGCTAACGATATGAATGTGGTTTGGAATCGTTCTAATCCCCAAAATCCAAATCGTTATAATTCCTCAAATGTCAACCATACGGAAATTTTTAATGAATATTTAAGAGAAATGACTGGAGAAGGATGGACTGTTGATTTTATGATGGGTACGCGTATGCCTATTCCTGCAGGAGATGCAAAAGGAAACACAGTTGTAGCTCCCCCTTATTCAAGTTGGCATTGGCCGATTCCTGATGAAGAAACAAGTTTAAATCCAAATTATCGATAGTTTTATTTGGGGGATGAAAAAATAAGTTCTTTAGTTGATTTGTATTTACTATTATTTGTAATAGTTAGATCAATGTAATATATTTATTTGTGTTTTATTTCTAATAAGTTAGTGGTATAAATGCCACTAACTTATTTTCTACAATCGAGTGCTATAGGATTGTTATGTTCAATAATTAAAGACCTCATATCATATGATGATGAAACTTTGTCTTTTGTTTTTCCCTTTTTTCTTAATTTCGTGTCAAGGACATGTGCAAATAGAGAAATCCCCTGCTGAGTATGTAAATCCTTTTATTGATACCCATAAAAGCCGTTGGTTTTTCTTTTCGTCTGCAAGCAGACCCTTTGGAATGGTAAATTTAAGTCCTGATACAAATGTGGATGGATCATGGAAATCAGGATATATGTTTGATAGTACATATGTCCGTTGTTTCAGTCATGTACATGCTTGGCAATTGTCGGGTATACCTGTAATGCCGACTGTTGGAGATTTCAAAGGGCATTTGGGTATGGAGGCTTACAAATCATCTTTTAGCCATAAAGGAGAAATTGCAGTTCCCGGATATCATAAATTATATTTAGAAGATTATGATGTGTGGGCGGAATTAACTTCAACATGTCGAGTCGGTATGCATCGGTATACTTTTCCTGAAAGTGATCAGGCTTATGTTTTATTTGATACAGGTGCATTTCTTGCCCATGCAGATATGGATTCTTCTTTTGTTAAAAAAATAAATGATTGTGAAATAGAAGGTATGTCACTGATGGCTCCTACCGGTAGAAGACCTAAAGCGACCCCAATCTATTTTGTTGCTCGTTTTAATAAAAGAATGAGTGCTTTTGGAGGATGGAGAGATAGTACGGTATTGGATGAATTGACAGAAATTTCCGGAAAAGATATAGGAGTTTTTGCCCGATTTGAAACACGTGAAAGAGAGAAAATCATATTAAAAGTGGCTATTTCCTATAATAGTCCGGAACAGGCACGAAAAAATATGGATGCCGAGTTATGTGATTGGGATTTTGATCGTGTGAAAAAAGAATCGTTTGACGAGTGGGACAGGGAATTGGGAAAGATTCGTGTGGAAGGTGGTTCTGAAAAGCAAAAGATAAAATTTTATACGGATTTGTGGCATGCTTTGTTAGGACGCCGGATTGTGAGCGACGTAGATGGAAAATATTTAGATATGACAGGTGATACCCCTGTGACCCGTCAAGCTCCTTTGGATAAAAGAGGAAATCCTTGGCCTCATTATAATTTTGATGCGTTATGGGGGAGTCATTGGTCTCTTAATATTCTTTGGTCAATGGTTTATCCGGAGGTGATGGACGGTTTTTGCAATACGATGGTGAGCATGTATGAAAATGGGGGATTGATACCACGTGGGCCTTCTGGGGGAAATTATACTTATGTGATGATCGGAGATCCAGCAGCCTCTTTTTTTGCAACAGCTTATAATAAAGGAATTCGCAATTATAATGTGGTAAAAGCCTATGAAGGACTTCGGAAAAATGCTTTTGTCGGAGGTATTCGTGATCATGCAGGGTACGAGCATGAAAGTCCTGCGTTTGGAGGGGGGATGGATTATTATGTTCGGCAAGGATGGATACCGGAACGCATTAGAGGTAAAGGCGGGCACAAAGATGGCTGTGCGATGACGTTGGAATACGCTTATCAGGATTGGTGTTTAGCACAGCTTGCAGCTAATTTTGGAAAATGGTCCGATTATGAGTTGTTTATGAGACGATCCCAGAACTATAGAAATGTTTGGAATCCGGAAAATAAATATATGCAACCACGGGAAATAGATGGAAGTTGGTGTAAAGAGTTTAAACCCATTGGTTCTGAGTTGGGATTTACGGAGGCAAATGGGGCTGTTTATACACATTTTGTTCCCCATGACATGCAAGGGTTGATAGGGTTATTTGGAGGAAAAGATGCCTATGTTGAGCGATTGAACCGACAATTTGTGGAAGGAGAGAAAAATGGTTTTAAACATGATCGGTATTATACGACATGGACTGCTTATACAAATCAGCCCGGAACAGGAATGGCACATTTGTTTAATCATGCTGGTTATCCGTGGCTGACTCAAAAATGGGTACGTAAAGTGAAAGACGCCTATGGTGACATCACTCCCTATGGAGGATATGAAGATGATGAAGATCAGGGACAAATGGGGGCATTGGGAGTCTTGATGGCAATCGGTTTATTCGAAGTTGACGGTGGTGCTGCTGAAAAACCAGTTTATGAAATAACATCTCCTATATTTGATAGAATTGTGATAAAGTTGAACCCAGACTATTATAGAGGTAATCAATTTGAAATTATTACAAATAATAATTCGTCTGAAAATATATATATCCAATCTGCTAAATTGAATGGAAATGTTCATAATACTTATTGGTTTTTTCATGATGATTTTACAAAAGGTGGCATTTTGATTTTAAATATGGATTCTATACCTAATAAAGAGTGGGGATATCTATCGCATAGATGATAAATGTTATAAATTATTTCGTTAAGATTGGATCTATATTTAATGTGGATTTGAAATTATCTGCACAAAGATAAAGGTATTTAGTAATTTAAGTATTTAGTGATTTATGAGAAGTATTATAAAAAGATATTCAGAGAATCCGATATTAACCCCTGGAAACTTACAATTACCAGATTCATCTATAGAGATTATGTGTCTGTTGAATCCTGGAGTTTTTGTTTATAAAGATAGAATTGGTTTATTGCTTAGAGTGGCGGTTCGACCATTACCGAAGCCTGGTTTTGTTTCGATATTGACTGCAGGAGATAGAGGTTTTCATATAATGGACATTGCAACAGATGATAAAAATTTGGATTTATCAGACCCTCGTGTCTTAACTTATAAAGGTGATAATTATTTGACGACATTGTCTTATTTGCAGCCCATGTTTAGTGATGATGGTATTAATTTTTATGAAGATGCTGATTATCCGGGTATATATGGAAAAGATGATTATTCAACTTTTGGAATAGAGGATTGCCGTGTGACATTTTTGGAAGGAAAGTATTATCTTACCTTTACGTCTGTTTCACCGATGGGAGTTTGTGTTGCAATGAAGATGACAAAGGATTGGGTACACTTTACGGATATGGGACTCATATTGCCTCCGCACAATAAGGATTGTACATTGTTTGATGAAAAAATAGAGGGGCGTTATTTCCTTTTACATCGTCCAAGCAGTCCGGAAATAGGTGGAAATTATATTTGGTTGGCAGAGTCTGAAGATTTATTGCATTGGGGAAATCATCAATGTGTGGCAACAACACGACCTGAGATGTGGGATAGTGCTCGAATTGGTGCTGGTGCTGCTCCGATTAAGACAGAAAAGGGATGGTTGGTTATTTATCATGGTGCGGACCAGCGTAATCGTTATTGTTTGGGAGGACTTTTATTGAGTTTAAGTGAGCCCTCGAAAGTGTTGGCGCGTTCCAAAGATCCTTTGATGGTTCCTGAGGCGGATTATGAAAAAGTAGGATTTTTTAGTGATGTCATTTTTACTAACGGGCATGTGGTAGATGGAGATACAATTACCATTTATTACGGTGCTTCTGATGAAGTGATTTGTAAAGCAACAGCTTCCATACAAGCTATATTGGATAGTTTAGAGTCATATTGAATTCATATGAAAGAGTTAAAATTGTTTTTAAGCCAGCCTCACAATACTCGCATATTGTTGATTACATCTTTGATATATGCTTTTGTTTTGCCTGTTGTGGATATTTTTGTGGCAGCGTATATTATGCGGAACTCATCCGAAGCGGGGCGTGTCGTTTTGTATCAATTGATGGTTTATTCCGGTATACCGATTACTTTTTGGTTGAATGGTTTTTTGCTAAAGTGGATCAAACCGAATTATCTATATTCTTTCGGGATGTTGTTAAGTGGTTTCTCTATGCTGATTATGATATCATTACCAGAATTGCATATACAAGGAATAGCTGTTGCCGGATTAGTGATGGGGATGTCTTTCGGCTTTTTCTGGTCTAACCGAGACTATTTGGTGATTGTTAGTACAACAGATGAGAATCGAAATTATTATTATGGAGTTGAGACTTTTTTTAATACTTTGACGTTTGTTGTCGTACCTGTTATTGTAGGGCTGTTTATTTCAAATGCGACAGATTATTCTTGGATAGGCAATATAAATAAGGCGTACGAGTTTGTCATTTATGTAGTAATGTTTTTGGCAATTATTGCTTCTTTGATTATTTGCAGAGGAGATTATGAGAAACCTACTTCTTCAAAATTTGTGTATTTACGTTTTGAACCGGTATGGTATAAAATGTTGCTTGTCGCATGGGGTAAGGGTTTGGTACAAGGGTTTATTGTCACTGCACCGGCAATGTTGATTATGAAATTGGTCGGAGAGGAGGGAGAGTTGGGCATCGTGCAAAGTATCAGTTCGTTGGTTACGGCTTTAATGATGTATGTGATAGGGCGTAATTTGAAACCGAACAGACGGCTGGTTGTGTATTTTGTGGCTGTTTGGCTTTTCTTTATAGGAGCATTGACTAACTCGTTGGTTTTTAATTATTATTCGGTCTTATTCTTTTTGTTGTGCATGATTGTGGCTCGTCCATTGTTTGATATGGCTTATTTCCCTATTCAGATGCAGGTAATAGATTATTTGTCTGAAAAAGAGGATAGAAGTGAGTACTCTTATATTTTCAATCATGAATGTGGTTTGTACATCGGAAGGGTGTTCGGTTGTGGCTCTTTTATCGTATTGGCTTTTTGTGTTTCTGATAATGCAGCTTTAATGGTTACATTGCCAATTGTGACTTTATTGCAAGCGATTACGTATTGGATGGTTAAAAATATACTAAAGAAAATAGAAAATGAGGTTGACTGACAGATAGATCTATTGTGAAGTGAAATTTATTGTTAATAATATGAATACCATGAATATAAAGTTATTTAGTCTTTTTTGTGTGATGTTTTTACAAACATCTATTGTTTATGGGAGGGATACTTTATTTGTATCTCCCAGTGGAAACGGTGATGAGTACTCCGGGAAATATTGCAAAAATAGGTTATCGATTGGCATCGATAAATAAGCAATGTGATCATTTGGTGGTTTATCTATTGGGGGGAGTTTATGAACTAAATGAGCCATTGCTGATAACTTCAAATGAAAAAAACAGTCATATTGATACATTGACTTTTGCGGGTAGTTCTTCTGAGGTTGCTGTTTTGTCCGGAGGGAAAACAGTTTCTCAATGGAAACAAGTTAAAAATGGAGTTTATAAGGCAGCACTTCCAAGTGGAGTAAATTTCAGACAATTGTATGTAAATGATAAAATGGAAATACGTGCTCGTTTCCCAAATCGTACAAATGAAGAAGATTACTCTCCTTATAATAGGGTTGTTGGTTTTGATGAAAAGGAACAGACTGTTTCTGTTCTTAGTAGTGATATGGAAAACATGGCCTTGACTGTTGGATCAGAGATGGTGATTAATCATCATTGGTATCAGAGTCGGTTTAGAATAGATTCTTTTTTTTCAAATGATCATAATTTTGTCATTAAACCTGAAAAAAACGCATGTAAACATCTGTTTGAGTTGACTTATGCTAAAATGTTGGCTTCCGGTAAACCTTACTATTTTGAAAATGCCTATAATTATTTAGATCAAGAAAGAGAGTGGTTTTTTGATAGCCAATCATCTATGTTGTATTATTATCCTCCTAAGAATAAAAAAATAGATTCTTTAAATGTTGTTTATCCTGTTTTGGATTGTGTGTTGAGGATCATGGACGAAAGAAAAACCGATAGAGAATATTCATATTCGGAATATAAAATTAGGATATTCGAATTGGTTACTTCCTTCTTCAATCGGGATAATAGGAACACAGGGGGTACAAGGGAGAGGATATACCGGAGAAATGGAAAGAGGTATTTTGGAAGTAGAGTTTGCCAATGAGATTCAAATTTCTCATTGCCAGTTTGTTGGAGCAGGTGATAATGGAGCTGTATTTGTCAGTGGGGTGAAAAATAGTTGTGTCATTCATTCTCATTTTGATCAAATAAGTGCGAATGGACTTGTAATAGATACTTATAGAAAAGGATTACAGCCAAAATCAAATGTGTGTGAAAAGATTGTGATTGAGGATAATTTGATAGAGAATGTTGGAATGCATTATACGAATGGGATGGGAATAATAGCCAGCTATGTGGCAAAGACGGTTATTCAGTATAATGAAATTTGTTATGGACGATATACGGGTATTCAGTTGGGGAATCATTTTGGGGACAATATTTCTGTCATGCGAGATAATATCATACGGCGTAACAACATTCATCATGTGATGGAGGAGCCATTTATACGTTGGCGTTGCAACCTGGAACTTGTATAAAAGAAAATTGGATGCATGATTTTGGACGATGTGAATGGGCTGATAATTTTCCAGTCAATGGTGTGTTTTTAGATAATAATAGTGGATATATCCGAGTACAGGATAATGTATTTACAGATTTAGACACGGTGGATCGAATAAAAGAGCAATGTGCAGGGAATGCAACAACTCGGGATAATATACTGGTTAATAATAATTCTCAAGACAGTGAGGTGAAGGAAATAGCTGGTTTTAGAGGTCGGGTTGGTGTGGTGATTTCCAACTTTATGGAGTGATAACGGTATGAATTAATTAAAAATAGAAATCATATGTGGTGTGGCAGGATGATAAGATTAATGTTCGTTTTCTTTATGTTTATTCCCTTATTTGCTTCGGCTTCAACAAAATGGTATAAATGGAATGAGGATAAAATATCAATAGAATTGAAGGACTATTTAAATATTTCGGAAATGAAGTGGCCGATTACTTTATTACGTTATAAAGTAGACATTGCTAATGCACGGGTCAGTGATCCGAAAAGTTTTGAATTAATAGATGAAACAGGAAAATCAATTTCTTATCAGTTGACTGATTTGGAAATGGATAAAGGTTTGATAAGTAAAGCTACTTTATGTTTTTTGTCAGATTTACCTTCAGGGACAACAAGAAAATTTCAATTAGTTCTTAGAGGGGATAAACCGTTATCAACAAATTCAAGTCATTTAAAAATAAGATCATCAGCGTTTTCAGACGTTGTTTCAAATGGACAGGTACGTTTGGAAATTAATAAAAAATTATCATCGGATGATCGTGCTATTATTGTAAAATTAGGGAATAATACAATGTGGTTGGGTAATTTATTATTACCAGAAAGGGAGAATTTAACCGATTATCAAGTTATGAAAACAATAGATGGGGATGTGTTTTGGGAATATCATTTTCGTTTTTGTTTTGAAGGATCCAAGAAATATGACTTGAGGCTACGTTTAATTGACGGAATGGATTATGTTGAAATGGATGAATCGATGGTGGGGTTCAATAAGGATGACCAATTGTCATTGATTCTTGATTGGAACAATTTTAAACCGGAAATTCGTTATTGTCCAACTCGTGCTTCGCAAATAAATAAAGAAGGAAAAGGATATACAAATTATCAGTGGGAGCCGATTGAGGGCTTGTCGCTGAAAAAAGATGGAGATAGCCATCCAAAAACAAATGTAGATCAGCGGAATAAAGAAGATGGAATGCTTCCGTTTCGATTGTCTTCGTACCATAATTGGATGACTTGGTGGAGATTACATACTGCGGCGTTTTGGAGTGAAAAAACAGATCAATCGATTGGAATTTATATTAATGATTTTGAAAAATGGAAAGATCCATCTTATCCGTTGTGGGGGAGTAAAGAATGCCTTTCTGTCGAATATTATTATAAAAACGGACAGTTTTATTGGAAGTATCCATTAGTAGAGGGAACTCGTTCTACCTCTATTGCTTTATACGCTCATCAAAAGGATAGAGAAATTGTTAATCAGACCAATAAACCATTGGTCTATATAGATTATTTACGTCGTTGGTATGGATGGATTTCTCTCAATAAGACGAAGGACTGGATATTGGATTATGATTCTGACTATTCAACGCATCAGCCTTTTTATCAAAAGATGAGTCTGCATCAGTTGAAGCCTAATCCTAAAGGAGTTTTGGAACGGTTAAAGCGGAATGTGAAGGAAATGGCTACTGCCGGAGAGCGAAGTTTCGGACCAACACCGGTTGGAGCAAGAGAATACTTAGAGACATTGACTCCTTTGTTGGAGGTATCGGAAAGTCAATTTTCCAAAGTTGATTATAAACAGGCAAGAGCATATTATTTATTTATGAATTATGTTTTTATGGATGAAGCTTTGATGCCGATGAGAACAATGTTGAGTGGACATCCGAATTTTTTAGGAGATTTAAAAGCAATTGCTGGTGCTGTAGCCTTTTTATATCCGGATCATCCTGAAGCAAAGTTATTTGCTGATCATTTTGATAAATCTATGGAATTAAATATGCGATATCATATAAGACCGGATGTCGATACTTGGAATGCAAAAGGAGGACGTTCTACAGAAAATTTATCTTGCTATACGTGGGCTTTTTTACGCCCTACTTTGAAAACATCATTTTTGCTTCATCATTATTATGATGGTAAAAATAGGATGTTGCATCCCAACGTTTCTGCTTATGGCAACTGGTTGTTGAACACATTGACATCTCCTCTTCTTGAATTGGGAGGAAGGAGAGCGATACCTCCTCAAGGTGCTCATTCGAGAAAACCGAATATTCCGGATTTATTAAATACGTTTGGACAGGAGTTGAAATATTATGATCCTCTTTTAGCAGAACATATTTTTTGGGAAACTCACCCTGATGATATGCGTTTTGAGTCACGTAAAGAGGCAGATTATTGGGCTATAGCTTCAAAGAATGAACGTCCGTATGAAAAAGGAACCAATCCTCGTTTGCATTCTGACAAATTTACAGGATATGGGTTTGTTCTTAGAAAAAATTATGGGGAAAAAGATGAGATGTATGTTAATTTACAGCAGATAGATGACGGGCCTAATTATCGTTGGGGAAGAGCCGGTAAGGGAGGAAATGGTATTATCTATTATTATGCAAATGGAAAAAGGTATAGCCATAATGGAACGGAAGATGTAGGCGATGGACCTTTTGGTGATGTTGAGCGCGCTACTAATTTCGGTGTGAGAAAGGAAGGAATTTATAGGGGATTAGGGAGTTATAGGAGTATAGGACGTAATGATTTGACAGAACCATTGTTTGACTTTGGCTTTGCTCAGTTTGCTTCTATATTGGCAAATGAAGAAATTCGAAGCCATTATAACTCTCGTAGTGTATTGATGGCTGACAACGATTATATTGTAGTATTTGATGATGTGGCAAGTTCTGAAGTGGAAGGTTGTTTCTCTTGGTTTGTTGGAATCAACGATGAATTTCCTTTTATCAAACAATTGACTCCGGGTTGTAAAGGAACGAAAGTGGATGTGGTTCATTCATCGAGTCCTTATCATAAGGATAAATCAACTCCTGAAACAAAAGGAATGAGGTTTGAAGGAAAAGGTGATTTTCTGACATTTGTATCTCATCGATTGGATTTAAATGTGCAATATAACGATAATGTTTGTTTGGTAAATCATCCGGGAGGTCAAAAGGATTGGGTGTTCAGAAGCGGTAGTCCTATCCTTTATAATAAGAATGGAGTCAAGTTTGATGGGACATCGGGATTTATACGTAAAAAATCGAAAGAGCATTATCAGGCTGCATTGTTTAATGGTAAACAGATATCGGTTCCGGGTATTACGATTATGCTTGATGGTAAATATTGTAATAATGGTGTAAGTTTAGAAGTTGTGGATGGTAAATATAGAGGTAAAATACAATTAATCCGGCCTGCATTGTTAAAAATGGTATTGGATGAAGAATTGGATGCTTCTTATGGTTTTTATTTGAATGGATTACAAGCTTATCCGCAGAAGATAGGTGACCGTACATATTTATTTGCCTTGGATGCGGGAAATTATGATTGGTTGTTGACAGATGAAGGAGCGATACCTGGGACAACGTGTATAACAAAAAGTATCAGTGGAGATAGTTGGTGCGAACTATATTGGGAGAAAGTACCAGGAGCAACCTCTTATCAAGTATGGTTAAGTTCTGATTATGGAAAAACGTGGGCATTGTATAAAAAAAATATAACATCTATCGATTGTAAAATAATCAATCAAAAGCAAAATAGTAAGATACATGCTCGTGTAGTAGCAGAGGCTCAAGGTGGTATAGGGGAAGCTTCTGGTGATTATCCAATCTATTTTTCAAAAGAAAAGGCTCATGCTCCGGAGGGATTAAGGTTAACATTGGAGAAAGGAATATTAGAAGTCACTTGGGGGCAGGTGCTGGGTGCTGATCAATATGTGCTTTATTGTCGGAAGCGTGATGCTGATCATTTTGATTGTGTGTATAGGGGTAGTGCACGACGGTTTAGGATGGAATTTTCAAATAAAGAAATTTATGAATTGTGTGTAACAGCAAAAAATGGAAATAAAGAAAGTGATAAAAGTATTATTTTGAGTACTGATCCTGATTGTTTTTTGAACTGGGATCCTGTACCTGGTGATAAATTTAGGCGTGATCCTGAAAGCCAAGAAAATGGGTATATAGAATATAATCCATTTATGGAAGAAAAAATGAAAATGTTAACATATCCTGAATAAATATGAAAGTTATGAGACTGTTTAGATTAATGAAATTGTTTTTCATAATAAATTTATTGGTGATTTGTTCTGTAAAAGGGGATGAAGTTCCTTTTATTTTTAATTATACAGAATCAGCTGAACCGGGTGAAACCATCGGTTTGCAGGGGTATGGATTTGGTGAAAAATCAAAAATTTGGTATGCTTTATTGAATAATGAAGGAACAGAAGTTAAGCCTTCTAAGGAATTAATGGCATTAACTCAGTCTGATATTTATATTGCAGTGCAGATTCCTGAAGCAGAGCAGACAGGGGTTTATGCTATTTGGGTCGTAAATAATGATGTATGGAGTTCTCCAGTTTTTATTAATAAGGCCCGCGTTAAGACAGCAGAATTTGACGAAGTTATGCCTGGATGTAGGTTTAGAGTTTTTGGGAGTAATATGAAGATTGGCGATTTTAATACTATGGCTCGGCTGGTTGATAAATTCGGTGTTTCGTATAATGTCACGATGAAAAGCATTGATGACAATATTGCTGAGTTGACGACTCCTGAAAACTTGAAAGTAGGTGAAAGTTATAAACTTTATGTGAATAATGGAGCCGGTGGGGAAATGGGGGAGTCTGTGTTTGAAGAATCTCTTTTTGTGCGTGAAAAGAAAGATGATTTATTAAGGTTGGAAGTGCCTTGGGGAGGAGATTTTGATTTTGCGAAAAATGTTTACAATGTGAAGACTGATAAACGTTTGCAGTTAAAAGCAATGGGGGATGGAGTGACAAATGATCAAAAGGCTATTCAAAAGGCTATAGACATGGCTGCTTCTCAAGGTGGT
>ERZ860668.1449-NODE-1449-length-14797-cov-2.835775_pt1 | contig 14797 bp, 9 predicted proteins | sample MGYA00510062_ERZ860668 | MGnify/ENA primary metagenome ERZ860668 (study PRJEB30046, sample SAMN00715258) | human gut metagenome | study: EMG produced TPA metagenomics assembly of the A metagenome-wide association study of gut microbiota in type 2...
CCGCCGATGGACCGTGTGCCCATCCAGACATATGTGATGGAGTACAATGATGAGATGGTCCGTGAAGCTATTCAAAGAGAACTGGATCGGGACGGACAGGTGTATTATGTATATAACCGGGTAAGTGATATTGCGGAAATTGCAGATCATGTGCAGAAACTTGTTCCGGACGCGACAGTGGCGTTTGCTCACGGGCAGATGGCGGAGCATGAGCTGGAAAATATCATGTATGATTTCATCAACGGAGACATTGATGTGCTGGTGTCAACAACGATTATTGAGACCGGACTGGATATTTCCAATGCCAATACGATGATCATCCATGATGCAGATCGTCTGGGACTTTCTCAAATGTACCAGCTGCGGGGGCGTGTGGGAAGATCCAATCGGATGGCGTATGCATTTCTCCTGTACCGAAGAGACAAGCTGCTAAAGGAAGTGGCGGAAAAAAGACTGGCGGCAATCCGGGAGTTTACAGATCTTGGTTCCGGATTTAAAATTGCGATGCGGGATCTGGAAATTCGTGGGGCAGGAAATCTTCTGGGTGCAGAACAGCATGGGCATATGGAGGCTGTCGGATATGATCTGTACTGCAAGATGCTCAATGAAGCGGTAAAACAGTTAAAAGGCGGAACCGAGGAGGAAATCTATACGACCGTGATGGATCTGAATGTGGATGCGTATATCCCGAATTCCTATATTCCGAACGAATATCAGAAGCTGGATATTTACAAGCGGATCGCGGGAATTGAAGATGAGGAAGAGATGGATGATATGCTGGAGGAGCTTATCGACCGGTTCGGGGATGTACCAAGAAAGGTACAGCAGCTTCTTCAGATCGCAGGTCTTAAAGCGCTTGCACATTCAGCTTATGTGACGGCAGTGGAACAAAAAGGAGAAGAATTCCGGTTTACCATGTATGAAAAAGCGAAGGTCAATCCGCAGAAAATTCCTCCGTTGATTCAGAGCTACCGGGGAAATCTGGTGTTTAAGGCGGAGGCAGTGCCGTATTTTGTCTATTATAAAAAGGGTAGAAATAAAAAGGAAAAGGATGAAACGGTTCTGGAACTTGTGAAAAAGCTCTTAAATGATATAAAGAGCTTGTTAGAGGAGAAAAAAGACGTTATAATGAAATAATTAGGTACAATTAGAGGAGGAATTTATGGTTGGATTGAAAAAAAGAGGTGTGATCACCGCAGTTGCCGGTATTTTAGCGGCGGTTACGATAACAGGATGCAGTGCTGCCCCTGATAATGATGCTACAGTAGTAACGGTCGGAACAGAGAAGGTTTCGTATGGTGTTGCTAATTTTTATGCGCGTATGCAGCAGGCGCAGTATGAGTCGTTTTATGCAGGCCTGATGGGGATGAGTGCGGACACAATGTGGAGCCAGGAAGTGGAAGAAGGCAAGACATATGAGGAGAATATGAAAGACAGTATTTTAGAGTCTCTGGAAAATATGTATCTTGTAAAACAGCATGCTTCTGAATATAAAGTGGAGTTGACAGACGAAGAAAAGAAGAAGATCGACAAAGCCGCAGAGGAGTTTGTGGAAGACAACACATTGGAGGACAAAGAAGTTGTGTCCGGATATAAAAAATATGTCAAAGAATATCTGGAACTTGCTACGATTCAGCAGAAGATGGATGCACCAATGAAAGAGGGCGTGGATGAAAATGTTTCAGATGAGGATGCAGCACAAAAGAAGATCGAGTATGTCCAGTTCTCTTATACGAAGAAGGATGATTCCGGACAGTCTGTTCAGATGACTGACGATGAAAAGAAGGCAGAAAAAGAAAAGGCACAGACCTTTCTGGATACAGTCAGCGCAGATCCGGACAAGGACATGAATGCAGCAGCTGCTTCGGCAGAAAAAGAAGTGCAGACGGCGACATTTGATTCTGAGTCCAGCACACTGAACGCAGATCTTTTAAAGGCGGCAGATGCGCTGGAAAATGTAGGGGACGTGACAAGCCTGATTGAGACAGACGATGGAATCTATGTGGCGAAGCTGACAAGCAAGCTGGATCGTGAGGCAACAGATCAGAAGAAAAAAGAAATCGTAGAAGAGCGCAAGCAGAAACAGTATGAAGATCAGGTGGAAACATGGCGCAAAGAGACTGACATCAAGGTAGACAAAAAAGAATGGAAAAAAGTAGACTTTGAAGATCAGGGTGTGAATGTAAAACAGACAACGACTGATTCAGAAAAATAGAATGTAGGAAAAAGGAGAAGAAATCCTGAAAAAGTGAGGGGGTTCTTCTCCTTTTTATTTGCGCCGTCGGAAAATCTGTATAAGAACAATCAGCAATAAAAGGGCGGACAGACTGTATCCGAGGAAACTGATCCAAGGGAGTCCAAACCACTTTGGAATGCTGTAAATGTCCGAGGCAAGACCTGATCCGATAAACAGGGCAGCAGAAAGAATCGTCAAAAGCACCCGGTTTGTAATGGAATAAACATCACGGCGGAAATGCTCGCCATCAGAAAGCTGCAGGTTGACTTGTGCCTGCCCGTTTTTTGTAATGTTCAAAAGATCAGAAAGCTGGGCAGGGATGTTGAGGGATTTGTCCAGTGAAGTATAAACCTGGCGTCCCTTATGTTTTAAAATGTGCCTTGCATCCAGCTCATGGATCAGCAGATTGGACATATGTACAGATAAAATCCGCAACAGATTTACATCCGGAGCACATGCACTTAAAGTTCCTTCGATCGTGATCATGCTTCGCGCAAGCAGTGTGACATCCGGGGTAATTGCAAGCCGGTGATCCTTGACCAGCTGCAGGAGCCGTTCGATCAGATCGCCAAGCCGCATGGTGCCGAAGTCCATGGAAACATACTTGCTGACAATATCATCAATATCCGTGTACAGGCGGGCATGGTTGACACGCTCCTGAGGTTCGGCAAACGCGAGTAATACGTTTTTCAGAGAATAAATATCATTCTCAAGAAGTGCCGTGATCGCTTTGCGAAGCAGCAGCTTGGTGTTGGAAGACAGATGTCCTGCCATTCCGAGATCCAGCCATGCAATCTGCCCTTTGCTGATCCAGAGATTTCCAGGATGCGGATCCGCATGGAAAAATCCATCCTCCAAAATCTGTTTGCAGTAGTTTTCCGCTGTCTTTTCGCCAATTTCAGTCATGTCGTAGCCAAGACTTTTTAGTTCCTCTATATGATCGATCTGGATTCCGTCGATATAGTCCATGACAAGAAGTCTTGGAGTAGTCAGTTCGTGATACACCACGGGGCAGGTCGTATAGGCGATTTCTTTTTGGTTGGCGTAAAACAGATCTAGATTGGCGGCCTCTTTTTCAAAGTCAATCTCTTCTCTGGTAGTCTCCCAGAGTTCATCTAAAATCGTATGAAAGTCGATCAGATTTTTAGTTCCCAGTGTCAGTTTTAAAATACCGGAAGCTTTTTTTAAAAGCCGGATATCATTTTCCATCGTCTTTTGGATGGCCGGTCGCTGTACCTTTAAAACAACCTTTGTTCCGTCTTTTAGCTGTGCGGGATGTACCTGTGCAATGGAAGCAGAGCCAAGCGGAGTCTGTTCGATGGAAGAAAAAATGTCAGAGACAGGTCGCTGTAATTCGGATTCAATGATTGAGACTGCAGTCTCATATGGCATGGGGATCACATCGGTACGAAGCCTTGTCAGCTCCTGACAGTATACTTCCGGGAGCATATCGGAACGCATGGACATGATCTGCCCCAGCTTGACATAAGTAGGGCCCAGATCTTCCAGAATCTCGCGGAGCTTGACCGGTGTCAGACCCGAGGTCAGATGGTGTTTTTTTAAAACTTTTAAAATCTCGTTCAGCCGCCTGCCGGAGGCGGCTGAATCTTCTTCCGTGTATGATGGATACCGGGAAGGATCCATTGTTTTTTGTTCTTTATTCATTCTGATTCTTCGGGTGTCCTTTCATCGGAGGTAATATCTGGATCTTCAGGCTGTTCTTTTCTTGCTTCTTCTGTCTGGGCAATCTTTTCTTTCAGAGCGTTTAATTCCTCTTCGGTCATCTGATCGACAGAATTCATGGCATCTGTATAATTCCTGGTAACGGTGACAGAAATATGTTCTTTGACTTTTTCTTTTGCTGTATGTTTCAGTTCTTCATTGAGCATTCTGCCCTGTGCAACGGTCAGTTCGCCTTTTTCTACCAGATCATCGATCAGTTCTTTTGCGTTTTCTGCAGTAGAGGCGACAGCACCTACACCTGCTAAAAATACTTTTCTTAATCCTTCTGTGAATTCCATAAAGACCATCCTTTCTTGAAGTACATGATTGTCATTTGTTGTTTTCTTTATTATAGCACGTATCAGGAGGAATGTTTCTTACTTTTTTGTTAAAAATATGAAAAAAAGTAAGAGGGAAAAAGCAAAATATGGTATAATTTTCTATATCAGACAGGGGAGGAAACAGGTGTGGAAAAAGTGAGAGAGAAGGTACTTTTTGCACTGCAGGAAGTACAGAGAGCAGTGATCGGAAAGCAGGAAGTGACAGAGACGGTGATGAAAGCATTTTTGGCGGGTGGGCATGTGCTGGTGGAGGATATTCCGGGACTTGGCAAGACGACCATGGCGATTGCTTTTTCCAGAGCGATCGGACTGCAGAAGCGCAGGGTGCAGTTTACACCGGATGTACTTCCGTCAGACCTGACCGGATTTACCATCTACCAGAAAGAGAGAAATGCGTTTGTATATCATCCGGGAGCCGTGGTCTGCAACCTGCTTCTGGCAGATGAGATCAACCGGGCGTCTCCGAAGACGCAGTCAGCCCTTTTGGAAGTGATGGAAGAGGGGCAGGTGACCGTGGATGGGAAAACCAGGAAGATTGCTCCGCCGTTTCTGGTGATCGCTACGGAAAATCCGTCCGGCTCCGCAGGGACGCAGTTGCTTCCGGAATCTCAGTTGGATCGTTTTATGGTCTGCGTAAAGATGGGATATCCGACAATTCGCGAAGAGATGGAGATTCTGCGAAAAAATGAGAATGGCCGTACGTCAGATGCCGTTCAACAGGTGATGACAAAGGAAGAACTTGAGGAAGCACAGCGGGAGACTGCACAGATTTTTATGCATGAGCGGATTCTGGAATATCTGGTGCAGCTGGCACAGGCTACCAGGGAACATGAGATGCTGGAGCTGGGGATGAGTCCAAGAGGAACAGTGGCACTTGCAAAGATGGCGAAAGCGGGTGCGTATCTGGCAGGAAGAGAATATGTGGTTCCGGCAGATGTCAGGGGAGTGTTTCGGGAGACTGCACAGCATCGGATCCTGTTAAATACAAGGGCAAGGATCAGCAAAGTAAAACAGAAGGAAGTACTGCAGGAAATTTTGTCCGCAGTAGAATCACCATCATTGAAAAAGCGATAAAAAGGAGCGTATATGGGAAAACGGATGATAACATATCTTCTGGTGCTTGGCGCAGTGGGATATCTGTTTTTGATGTATATTTATCCGGCACTGAGCGGGCTGTTGATTTTTGTGCTTCTGTATCCGGCGGCAGGAATCGTTTATCTTATTTTTGCGGGGAGAGGACTTTCTGCCAGAGTAAAGCGGCTCTCGGATTACGGAGAAAAAGAACAGCAAATGAAAGTCAGTATACAGGTTTGCAGGGAAAGTTCTCTTTGGATCGGAAAGTGCAGGATTCTGCTGGAAATGGAACATGCAGTATCCGGCATCAGACAAAAAGACAGTTTATGGCTTTCTGAAAAGCAGGCAGACTATACATTTGAACCAGACAGGTGCGGAGAGTGGAAGCTGACGATTACAGAAGTGAGAATCTATGATTTTATCGGAATTTTATCTGTGGGTAAAAAGCAGCAGGAAAAGGAGCGATTCACAGTCCTGCCGAAGATCTGTGCAATGCCGGTAGAGATTGGGAGAAGGACGCGGGAATTTCCGGTTGAGCCGGAAACCTATTCCAATGAAAGGGGTGGGCAGGATGCTACGGAAATCTATCAGATCCGGGAGTATCACATTCCGGATCCGGTGCAGATGATCCACTGGAAGATCAGTGCCAAGGCGGGAAAAATGATGGTCAAAGAATCCAGTCATCCTCTTGGATGTGCGGTATGTATCAGACTTTGGCTTTCGGATGCAGCGAAAGATTTCAAAAAGCTGGAGCGTATGATGGAGATTTGTGCTTCACTTTCCAGGACTCTGGTAGAAGAACACTGTATGCACGTTGTGGCATGGTTTGATCAGAAAAACGTCCGTGTTGTGCGATGGCGCGTGAAGGATGAGGAGACGTTTTATGAAATGCTCTGGGAGCTGATGGAAGCAGTCCCTGTAGCGAAACGAGAGGAAGAGCAAAGCGGGTTTGAAGAAGTGTTTCGAACACAGAAATTTTCCAGTGTTCTTGTACTGGATGGCCAGGGGATTCAGGGATGGAATGATACCGGGATTATCCAGGTGTGATATGGGGAGAAGGGGTATGAAAAGAAAAAAGAAGGATTTGAATCAACATAGCTGGAAAGTTCATATCTTACAGTTTCTTACCGTTGGTTTTGCACTGTGGTCCTGGTGGGAGACTGCCGCCGGAGTGAAATTGACGCAGAAATTACCTCAGGATCAGACAGAGAGGTGGATGGCAGTACTTTTGATCACCGGTTTTTTAGGGAGTGTCTGGCTTGGGACAATGCTGGTAAAAAGAAAGAAGCTCCTGCTTTGTATTTCTGCGGTTTTCTATCTTGTACCAGTGATATATGCGGCGGTTTTGACGTATTTCCCGGATCCGAGAGAATGCTGGCTTCAGATGATTGCAGCCGGATTGTATGTGACAGTGCTTACATCGATGTCTTGTAATGTTCTGCAGAATGTCTGCATTGTGGGAATAAGCTTCGTATTTCTGGCATTTTGTTCGGTCCAGCTGGGAGAGCAGATGGAGCCGATGAAAGAAAAAGAAGATGGGGTATATCGGACGACCAGACGATATGTGAAAGAGCATGTAATCCAGAAAGCAGAAGAGACGTGGAATGCATGGAGTGCAGACAGGCAGACAAGAAAAGAAGCACAGACGAAAAAGGAAGAGCAAAAGGAAGAGTCAGAAAAAGAGGAACAAAAAACACAGGCAAAAATCCCGCAGACAGAGCAGAATATGATTCCGGAAGAGACAGGCATGGATTCTTCCGGCGGTATGGAAGATTTGCGGGAGCTGGGCAGCTTTGTCCCCAGGAAGGGTGTGTTGTTCACTGTGACGCAGGAGGAAATGCCGACAGATACGATTTATGTTTCGGAGAAATATGGAAAAGAATATGACGGGGGATCCTGGAGAGAAGGAAGTGCGACGGATCCGGCAAGTGTATATTTGCAGTATCCATCCTCTTTGAAGCAACTTCGCAAATTGTGCAACGAACTGCAGGAAGCAGATTCTTTTGAAGAAGCAGAGCGGTTCGTGGAAGAAACATTAAAACGTCAGGCTGTGTATGATGTAAATCCGGGATCGACACCGTCCGGCGAGGATTTTGCGGAGTATTTTTTGTTTGAAAACCACAAAGGATTTTGTGTGCATTTTGCAACGGCTGCAACCTTGATGTATCGAATGCTGGGGATTCCGGCCAGATTTGCAGAAGGTTATGCCATTCCGGCATCTGCATTTTCACAGCAGGAAAATGGGCAATATGTGGCAGAAGTTGAGGGCAGCATGGGCCATGCCTGGTGTGAAGTCTGGCAGGAGGATACCGGCTGGAAGGTCGAGGATCATACAGGTGCAGCTTCTGCGTTGGAAAATGTGGAGAGGGCAAGAGCATCATCGGATACGTGGCAGCAGATCCGAAAGGCGCTCTTCCAGTGTTTGAAGGTGATCGGCGTTATACTTCTGATGTTCGCGCTGATAATATTGCAAGCGTGGATACGGACTGTGCGGAAACGAAAACGGTGCCGAACGGGATCAATCGATGCAAGGATCCGGTTTGTTTATCAGAGCCTGTACGAGGTTGCAGAGTTTCTGCATCCATCCGGGGAAGATCCATTTTCAATGCAAGGAAAAGAAGCGGTGAAAAAATCTCTTCCGGAACTGGAAGAGGCCGATCTAAACTGGATGTATGACACGATGATGCGCACTATGTTCTATAAAGGCTGTGATATCCGCGATGGAGAACAGATGTATCGTTTGTATGGACAATGCAGAAAAAAAGTAAAACAAGGATTAAACGCCTGGAAAAAGCTGCAGTGGAATGTGATAAAATGTTTTCCATAGATAAAAAACAGATTATGTTTATAAAGAGAAAATGAAGTGACTGTGACAAGTTTTTAGATTTCGTTCATTGCTTTTGCTGAAAGAAACTTGTATACTGGAAACATCTCTGAAAGGAATCCCTTTCAGTTATATCTGAACCGGCAACAGCCGGCATTTCGGATTTTCCCAGTAAAGAAGCAAGAAAAAGCGAATGGAAAACCGGAACGAGGTCTATCATCGAAAAATTAATCGAAAGAATTAGTTATGAAAAGTCCTGTTTCCCGGTAAATTCATTCGGAAAACAGGAGGAATATGAATGGAAAAAGAGAATACAACGCAGTTTCTGATGAGACCGAAAAATGATTTTTGTTTCAAACAGTTGATGGCAGATGCACAAATCCGTCAGGCATTTTTGTCGGCAGTTACGGGGATTCCCTATGAGGAAATCGAAGAGACAACACTGTTGCCACCAGTCTTGAGAAACGGTATAAGGAAGACAAGCTTGGAATTTTGGATGTTCGGATCCAATTGAAAAACAGCGGTCAGGTCGATGTGGAGATGCAGGTGGCAGCGTACGAGTACTGGGCAGAGAGAACTTTATTTTATCTGTCAAAAATGTTTACGGAACAGATTCATGAAGGCGAAGGATATGATGTGCTGGAAAAATGTATCCATATCGGGATTCTGGACTTTGAAATATTCGAAGATACGGATGCATTCTATTCCCGGTTTCACTTATGGGAGGACAGCCGGCATATCAAGTACAGTGACAAGCTGGAATTGCATGTATTGGAATTGCCGAAGCTGGCAAAGCACCAGTATCCGGAGACAGAACTGCTAAGTTGGATGCAATTTATCAATGCAGAGACAGAGGAGGAATTCAAAATGGCAGCAGAGAAAGACCCTTATATTGAGAAGGCCTATGAGAGTCTGGTGCATCTGAGTGCAGATGAGAGGGCACGGTTAGAGTATGAGGCAAGAGAAAAGCAGATCCGGGATCACCAGTTCTTTTCAAGAATCTATAAAGAGACGGGATATAGGCAAGGGGTGAAAGAAGGGGAAGAAAAAGGTAGAGAAAAGGGCAGGATTCAGGAATGTATTGAAATTCTACAGGAGATGGGAGAAACGAAAGAACATGTTTTGCTTCGATTGAAGGAGAAGTTTAAGCTCTCAGATACGGATGCAAATCAATATTTAGAAAAATACTGGAAAGAGTGAATTGATATACAAGAAAAAGCAACATTTCATGTTTTGTTGACATGGAATGTTGCTTTCTTTCATGGTGGAAGTTCTCTGTATATAAATCATACCTGTTTTCGGGCTGATTGTGAAATTTTTTGAAACACTGTCAGCAGTCTTCGATTATCTTCTGGATCCATGATGCAGAAGCGGACAAATTCTCCCTCTAATCCGGTGAAGGAAGAACAGTCCCGGATCATCAGTCCTTCCCGGATACAGGCTTCAAATACGTCAGATGAAGTCAGTCCATCTTTTTGGATCTGTACCAGCAAAAAGTTGGCATAAGCCGGATAAACATAGAAAAAAGGAAGTTCACGCAATTTTGTATACATGTATTCACGTTCGGAAAGTATCAAATTGCGTGTCTTTTTTATATAATCTTTGTCCTGAAACAAAAGTTCGCCGGCGAATGCGCCAAGGCTGTTTAATGACCATGGAATCTGTTTGCTCTTCAATTTTTTGAGAAATTCAGCATTTCCGGTGATACCGTACCCGAACCGCATACCAGGAGCGGCAAAAAATTTGGAAACACCACGCAGTACCATCAGATTCTGGAAATTTTGGGTCAAAGGAACTGCGGTGACGGCATCTACATCAGGTGCAAACTCCACGTACGTTTCATCGATCATCACAAAGATGTTGTGATCCTGACAAAACTCCAGCAGCTTTATCAGCTCCGGATGAAAAATTGCGGAAGAAGTCGGATTGTTCGGATTGCATAAAATAAGAAAATCAATCTGCTTTTTAGCCAGCGCCAGACACAGTTCCTCTACAGACAATTGGAAATCCTGTTCTGGTTTCAGATAAAAGCAGTCGATTGTGCTGTCTGAAAATCCAAGTTCTCTGGAGTATTCGGAATAAGTGGGTCCAAGGATCATCGTATGCTTTGGACGGCGCTCTTCAATCAGCAGGGAAATCAGTTCACTGGAACCATTGCCCGGCAGGATAAAGTCTGCAGGAATCTGACAGTATGTGGAGAGTATGTTTCTAAGACTGGTATAGCTCCGATCCGGGTAGGAAGAGAGCAGATCCAGATGAGTTGCAAGAGCTTTTTTTACCTGTTCGGAAAGTCCGAGCGGATTTACGTTAGCACCAAAATTGACAATATCTTCTTTTTTTAATCCGTAGTGTTCGCACACTTTTTCAATATCACTTCCGTGAAATTCCAGTTTTGTATTCATGTATACAATCCCCTTTTAAATTCTTTGATTCCACCGTTGCAAGAAATACAGTGTTGATGTTATAATACTTTATTATAGTGTGTTTACAAAAAAATGCAACGTAAGAAGAATGAGCAGGTGACGAATTTGAAGAATAAAATTAAACGCCTTTCAAAAGGAGATTTTCATATTCCACAGCCGGAGATTATTTTCCCGGAGACGCGGATCATCATGCGTGTCGGAGAAGGCGAGATGTACAAAGGAAGCTTTTCTCTCCAGAATCAGGGAGAGGGGACAATCCGTGGACTGGTTTATCCATCGTCTTTTCGGGTACGCTGTGAGGAGCAGGGATTTGATGGGAATCCGGTGAACATCTCTTATACATATGACGGATCCGGTCTGGTTCCGGGACATGTGGAACACGGAAAATTTACCATTGTGTGCAATGGCGGAGAGTATGAGGTGGCATTTACTGCCATTATTGAAAAGCCGTTTGTAATGACAACTTATGGAAAAGTACAGAGTCTGGAAGATTTTAAGAAGCTGTCTTTTCGGGATCCGGCGGAGGCAGAAAAGCTGTTCCGTTCCAGAGATTTTTATGAGATTCTGAAGTATGAGGATAAGCGGATTCAGGCATTGTATGACAATATGAGAAAATGGGAGCTGGATCAGCAGGCGTTGGAAGAGTTTTTGGTGGGCTGCAAGCAGAAAGAGAAGATTTTTCTGACGCTGGAAGAGGAGAGCAGGGCATTTATTTCTCTTCAGGAATCCAGAAAAGATACCTTTACGATCAGGAAGAATACGTGGGGATATCTGACCATTGATGTACGTACCGAAGGTGAATTTTTAAGTGTGGAGCATACCAAGGTTACTACGGAGGAGTTCATTGGGAATGCGTATCGGCTGGAATATATCATCGACTATACAAAGCTCCATCGGGGAAGCAACTTCGGGCAGATCATCCTGGAGTCCCCGTATGAGATACTGACCTATGAGATCGTGGTGGAGAAGGATGTCTGCAGAGATGAAGAGAGACGGGAGCGGGATAAAGAGTTTGCAAGTATTTTAAAGCGCTGTCTCGTTTATGAGAGCGGCAAGCTGGATCTGAACACCTGGTGCGAGGAGTCCTTAAAGAAGATCGAGCATTTGCGGAGTCTGGATGAGGACAATGAGATGTATCTTCTGGTACATGCACATATCTGTCTTTTGGGCAAACGGTTTGAAGAGGCAAAATGGATTCTGGAATCTTACAATTACAACCGGTTTGCAATCGGAAAAAATGTAGAGATCAGTTCCTATTATCTGTATCTGACCACGCTGCTTTCCAATGATTCGATCGGGACACGCAGAGTGGCAGAAGAGCTTTCAAAATCCTATATGAAGCATCCCGATAGCTGGAAGATCCTCTGCATGCTGGTGAATGTAGACTCTGAGTACAAGATCATCAGTGAACGTCTCAGAGCTTTGGAGCATCACTTCTATGAGGAAAAGACACGCAGTATCTGGTTCTATCTGGAAGCTTTCCGGTGTTTCCGTGAGAAGAGTTCTTCCTTGAAAAAACTGGGCATCTTTGAAGTGCGGGTGTTGTATTTTGCAGCCAAACACAAACTGATGACAAAGGAACTGGCATTATATACAGCCAATCTGGCAAGTCAGCTGAAAAGCTTTGACCGCTATCTTTATGAGACTCTGGTGCTTTCCTACGGGATGTATGAAGAGTCCATGATCCTGACTGCAATCTGTACACTTCTGATCAAGGGAAGCTGCATGGAAAACTGCTTTTTTAAATGGTATGAAAAAGCAGTGGAGTCGGAATTAAAGATTGCACAGCTGTACGAGTTTTATATGGCTGCGATCCAGCCTGGCAGAGTCAATAAAGCACTGCCGCGTTCCGTGTATCTTTACTTTATGCATGGAAATAATCTGGATTTCCATAAACGGGCGCTTTTGTATTCAAACCTGATCACTTATGAGGATGAATCCAGTGAGATTTATGCGCATTACAGAGATGAGATGGAAGCGTTTGCGTGGAATCAGCTGGAGCGCAGAAATATTGATCCCATGCTCCGCATTATATACAAGCGTTTTCTGACAGAAGATTCTATGGAAGCAGAGCAGATCAAAGCACTGTATGATATCTGCCATGCTTATGAGATCACAACAAAGGTACCGAATATGAAATTTATTCATGTTATTGCAGATGACGGCACGATTACTCAGAAATCACCGTATACGGAAAACGGAGCGCGTGTATTCTTGTATGCGAAAACCGATCGGCTTGTGTGGGAGTCAAAAGACGGAAGGCATTATACAGATTCTATCCCATATGAGAGTCAGAGACTTTTTTATGAGCTTCGCTATATGGATATGTGCAGGAAATATATTAACGGCCTGAGAAGAACGCGGGAGGAAGAAGAAGTTCAGGAACTGACGACAGAGATCGTCAGAGAAAACGGAGTTGAAAATTACGAAGAAGATGAACTTTTGGGACTTTGCAGCAAAACGATCAGAGAGAATAATTATGAGAATGATGATTTTCTTACATATGTCTGCTTTGAATTGTTTAAAAAAGGTCAATATGACAAGGTGATCCTGACGTATTTGGCAAGCTATTACTGCGGCGCGACATCTGATATGAAGATGCTTTGGAGAGAGGCGCGGGATTATGAAGTACATACGCATAAGCTGGCAGAGAGGATCCTGACACAGATGCTCTTTTCGGAAGAATTATTTCAGGAAGCGCAGGTGTTTGAGCAGTATTATGCGGAAGGTGCATATTTCAGGCTTCAGCAGGCGTATCTTGTGTATATGTCGAGAGAATATGTGGTGGAAGAAAGAAAAATCAGCAGGAGTGTGATCGATATCATCTGCCGTGAATATGAAAAGGGCGAGGATACGATCGATATATGCAAAGTAGCGGTATTAAAATACTATTCGACGAGAGAGTACAGTCCGCAGACAAGAAAGACGTTAAAGAAATTCCTTCAGGAATTGTGTGGAAAGCAGATTTATTTTCCGTTCTTTCTTTCATATGAAAAAGACTGGCTGATTGAACTGCAGCTTTGGGATAAAACACTGATCGAGTATAAAGGTCAGAAGGGAAGCAGGGTAATGCTTTATTACAGCCTGCAAAAAGGAGGAGAAGAATCGTCCGATTATTCGACGGAAGTGCTTACTCCGATGTATGAAAATATTTATGTGAAAAAGTTTGTTCTTTTTGCAAATGAAAAGTTAAAATATTATTTTAAAGAGACGATCGACGGAAACTCTTACAGAAGTGATAAGGAACTTTGTGTGCGGGAAACTGTTCAGGGAGAACCGGGGCGCTATGGAAGACTGAATGATATCCTGATCGAGAAAAACGAAAGTGAGCGCAAGAAAAAAATTCAGGCATATGCAAGAGAAGATGCGGCTGCAGCGCAGATTTTTACAAAAGAACAGGCGTAAGATTAAACAATAGGAGGTTGTTTTTTCATGGGACAGGGAAGTATCATCGGATATGAGATAAATGAAAAAACATGTCAGATCAGTTTTTATAACGAAAAAGACTTGGAGCCGGATACGCTGGAAGTGGATACGGACAATTATCAGATTCCGCTTATCATAGGAAAACTGCGAGACACGTGGGCGTATGGAAAAGAAGCGAAAAGACTTGTTACGATCAAAGACGGATTTACCGCAACGAGACTTCTAAGCAAAAGTCTTGCTGGGGATAAGATCGAGTTTGGAGAAGAAACATACGACGCAGTGTGGCTTTTATCTCAATTTATTCAGATGTCGCTTCAGTCATTTCCGGAGATCGACGGTATTGTTTTTACAGTTCCGTCTCTTTCGGAAGAAATGGCGCAGATGCTCAGAGGAATCGCCGTACGGATGAATATTGATAAACGTAATATTTTTATCCAGGATTACAAGGAGAGTTTTTGCAATTACCTGTTTTATCAGCCGAAGGAATTGTGGCAGTATGACGCAGCGCTGTTTTGCTGTGACAGAAATGAGATCAAAGCGTATATGCTTAGGAGGCTTCGGCCGGGGCTGGGAGGCGGAAAAACGACGTTTGTTACAGTAGATGAAGTGGCAAAGGAAGCTACTTATACATTGGATATGTTCAACCTGATCAATGATCCGAATTTTGACGGGGGTACGGTTTCCATCAATGGAGTAGGAATAGAGTATGAAAAGGGCATGAGTGCGGATGATGTATACAAGCAGCTGATGT
>ERZ860668.1457-NODE-1457-length-14742-cov-4.914823_pt1 | contig 14742 bp, 12 predicted proteins | sample MGYA00510062_ERZ860668 | MGnify/ENA primary metagenome ERZ860668 (study PRJEB30046, sample SAMN00715258) | human gut metagenome | study: EMG produced TPA metagenomics assembly of the A metagenome-wide association study of gut microbiota in type 2...
GGTGCTCATCCTCGGCAGCGGCGACATCGGCCTGATCATGGCCCGCCGCATGACGCTGGAAGGTGCCAAAGTACTGGCCTGTGTGGAGGTCATGCCGTATTCCGGCGGCCTGACCCGCAACATCGTGCAGTGCCTGCAGGACTTCGACATCCCCCTGTATCTGTCCCATACCATCGTGGATATTCAGGGCAAGGCCCGCGTGGAAAAGGCCATCGTTGCCAAGGTGGACGAAAACCGCCGCCCCATCCCGGGCACCGAGATGGAATTTGATGTGGACACCATCCTGCTCAGCGTCGGCCTGATCCCGGAAAATGAGCTGACCCGGCAGGCGGGCATCCCCATGGACCCTCACACCAAGGGCGCAGTGGTCTACGAGAATATGGAGACCGGCATCCCCGGCGTGTTCGCCTGCGGCAATGTGGTGCACGTGCATGATCTGGTGGACTTCGTTTCCGGCGAAAGCGACCTTGCCGGTGCTTCTGCGGCGGCCTATGTTTTGAAGGGCGAAGCCGCCGATACGGTTGTGCTTGACCTTGTTCCGGGCAATGGCGTGGGCTACACCGTGCCGCAGCGGGTGCGCCCCGCCGATGTGGACAGGAGCGTGAACATTTCCTTCCGTGTGCGGCAGAACTACGGCCCCAGCCAGATCACCGTGACCTGCGGCGGCAGGCAGCTGGCCCGGTTCAAGCGCCAGCGCATGGCACCCGGTGAGATGGAGCACATCGCCCTGCCAAAAGTCCTGCTGGAAAAAGCGGACGGCCCGCTGACCGTTGCGGTAGAGGAGGTTATTGCAGAATGAGCCGTATCAAAGAAGTCATTTGCATCTGCTGTCCCTGCGGCTGCCACTTGCAGGTGGACCCGGAAAATGATTATAATGTAACCGGAAACGCCTGCCCCAACGGTGCCGCCTACGGCAGGGAAGAGCTGACCCACCCCACCCGCATCATCACCAGCACGGTGCGGGTAGAGGGTGGGCTGTACCCGCGCTGCCCGGTAAAAACTGCGCAGGCTGTGCCCAAAGAGAAGATGACCGAGGTCATGGCTGCGCTGGACCGCGTCACCCTGCACGCCCCCGTCCGCACCGGACAGGTGGTGCTGGCAGATGTGTGCGGCACCGGCGTGGACGTTGTGGCAACGCGAAATCTGTGATACACACTCCTGAAACGATACGGAGGGAGCAAAAGCATGAGTACAAAATATGTTCTGGCGCTGGATCAGGGAACCACCAGCAGCCGTGCCATCCTGTTCGACAATGAGCAGAATATCATTGCGGTGCAGCAGCGCGAGTTTGAGCAGATCTATCCGCAGCAGGGCTGGGTGGAGCACAACCCCATGGAGATCTGGTCCACCCAGTATGGAGTCATGAACGAGGTGGTGGCCCAGAGCGGTGTCGATGTCCACGATATCGCCGCCATTGGCATCACCAACCAGCGGGAGACCACCATCCTGTGGGAAAAGGCCACCGGCCGCCCCATCTACAATGCCATCGTCTGGCAGTGCCGCCGCACGGCTCCGCTGGTGGATGAACTGCTGCAGCAGCCCGGCATGGCAGACTACATCCGGGAGAACACCGGCCTGATGCCCGATGCCTATTTCTCCGCAACGAAGATCAAGTGGATCCTGAACAATGTGCCCGGTGCGCGGGAGCGGGCCGAGGCAGGGGAGATTCTGTTCGGCACTGTGGACACATGGCTGGTCTGGAAGCTGACCGGCGGCAGAGTGCATGTCACCGACCGCACCAACGCCAGCCGCACCATGCTGTATAACATCCGCACGCTGGACTGGGACGACACCCTGCTCAAGGCGCTGGATATCCCGCGCTGCATCCTGCCCCGCGTGACGGATTCCAGCGAGGTCTACGGCACCACCGATCTGTGCGGTGTGCAGATCCCGGTGGCCGGCATTGCCGGTGACCAGCAGGCTGCGCTGTTCGGACAAAGCTGCTTTCGCAAGGGCGAGGCCAAGAACACCTACGGCACCGGCTGCTTTTTGCTGATGAACACCGGCGACACCATCTGCCGCAGCCGGAACGGCCTGATCTCTACCATCGCCATCAGCCTGAACGGCAGGGTGGAGTACGCGCTGGAGGGCAGCGTCTTTGTGGGCGGTGCCGTCATCCAGTGGGTGCGCGACGGCCTGCGCATGATCCAGGAGAGCCGCGACGCGGAATACTACGCCCAGAAGGTGCCGGATAACGGCGGCATTTACATCGTGCCGGCCTTTACCGGTCTGGGTGCACCGTACTGGGATATGTACGCCCGCGGTGCCATCGTGGGCATCACCCGCGGCACCACCCAGAACCACATCATCCGCGCGGCAGAGGAGTCCATTGCCTACCAGAGCGCAGACCTCGTGGCTGCTATGGAAAAGGACACCGGCGTGCCCATCACCTCGCTGAAGGTGGACGGCGGTGCATCCCGCGACCAGTTCCTGATGCAGTTCCAGGCCGACATCCTGAACAAGACCGTGCTGCGCCCGGCCATCCGGGAAACGACTGCTCTGGGCGCAGCCTATCTGGCGGGCCTTGCCACCGGCGTATGGAAGGACCGGGACGAGATCCGCAGCCTGTGGCACTGCAACATGACCTTTGCCCCGCAGATGGACGAGGCCGAGCGCACCCGTCTGCTGGCCGGCTGGCACAAGGCTGTTGGCCGAAGCTGCGACTGGGCAGAGCATTGATCGTTTTCGCCCGACTTTATGGTTCACGCACAAAATATTTTTTAATTGTTTATTTTCTATTGACATTTTGTTACAAAGCGCTATACTAGAAGCATCCCAAGAGAAGTGAGATGGGGATGCACTGTATCGTCCAGATGCAGTGTGTCCCCATTTTTATTACGGAAAAATCAGATTCAAAAAGGAGGTCCCAAGCATGTCGCATCAAAAAGGTAGGTTGAAAAACAGCAAATTCTGGTTGTGCCTGTCACTGATTCTTTGCCTTGTAAGTGCCATCGTAGCGTCCGCTGTACAAACTTCTGGTGGGATCAGGATCAAGGAAATGAGCTGGGAAAGTCCCTCTGGACACCAGCTGGCCGCATACCTTTACATTCCACAGAATGCAACCAAAGACACACCGGCGCCGGGTGTTGTTACAATCGAAGGATGGTATAACAACAAAGAAATGCAGGACTTGTATAGTATTGAGCTGGCTCGCCGGGGATATGTGGTGCTGGCACTTGATCTGCACAGTCATGGCGACTCGGAAAGCCTGTCGATTGCAGAACTTTACGATGGTGCTGTGGGCGTCGATGGTGCAGTTCAGCTTATTGCAAGCCTTCCGTACGTTGACACAGCTCGTATTGGCGTTACAGGCCATTCCAGCGGCGGTACAGCTGCTAATATGGCGGTAGAAATCGATAATTCCCGGGAAACTCCTTTGATTGCTGCCGTTCTGCAGCAGGCCGGTGACTGGCAGGATGACACCGGCGGTGATCATAGCGGAGATTACGGCTCACGCAGTGTAGGCATTATTGCCAGTACCCATGATGACTTTTACTTTGGAACCTATGATGACGCTGGAAATATGCTGACCAATCCGGCAGCCTTCATGGAAACAGATGGTGCTAAAAAATTCCTGAATTTTAATGAGGACGGCTTTGCCGGTATCGCAGAAGGCGGCAAATATTATACGCGCGATTTTGATGGAAAGACCGCTTATCGCGTGATTTATCGGCCGAACATGATCCATCCTCTCGTTGCTTTTTCTACTACTTGTGTCGGCTATGCCGTTGATTTTTTTGATACAACGCTCGGCGCTCCAAAGCCCCTGCCTGCCAGCGATCAGATCTGGCCCATTAAAGCGGTGTTCAACAGCCTCGGCGTGATCGGTCTTTTGATCTTCATGGTCAGTTTCACGCTGGTTCTGCTTGATACTCCCGTATTTTCTGCTCTCCGCAGTGGTGAAATTGTACAGCCAGCCCCTGTGCAGGACAGCGGAGCCAAGGCATGGTACTGGGTTCTGCTGATTATCGGTGCAGTTTTTTCCGGTGCAAGCTTTTTGTTCTGCATGAATACCGTTTACTCAAAGACAACAAACTTCTTTGTGCAGACCGGCCCCCTGACGATCGGTACATGGGCTGCTCTTTGCGGCATCTTTGCAATATTCTGCTCTGCTGTTTTTTACGGTGCTTATGGAAAAAAACACGGTTGGAGTGCTCGAAGAGCGGGTCTGTATTTGAATCTGGAGCAGCTGTGGAAGACCATTGCCCTCGCTGTTATCGTGATCGTTGTTTCGTTCGGCCTTGTTTTTGCATCACACTATTTCTTCCAGGTTGATTATCGGATGTATGTCGTTGCGTTCAAAACCTTCGGCGCTGATAAAGTGCTGATCGCACTTCGCTACCTGCCATTCTTCCTGCTGTTCTACGTTATGAACTCGATCTCGGCAAATTGCTTCAACTACAACACCATTGGCGGAAAAAATGGCAACATCTTGATTTTTGCATTCTTTAATGCGCTTGGTGCTATTTTTGTGGTTGCAAGTCAATATATCTACTTCTATGCAACGGGTTATCAGCTTTATGGTTTGACCGAAGGCCAGCGCATTGGTCCCATTTGGCTGTTCCCCTGTATGGTTCTTCTGTTTGTCACGCCCATCATGTCCCGCATCATCTACAAACGCACCCGCAATCCGTACATTGCAGGTCTGATCAATGCAATGTTTATTGTAATGATCAGCTGTTCCAATACTACTACCATTCTGGGCGGCGGTGAGCTGATTGCAACCACATTCTGATAAAACCTAGATTTTACATTACAGCCGCCGTGTAACTTATTTACATGGCGGCTTTTTTGTAGAATAATATAAATCAAGTAATTGATAAAAAAGGAGTCTTACCCAATGCATCCTCTTGCTGAAACCCTGCTGGACGAACCGGTGATCGCCGCCGTGAAAACGGACGAAGCCCTGACTGCTGCGCTGGCCTCGCCCTGCAGCGCCGTTTTTCTGCTGGCGAGCACCCTGCTCACCGTAGACGGTCTGGTGCACCGCATACATGATGCCGGAAAACTGGCCGTGGTTCACATCGACCTTGTGGACGGCCTTTCGTCGCGGGAGATCGCGGTGGACTCCCTCAACGCCCTATGCCACCCGGACGGCATCATCTCCACCCGCCCGACCCTGATCCGCCGGGCGCGCCACCGCGGCCTGCTGACCGTCCAGCGGGCATTCATTCTGGATTCCCTCTCGCTGACCAGCCTGTCCGGTCAGCTGGAGCAGGGCAAGCCGGATTTTGTCGAGATCCTTCCCGGCATCATGCCCCGGGTCATCGCCGAGATCAGCGCCCGTACACAGGTGCCTGTCATTGCAGGCGGCCTGCTGCGGGACAAAGCCGACGTCATGGCCGCCATGCGCGCAGGTGCCGCCGCAGTTTCCACCTCTGCGCCCTCCCTGTGGGATATCTGAGCCAGAATAAGATCCCAGCTGAAGTACGAAAAGCATAATAGTATCCTGGTGTTTTATTGGATATGCCCGCCCACCGATGGAGCCGGATCTCCACGGTGAGCGGGCATTTTTTCGTTTTCATTCGATTCGAGTGAATCTATTCAGCCTGCGGATTAACTCGATAATTTAAAGCAATCCTACAAGCCGCACTCCTCTTAAAGTCTTTCTGCTTCCTGCATCTTAGCATCATACCGGATGGCAGAGATCGGCACGAGGCCCTCGATCATATCCAGTTTGCTGTTGACAAGTTCATCATACACATCTTTGATGGACGACGTAATGGAAGGCTCCAGCTGTTCATTTGCAATTACGCTTTCCACCAGTGCTTGTTTGTTTTTCAGTTTCTGCGCCATATCGGGCAGGAAGTGATAATTTTCAATCATGCGCAGAATGATGTTTGCCATAAAATTGCCGCGGATGCTGCTCAACTCGATATAAATCGCTCCGGCATCCTCCACGGAAATTTGTGCGATGCTCATCAGGTAATCAGCCAGAGTCGTTTGCGTATCGTTCAAAATCCCCTGACTTGCCATACTGCGTTGCAGGATATTCATTTTTCGATAGTCCTGAATTATACCGGTTTTTATCAGTACATTCCACCGCTTTATGCGGTCACATGGGTGGCATTCTCTTTCACGGAATTGATCGTATCCATCAGTTCACTCCCTGTTTTTCCATCAAACAGGCGGGTAAACAGGATGGGTTGGTCAAAGGGTGGTTTCATCAGCACCGCTTTGCTTTCCACATAACCGTTCTGCTCGATGTAATGAATGACCTTCTGCACGAACGCGATCTGCTTTGCATTCAGCGATTCGTCGTTGATGAACTTGGAAAATGCCTGCATAGCAGCATCGTGGTCCAGCTTTGCCACTTTACGCACCAGCAGACCAAAGGGTGTATCCCGAAACTCCCGTGCATAGTCCTCTTTGCTGCCCAGCTCACAGGTGAAGATATGTTCCAGCTCGGTATAGTCACCCCGGGAAAGCGGAATGTTCTGGGTCAGCTTGTGGATGGCCAGCGTATCGCTGCGGTGCTCCATGATGTAGCGGTTCACACGTTCCCGGTACTCGCCGAAATCGTAGCCGGAATCCAGCGTTTTGCCCTCGGTCTGTTCCAGTACCGGGTCGGCAAGGGCCGTGTAGACAGGTTTTTGCCCCTCGCCGCCCTCCACCAGAAACTTGATGAGTTCCCGCAGTTCCTGCCGCATTTCCTCAAAGCGGAGCAGATCATGCGAGGTCAAAAATTCGTCTGTCTGCACCTCCCGGATGAGGGGCAGCTTTGCCTGCACCTGCGGGATGGTAGCCTTCCCTTCCAGCATTGCCGCTGTATTGCGCAGCTGTTTCTGGGCGCGGCCCAGCCCCGGCAGACCTTCCAGTTCACAGAGCAGCAAGCCATACACAAAGTTATCGAACCGCTTGGCGGCCTCGTCCTTATCGTCCAGCGAGATGAGCGGTGCCACCTCTTTCATCAGAGTACCCTTGTCCGTTTCGGTCAGGCTGACAAAGGCTTCCGGCTTTTGATAGTGTTCCACAGCCTGTCGGTGCAGCCGCACGGATACCAGCTCCGGGTTCAACGCTCCTACTTCGGCACGGCAGGTCTCCGTTAAGATCTTGCGCCAGTTCTGGTAGTTTTCGTCCCCATAGGCTTCATCCTGCAGCGCGGCGGCAATGCGCACCTGCTTGCAGAAAACGCTCTCGGACAGGCTTTTGGTGTCCGTGCTCTCGTAGCCGTTGGGTTTCTGACGGAAAAATTCAAAGTTGCCGCAGTAGTCGAAGATCAGAAACCGCCGTTTGCCCGTATATTCGCCGTCGATGGCATCCACGCAGGCAAGGGATGGGCAGAGCCGTGTACCACGGCCGATCATCTGCCAGAACTTCGTTTTGCTGCGCACTTTTTTGAAGAACACCAGATTCGTGCACTCCGGCACATCGATGCCCGTGTCCATCATATCCACCGAGACCGCAATAAACGGCGGCTTGTCCGGCTGCTTGAAGTCGTCAATGATGGACTGCGCATAGGCGTCGTCGCAGACCACCCGCTGGATGAATCCCGGGTACTGGGTCTCCAGCTGCGGGTAGAGCTTGCCAAAGCGTTCCCGGATAAACTCCGCATGGCGCTTGTTCTGGGCAAAGATGATGGTCTTGCCGATGCGGTCGCCGCCCGCCGTCTGGATGCCCCGTTCCATCAGGTCTTGCAGCACCGTGTCCACGGTGTTGGCGTTGAAGATGAACTTGTTCAGCTTTTCGGATGGGATGAAGGTGGGCAGGGTGTCGTCCTCGGCAAAATCGTCCTCGTAGCGGGCCTTATCCTCCGGTGAAAGCTGGTCGTAGTGGATGCCCTCTTCTGTGAATTTCGTCTTGACCTCGTAGTTGTAGTAAGGCACCAGCACATGGTCGGTGTAGACCGCCGTGTCGTAATCGTAGGCGTAGGTGGGGATGCCGTGTTCCATCTCGAAAAAGTCGTAGGTGTTGCGGTCCACGTCGGTTTTCGGGGTGGCGGTCAGGCCCACCAGAATCGCATCGAAATAATCAAAAATGGCGCGGTATTTCTTGAAAATGCTGCGGTGGCTCTCGTCCACGATGATGAGGTCAAAGTGGGCGGGCGAAAACAGCGGCACGCCGTCCTTGGTCTTGGCGTTGTCGATGGCGTTGAGCATGGTGGGATAGGTAGAAAACACGATGCGCGCGGCCTTATCGTCCTTGGAGGAGCAGAGGTTGCACAGCGACTGGTCCGGCAGATACTTTTTGAAGTCGTCCTTTGCCTGCTTGACCAGCGCAGTGCGGTCCGCCAGAAACAGCACATTCGTCACATGACCGCCCCGGCTCAGCACATCGGTCAGGCTGGATGCAGTGCGGGTCTTGCCCGTGCCCGTTGCCATGACCAGCAGATTGCGCCGGAAGCCCTGCGCGATGTGGGCGCAGACTGCCCGGATGGCGTTTTTCTGGTAGTAGCGGTCGGTGATTTTATCGTCAATTTCGATGGTGTCCAGCGGCTTTTTCTCGGTGCGGCGGTTCATCAGCTTCTGCAAGTCGTCCTTGCAGAACACCCCGCTCACGGCACGCTGCGGGCCGCTCTGCTCATCCCAGAAATAGGTGGTGTAGCCGTTGGTGGTAAACAGCATCGGACGGCGGCCAAACTTCTGCTCCAGACAGTTTGCATAAAGCTGAGCCTGCTTGCGCCCGATGTTGGGGTCTTTGGTGCTGCGCTTGGCTTCAATGACCGCCAGCGGCAAGCCGTCCTTGCCCATCAGCACATAGTCTGCATAGCCCTTCTGCCCCAGCACGCCGTTCATGTTGTCCACTTCGTACTCGGTGCGCACATCGGCGTCCGGCCCGGTGAATTTCCAGCCCATGGCCTTGAGGTCGATGTCGATGATCTTCCGCCGCGTTTCGGCCTCGGTCAGGTCGGCGGCGGTGAAACTGCGGCTCTGCTGGTTCTGCTGTTTGCTGGCCGTGTATGCCGCCGAAAGGCTCTCCACCTGCTTGCGCAAGGCTTCCAGCTCGGCATCCTTCTGGGACAGTAAACTTTCCTGTTCCCGGATCTTCTTTTCGTCCAGCGCCACTTTCTCGCCGGGGATGGCTGTTTCATCAAAGGAGCGCTCCACATAGTCCGTGCCGTAGCAGTAATCCACCCACTGGATGAAGTCGAACAGCCCCCGCAGGCTGAACACTGCATCCGCCGCCGACACACTATGCCCTGTATGTACCGCCAGATTGCCCGCCTTCACGATGCTGGGCAGCACGCTCCACACATTGCGGTCCACTGCGAACCGGAAGCTCGGCTCGTGCAGCAGGGATTGCAGGTTGTCCTTGTAGGGCATCGTGATGGTTTTATCTGCCGCATACACCCACTTCACCGCCAACTCCAACGCCTTCCGGCATCCCACCGCGCACATCGCCGGAGAGGTGGAGAACACTTTCTCGGCCTCGATGGCAGAATTAGCGAAGAGGGAATATTCGGGGCAGTTGGAGAGATAGGAGAAGTTGGACATGGAATCACCTCTCAATTATTGACAGTACTGTTGCAATTCGGGATATTTATTCTCTGCATCACGAATTAGCCAGCGTTTAAATGCTGTAAACTCTGAGGTTGGCCTTAATTCTCGTTTTATCAGTTCCAATATATCCAGTTTTATCTGACCATTACTTTCTTCATACTCCAGTACATAATTTTTAAATTCTCGCATTGATTTTATAATTCGGACATAGAGTATCTTTGCTTCTGCCCGCTTTTGAGGCGTAGAACCACTGTGAATTTCTTTTAAAAGTTCCACTGTCATTTGGGTTTCCGGCTCATTTGTCAATGCTGTAAACTCCAAATGCTCTTCTGTGCCCCAGTATCCTTTCTTTCGAAAGGCAATCTTCTTATCAACATCTTCTTTGGTACAATCTAAAATCGGAGTGTACTTTTCCTTTTTTATATTATTACAATGTGGACACGCCAAGAACAAATTATTCCAATTAAATTCCAGGTTTTTGTCACCTTTATGTGGAACTAAATGCTCGATTTGATAGCTTCCTCTTTGTTCACACAAATAGCATTTCCCGTGAAACATCTCATTTAATGCATCAAAAACATCTAGCGTGTTATATGTACCCGATTCCTTATTTCGTTCCTTTTCAAGCGATATAATTGCTATTTTTGCTTTTTCTCCGTTTGTTCGTTCAATTTTAACCATTAGAAATCCTTCTTTTCTTCAATCCGGTTGAATGCATCGGAGACATCATCTTCTAATAGTTTATTTGCCGTCTTTAATTCAATCCTTAATTGAGCCCGTTCCGCTTTCTCATCATTAGAAAGCTCTTTTTTCAGAACAAGTTTTTGATATCGAAAAATTTTGTCCTGCATAGTTTCTGAGTAATTTTGTGCATCAAAATAGCCTTCTGCAATATCATCCGCTGAATATGCAGAAAAATCTGTAAAGTGTACCTGTTTTTCCAAATCATAAATGCAGGCGTTGCTGATGGAGTTCAGGATATAGGCTGAATGTGTTGTAATGATAAACTGGATGCGCGGGAAGAACTCTGTCAGGAAGGGCAGGATTTTCCTCTGAAGTTCTACATGGAGATGCGTTTCCAGCTCATCAATCAGCACAATGCCTTCCACATCGTACTGGCTCAGTTCACCTTTCAGCAACCAGTTGCGGTCCATACGGAGGATTAGGTCTGCGACAATACCGATGATTGCAGAATAGCCATCAGAAAGTTCATCCAAACTATATGGATTTCGACCTTTCTGTTCAATTAGAAAATTATAGTTTTTATAGTCATATATCAATCGGATGCTGTCATCGCTCAACAATACTTTTAGCGCATTTTCGAAGCGGGAAAACCATTCCGCGATTTTCTTCTCGACACTTAAATCATTTTCATTCTTTGCATATGCCTGTTGAGTTTTGAGATGAACCATATATTTCAGCAAAATATTTTCTGGTGTATCATCCAAACTGTATTGATTTTCTAGTTTTACATCTTGAACTCCCTTTGCGCGATGAATCACTGTCTTTCTGTCTGCCGGAAAGTAAGCAGTTACAAATTCTCCCTGACTATATAAACGGTCTAAGCCTACTACATTTGAAACGTCTACTTCTACTCCAGAATTATACTTTGCAAATGTTTCGGCAACAATTTTTTCAAGTTCAGAAAGCTTATCATTCGATTTATAGGATCTCCGAATACACAATTCCTGATAGACCCCATCATCGATTGCCTGCAGATAATCTTTCATCGCCTGCAATACCGAAGTTTTACCGGAGCCATTTTTACCAGTCAGGATAAGATGCTGACGCTTTTCAGGGTTCAGTTTGATTTCAATGTCTTTTAGATGTCGAACCTCATTGATGTGGACACTTGTAATAAAATGTTCCATAATATCACCTCTGACCGTTGCATAATTGCTTAAATGTCTGCCACATTGCAGCATACGCTTCTGCTCCAACCAGTTCTTTTAGCAGTTGCTCCCGAAGCTCAGGTTTCAGCTTTTGAATCGAGTTCTTTGCCTTGATTGCATCAAACTTTGCATTATTGTAGTCTCTTTCTTCTTCAAAAGTCATCATCGTATGCTCCTTTCGTGGTAAAATGTTCTGTTTAACGTTATTATACCGCTAAACTCCACCATTGCACACCCTTTTACCCAAAATATTCCTGCATCAGCGCCTTTTTCATCAATTCCAACTTTTCAAGGCTCTGCTGTACAGTCTGCTTCTGCTGGTCTACGCGCTCTACAAAATTGGCAAATTGATTTTGAAGTTCAAGAGGCACATCAAAAATTTTGCATTTTTTCAGTGCAAAAATTTTCAACTCTGCAAATGTCGTTCCCGATGCAATACTTGCATAGTCCGTCATAATTCTGTCTTTTAGAGTATAAAGCAAAAACACAGAATTATAATTCGCACTTGTCAAGTGCACCCACAACACTCGACCATCCTTAAAATAAAAGGGTTCATCCGTATCAACAATCCAGATTCGTCCGTCAGGACAAATAGATGGCATTAACAAATCGCCTTTTTGTGGCTTTCCTGTGGTTTCGCACAATTGTTTATAATGCTCTTCTGTAATGAAAAGCGCTGGTATGACAGCTTTTTTCTCAGCTAATGCGCCAATTTCTGTTCCCCTATAGAATGGAATGCCACTGTCTTGAAGTTCTTCAACAAAAACGCGCTTGCTCGAACCAACATTTGCAATTTTTTCAAGAGCTTTCGTTTTCCAATTTTTAGGGTTTGTCTTACAGTCTCCAAACATCTCCACAAACCGCACTTTTACCAGCTCGTCCAGCTTGACAAGTTGCTGTTTGCGGAGAGAAATCAAACTCGTTATTTTATCCAGGAGCTCAACTATTTGCTTTTGCTTCTCCAAATTTGGAAGCGGAATTTCAACATTTAAAAGATTAGATTTTGTTAAACTTGGAATGGTTACCGTTGTATTTAACTTTTCAAAATCAAATTTTTCGCAAAAGTAGTATAAATATTTCGGGTTCAGTTTTTCACTGTTTGCGCATAAACCAAACGCAGTGTCAACATTCCAAAAAGGCGTTTCGACAAATATGGGCTTATTGATGCTCCCTTTTCTCCCGATTACTACAGTTTCTGCTTTACAGATATAATCATTTGCATATCCCATAATACCGCCGCTTCCATATATGGGATATTTTCCATCGTCACACACCACTTGCTTCTGGTTTCTACCGTTTACAATCGTAAGGACTTCTGAAAACTTCGCCATCACACCATCTCCTCCAACTCTGCCAGACCCTTGGTGATCTCCATTTCCAGCTCATGCAGGTCGGCAAGGATCTCCGTGGTCGAGGGGTACTCCACCGGCACATACTCGGTCTCCTTGTACTTGTTGATGGACAAATCATAGCCGTTGGCGGCAATTTCCGCTTTGGGCACAAAGAAACTCTGCTCGGTGCGCTTGCGGTCAGTTTCGGCGTCAAGGTTATGGAACCGGGCGATGATGTCCGAGATGTCGTTTTCCTTCACCTCGGTGCGCTTGTCGTCCAGCGAGAAACCGTCGGCTTTCATATCGTAGAACCACACCTTGTCGGTGCCGCCCGCGCCGGTCTTGGTAAATACCAGCACCGCCGTAGACACGCCTGCATAGGGCTTGAACACGCCGGAGGGCATGGAAATGACCGCCCGCAGCTGGTGGTTTTCAATGAGTTCTTTTCGGATGCTCTGGTGCGCCTTGCTGGAACCGAACAAAACGCCGTCCGGCACGATGCAGGCGCAGCGTCCGCCGGTTTTGAGCATCCGCAGGAAGAGCGCAAGGAAAAGCAATTCTGTTTTTTTGGTGTTGGTGACGGCCTTCAGGTCGTCGTTGATGCTCTCGGCATCCACAGTGCCCTTGAACGGCGGGTTCGCAAGGCAAACGGTATACTTGCTGCAAATGGAGTTTTGCTTCGACACGCTGTCTTTGTAGTCGATATCCGGGTTTGTGATGGAGTGGAGCATCAGGTTCATGGCCGAAATGCGGAGCATGGTGCGGTCCATGTCAAAGCCTGCGAACATCGGCCCGGCAAAATGCTGCCACTGTTCCGGAGTCATATCGTCCCCATAGTGCTTGCGAACATATTTTGCGCTGGACACCAGAAAACCTGCCGTACCGCAGGCCGGGTCACAGATGAAATCGTCCGGCGTGGGCTGCACCAGCTCCACCATCATATCAATGATATGCAGAGGCGTGCGGAACTGGCCGTTCCGACCCGCCGTTGCCAGTTTTCCCAGCATATACTCGTACAAATCGCCCTGCATATCAAGGTCGGCAATGTCGTGGGTGTAGAGATCCTCCAGCCCGGTGATGATCTTTTGCAGCACCTGCGGCGTGGGGATCAGGAACATGGCATCGTCCATATACCGCGCAAAGGCGGTGTTGCCCTCATCCGGGCGGGTGGGGTCGTCTGCGATCTCCACCAGCTCACCGTTTGCGTCAAAGTCCGGCAGACGGCCATACTTCATCTTTTTGATGGCAGGGAACACCCGCTGCTGCATGGTCAGGAAAATTTCGCGGGAATCTTTATCCTTGAAGCGGCTCCACCGCATGGACTGCCCTGCCGCGCTGGCCGGGAAGATGTGCTCCATCTTTTCGCCTGCCATGTTCTCAAAATCTTCGGTGGCAAGCTCTTTCTCGTCCAGTGACCGGATGAACATGAGATAGGTCAGCTGTTCAATGACGGTCAGCGGATTGGTGATGCCGCCTGCCCAGATGTCTGTCCAGATCTTGTCTACCTTATTTTTAATGGCACCTGTTACCATGCGTTCCTCCTGAATGTTTGCCAATCGCAAACGCTTTGCATCTTGATTTTTTGGTGATAATATCACAATTTTATTATAGCAGTGTACGATTATATTTTCAATGTAGAGCGTTTAGCAGACGTGCTTTCTTGATCGCAAGGCAAGAAAGTAGTGGAACGTTAAAACAGCAATTTGCGATATGCAATTCAACGCTATTGCTGTTGCATGAAGAAGTTGAATTGCTATAAAACGGTAAAGTGGATTTTATCTGCTTTACCGTTTTTTCTTCACATCTGGACTCCAACATGCTTTTGTGCTATTCAGCGATTCCATCGCACAGCCTGCGCTCTGCTTACCAACTGATGATCTCCGGCGGTGATGTGAAAGCCGTACAGGGAACAACACTTGTGCAGGCTGCCCCGGTTGAAGCAGAACCGACCATCTCCATGTCGGCACGGTTGGAGCTTCTGAAGGACGCAGACCCTGCCGTAAAAGCGCAGCTCCGCCTGGCTCTGCTGACCTGAATTGCAAAAAATAGCACGAATTGCAGAGTAATTCACAGACTTAC
>ERZ860668.1469-NODE-1469-length-14620-cov-4.662753_pt1 | contig 14620 bp, 9 predicted proteins | sample MGYA00510062_ERZ860668 | MGnify/ENA primary metagenome ERZ860668 (study PRJEB30046, sample SAMN00715258) | human gut metagenome | study: EMG produced TPA metagenomics assembly of the A metagenome-wide association study of gut microbiota in type 2...
AGCTTGCGCTGACCAGAATCACGCACCAAGTCTCACGTGCGTTCGACTTGAAAAAATATAATGCGTAACGAATACTGAGTATGAAATGTTTTACAGAATAAAATACAAATGTATGTGTTTGAAAACGGCTAATGGTTGTACATTTCATAATCCTTGCGAAGGAAAGAAAAAGCAGTTATACTGATAGATATTAAAAAAGTGGAGGAAACCCATATGCCAAAAAAATTTTGTGTTACTGGAATATGTATTCCAGAAAAAAATTATATGGTAGATATCAGTAAGCGAATCGATACGATTATGCATGATTATATTGAAAACGGACAGTATTTTACTATCAATCGGGCAAGACAGTATGGGAAAACAACGACACTTTATTTGTTGGAACGACGTCTGCAAAAAGAATATCTGGTACTCAGTCTGAGTTTTGAGGCGGTAGATGAGTATTTTGAAACACAATTGTATGATATGTTTTTGGCAGAGTTGGCAGTTAATAATAAGCTGTATATGGAAATAATGATCAGAAATTTGTGGAAGAGAATGGACGAAAATTATTTTTACTATTTTAACAAGAAAAAGAAAACAGGTATTCAAGAGCTGAACTATAACGGTAAAAAAATATTAGAAGTTGTAGTGTGATTTTCTGCGCTTGATTTTTAAAAACTGGTGTTAAAATATATTTCGCTGAAAAAAGGAATAAAACAGAATACAGAAATAACAGCGACGTTAAATAGTGTCGCGGCTCCTGTCTGATGGCTGCGATGTATTTGATGTCGCTTTTTTGTTATGAAGTGTAAAAAAAGTATAAATTGCATCAAAGCAGTTGAGCTGCCAACCAGTTTACGGTAAAATACTTCGATAGTATGAGAAAAATCTGCATTCGACAGGAATGTCAGATTACTGAGAGAGAAATTTGAAAAATTTATAGTAGCAGAAAGAAGGAAAGAAATGTCAAGATTTAGCGTTAAGAAACCCTATACCGTATTTGTGGCGGTGGTGATCTGTCTGATCCTTGGCGTGGTAAGTTTTACCAGAATGTCCACGGATCTGTTACCGGAGTTTTCGCTGCCCTATGTTGTGGTAGTGACGACCTATCCGGGCGCTTCGCCAGACAAAATCGAGAGTACGGTGACGGAACCGTTGGAATCCGGGCTTGGAACGGTCAACGGTGTGGAAAATGTCACAAGTACGTCCAATGAAAATTATTGTACGGTTATGCTGGAGTTCGCAGAGGATACAAACATGGACAGCGCCATGGTAAAACTGTCCAATGCATTAGATCTGATTACACTGCCGGATGGCGCCGGAAAGCCGATGATCATGGAAGTGTCCATGGATATGCTTCCGGTCATTTATGCCAGCGTGGATTATGATGGAAAAGATATTTATGAACTCAGTGATTTCGTGGAAAATACCGTTGTTCCGACTATGGAGCGTCAGAACGGTGTAGCCAGTGTCAATACAACCGGAGCCATTGAAAAAACAGTGGAAATCCGTTTGAATCAGGAAAAAATCGATGCGCTGAATGATAAACTGGCAGCTTATGTGGACGATCAGCTTGCGGATGCAAAGTCTCAGATTGACGATGCAAAAAGCCAGATGAACAGTGCAAAGGCGCAGTTAGAAAGCTCCAAAAAGGCACTGGAAGACAAGCAAAATTCTACATCCAGTGAACTGGCGCAGAGCAGCAAAGCAGTGGATGCGGCAGTGGCGACACAGTCTGCCTACAATGCGCAGCTTGCAGGTCTGCAGGCGTCAAAAATGGCATTGGAGACAGAGAAAAAAGCATATGATGATGCCGGAATTGAAGCACAGTATCAGCAGGTAAATGAAAGTTTTGCTTCCATGCAGAAAATGGCAGCAGGCTATGGCATGGATGTTTCCGCTTATCCGGCGGATATTTCTGATGCGTTGAAAAATCCGGAAAAATTAGAAGCATTAACAGCTTTTATGAAACAGATCGGTCAGTCAGATGCAGCGGCATCACTGACAGCAGACAATCTGAAACAGATGGATCACATCGTAAATACCCGTCTGCCGCAGATTGACACAGAATTAGCAAACTTAGAAGTTGAGATTCAGGCAGCACAGGCGATCGTGGATCAGGTTAACGAGCAGGTAAAAGCAGCGACAGACAATTACGAAGCTCTGGAATCCGGAAAAATTTCCGCCGCAGTTGGCTTCAGTACCGGTGCGGCACAGATCGCAGATGGTGAAGCTGCACTGGAGTCTAATCAGGAAAAATTAGATGATGCACAGACTTCTTATGAACAGGGCAGAGATACCGCATTAAAAAATGCAAATCTGGATTCTTTATTAAGCCTTGATACCTTATCTCAGTTACTGTCTGCACAGAATTTCGCAATGCCGGCAGGCTATATTTATCAGGGCGATGATCAGTACCTGCTGAAAGTCGGTGACGAATATGCTTCTGATGGAGAACTGGAATCTTCCGTACTTTGCAACATTGACGGACTGGGAGATGTGCATGTATCTGACGTGGCAGATGTCACATGGATCGACAATTCCGGAGATGCCTATGCAAAAGTAAACGGACATGACGGAATCGTTCTTTCTATTTCAAAATCAAGTACAGCGGGAACGGCAGATGTGTCTGATACCTGTGGCGCAGCCATCAGCCAGCTGGAAAAAGACTATGACGGACTTCATATTACAAGTCTGATGGATCAGGGTGATTACATAGATCTGATTGTACAGAACGTATTGTCAAACCTGATCGTGGGCGCAATTCTTGCGATCATCGTGCTTGCAATTTTCCTGCGTTCCATCAAACCAACCATCGTAGTAGCATTCAGTATTCCACTGAGTGTCCTGGTGGCAATTGTGCTGATGTATTTCAGCGGTGTAACATTAAATCTGATTTCCCTGTCGGGACTGGCGTTGGGAATCGGTATGCTGGTGGATAACTCCATCGTTGTAATCGAAAATATTTACCGTCTGCGTGGACTTGGTGTACCATCTGCCAGAGCGGCGGTTATGGGTGCAAAACAGGTGGCAGGTGCCATTGCATCTTCTACATTGACAACCATCTGCGTATTCTTACCGATCATTTTTGTCAATGGTCTGGTGCGTGAACTGTTCGTAGATCTGGCGCTGACCATTGCATACAGCTTAGTTGCGAGTCTGCTGATCGCATTGACAGTTGTTCCGGCGATGAGTTCTACTATGTTGCGTAATACAGAGCCGAAGCCGCAGAAATTATTAAATAAAGTACTGAATGTATATGAAAAGGTATTGCGTTTCTGTCTGAGAAGAAAATTTGTACCGTTAATTATTGCAATCGGACTTCTGGCAGGATGTGCATACAAGGCAGTGAATACCGGTATGATCCTGTTCCCGAGTATGGGCGGTAATCAGATGTCCGTAACGTTGGAGGCAGATGAGGATCTGACCGATGAGGAAACTTTTGCACTGGCAGATCAGGCAATGGAAAAAATGACTGCCATTGACGGTGTTACTTACGTTGGTATGATCTCTGGTTCTTCCAGTGCTTCCGGAAGTGCTTCTTCCATGCTGACAAGCAGCGGCGGCACACATAATCTGAACGTATTTCTGTTATTGAATGAAGAAATCGCAAAGGACAACAGTCCGGTGGCAAAAGAGCTGGAAAAAATCTGCAAAGATCTGAAGTTTAAAGATTACAGCGTATCTACTTCTAACATGGATATGTCCTCTTATATGGCAAGTGGACTGACCGTGAATATTTATGGAAGTGATACTGACAAATTGCTGGAGATCAGCAATGACGTGATGGATATTGTGTCTGACGTAAAAGGATTTACCAAAGTTTCCAATGGTCAGGAGAGCGGCGATAAGACGATTCAGTTGACCATTGACAAGGACAAAGCTATGGCTCAGGGACTGACGGTGGCACAGATTTATCAGGAACTTGCCGGAAATCTGACAACGGAAAAAACAGCGACAACCCTGACTATGGACGGCAAACAGTACGATGTAGAAATCGTCAATGAAAATGATGCCGTAGATGTGGATTCCCTGATGGACTATGAGTTTTCTGTAGATAAACAGAAATCCGACGGAACCACAGAGACCGAAACACACAAACTCAGTGAGTTTGCAACTATGAGCGAAGGCGTAAGTCTTGCTTCTATTCAAAGAGATAATCAGAAAACATACATCAGTGTGACAGCGGAGACAGAAGATGGTTATAATACTACAGTATTGTCACGTACGTTGCAGGACAAACTGGATCAGTATGAACTGCCGGACGGTTACAGCCTTGAGATTGCCGGTGAAAGTACGGAAGTCATGGATGCCATGAGTGATATTTTCCTGATGATCGGTCTGGCGATTGCCTTTATTTACCTGATCATGGTGGCACAGTTCCAGAGCCTGTTATCACCGTTTATCGTCATCTTTACGATTCCGCTGGCATTTACCGGTGGTCTGCTGGGACTCTTTATCGGAAGACAGGAAATCTCACTGACAGCAATGATGGGATTCCTGATGCTGGCAGGTGTTGTTGTAAATAACGGTATCGTGTTTGTTGACTATGCAAACCAGTTACGAATGGAAGGGATGGAAAAACGGGAGGCTTTGGTAGAAACTGGAAGAACCCGTATGCGTCCGATCCTGATGACCATGTTGACAACCGTACTGGCAATGTGTACGATGGTATTTAGTACTGATGCGGCAGCAGAAATGAGCCGTGGTATGGCGATCGTCGTAATCGGCGGACTGCTGTATGCAACACTCATGACACTATTCGTAGTTCCGGTACTGTACGATATCTTGTTCCGCAGAGAAGTGAAGAAAGTAGATATCGGCGATGAAGAACTGTTAGACGAGAAATTATAAATAAAGCAGATGTCTCTCCGCGAATGAAAGCGTGAAATGACGAGATTTTGTGAGAGGAGAGACAAATCACTTCCGAGTAATTGAAAGTGATAGAAATAAAAAGTAAGCTTATTTCTCTGAACATTTTGTGGAAAGAAGGAATCAATTTGGGAAAAGAAGCAAAAACCAATGCTATGCGTATGCTGGATAAAAAGAAGATTCCATACGAGGCACTGACTTACGAAGTAGACGAATTTATTGATGGAATGAACTGCGCCGAGATTACCGGTGCACCGGTGGATGCATCTTACAAGACATTAGTCATGCAGGGTAAAAGCAAACAATACTATGTGTTTGTGATTCCAATCGCATGCGAAGTAGATCTGAAAAAAGCAGCCCGTTCCGTTGGTGAAAAATCCGTGGAAATGATCCATGTGAAAGATATCACAAAAATCACCGGTTACGTGCGTGGCGGATGCTCCCCACTGGGAATGAAAAAACTGTTTCCGACAGTCATTGACGAGAGCGCAAAAAACTTTGCTGAAATTTATGTCAGCGGCGGACGGATCGGACTTACTTTGAAAATGAATCCGCAGGACTTAGTCGGCGTGACAAATGCACAGCTTGCTGATATTCAGGCAGAGTAAATAGTAAGCGGTAAAAAATAGTTATTCATCAGACGGAACTACTTGAAGAAAGTTTCTATATTTTAGAAATATTTGTGTATTACTATGTTAAGTAGTCTGCTTTTTGACAGACTGAGAGGAGGACAAAATGTCTGAATTATTTCAAAAAATCAAAAAAGAATCTATGATTACATCCATCATTTGCATCGTATTTGGTGTGATGTTTTGTATCTGGCCGGGGACCATCCTTGTAACTCTGTGCCGCATTGCAGGTTTTGTATTATTAGTGGCAGGTATTGTACTGCTGATCCAGGGAATCCGTATTCAGGAAATGCTGGGACGTTCCGTGCGGTTACTTCCGGCAGGGGGCTGCGTAGTTATCGGTATCTGGATTTTGGCAAAACCGGGCGTTTTTGTATCACTGATCCCGATTTTGATCGGTGTTATGCTGGCTTACCATGGCGTGAAAGATCTGATTTTTTCTCTGGAAGTAAAAAAAGGCGACAGCCCGCGCTGGTGGCTTGGACTTCTGGTAGCGATCGCAACTATCATTATTGGTGTGATCCTGATGCTTCACACATGGTTGGCGCTGGAAATCGGTATGATGGCAGTTGGTATCATCCTGATCTATGACGGCGTCAGCGGACTGTGGTTGAACGGTCGTGCAGGCAGTGCATACAAACGTTATCACAATCCGGAAGATGATATCATAGACGTAGAATACAAGGAAGAAGACTAGACATTATGCGAAGAATGGAATTTAAAATGGAGCGGACAGGACTGCTGGAAGTGGGCGATGTCCTTCCGGTGACAGAAAGCAAACTGCCAAACTCCTGGTATTATACACTGGGCAAGGCCTACGCCATGTCCGCAAACTATGAATTTCGTGAACGATTAAAATCCCGGGAAGGAACTGTCGTTGAAGTAAAAGAAACGCCGAAAGGTTACTACGTGATAGTAGAGTTCGATGAGTAAATACTACTTCAGTATGAAAAAATGTTCTGGAAAGATGTAAGTGTTCAGGTGTACAATGGTTTAGTTCGAATGAAATAAAGTAGAGACCGTTGTGATAACGTGATTTATACATTTTTCACAGCGTAAATAGTCAGGGGATCAGAAAATAATATAAGCGTGCGTCTTAGCGCGCGGTATTATTTTCTGATCCTCTGGCTCATAAAACTAAAATATATAACCACCACACAAGAAAAGAGGAGAACCACATGTCTGTCGTAGCCACCAGCGTATTTTTACTATTCGCCCTGATCGTCCTGGGCTTTATATTAGGAAAACGAAATATCATCCACAAAGAAAGCATCCCAGATTTTTCCACCCTGGTCTTAAAAGTAACCATGCCGGTAACTGTATTCTGCTCCATCATCGATCAGGACAGATCGCAGCTATTCGCCTACGGAATCCAGACCTTTGTCACGATCATCCTGTTACACGTATGCGCTTTCTTGATTGGATTGTTACTGGTAAAAGTCATGAAAGTAGCAGATCTGGATCAGGGCGTATGGATCTACTGCATGCTATTTTCAAACAACGGTTTCATGGGAATTCCTCTTGCATTATCCATCTTCGGTGGAAAAGGAATGTTTCTGATGGCGCTTGGAAATGTGGTCAGCAATTTTCTGATCTTTTCCGTGGGAATCAAACTGCTCACATGGAAATATCCGATCAAAGAAAAATTAAGTATCCGAAAAATGGTACTCAACAATATTAATATCGCAGTAATCCTTGGATTTATCGTATGTATCCTTCAGATTCCAATGCCGGATGTGCTTGGAAAATTACTGTCATATCTGTCCAATATTACAAGTGGAATGTCCATGCTTGTAGTCGGACTGTCTCTTTCCAGACTTCCGGTCAAAGCTGTTTTCCAGGATCGCAGGATGATCCTTTTGACATTGATCAAGCAGATAGCATTTCCGTTGCTGATTCTGGGACTGTTACGGATCGTTCCGGTTGCACTGGATGATACATTAAAAAATGTCATGATCCTGACAGCAGCCCTTCCGGCATCTTCGGCACAGTCCATGATCACGGAACAGTACGGGACAAATACAACGGGCGCCGGTCGTTCTGTATTTATGACAACACTATTTAGTGTAATCACGGTTCCACTGATCATGATGATTGCTTTTGCGTGAGTATATATCAGATGGGAGATGACTCCCACCTCTATAGGTGGTGAGAAACAAGCTAGTATCAGTGGTGGGAGCCAATCCCCCATCTGATATAGCCTCCGGCAGGATTACAGAGGTGCGCAGTTGAAGTATGTCATGCAATTGCATGACGCGCACCTCGCAACAAGAATGCCGGAGCATTCTTGAATGGATGAAAAACACTTCTTTTTGATAAGCGATAAGCCATAATTTTATATCGTTTTATTGAAAAAAATGACAGATTTTGAAAAAAGTCGTTGATCAATGAAAAAAAAGTAGATTTCTGTCGCCAGAGGTTGTATAATAAAAACTGTATGTAATTTCATCTCTGATTGAGCTTACACGCAGCTAGAGATCAGACACTTTACAGGAACGTACAGTGATTTTGAACAAAATTACAGTGAATGAAGCAGAATAAAAACCCCATTTTGGGAGATAAAATAAACACAGGAGGAAGAAACAATGGCAGTAAAATACGTATTTGTTACCGGCGGAGTAGTATCCGGACTTGGAAAGGGAATCACTGCCGCATCACTTGGACGTTTGTTAAAAGCACGCGGATACAAAGTGACCATGCAGAAATTTGACCCATATATCAACATTGATCCGGGAACTATGAACCCGATTCAGCACGGTGAGGTTTTCGTTACCGAGGATGGTGCTGAGACAGACCTGGATCTGGGACATTACGAGCGTTTTATCGACGAGAATCTGAGCAAGAGCTCAAATGTGACAACCGGAAAGGTATACTGGTCCGTATTGCAGAAGGAGCGCCGTGGTGACTATGGCGGTGGAACTGTACAGGTAATCCCGCACATCACAAATGAGATTAAGAGCCGTTTCTTCCGTGATTTTACAACAGAAGAGACACAGATTGCCATCATCGAGGTTGGTGGAACCGTTGGTGATATCGAAAGCCAGCCGTTCCTTGAGGCCATTCGTCAGTTCCAGCATGAAGTTGGACATGAGAATGCGATCCTGATCCATGTAACACTGATCCCGTATCTGTCCGCTTCCGGAGAGTTAAAGACAAAACCGACCCAGGCAAGCGTAAAAGAATTACAGGGAATGGGAATTCAGCCGGATATCATCGTATGCCGTACTGAGCATGAGCTGGATCGTCAGATTCGTGACAAGATCGCATTATTCTGTAACGTACCGAAAAAATGCGTACTGCAGAACCTGGATGTAGAATATTTATATGAAGCTCCGCTTGCAATGGAAAAAGAAAATCTGGCTCAGGTTGCCTGTGAATGCCTGAAACTGGATTGTCCGGAACCGGATCTGACAGACTGGATCGAGATGGTACAGGCTCTGCGCAATCCGAACAAAGAAGTTGAAATTGCACTGGTTGGTAAATACATCCAGTTACATGATGCATATATTTCTGTTGTAGAGGCATTAAAACATGGTGGAATTTTCCAGCATGCGACTGTAAATATCAAATGGGTAGATTCTGAGGAACTCAACGAAGAGAACGTAGACGAAGTTCTTGGCGGTGTACAGGGAATCCTTGTTCCGGGTGGATTTGGTGATCGTGGAATTGACGGCAAGATCACAGCTATCAAATATGCAAGAGAGCATGAAGTACCGTTCCTTGGTCTTTGCCTTGGCATGCAGCTTTCCATCGTTGAGTATGCGCGTCATATCTGCGGACTGGAAGATGCACACAGCATCGAGCTTGATCCGAACACAAGCGCACCGGTGATCGCACTGATGCCGGATCAGAACGGAGTAGAGGATATTGGTGGCACCCTGCGTCTTGGTTCTTATCCTTGTGTTCTTGCAAAAGACAGCAAAGCATATGAGTTATACGGTACAGAGACCATCCATGAGCGTCATCGTCATCGTTACGAGGTTAACAATGATTACCGCGCAATTCTGACTGAGCATGGAATGAAACTCAGCGGTCTTTCACCGGATGGAAGAATCATAGAGATGATCGAGATTCCGTCGCATCCGTGGTTTGTGGCTACACAGGCACATCCGGAGCTGAAATCCAGACCGAACCGTCCACATCCGTTATTCAAAGGTTTTGTGGAAGCTGCTATTGAGTACAAAAATAAATAATACTGATTTTATTCAGTCCAAGGAGTCCCGGATGAGAAGCTGCATCTGGGGCTTCTTTTATAAATATTTTATAAAAATCAAGAAAAGTTCACGATTATATTATTGATTTCTATACAGAATAACCATATAATAAAACAATGCAGGTCGGGCATTTTTGTAATAGGGAATGCAGGCAGGCATAGGGGAAACCAGAGAAAGGATTGTGTATACAGTTCCTTCCCGGTTTGACGGAAGCGATAAATGACCTGTCAGACCAGAGCCGGATATACACAGGAATGAGAGAGATAATAAGAATGGACGAGAACAGAGGAAACAACCAGGGAGGAAATAACAAAGGGCGCAAAAATGGTCAGAACATGCTTTGGTTTGTTCTTGCGACCGTTGTGGTACTTCTCCTTGTAACAATGATTACAAATGGAATTGGAAGTCTGACGAATCAGGAGATCACATATTCTGAATTTCAGACCATGGTAAAGGAACATAAGGTAAAAAGTGTTGTCATTACCAACAGTCAGATCGATATTGAACCGGTAGAGGACAAGAAGAGCCTGTATCAGGTAACTTATTATACGGTAAACTTAAAGGATGACCGTATGTATGAATTATTGGATGAGTACGGCGTTGATTATACCGGTAAGAATAATACAACATCTGCCTGGGTATATCAGATCCTGAGTTTTGTAATTCCGGTCGCTTTAGTATGGATCCTGCTTGGATTTGCCATGCGGAAAATGGGCGGCGGAGGCGGCGTCATGGGCGTTGGCAAGAGCAATGCCAAAATGTATGTGGAAAAATCAACCGGTGTTACCTTCCGCGATGTAGCGGGACAGGATGAGGCAAAAGAGTCTCTGCAGGAGGTAGTAGATTTCCTGCATAATCCACAGAAATATACAGCCATCGGTGCAAAACTGCCGAAAGGAGCGTTATTAGTAGGACCTCCTGGTACCGGTAAGACATTACTGGCAAAAGCAGTTGCAGGTGAGGCGGGCGTACCGTTCTTCTCACTGGCAGGTTCCGATTTTGTAGAGATGTTCGTTGGTGTCGGCGCATCCCGTGTTCGTGACCTGTTCAAAGAAGCACAGAAACAGGCACCGTGTATTATTTTCATCGATGAGATTGATGCTATCGGTAAAAGCCGTGACAGCCATTACGGCGGCGGAAACGATGAGCGTGAGCAGACATTGAACCAGTTACTGGCAGAGATGGATGGTTTTGATACTTCCAAAGGTCTGCTGATCCTGGCAGCTACCAACCGTCCGGAAGTACTGGATAAGGCACTTTTGAGACCGGGACGTTTTGACCGTCGTATCATCGTTGACAAACCGGATCTGAAAGGTCGTGTGGAGACACTTCGTGTACATTCCAAGGACGTTAAAATGGATGATTCCGTAGATCTGGAAGCAATCGCACTGGCAACTGCCGGATGTGTAGGTTCCGATCTTGCAAATATGATCAATGAGGCAGCTATCAATGCGGTTAAGAATGGCAGACAGTATGTGACACAGGCAGATTTATTTGAGTCTGTAGAGGTTGTCATTGCCGGTAAAGAGAAAAAAGACCGTATCATGAATGAGGAAGAGCGCCGGATCGTATCTTACCATGAAGTGGGGCATGCACTGGTCAGCGCACTGCAGAAAGATGCGGAGCCGGTACAGAAGATCACGATTGTGCCAAGAACCATGGGAGCGCTTGGATATGTGATGCAGACGCCGGAAGAAGAGAAGTTCTTAAACACTAAGAAAGAGCTGGAAGCAATGCTGGTCGGACTTTTGGCTGGTCGTGCGGCGGAAGAAGTTGTGTTTGATACGGTGACGACAGGTGCGTCCAACGACCTTGAAAAGGCGACAAAGGTTGCCAGAGCAATGATCACACAGTACGGAATGTCTGAGAGGTTTGGCCTGATCGGGTTAGAGTCTGTACAGAGCCGTTATCTGGATGGCCGTGCGGTGATGAACTGTGGAGAAGCGACGGCAGCGGAGATTGATGCTGAAGTAATGGAGATGCTCAAGGCTGCATATGAAGAGGCAAAACGCCTGCTTCGGGAAAACAGAGAAGCACTGGATAAGATTTCAGAATTCCTGATCGAGAAAGAGACGATTACCGGAAAAGAATTTATGAAGATTTTAAGAAAGGTGCAGGGGATCGAAGAGAGCGAAGAACCGGAAACAAAGAAAGAAGCCAGAATCGCGATGAAACCTGTGGAAGAACCGGCACAGGAAGTTTGGATGCCGGAGGAAAGTAAGGACCAGGAAGGTATTAAAGAATCGGAAGAAGGTCCCGAGTTTACAGAAGAATAAATGAGACAGAGAAGGACAGGATTTTTATCTTGTCCTTTTTTTCAAAAGCATTTATAATAAATGGCATGGAAAATTATAATTTTGATATACAGGAAGAATTGAAAAAACTCCCGGCAAAACCGGGCGTTTATATTATGCATGATGAACGGGATCATATCATCTATGTAGGAAAGGCGATCAGCCTGAAAAACCGGGTGCGTCAGTATTTTCAAACCAGCCGGAATAAAGGTGTGAAGATTGAGCAGATGGTGACGCATATCCGCCGATTTGAGTACATTGTCACAGATTCAGAACTGGAGGCACTGGTACTGGAATGCAATCTGATCAAAGAGCATCATCCGAAATACAATACCATGCTGATGGATGATAAGACATATCCGTTTATCAAGGTGACAGTAAATGAAGACTTTCCGAGAGTGATGCTGGCAAGAAAGATGCTCAAAGACAAGGCAAAATATTTTGGACCGTATACAAGCGGGCAGGCAGTCAGAGATACGATTGATCTGCTTCACAAGTTGTATCATGTCCGCAGCTGCAACCGGAATCTGCCAAAAGACATCGGAAAAGAGCGCCCTTGCCTTAATTACCATATCAAGCAATGTGATGCGCCTTGTCAGGGGTATATTTCAAAGGAAGAATATGGAAAAGCTATCTCAGAAGTGATCCGTTTTCTGAATGGAAATTTTGACGGGATTTTGAAGGATCTGGAAGAGAAGATGCAGAAGGCTTCGGAAGAACTGAAATTTGAGAAAGCCATAGAGTATCGCGAACTGCTCGGAAGCGTAAAAAAGATTGCTCAGAAGCAGAAAATCACAGACAGCAGCGGAGAGGACAGAGATATTCTTGCAGCAGCAATACAAGAGGAGGATGCGGTCGTTCAGGTATTTTTTATCCGGGGAGGCCGCCTGATCGGAAGGGATCACTTCTATCTTCGGATTTCCAAGGGAGAGACCTGCGGTGAGATCCTGGATAGTTTTATCAAGCAGTATTATGCGGGGACGCCGTTTATTCCGGGCGAACTGATGCTGCAGGAAGAGATTGAAGATGCCTCGCTTCTGGAAGAATGGCTGAGTGTAAAACGAGGAGGGAAAGTCAATATCCGCGTGCCGAAAAAAGGCACGAAGGAAAAGCTGGTGGAACTGGCTGCCAACAATGCAGCCCTGGTTCTCAGTAAAGACAGAGAACGTCTGAAAAGAGAAGAGGGAAGGACCATCGGAGCAGTCCGGGAGATTGAAAAACTGATCGGGATTTCGGATATCCGCCGCATGGAGGCATATGATATCTCGAATACGAATGGATTTGAATCTGTCGGATCCATGGTTGTTTATGAGAGAGGAAAGCCCAAGCGGAATGACTACCGGAAATTCAAGATCAAAGGAATTGAAGGTGCGGATGACTACGGAAGCATGCGGGAGGTGCTTACAAGAAGATTCACCCATGGGCTAAAAGAACAGAAGGAAAGTAAAGAAATCGGAGGTTTCAGCAGTTTTCCGGATCTGATTCTGATGGATGGAGGAAAAGGACAGGTCAATGTGGCTCTTCAGGTTTTGGGTGATCTGCGGTTGAATATCCCGGTGTGTGGTATGGTCAAGGATGACTATCACCGGACAAGAGGACTTTATTATGAAAATCAGGAGATCGCCATTGATAAAAACTCAGAGGCGTTTCGGTTGATCACGCGGATTCAGGATGAGGCACATCGGTTTGCAATCGAATATCACCGTTCTTTAAGAAGTAAAGGACAGGTGCATTCGATTCTGGATGATATTGAGGGAATCGGACCGGCGAGACGTAAAGCGCTGATGCGGAACTTTATGAGTCTGGATGCTATAAAAGCAGCTTCGGTGGAAGAGCTTGCGCAGATTCCGTCAATGAATGAAAAAGCGGCAGAATCTGTGTACAAGTTTTTTCATAAGTGATATAATTGAACGCAGGAAATGCTTAGAAAAGGAGAACATTATGGGACAAGGCGTAAGTTTAAAAGAAATTGTAGAAAAAATGAACCTGAAAAATCTGACACCGGATGTGGATTTGGTTGAAAAATATGTTCAGGTGCCTGATATCAACAGACCGGCTCTGCAGTTGTCCGGATATTTTGATCATTTTGACTCGGATCGTGTACAGGTTATCGGATATGTTGAATATACGTATCTTCAGACACTTGAGGAAGCGAAAAAGATGAAGATGTACGATGAGCTGTTATCGCATAAAATTCCATGTCTGATCTTCAGCCGTGCATTAGAACCGGATCAAGAGCTTTTAGAAAAGGCTACACAGGCGGATACACCGGTTCTGATCACACAAAAATCAACATCCTCTTTCATGGCGGAGCTGATTCGCTGGATGAATGTAAAACTGGCACCGTGTATTTCCATTCACGGAGTACTTGTGGATGTGTATGGTGTCGGTGTACTGATTATGGGAGAGAGTGGAATCGGTAAGAGCGAGGCAGCGCTGGAGCTGATCAAGAGAGGACATCGTCTGGTAACAGATGACGTGGTAGAGATCCGTAAGGTCAGCGATGATACGCTGGTTGGTTCTGCACCGGATATCACCAGACATTTTATCGAGCTTCGCGGTATCGGAATCGTAGATGTGAAGTCCATGTTTGGTGTGCAGAGCGTCAGGGAGACACAGAATATTGATC
>ERZ860668.1491-NODE-1491-length-14499-cov-2.653974_pt1 | contig 14499 bp, 9 predicted proteins | sample MGYA00510062_ERZ860668 | MGnify/ENA primary metagenome ERZ860668 (study PRJEB30046, sample SAMN00715258) | human gut metagenome | study: EMG produced TPA metagenomics assembly of the A metagenome-wide association study of gut microbiota in type 2...
TAATCAAGCTAGTTGTCTTGATCATTCTTGTGATGAGATTCATGGACAGTGGAATTAATCTTCGCAATGTCTGCGGCATTACAATATGTAAATAGATTTGCAGCTCACTCATCCCCAATGCTTTTGCACTCTCATATTGGTGTTTTGGAATGCTGATCAATGCACCGCGTACAAGATCCGCCATTTCCGCTGTTCCCCAAAAACTAAATACAATAATAGATGCTTTTTCTGCCTCAATATCGATTCCAAACACTCTGGTCGCTCCAAAGAAAACAATAAAAAGTAATACCAGCTGAGGCATAATTCTTACAATTTCTAAATAAACACGGGTGAACACCTTGAGAATTATATTTTTCCTTGTCATTAAAACTCCCACTATCAAGCCGAGAAAAATACTAATCACAACTGCTATCAAGCTGATTCGCAAAGAGGTCCAAAGCCCTATTAGAAGACGCTGCATGTTAGATCCTTTTAGCAAAACATCAAACCCCAAATCCTGCATAACGCACCTTCCTTTCTACAATGCTCCCAATAAGGGATACCGGCAATAAAATAATGAGATAAAAAATCACAAGCAGCACAAGGCATTCCGTTGTTTTATAATACAAGCCTATCAAGTCTTTTGCTGTAAACATCAAGTCCATCAAACTGATTGCTGAAAACACACTCGTCTCCTTCAGCAAAAATATGATATTTGCGACAAATGCCGGTACACTGATTGAAATCGCCTGTGGGAGAATAATATGCCTCACCGCCTGCTGCCTGCTCATTCCCAGCGAAAGCGCGCTTTCCATCTGGATTACGCGTACTGATTGATTTGGCTGAACAAGATACAACCACATATGTTCCCTTGAAAGAAATTGCAAAAAGACAGGGAATATCAGAAAAATATCTTCAGCAGATTGTAAAAATACTTGTCGGGAAAGGATTGTTAACCGGAATCAGCGGAAAAGGCGGTGGTTACCGACTAACTGCCAGCCCTGAAGAATATAATGTAGGAGAAATTTTAGAATTGATGGAAGGCAGCCTTACACCGGTAGCCTGCCTGGCTCCCGATACGAAAACTTGTTCCAGAAGCTCCCACTGTAAAACGTTGCCTATGTGGAAAAAATTCGACAATCTTGTACATGATTATTTCTTTCATATAACAATTGCCGATCTGGTTAATGGAACTGTTTAGAATATTGCAACAGAAAAAGGAACAATTGTGTTTGGCAATTGTTCCTTTTTCTGACATACTTGCTCGTCTCTGTTTTGTGCTGGAATGTACGCCAGGTGATATAATAAAATATAATTTTTGATTTTACTATAATACTATCTTGCATACCGATTTCCGAATCCGCGACGATGGTTCTGATCTTTCTCTCTTTCGTTTACCAGCTGTACTTTCGTATAAAGTTTTTCCAGAACACGTTCTCTTTGTGCTCTGCTACAATCTCATATGCCTTATTATAGTTCTTCTGAATTTGTATGATCGTAGAATTGTTAGTTATAAAATCAGTTGCCATAATGACAATGTATAATGCACTTGTGATGTCTACTATTGATTACTATGATAACCGACGTCTGCAACGCAAGTTACATATCATGCCCCTATGGCATTTCATAAACTTGCATTACAGGTGGCATGAAAATACCGCCAGCCAGTTACTGGCTGACGGAAGAAAAATTTGTTATTTTTCATTGTCCTCTTGACGGATAGCACACCAACCGTTCAAAGTATCAGGGTGGTTTTTCTATGTACTAATGACTGATCAGATAAATGAAGGTCAGTACTGATAAAATGAACATACCAAATTGCATTAAGTCTTTAAAGTCAAATTGTGAACAGATATTTATAATTTCTTGACTTTCCCCTCTCCCGTTTGGTAAAATAATAACATCTATGAGACCAATTAGAAGGGAAGGATAAACGTGGGAAATAAAGTCACATTTGACTATTCAAAAGCAAGTACATTTGTTGCAAAACATGAAGTAGATTATATGAGCAAGTTGGCGATGGATGCAAAGGAATTGCTCTTAAGCAGAAAAGGAGCAGGGAATGATTTCCTTGGATGGATTGATTTGCCGGTTGATTATGATAAAGAAGAATTTGTACGCATTCAGAAAGCGGCAGAGAAGATTAAAAATGATTCCGAGGTATTGCTCGTAATCGGTATCGGTGGTTCTTATCTGGGAGCCAGAGCTGCAATTGAATTTTTAAGACATAGTTTTTACAATGTTGTTTCAAAAGAGATTAGAAAGACACCTGAGATTTATTATGTTGGCAACAGCATCAGCAGCACATATCTCAAACATCTGATCGATGTAATCGGAGACAGAGATTTCTCTGTAAATATGATTTCCAAATCAGGAACAACAACAGAGCCTGCAATTGCATTCCGTATTTTCAAAGAAATGTTGGAGAAAAAATATGGAAAAGAGGAAGCTGCAAAGAGAATTTATGCGACAACAGATAAAGCGAGAGGATCATTGAAGAACCTTGCTAATGAGGAAGGATACGAGACATTCGTTGTTCCGGATGATGTCGGAGGACGTTTCTCTGTATTGACAGCAGTAGGTCTTCTTCCAATCGCAGTAAGCGGTGCAGATATCGAGAAATTGATGGAAGGTGCACAGGCTGGAAGAAAAGAAGCATTAGAAAATGATTTTGCTGAAAACGGTGCATTACAGTATGCGGCAATTCGTAATATTTTACACCGTAAAGGAAAAGCAGTTGAGGTACTTGCGAACTACGAGCCAAGTCTTCACTATGTGTCTGAATGGTGGAAACAGCTTTACGGAGAAAGTGAAGGAAAAGACCAGAAAGGTATTTTCCCTGCATCTGTAGATTTGACAACAGATCTTCACTCTATGGGACAGTTCATTCAGGATGGAAGCCGTATTATGTTTGAGACGGTATTGAATGTGGAGAAAGCAACAGAGGAGCTTTTCATCGGAGAAGAGCCGGTGGATTTGGATGGTCTGAACTATCTTGCAGGAAAGACAGTTGATTTCGTCAATAAGAGTGCGATGAACGGAACTGTTTTAGCACATACAGATGGAAATGTACCGAACTTAATGGTGACAATTCCAGAGCAGAACGAATTCTATCTTGGACAGTTATTTTACTTCTTTGAATTCGCCTGTGGCGTGAGTGGTTATATTTTAGGGGTGAACCCATTTGACCAACCGGGTGTGGAAAGCTACAAAAAGAATATGTTTGCTTTACTTGGAAAACCTGGTTTTGAAAAAGAAAGAGAAGAATTGTTAAAGAGATTATAAGAAAAAAAGCCAGAGTTGCAACGGAGCAGCTTTGGCTTTAAATGTAAAAAAGGAAGTGATAAGTTGTTATCGAATCAAATATTGCACAAGCCCATCAATGATATACATGAGATTATGGGGGTGGATTGTTCCGTGTGGAGTATGGAGGGAAAATGCCTTGCCATTGCGGGAATGAACGAGGATAGAATTAAGGCTGGAGTAGACAAATTTCTGAAAGAAGGAAAAGATGAGCAGGTATGTGAAGATGAGGCATTTTTCCTGATTCGAGATAACTATGATGCAGTGTATGTCCTTGCGCTTCATGAGGTTGTAGAGCAGGTTGCGATTATCGGAAGACTTTGTATCAGTCAGTTCCAAAACCTGATACACGCATATAAAGAACGTTTGGATAAGAATCATTTTTTCCAGAATTTATTGCTTGATAATCTTCTGCTTGTGGATATTTTTAATCAGGCAAAAAAGCTTGGAATTGAAGTGGAGCGAAGAAGAGTTGTATTCTTGATTGAACCGAAAAATGAGACGGACAATATCGTTCTTGAGACGATGAAAGGTCTCTATGCAACCGGCTCTAAAGATTTTGTAACTTCAGTCGATGAAGGGCATATTATCCTGATTAAGGCGTTGGAGACGACCGAAGGATATAAAGAACTGAATATGATTGCAAAATCCATTGTCGATACATTGACGATGGAGGCGATGGTCAACATGAGGGTGGCATATGGCACGATCGTAAATCAGCTGCGAGATGTATCAAAGTCATACAAAGAAGCGGGCATGGCGCTGGATGTGGGGCGGATTTTCTATGAAAAATGTTCTTGCATACAATGAACTGGGTATCGGTCGTCTGATTCATCAGCTCCCGGTATCTTTGTGTGACATGTTTTTACAGGAAGTGTTTGACGGAAAAGCGGTGGATCAGTTCGATGAGGAGACTCTGAGTACGGTCAATCAGTTCTTCCAGAATAATCTAAATATCTCGGAAACAGCGCGGCAGCTTTATGTACATAGAAATACATTGGTATACCGTCTTGAGAAGATTCAAAAGCTGACAGGGTTAGATGTCCGGGTATTTGACGATGCGCTCACATTTAAAATCGCTATGATGGTATCGAATCATCTGAAATTCTTGCAATCAAAAGAGTAGAATACTATAATGAACAAATAATAAGACGTAGGAGGGAACAGTAGAATGATAAAATTATATGAACATGGTGCATATTTACTGAATGGTACAGAAATTATCGAAGATGTGAATGATGCACAGGCAGCTGTTGCAGCAAAGACAGGACAGCAGGTCACAAAAGAAGAAGCTGCAAAAAACACAATTGCGTACAGCATTTTAGAAGCACACAATACTTCTTCCGATATGGAGAGATTAAAGATTAAATTTGACAAATTGACTTCGCACGATATCACATTTGTCGGAATCATTCAGACCGCAAGAGCGTCTGGACTTGAAAAGTTCCCAATCCCATATGTTCTGACGAACTGCCATAACAGTCTGTGTGCCGTAGGTGGAACAATCAATGAAGATGACCACATGTTTGGACTTACCTGTGCAAAGAAATACGGCGGTATGTATGTTCCGCCACATCAGGCAGTCATCCACCAGTTCGCAAGAGAGATGCTTGCAGGCGGCGGAAAGATGATTCTTGGTTCTGACAGCCATACTCGCTATGGAGCGCTTGGAACAATGGCGATGGGTGAAGGCGGACCGGAGTTATTGAATAAGACGTACGATATTAAGATGCCGGGCGTTGTTGCGATTTACTTAGACGGAGAGCCATCTGTCGGAGTGGGACCTCAGGACGTGGCGCTTGCAATCATTGGAGCAACATTTGCAAATGGATATGTAAATAATAAAGTAATGGAATTTGTCGGACCTGGTGTGGACAAGTTAAGCGCAGACTTCCGTATCGGAATTGATGTTATGACAACAGAGACGACCTGCCTTTCTTCGATTTGGAAGACTGACGAGACAATCAGAGAATTCTATGAGACTCACGGAAGAAGTGAAGAGTATAAAGAACTGAATCCGGGTGCGGCAGCGTACTATGACGGACTTGTTTATGTGGATTTGAGCAAGATCAAACCGATGATCGCGATGCCATTCCACCCAAGCAATACATATACGATTGACGAGGTAAATGCAAACTTAAAAGATATTTTACACGATGTAGAGCAGAAAGCGCTCGTAAGTCTTGACGGTGCGGTTGAGTATTCGCTGCAGGATAAGATTCGCGACGGGAAACTCTATGTAGAACAGGGAATTATCGCAGGATGTGCCGGCGGTGGATTTGAAAATATCTGCGCGGCAGCAGAGATCATTAAAGGGAAAAATATCGGTTCTGATGCATTTACATTCAGTGTATACCCGGCAAGTACACCGGTATATATGGAGCTTGTGAGAAACGGAGCGGTTGCAGATCTGATGGCAGCCGGAACAATCGTGAAGACAGCGTTCTGCGGACCTTGTTTTGGCGCTGGAGATACACCTGCTAACAATGCATTCAGTATCCGCCACTCTACAAGAAACTTCCCGAACCGTGAGGGTTCTAAATTGCAGAGCGGACAGATTTCCTCTGTGGCACTTATGGATGCACGTTCTATCGCTGCGACAGCGGCAAATAAAGGTTTCTTAACTTCTGCGGCTGATGTGATGGACAGAGAATACAAAGCTCCGAAATATCATTTTGATAAGAGCATTTATGCAAACCGTGTGTTTGACAGCAAAGGTGTTGCGGATCCAAGTGTTGAGATCCAGTTTGGACCAAACATCAAAGACTGGCCGGCAATGAGTGCATTGCCGGAAAATATGGTATTAAAAGTGGTATCCGAGATCCACGATCCGGTCACGACCACAGACGAGCTGATCCCGTCCGGAGAGACATCCTCCTTCCGTTCCAACCCGCTTGGACTTGCAGAGTTTGCACTTTCCAGAAAAGATCCGCAGTACGTGGGCCGGGCAAAAGAGATCCAGAAAGCGCAGAAAGCCTTAGAAGCCGGAAATTGCCCGTTAGAAGCAGTCGAGGAGTTAAGACCAGTTATGGATGCGATCGATAAAGCATTTCCGGAGACAAAATTTGAAGATAACCACTCCAATGGTGAGATCGGTTTCGGAAGTACCATCTTTGCAGTAAAACCTGGCGACGGTTCCGCGCGTGAGCAGGCTGCTTCCTGCCAGAAAGTACTTGGAGGCTGGGCAAACATTGCAAATGAGTATGCAACCAAGCGTTACCGCTCGAACCTCATCAACTGGGGTATGCTTCCGTTCATCATCCCGGAGGGCGAACTGCCGTTTAAGAATCTTGACTACTTATACATCCCGAATATCCGTAAAGCAGTCGAGGACAAACAGTCCGAGATTACAGCGTATGTGATCAAAGATGGAAAGGCAGAAGAGTTTAAACTTGGACTTGGTGCGATGACTGATGATGAGAGAGAGATCATCTTAAAGGGCTGTCTGATCAATTATTACAGAGGGTAAAACCGCAGACTGATATTTTGGGGCATCGGCGCATGAGCACCGGTGTCCCTTTTTGCAAAATCCAGTAATTAACAAAAATTTCAGCAAAATCTGATTGCGTTGCCTGTCTGCGAAGGTTATAATGAAAATATTAGATAAGACGGAGGATGGCAATTTGGACGAACAGGAAAAGATAAAAAAAACATCCCAGGAAACAGAATGGGAATTAAAACCACAGTATGTCATCATCGCACTGGTCGTATTTGTGACTTTCTGCTGCTGCATACTGTTTTTCTTTATGATCTACCGTTACAATGGATTCACAGACTTCTGGAAGAAGCTGTCTTTGATCTTACAGCCGATCATTATCGGTGTAGTGATCGCATATCTGTTAAATCCAATCATGAAATTTTTAGAGGGACACCTGCTTAAGTTTTTAGAGCCGCGGATGAAAAGCAAACGCAAAGCGAAAAAGACATCACGGGGAATAGCAATTACCGGATCACTGGTATTTTTAGTGGGAATCTGTGTGCTTTTAGTGGCGGCGATCGTTCCATCTATCTCTGCGAGTATCCAGAGCATGATCACATCGTTTCCACAGGAAGCAAAGGATCTGACGAAATGGGTAGACGAGGTGACAAACGGTGATACGGAACTTGCGTCCATGATACAGCAGGGCGTGGACAAAATAACGGATACGGTTGAGACCTTTTTTGAAGATGATATTTTTTCAAAGGTACAGACTTATCTTACATCGATCACAAGCGGTGTGATCTATGGTGTCAAATTCGTTTTAAATGTGATCGTCGGTCTGATCATTTCAGTCTATGTGATGGCAGACCAGGAACATTTTGCAGGACAGGCGAAAAAGATCGTATATGCGATGTTTAAACCGGTGCGGGCAAATGTTATCGTTGATACTGTCCGTAAGAGCAATGAGATTTTCAGTGGATTTATCAGTGGTAAAATATTAGATTCGGCGATCATTGGTGTGCTCGCCTATATCGTGCTTGCAATCATGAAGATGCCGGATACGGTGTTAGTCGCCGTGATCATCGGTGTCACCAATGTTATACCGTTTTTCGGCCCATTTATCGGCGCGGTGCCGTCCTTTATCATTATCGTGCTTCAGAATCCGATACAGGGATTATATTTCCTGATCTTTATCGTTGTGTTACAGCAGATCGACGGAAATATCATTGGACCGAAGATCCTTGGAAGTTCTACCGGATTATCGGCATTCTGGGTTGTATTTGCAATTCTGGTATTTGGCGGATTATGGGGATTCCCGGGAATGCTGCTCGGTGTGCCGCTTATGGCAGTGATCTATTATGTTGCACAGAAAACGGTATCTTATTTCTTAAAGAAGCGTGGACTTACAACAGATACACTGGCATATGTATATCTGACTAAAGTTGACAAGGAGAGTAATCAGCCTGTTTATGATAAAAATCCGTCAAAAAAAGAGTTGAAAAAACATCATGGAAAACATATCGAGGAATCCATAGAAGAGAGTAAAAAAGAAGAATAAGATCAATGACAGAAAAGAGGGTATGGCAGACTGCAAACCCTCTTTTTTTGCCTGTATCATGGCTTTTTTTTCTAAGATTAAATTTTGACATCTATATGTGCGTATGATAAACTAAGAACAAAAGAAGCAGCAAAAGAATAGCGCGTTCTGAGGTGGCATAATTTGGATAAATATGAATATAAATTAAAGCTGGATCAGATGAAATCTCTGACGGCCGAACATAATTATGAAAAGGCAGCAGAGATAGCTGATACGATTAACTGGAATAAAATAAAAAATGTAAATGCACTTGTAAAAGTTGGAGAGATTTATGAGAATACCGGTCGTTTAGAAGACAGCCGTGAGGTTTTGCTTATGGCATATGACCGGTCTCCAATTGGAAGAATGATCATTTACCGCCTGGCAAAAGTTGCCATTAAAATGAAAAATTTTGATGAGGCGAAAGATTATTATCAGGAATTTGTGGAGATCGCACCACATGATAATTTGAAATATGTGTTGAAATACGAGATCTGCAAAGCCCAGGGTGCAAATATAGAAACTCTGATCGGAATTTTAGAGGAGTTAAAAGAGCAGGAATATACCGAAGAATGGGCATTTGAACTTGCATGTCTGTATCATAAAGCAGGTATGGCAGATAAGTGTGTGGAGGCATGTGATGAACTGGTACTGTGGTTTGGTGACGGTCCATATGTAGAGCGTGCCTTAGAACTGAAGATGATCTATCAGCCGTTAAATAAACAGCAGGAAGAAAAGTATCGCAGATTTTGTCAGAAACGCGAAGGTGTTGTTGAGGTCAGACCGGAGGAGGAGCTTGACTCCGGTGAGATCGTGAATGAAACCGTACAGATACCGGATGTGAAGCTTTCACCGGAACGGTTTAATACACAGAATCTGCAGGAAGAGCTGCAAAAGAGCATGCAGCAGATCATGCAGGCGACGGAAAAAGAAACTGTTACAGACAGTATGGACAACATCAAAAAGCTTGTGGAGGAGATTCCATATTTGCAGCTTCCGAAAGAAGAATATGATCCATCTGAGGAAGAGGAAGATACGCTGGAACATATAGAGACGGATCACGAGATCGATGATTCGTTAAAGATCAATTTCAAAGAGCTGCTTGCAGAAGAACATGATGGACAGATTGGGATGTATATGCCGGAGAAAACGGCATTAGAGCACCAGATCACAGGTCAGATGAGCATTGAAGAAGTGCTTGCTGAGTGGGAAAAGACGAAATATGCCGCAGAAGTTGCATTAGAAGATGCAAAGCAGCGCAGACTTGAATCTGCAAAGGCGCGTGCGCTGCAGGAAGCAGAAGAAATTATGGGACGTCTTGCAGACATTATTCCAAAGCTTGATGCAGGTGTTGCTCCAAAAGATATACTGCAGGATCAGTACATAGAAGGCAAGCCGTTAGAAAATGACAGGGCAGCAGCTATGGTTGCAAACATGAATCAGATCTTACAGGAAGAGATTGACCGGATATCGACAGAGACGGCGGATATCGATAAACAGCTGGCAGAGGCAGCCGGAACAGCAGCGTCCGCAATGGAACCGGAGCCGGCAGCGTCAATGGGAGAGATATCTGGGCAAGGAGTGAATGCAGCGGAGCTTGCAGAAGAAGTATCCGGGATGATGCAGGAGACAGAAGATGTGGAAATATCCGGACAGGAGCAGATACCGGGATCTCAGCCGGATGAGGAAATCGCAGATCTCTCCGCAGAAGAAACGGATGAGGAAACTGTAGATCTCAGTACAGAGGAGAAGGCGGCAGAAGAAGTTTCAGATATTAGTGAAGAGAAAACATCTGAAGCAGATGATTTTGATATAGTTACCGCAGACACGATCGATCTTGGCAAAGTGGTAACGGAACAGGCATTAGCCGAAGCGGTAGAGCATATTACCGATACGGAAAGCGCGACGGATGATATCACACAGAAAGAGCTGGCTGACAACACGGCAGTTGAGGTAACGAAAGAGGTTCTTAAGAAAGAGGACCGGGTGGAAAGAGTCCTTCCGGAGATCACAGAGCCTGAGGATGAGACCGGTTTTGAGGCAGTTACATCACTGGGTGAAGAACTTCGGGGGATATTTACCTATTTTGTTTCGATCAAGGGAATGGAAGAACAGATTTGTCAGGCACTTACAGGTGCGGCAAGACATCTGATAACAGGAAAGGATGCTTCTACCGGAAATATGGTGATCCAGGGTGGCAGCGGAAGTGGCAAAACAGTCCTTGCAACGGCTATGGTGAAAGCACTTCAGAAAGAAACCGGAAAACCAAAAGGAAAGGTTGGAAAGATTGAAGCTTCCGCACTGAATAAAAAGGATGTAGCATCACTGTTAAAGAAAATTTCCGGGGGCTGTCTGATCATAGAGAAAGCCGGAGATATTTCCAAAGAAACGGCAGTCCGGCTGGCACTTCTTCTGAAAAGTGATACAAGCGGATTATTTGTCATTATGGAAGATACACACCGTGGAATTGAGAAGGCACTCGGCAGAGATGAAGGATTTGCTTCCCGTTTCTCTGAGAAGATCAATATTCCGATATTTACCAGTGATGAGCTTGTTTCATTTGCGAAAGCGTATGCAAACGAACTTGGCTATACAATAGATGAGATGGGTATTCTGGCACTTTACAACAGTATCAGCAATATTCAGAAATATGATAAGGCAACAACGCTTACAGAGGTAAAAGAGATTGTGGACGATGCGATTCATAAATCTGAGAAGGGCGGTTTACGAAAAGCATTTAGCATTATTACGTCCAGAAGATATGATGATGAAGATTATGTGATTCTTCGCGAAAAAGATTTTGGAATCTAAAATATACAGGCTATAATCATGACATAAAAATAAAGGGGTGTAAGGGTATGGCTAATTTTTCAGAGTTGGATCGCTATTTATTTGGACAGGCGACGCATTACGAGATTTACCGGAAACTGGGGGCTCATTTTACGGATCAATATGGAATTCGTGGAGTATGTTTTGATGTGTGGGCTCCGAATGCCGCAAGAATATGGGTGATTGGTTCTTTTAACGGATGGGATGAAACGGCAGATGAAATGACAAGGTTAGAGCCGGATACCATGGGAATATTCGAATTGTTTATTCCGGGGATCGAGGAAGGTGCACTGTATAAATACCTGATAGAGACGAAAGATGGAAAACGGCTCTATAAGGCGGATCCATATGCAAATTATGCAGAGCTTCGTCCGGGAACGGCATCTGCCGTCACGGATATAGAGCATTTTAAGTGGACCGATGAAAAATGGATGGAAGAGCGTGCAAAGACCAAAGATATCTATGCAAAACCTATGGCGATCTACGAGGTACATCCGGGATCCTGGATGCGCCATCCGGGCAGAGAGGATGACGGATTTTACAGTTATAGGGATCTTGTGAAATATCTGATCCCGTATGTGAAGGAGATGGGATATACACATATTGAGCTGATGGGTATTTCTGAGTATCCGTTTGACGGTTCCTGGGGATATCAGGTAACCGGTTATTATGCACCGACTTCCCGTTATGGAACGCCGCAGGATTTTGCATATTTTATCAATGAATGTCACAAGCACAAGATCAGTGTGATCCTAGACTGGGTGCCGGCGCATTTCCCGAAAGATGCACATGGACTGGCTGAGTTTGATGGAACATGTCTGTATGAATATGCGGATCCAAGAAAAGGAGAACATCCGGACTGGGGTACAAAGATATTTGATTACGGCAAGAATGAAGTAAAGAATTTCCTGATCGGCAGTGCATTGATGTGGATCGAGCATTATCATATTGACGGGCTGCGTGTAGATGCAGTTGCGTCCATGCTGTATTTGGATTACGGCAAGGAAGACGGACAGTGGGTTGCCAATAAATATGGCGGCAATGAAAATCTGGAAGCAATTGAGTTTTTTAAACATTTGAATTCAGTGGTTCTTGGAAGAAATCCGGGAGTTGTCATGATTGCGGAGGAATCTACAGCTTGGCCAAAAGTAACAGCGCCAGCAGAATATGATGGACTTGGATTTAGTTTAAAATGGAACATGGGGTGGATGCATGATTTTACAGAGTATATGAAACTGGATCCTTATTTTAGAAAAGGGTGCCACAATCAGATGACATTTGCCATGAGTTATGCGTATAGCGAAAAATATGTTCTTGTATTGTCGCATGATGAAGTGGTGCATCTGAAGTGCTCTATGCTAAATAAGATGCCTGGGCTTGGATTTGATAAATTTGCCAACCTGAAAGTCGGATATGCGTTTATGATGGGACATGTTGGTAAAAAACTGTTGTTTATGGGACAGGATTTTGCTCAGCTTCAGGAATGGAGTGAAGCGCGTGAATTAGACTGGTTTCTTCTTGCAGAAGACTGGCATAGACAGTTGCAGGAATTTACAAAAGATTTGCTTCATTTGTATAAAAAGAATAAGGCGATGTATGAATTAGACTGTTCACCGGAAGGATTTGAATGGGTGAATGCAGATGATGCGGAGAGAAGTATCTACAGCTTTATCAGACATTCTAAAGACGGCAAGAAGAATCTTTTGTTTGTATGTAATTTTACTCCGATGGAAAGAACGGAATATCGTGTTGGCGTTCCAAGGAGAAAGCAGTATAAGCTGATTTTGGACAGTGATGAAAAGAAATATGGTGGAGAGGGAAAAGTACGTCCTGAGATTTATAAGAGTGTGAAAAAAGAATGTGACGGAAGACCATTTTCATTTGCTTATGATTTACCGCCATATGGTGTTGCAGTGTTTGAGTTTTAAGTTGAAAAAGTGAGAGATTATGGAAAAGCAACCGATTTTATTGCGGGCACATCATGGAATGTGCCTTGCATTTTTTCAAGGAGAAGGATATAGTGATTTGTTTGTGGCGCATATGGGAAAGATTTTAGAACAGATGCAAGAGAATCCTTCTTTGCAAATTGTTACGTGCGCAGATGTTATCTGCGAGAAATGCCCCAATTTAGAAAATGGAAGCTGTAATACGCCGGATCTTGTTCGGGCATATGATCAGAAAGTACTTTCGTTTTGCGGTCTGGAAGAAGGTGTAGTTTTGACTTGGGATACTTTTTCTAAGCTGGTATCAGAACAAATCTTACTTCCGGGGAAGCGAAAAGAAATATGCGGAACATGCAAATGGAGTGAACTTTGTGAATAGAAAGTTCACTCCATTTTTGAATAGAATAGTGTATTCCATTATATTTTCCGCTGTTTTATCACTTTTAATCGTGTGAATTCTTCACGTTCTTTTTCCTCCAAAGCATTGGAAATGGAAGATACTAAAGTGGTATAGGTCGGAATTGTAATATTTTTCAGAGCGTTTGCACGCTTTTGTGTTTTTTTAATATTGGTCGCAAGCCGGTAGGCTGCATTCTCAATCATGGATAATTTGATCGTAAGCTCTTTTACTTTGCGAAATGCTTCGCGTGCACGGTCGATTGACTCATCAGTTGTACTGAAAGAGTAAGTCGGCTGATTCTCATCCGGAGTGTAATCCACAAGTGGAATTTCCGTTCCCATAATGCTTCGGCTTTTAATCTTGATAGAATCCTCAATCGGGACGGTATAGGCAAGTTGGGATACGAGACTGATACCGTGTTCAATATTGGCGTGCTGCAGGCATTTATATGCATGTGTGAAGGTGGAATCAATCTGTTCCTGAATGTCCTTTGCCTGATCGATCAGTTCCATCAGTTCGCGGATCAGAATGTTTCTTTTCTTATCCATAAGTTCGTACCCCTGATTGGCAAGAGCCAGAGAATTCTTTGCAAGAATCAGATTTCCTTTTGTGGGAAATGTGCGAGGATCCATAAGAACGCCCCCTTTCTATGAGTCTGAACGATTATCATAAAATTGTTCCAAAATCTTTGTGTCAATACGATCTAATTCTTCTCTTGGAAGCATTTTTAAAAGTTCCCATCCAAGGTCAAGTGTCTCTTCGATTGTACGGTTTTCCTCCAGCCCCTGACCGATATAGCGTTCTTCGAATTCCTTTCCGAAGGCAAGGTATTTTTTGTCGATCGGGGAGAGTTCATCTTCACCGATGACAGAGGCAAGGTTTCTCGCTTCTCCTACTTTGGCGTAGGATGAAAAGAGCTGGTTGGCAAGATCTTGATGGTCCGCGCGAGTGTATCCCTCTCCGATACCGTCTTTCATCAGACGGGAAAGGGACGGTAAAATATTGATTGGCGGGTAGATGGACTGTCCATGGAGTGCACGGTCGAGTA
>ERZ860668.1512-NODE-1512-length-14341-cov-2.934271_pt1 | contig 14341 bp, 10 predicted proteins | sample MGYA00510062_ERZ860668 | MGnify/ENA primary metagenome ERZ860668 (study PRJEB30046, sample SAMN00715258) | human gut metagenome | study: EMG produced TPA metagenomics assembly of the A metagenome-wide association study of gut microbiota in type 2...
CTATGGCTCGCGAGCAGCCAATGGTGTGGTTTTGGTAACCACAAAACGAGGAGCGAGTGGAGACAGTTACCGCAGTAACATTGAATTCGATATGAATATAGGTTTCCAAGAAGCGTCTAAAGAATATGACCTTTTAGATGCAGAAGGATTTATGGAATACAAGAACCGTGCATATGCTGCCGCAGGGAAAGAATTAACCGAAGATTTCGCAACTCCAGAAAAGCGAGAAGCAATTCTTTCATTCCTCGATAAAAATGGTGGACGTGAAGGTACGAATTGGTGGAATGCCATCAACAGGAAGCCGAGCGAAGCCATTAATCAAACCTACAACTTAGCCTTTTCCGGAGGTATGAACAAACTCAGATACCGCTCTAGTTTCAGCTATATGAATCATAAAGGTATTTTGAAAGGATCTGATTACGAACGCTTATCCGGAAGATTAAACGTGGATACAGAAGTAACTAAATGGTTAAACCTGTCGGCGAATGTAAATGTTATTTATCAATCCCGTAGAAATGTGCAAGAAAACGACTCTTATAACGCAACCGCATTCATAGCGGCGGCGGCAGATCCAATCACTCCAATCTATAGAGACAACCTAGTAGATGTCCCAGACTTTTTAAAAGATAGGATCTATAATGGTTATGAACCAACGAACCCTTGGTCTCGCTATACGGGCGTATTATATTCAAACAAGCAAAACTCACTAGCGCAAGTGGAGCGTTCCGCCCAAAACAAATGGCACGGGATCGCGACCAAGAGCAATATCACCGGAGAATTCAAATTATTCCCATTCTTAACCTTCAAATCCAGTATCGCCGTAGATCTTAAACGTGAGCAAAGCGATGGCTTTACCCCTAAATATTATCTGGATGGTGATGAATATAGCTCGTACGCCACTGTCAGTAGAAATATCTATAATACAGATTACTGGGTATTTGATAATTATTTGACATACACAGATAAATTTGGAGATCATAGCGTCTCCGTTATGGCTGGAACATCCGCGGAGAAAGAACGCTATGAGGAAATAGCCGCTTCCAAACAAGGATTAGCCAATAATGATTCGAATCTACAGATATTAAATGCAGGTACAATAAATCCCGGAGCAAGTGGGTATTATAATATCAATACTTTAAACTCATACTTCGGTCGCGCATTTTATTCTTATGACAATCGCTATATGATCACAGCGAATATTCGATGGGATGGCTCCTCAAAATTCGGAGCAGGCAATCGTTGGGGTTTCTTCCCGTCTGTATCCGGAGGATGGAACTTCTCAGAAGAACATTTCTTGGAGAGTACGAAAAGTTGGTTGTCGCAAGGAAAATTAAGAGCAGGTTGGGGAGAGATTGGAAACCAAACGATTCCATCCGGAGCTTATCTGAGCCAATATAGTAACGGTAATCCTTCCATGTGGTATGCACAGTATTATATGCTAGGATCTGGTAATCCCGTACTATTCGCTTCACGCTCACAAGTAGGTAATCCTAATCTGAAATGGGAAACAACTCGCCAATTAGATTTAGGCTTAGATCTCGCCTTCTTCAATGGAGCCTTAAGAGCCACTTTCGATTATTACTCTCGTGATACGAAAGATATGCTTGTACAAGTTCCTAGTCCCGCAGGCTTGGGATTCCCTAATACACCGTGGGTAAACGCAGGTAGCATTAGCAACAAAGGCTTTGAGGTTTCGATCGGTTATGATGGCCAAATCGGACAAGACTTTACTTACCACTTGAATGGAAACGTTTCTACATACAAGAATAAGATCAAAGACCTAGGAAGCGAAGCGAATATCCCGGGTAAAGGAGTTCATTTGGGGTATTATACTTATACCATGACAGAAGTAGGTAAACCTATTGGATATTATTATGGATATAAGACAGATGGTGTTTTCCAAACACAAGAGGAGATCGATAATTATAAGAATAACGATCAAGTCGTAATGCCTAATGCCAAACCGGGAGACTTAAAGTTCATGGACTTGAATAAAGATGGTAAATTAGATGATGAAGATCGCACGATGATCGGTAATCCACACCCCGATTTCACATTTGGTTTAACACTTGGAGCTGAATATAAAGGTTTTGACTTCTCCGCATTCTTCCAAGGATCGGTTGGAAATGACCTATTAAATATCGTTAAATATGACCTCTATGGTGGTGTAGGTTGGTACAATGCACCAAAAGATATCCTGACAACTTTCTGGAATGGGCCAGGTAGTACAAACGAGAATTTCGCAATCGATGCCGATAGCCGTTTAAACCGAGAAATGTCTGAATGGTTTGTTGAGAACGGTTCTTATGTACGCTTGAAGAATTTACAGATCGGTTACACGATTCCATCTTCTATCACCAAGAAGATTACGCTTAACAATTTGCGAGTATTTGTCGCAGCTCAGAATTTATTCACGATTACCGGATATTCCGGATTAGACCCGGAAATCGGAGAGTTCAATCAAAATCCCATTTATAAGGGCGTTGATATGGGATATTATCCGCAAGCAAGAACGTTTATGTTTGGTATTAGCATGAAACTATAATTTTTAAAACTGATATAATTATGAAATCAATTATAAATAGAAGCAAATCGTGTCTTATGGCACTACTAACAGGGGTTCTTGTAGTAAGTTGTAACTCAGACTTTTTGGATCGTCCGACTATGGGTTCCATGGACGAGTCTACCTTCTTAAAAACGGAAGACGCAGGATACAAGCTATTAGTAAACTGTTACCAACCGATGCTGGATATTTGGACATTTGAGCAAATGTGGTTCGACCTTGGCGATCAAATTACAGATGATTGTTCCAAAGGTGGCTCAGATGCGGCAGACCGTGTTACCATAACAGAGCTAACAAGAGGTAATCCTCCGACAACCAATTCTATGTTGACCGATCTTTGGAACCACCGTTACAAAGTGGCGATTTCAAATTGTAACGTGTTCTTGGCGAATGTAACTCCAGAAACTGAACTTATCGCAAGCGGTGGTTCTTTCGTCAGCGCAGCAACAAAAGAGCGTTGGATAGCGGAAGCTAAATTCATGCGTGCTTTTTATTACTTCGACTTAGCAAGCGTATTCGCCAATATTCCTATTATCGACAAACCTTTAGGAGCAGAAGACAAAAACGCTATCACAAAAGCGGATAAGGCTGATGTACAAAAATTTATCCTTTCCGACTTAGATGCAGCCATCAATGGAAATCAATTACCCAAGGCACAAAATCTAAGCGCGGATGAACTAGGGCGCATTACACATGAGGCCGCCCTGTCGTTCCGAGCTCGTGTAAAAATGTTCTTTGGAGATTATGAGGGTGCTAAATCAGATCTAAAAGCCGTTGTAGAAAGTGGAGCCTACGAATTGGTTCCCGACTATCAAACTTTATTCAATAGCAAGGCAAATGGCTACATGTCAAAAGAGGCTATATTTATTACATTACGTTCTTACCAACCCCCTTACAATTCATTAGCCTCCGTGGGTCCGCAAATGGATATGGGACGAAATGCTACCGGTGGTTGGGGAGGCGAATGTCCCACCAACGATCTAGTGAATGAATATGAGGTAGGAGATCCTCGCTTGACACATACGATTATTTCTCATGGTGACGTGTTCTATAAAGCGGATATGGAAACGACAGAAACTCATGATTATTCTGGTTACGATAATTTCCCCAGACAACATAGCCGTAAGCATTGGATCGATTATTCCAGAAGACCTACGGGTAATTTACAAGAAACAGATTGGTCATTCTATTACATTCGTTACGCAGATGTTTTATTAATGTATGCGGAATGCTTGATCGAGACCGGTGATAATAAACAATTGGCTGTAGACTTAATCAACCAAGTACGTTATAGGGCATTTGTTACCACCTCTCCGACCGATAGTTTTGCTAAGTATCGAAAATTCAATGTAACAGAGGATCAAAAAGTTACGGAAGAGATCTTTAATTCAAAATATAAAATAAAGGTCACTGACGATTTACGCAAAGCCGTACGTCACGAACGACGCGTAGAGTTAGCTTGCGAAGGACGTCGCTATACTGATTTACTCCGCTGGGGTACTTTTGTCCAGACAATGCAGGCTTTCAACAAAACTGAAGAAGGTAAGTATTCCGGAGCAGGAAGTAATGTCACCGACAAGACTTGGCCTTACCCAATCCCTCAAAACGAGATTGACTTCGTAGGAGGATCCTTGATACAAAACGACAATTATTAAGAGATTAGTTTATTTTAAGAAGGGGTACGCCAAGTATTTTCAGCGTACCCTTTTTTCATACACGCCATTTAATCCTAACGGCACTCACCTATTTACGTAGATATTTAAAATCTTTACCAGAAGGTTATTGAATGTACAATTTCAAGGCAACCCCATGTTTTCAAAATCATTTGGTTTTAAGCAAAATATTTCCTAGTTTTGCCCAATAATATACAGAATTAAATAAACTGGGATATGAAGAATATAATCATTATAGCTAGTTTACTCCTCGGAATGCCGCTTATGGCACAAACCAAGGTGGTAAAAAAGAACGCCGTAAAAGCAAATAATTTCGGAATCACCTACTCGTTGCCCAAGACCTCGCTAGTCGTAGACGCCGAAGTGACGAAAGTAACTTGTAAAGCCGGGCCTTACTACCAATATGCAGAGAAGTATCTAGGCGTAAAGGATGCAGTCACGGAAGACAAGGTTTATTTCGATCTCGGAAAAATCAGTCTGATCAACCGGGGATTACCCGATGCGGATAATACCTATATCGTAGAATTCAAGCAAGGTACGGTCGCCCCTTACGCTTATCTTACCGAAGATGGATTATTATGCTCGATAAACGCAGAATATACGCCTGTTGAATCCGAGCTAGATGCTGTAAAGAAAAATAAAGGTCCTCAGCAAAAAGTGACAGACGCTTCCGTTTTCTCGGAGGAATTACTAATGGCAGGCTCCACCGCCAAACAAGCGGAGGTGGCCGCTAAACAAATTTACCGTATCCGGGAAAGCCGTTTGAACATCTTGACCGGCGAGGCGGATAATTTACCCCCCGATGGTGAAGCCATGAAACTGGTGATCCAGCAATTGGAGGAGCAAGAAAAAGCATTAACAAACCTATTCACCGGAATCTTGACCAAAGAAACCGAGCATTATGAGGTAAGCATTATCCCTCACGACAACCTAGACAAAGAAGTATTGTTCCGTTTCTCCAAGCAGCTAGGTATCGTAGACGCTGACGATTTGGGCGGTACCCCTGTCTATATGAACTTGAAAGCGACAGAAAGAGCTCCGATCCTTGATGCCAAGGAAGCCGAGAAGAAAGACAAATCATTGAAAGGAATCGTCTACAATGTTCCGGGAAAAGCCAGCATAGAAATACTAATGAACAAAAAAACACTCTACAAAGGAGAGGCCCAAATCACTCAATTCGGAACACGGGAAGGATTAGCCCCTGTTATGTTTGAGGATAAGAAAGCCCCTGTCAAGGTTCTTTTCTATCCGGAAACCGGCGCCATAAAGCAAATTATTCAATAAGTATAAACTAATATTATCTAAAACACATGTTACAAGGACAACCTAAAGGTCTCTATGCCCTAGCACTCGCAAACACGGGCGAACGCTTCGGTTATTACACGATGCTTGCGATTTTCACATTATTCTTGCAAGCGAAATTCGGCTATACGGCCGCTGAGACATCAACGATTTTCGCTAGCTTCTTAGCGTTCGTGTATTTTATGCCATTGATTGGCGGTATGATGGCCGATAAGTTCGGTTATGGAAAGATGGTTACCTCGGGTATCATCATCATGTTTGTCGGTTATCTTTTATTAGCCATCCCAACAGATGCCGCCTCGGGAAAAATCATGATGTTCGGCTCGCTAGCGCTAATCGCTTGCGGTACCGGATTATTTAAAGGTAACTTACAAGTGATGGTAGGTAATCTTTATGATGCCCCGGAATATAGAAGTAAACGTGACCAAGCCTTTAGTTTGTTTTATATGGCGATCAATATCGGTGCCATGTACGCACCTACGGCTGCCACTAAAATGACAGACTGGATGTTGGGTAAGTATAACCTTTTCTACGAGTCACAAATTCCGGCACTCGCTCACCAATTCTTAAACGGAACAATCTCCGCAGAGAACAAAGAGGCACTCGCCGCTCTGCAAAGCGCACAAGGTTTCACTGGCGATATGGCTACGTTCTGTTCCACGTATATCGAGAAGTTGTCCGAGGCATACAACTATGGATTCGGCGTAGCTTGTATCTCATTGATCATATCGATGGCTATCTATATGGGATTCCGCTCTACCTTTAAGCATGCGGATGTCAATACCAAACAAGCACAGGCTTCCCACGCTCCGCAAGAGGAATTGTCACCTGCCGAGACGAAACAACGTATCACCGCCTTGCTGCTGGTATTCGCCGTGGTATTGTTCTTCTGGATGGCTTTCCATCAAAATGGTCTGACAATGACGTTCTTTGCTCGCGACTATACGGCCAACCAAGTGACCGGACTGGATCGTATCGGCTTTGATGTGATTAACTTAACATTATTGGTTATCGCCGTGTATGGAGGATTCGCTATCGCACAATCCACAACGAGCAAAGGCAAAACGATCGCCGGCATCGTGACCGTGGCCGCATTAGCCGCTCTAGGTATCAAATATATGGCTATGCCGGAAACCGTAACGATCCTTCCGCAGACCTTCCAGCAATTTAACCCGTTCTTCGTGGTTGTATTGACTCCGGTATCATTGGCGCTCTTTGGTTACCTGGCTAATAAGAAGAAAGAGCCGTCCGCTCCTCGTAAGATCGGATTGGGTATGATGATCGCCGCTTGCGGTTTCTTGATCTTAGCGATCGGTTCTATGGGCTTGCCTACACCGGACGCTTTAGCGGCAGATAGCAAATTGCAGGTATTGGTTTCTCCGAACTGGTTGATCTCGACTTATCTGGTATTGACCTTCGCCGAATTATTGCTTTCTCCGATGGGTATCTCTTTCGTATCCAAAGTGGCTCCTCCTAAATACAAAGGTATGATGATGGGTGGGTGGTTCGTGGCTACGGCTATCGGTAACTATCTGGTCGCTATCATCGGCTATTTGTGGGGAGGCATGCAGTTATGGATGGTATGGAGCGTGTTGATCGTTCTTTGTTTACTGTCCGCGTTGTTCATGTTCTCTATCATGAAGAAACTGGATAAAGTGGCTTGACAATTGAAAATTAGAGGATGAGGAAGTCGTATACATATCGTTCGCAGGCACTCCGTTTCAGAAGATGGAGCCGGAAGGCGTATGCGGCTTTCATCAGTATACAGAGGGCTGTTACGATCGGACAATTATCCTTTTCCGTAGCCGATCGCTTCGAGAAAAAGAACCAGTCTTTACATACCGGCATCGGTATGTTCACGGACGGATTTTTCGAAGAGGATGACGAGGAGAGGGAGAATACCGAGGAGAACAAACGGAGCCTTGCGGTATCGCATGGACTGTTTACGGCATTACTCCCGGTATTGGTATCAAATGAGATCGCTCATCCGGCTCATCGTGTAGCTCACTATACATTATATAGTATAGTAAAGGCGGGAAGTATTCTTTCGGATACTTTCCGCCTTTCTTATTTCCATCCGGTTGTAGAGACGGGGCGTGCCCCGTCTCCCACTGTCTGATAGTATCTTTAAGTTACCATTTGGAGGGGATGAGACGGGGCACGCCCCGTCTCTACAGGAATGTATGTTCGATTTTTAGAAGGGACGTGATGATGTAGGAAATACGAGATCATTTCGTCTCTATTGCCATGTCTATACACTAGGAATAAGAACGAAGATTTAAGGAGAATCAAGGCCGGAGCACAAACTAAAACTAATGATTGCTTGTTATTTGCTATTTTTTGCTACATTTGCACCGTGAAATGAACGCTACTCCCCAAGTAGCCTCACCCCACCTCTGGCATATAATTATATACATTCTCAAAGCAAGACTTATTTACCACCGTCATTTTCTCCAAGGAGAAACTTCTTAGATAAATCTGGGTTGTCTTGATGGATTTATGCCCCAATAACTCGCTGATCATCTCAATAGGGACATTTTGCTCCTTCAATGCCATGGCAAAAGAATGACGGATCGTGTAAGAAGTCACATCCGAGGCTATTCCGGCAACCTCCCTCAACGTCTTCAAGTTCCGGTTAAACCGGGACAAGGCCGCATTGTATTCGAGATATTCCTCATGGCCGTTCTTCGTCCCACTTAAAAAGGGAAATAAATAGCCGGAGCCTCCACCCCTCTCACCTGCCAGCTCCTTATACATAGCCTCCGCCGTATCCAAGACCTCCAACCGCATAGAGGTCCCGGTCTTCTGGCGATTGTAATCCAATATGCCGTTCTTGATATTACCACTATTCAAATGGGCGAAATCAACGAACGACATCCCCCCATATTGAAACATCAAGCAAAGCGTCAGCTGTGTCTTCCTCAACTTCTCTCCTTTTACCGGGACAGTCATCAGGCGATTCAAATCACCCAGAGGCAAGGATTTCTTGCGCTGGCTTTCCACACCCGTAAAAACCCCCTTGAATAATGAAGGGATAAACGCCGCCTCACCATTCTCCACCGCCTTGTTATAGATACAACGCAAACGGCGGATATACGTGGAGACCGTATTACGCATGCAGCCTTTCTCCAACAAATAAGCCTCGTACCGGCGAAGAGTATCCTTATTTATATATGTATATGGGATACGATCCGTCCCGCTATACCGTATAAAAGAGTTCATCGCATCCTGATAACTTTTCGCCGAGGAATACCGTCCTTCCTTTTGTAACAGACTTATATACTCTCGCATCCCTTCCACCAAATCTTTCTCATCCATATCTCTCTATTTTAAATTCCAACTGAAAACAAACACGCGAAATTAGACATCCTGACAAATTATATCTTTTGCGGCAAGTTGTTTTATTGACGAATAGCCACTATATTTGTACGTTGTTTTAAACAGAGTACAGACTAAATTAAAAAGTAAAGCATATGCACAATTGGTTTGAATGTAAGGTCTCTTACGAGAAAATGCTGGAAAATGGCATGCAGAAAAAAGTAACCGAGCCTTACTTGGTAGACGCCCTGTCTTTTACGGAAGCGGAAGCTCGCATCATCGAGGAGATCCGCCCCTTCATCACGGGTGAATTCACGGTAACAGACATCAAACGAGCTCGTTTATCCGAATTATTCTTCAACGAGAATGGTGATCGGTTCTATAAGATCAAGGTTTATTTTATCACGTTGGACGAGAAGAGTGGAGCGGAAAAGAAAACCGCCGCACAAATGCTTGCCCAAGCCACTACGCTGAAAGAGGCCATCGCCGTATTGGAAGATGGAATGAAGGGTACATTGACGGATTATACCATCGCCTCGGTAACGGAAACCCAGTTGATGGATGTATTCCCATTCGATGCGAACAGTATTCCCGGCGAGAAGAAAAGTGGCGAGGAACTGATAGCGGAGCAAAAACAACAAGCTGAACAAAGAGGATAAAAACATGAGTATCGCTCAAAACATAGTACAACTGAAAACGTCGCTCCCGCAAGGGGTGACGTTGGTTGCCGTCTCTAAGTTTCACCCGGTGGAGGCTCTATGGGAGGCTTACAACGCCGGACAGCGGGTGTTTGGCGAAAGCAGGGCACAGGAACTGAGCGCCAAGCAAAAAGTACTACCTGAGGATATCGAATGGCATTTTATCGGCCCGTTACAAAGCAATAAGGTAAAAGATATCGCTCCTTTTATTCATTTGATCCATAGCATAGACTCCTTGAAGCTTTTGGCTGAGGTGAATAAACAAGCGAAAAAACACGACCGCACGATCCGGGTATTATTGGAGATCCATGTGGCGCAAGAGGAATCCAAGCACGGACTCAGTCCTGAGGAATGCAAGGAGTTGTTGCGTGACGAGTCCTTGGCCGAATTCCAGCATATTCGTATTTGCGGATTGATGGGCATGGCTACCAATACCGATGATACGGGGTTGATACGGGAAGAATTCCGCAAGATCCATGATTTATTTATCGAACTGAAAGAGACGCTCTGTAAAGATAATGTCGATTTCAAGGAGATATCCATGGGGATGAGCCATGATTACCCGATCGCTCTCCAAGAAGGAAGCACCTTGATACGGGTGGGTACCAGTATCTTTGGCGAACGGGAATATTAAAGTAATTATTAAATCTAAATATAGGCAACATGATTGACATTAAAACCCAATACGCGGGGTTAACACTTCGCAATCCGATTATCGTAGGGAGCTCCGGACTCACCAATAAGGCGGAACGTAACAGGGATTTTGAGAAAGCAGGTGCTGGAGCTATCGTATTGAAATCTCTTTTCGAAGAGCAGATCGAGATGCAGAGCGAGGCTTTGATGCAAGACTCCGATTACCCCGAAGCGGCGGATTATATCCGTGGTTATGTAAAAGCGAATCAAGTAAATGATTATCTGGAACTGATCAAGAAGAGCAAGGAATTATGTACGATCCCCATTATCGCCAGCATCAATTGCTATAAGGCGGACGCTTGGATCGACTTTGCCCGCCAAATTGAGTTAGCGGGAGCGGACGCTTTGGAATTGAACGTGTTCTTCATGGAAACCGAACTGACCGAAGATTTCGAGAGTATCCGGGATACGTATGTCAGTATCATCCGCAAGGTAAAAGAGACCGTATCGATTCCGGTTATCATGAAGATCGGAAAGAATTACAGCAATATTCCTTCGCTGGTTAATTTGTTGAAAGTAAACGGTGCTGATGGTGTCGTGCTATTCAACCGTTTCTACCAGCCGGATATCGACATTAATAATATGCAGATCGTTTCGGGTAATGTATTTAGCAATCATTCCGATTTGAGTGACACAATTCGCTGGACGGCTATCGTATCCGGAAAGATCCCGGGAATCAGTATCGCTTCCTCTACCGGTGTGCATGATTGGGAAGATGTCGTTAAATGTCTATTGGCCGGCGCTTCCGCCGTACAGATGTGTAGCGCTGTCTATACACATGGAGCGGAAATCATCTCCCAAGTATTGACTTGCGTGGAAGAGTGGATGCATCAGGCACATTACCAATCCCTTTCCCAATTCCAAGGCAAATTGAATTACGCCAATATCCCGAACCCGGCGATGTATGAGCGTTCACAATTCATGAAATATTTCTCCAACAGAGATTAAAAGAAATACCTAGTAGTAGAGACGGGGCGTACCCCGTCTCATCCCAGCAAAATGGTAACTTAAAGATACTATTCAGACGGTGATGAGACGGAGCACGCCCTGTTCTACTATAGGGTAATATACAATAGTCTTAATTATTTTCCACTAGAAAGTATTTTTATTAGAAAATAGTTATATCTTTGCATCATCAAACAAGTTATAAAGAAATATGGAACCAATTTGCGCCATAAAGGATATCTATAAGATACTGTACCAGTTCGAGAAAAATTTCTCGGAAGTACATGCTATCACCATCAACGAGGCCATGTTGCTTTGTTGCTTAAAGGATAATGAGGCAAAGTCGGCGGGAATGATTTGCGATTATATCGGTCTTTCAAACTCCCGGGTCTCAAAGGTGATCACCTCTGTCGAGAACAAGGGGTTTATCCGCAGGAACATCAATAAAGAGGATAAGCGGCAAATGTTTTTCTCGCTCACCCCAAAAGGGAAAGAGAAAATACAACAGATGATGCAGGCCGAGCTAAACATGGACAGCCTGTTCAATCAACTCAAGGAATACATACAAAAGGGATGAATCCCTTTTTTTAACTAATTATTGTCTACTAACAAATATGTATAATATAAATTAAATATAAACGGATATGAAGTACTTGATTATTGGAGGTGTAGCCGGTGGAGCTACCGTAGCAGCCCGGCTGCGTAGAATGGACGAGCAACCACTGCCGCCCGAATCAGAAGAATGGACGAAACATCGGAAATCATTCTCCTTGAAAAAGGTAAGTATATTTCTTACGCTAACTGTGGATTACCTTATTATATAGGAGACACGATCAACGACCGGAATAAATTATTCGTACAAACCGTGAAAGGCTTCACGGATCGATTCCGCATCGATATCCGTACGGAGCAGGAAGTGACCCGAATCCTTCCCGAATCCAAGCAAGTGGAGGTAAAGAAACTCGGCACAGGAGAAACCTACACGGAGACTTACGATAAACTAGTGCTCTCTCCCGGTGCGGAGCCTTTGCGTCCACGCATCGAAGGAATCGAGAGTAAAAAGATATTCACGTTACGTAACGTGCCGGATACGGACACGATCAAGAATTACGTGAACACGGAAAAGCCCCGTACCGCCGTTGTTGTAGGGGGTGGTTTCATCGGCTTGGAGATGGCGGAGAATTTGCATGAGCTGGGTGTCCATGTCACCGTCGTGGAAATGGCTAACCAAGTGATGGCACCCCTCGACTATTCCATGGCCGCTATCGTACATCAGCAATTGATCGGCAAGCAGGTAGGCTTGATGCTGGAAGATGGCGTATCTCGTTTCGAGGAGACTTCCAGAGGCGTGACCGTTCATTTGAAAAGTGGGAAGCAAATCCCGGCGGATATGGTTTTATTGAGTATCGGTGTCCGTCCGGAAACCCGATTGGCCAAGGAAGCGGGACTTACGATCGGAGCACTCGGCGGTATCGCTGTCAATGAATATATGCAGACCTCGAACCCGGATATTTATGCGTTGGGAGATGCCGTGGAAGTACGCCACCTCGTGACAGGCAAACCAGCCTTGATCCCATTGGCGGGTCCGGCGAATAAGCAAGGACGTATCGTAGCCGATAATATCGTATCCGGCAATAAGGAAACTTATGACGGGACGATGGGAACCTCTATCGCCAAGGTATTCGACTTGACGGTCGCCACGGCGGGAGCTAACGCTAAGCTGTTGAAACGGGAAGGAATCGCTTATCAATCCTCCTATACGCATGGAGCCTCGCATGCGGGATATTACCCGGGAGCCGTGCCTTTATCGATCAAGATATTGTTCGCGCCGGAAGACGGACGATTGTTAGGGGCGCAAGTCGTAGGTTTCGGAGGCGTAGACAAACGGATCGAGATGTTAGCGCAAGTGATCCAGCGGAAAGGTACGGTCTACGACCTGGCAGAGTTAGAACATGCGTACGCTCCTCCTTATTCAGCCGCTAAAGATCCCGTAAATATGGCCGGATTCGTAGCGGAGAACCTACTTACGGGAAAAGCGAAAGCGATTCAGTGGAGAGAGATCCAGAACTTATCGCCAGATACCGTACGTATCGATGTCCGTACCCGTGACGAGTACAGCTTAGGGACAATCCCCGGCTTCATCAATATCCCGGTTGATGAGTTAAGAGAACATTGGGCGGAACTGCCCAAGGATACACCGATCGTAGTAACTTGCGCCGTTGGATTAAGGGGCTATTTGGCTTATCGCATCCTGACTCAAAATGGCTTCACGAATGTCCGGAACCTATCCGGTGGTTACAAGACTTGGAGTGTAGCGACAGCAAAGATCAAGAATGAGCCGGCCTGCGCACCTTGTTCGTCCGAAGCTGTTTCTGATAAGGCATCTGGTAAAAGTAGCTCTTGCAAATCGGCTACGGCAGCTACGACGATTAAGGTAGACGCTTGCGGATTAATGTGTCCGGGACCGATCATGCAGTTGAAAAAGAACTATGAGAACTTGCGGGAAGATGAGTCATTGGAAATCACCGCAACAGATCAGGCTTTCGGAAAAGATGTCTCTTCATGGTGCAAGATAACCGGGGCAGAGTTAGTCTCTCTGGAAAATAAGGGAGGCACGATCGCCGCCACGGTACGAAAAAAAAAAGCTGAATGCAAAATAGCGACAGGTGGTAATAGTGCCGACAACAAGACATTGATCGTTTTCAGCGATGACCTCGATAAGGCGTTGGCCTCATTCGTCATAGCGAACGGGGCTGCCTCCACCGGAAAGAAGGTGACTATGTTCTTTACTTTCTGGGGACTTAACGTGATTAAGAAACGGGAAAAACCTGCCGTATCAACAAAAATAAGATCATACTCACTGACTCTTTCGATTGCAGCATTCATTTCCTCTGCTGAGTATATGATACTCATTGGTGCATCTAAAATATTTGCATACACACGAAGCTGTTCCGTAGCCGCAATACGATAAGTATCCGCCGTCAGGAACGCAATCTTCATTCCCATTTCCAGTTTGTACTTGGATGCAATCTTAGCAATCGTAGTTGTCTTTCCGACGCCCGTCGGGCCCACAAAGAAAATAATTCTTGGTTTTTTCCCGGAAACACAAATTGTATCCGGCTGTCCCAGTTTTAAGATCATTTTCTGAT
>ERZ860668.1523-NODE-1523-length-14285-cov-2.532115_pt1 | contig 14285 bp, 16 predicted proteins | sample MGYA00510062_ERZ860668 | MGnify/ENA primary metagenome ERZ860668 (study PRJEB30046, sample SAMN00715258) | human gut metagenome | study: EMG produced TPA metagenomics assembly of the A metagenome-wide association study of gut microbiota in type 2...
AAGGCTCTGGTCACCCATCGCGCTGCCGTTGATGAGCCAACTCGTTCCATAGCCCATGAACAGCATCGCCAGCAGCAGGCAGGCGCTCAGCGCGGCGAGAGAGCGCGACACGCGCCCGCTGAACACCGGAGCCTCGCAGCTGAGTCCAAGGCCCTCGCGAACGCGCCAGGCGGCATGGTAGGCAGGGTAGGCCGCGATGAGCGCGGCCACGAGCAGCGACGCCCAATCGGACCCGGGCACAGCCGACGCGTACTCCGCAATCGCGGAGATGGAGAAGGCAGCATGGAACGACTCGTTCAGGAACAGCGCGACCTCGCCCTTCCAGACGCAAAACGGGGCGGCGACGGAGGCGGTGCCGGCAACGGCAACGAGCAGCGCGCCCTGCACGAGTTTGACGACCTCGCCTCTGGCGGTGCGGGGCGCAGACTCAACGGCGCTGGACGAAATTTGAATAGAAGTGTTCATGATTTTCCTTTCAACAGAAATCAAACCGGAATCGCCGGCAACTAGGATGCAGCCTCTAGTCGGCTCCGATTAGAGATTGTTCGCCCCCATTGATACCAAGTCGTGCGGACACATTAACAAGCGATATCGAAACCGCGTCCACGTGGAGAGTTGTCGTCCTCAATCCATTCGAGCCCGACGCACTCATCGATCCCTGCATCGGGGACTGACGACCATCTAAACTCGAAACCAAGCTGGTCAAGCTCATCGACTCGCCCACGGATCACTCCGTAAACACCCAACGCATTCTCGAAATCCTCCGAAGACGCGTAGCCTCGCTCGCGCTGCTTGCGCATCTGATGCAAGCGACCCATGGCGGCGGCGATAATCTCGCGAAGAGCGATAACCTCGCGCTCGCACACATCGATGTTTCCTTCGTTGAGCTTGATGCAATCGGGCATAACGGCCTCCCTGGTTTTAAGCCTTTTCGCTTGACTCCATTGAACAGCCGCGAACAGCCGCGTAATATGACTTTTATCGCGTTTTAAATTTTGGCTGTTTGGAGCATCGATGCTTGAGTCCGAAAAAGAACCATTTAGCTGGGGTTTTGAGGCTGGCTTTCTTCGCTCCCCCGTCAATCCCCGTATGCTTCTTCTTAACAGGACGCCAGAGATTGATTGCGCCGGTGACGGAAGCACATCCGGCAATGCAAGCGCATGGAGTCTCGTCTCCATAGCCAACGATCTATTACGCGTCGACTTAAGCTCGCTTTTCAACGAGATTGGGAACCACTTTCGTGAGCGAGCAGAACTTCGCTTTTATATCGATTTGCAGAACGCCATTCGACAGCCCCCTGCCGCTCCTCACCATGTGCAACACACCTCGATAGACTCCGCATCCGAGCCAGACCATGACGACTGGCTCGATCCAGACGATCCCGACCAAGAGCCCACCCAAGCAGAATTGAACGAAGCTGAAATCGCTATCAACCTTCAAAAACAAAAGGAACGCGACCTCGATTTCTTTGCTCCGATATTCGACGAAGCCATTACAAGCCATGCACACGGAGAGATTTCCGGCATGGCCAGATATCTCCTTGAAAATGTCTGTAGACAGTGTGCCATGAACATCACGGCGATTCCCGACTATCGCTATTACAGCTGCTGGATGTACAACAACGCTATTGAGTGCGACGAGATCAACCGCCTGTACCGCGCGGTGATTACAACATCGGACCAACTCAACAAGCAAGAAATGGCGTCCCTCTTCAGCTCCTATCTCCAGCTCGAGTCGAACGACATGAGCATTAACGCTACCAACGGCGAGACTGATCTAACAGCACCAGTGCCGTATGACCGCGACAATCCTATACGCAACTTTCCCAAGGCGAAATCTCAGATAGAAACAGCTTGCGTCTGCACCAATATCGATCTCTTTCGAGCGCTTCTCATTGTTTTTTATCAGGAATGTCTGGAGCTTACCCCGCTGCTTAAAAACACCGAGGCACCTAGCCTGCTCGCGCAAAACGAAGAGTTTTTCCCAGCCGCCATCAAAACAAGCGACCCGCGACAATTCCGATTATTCGATGAGCAGCTGCCAGCAATCATCCGCTTTGGCGAAGCTTTTGTATACGCAACCAAAAAACACTTGCCCGGAAACGAAACGGCTCAAAAGCTCGAAGAGCATTTGAATGGAATAAAGCGCATGAATAGCGCCCCCTTTATGCAGGCGTTTCGTAAAAACTATCTCGAAGCTATGCGCGAGAACCAGATCTTCGCAAATGGAGACTTCCATACGCATGCAGAGCTTAACGACCAGGAAAACCTCAATAGGCTCGTTGGGCTTCAAGCCGTTATTTCAAAGGCAGGAGAGCTCTACTTCACCGAAGAGGAATGGTCCTTTGCAAGCCTTTATGCCCGCATCCTTCACGAGCTGCTGCTGTGCGGCATTATGCCGATAGCATGCCAAACCTGCGGTTCGCTCTTTTTTCCAACTGGTCCCAACAGCAAGTACTGCGACCGATATAGCGAGGAGACCAAGCTCTACTGCAACCCGCGATATAACGCCAAAAAAACATCTTGGTCGCAAATCGCCCCGCGATGTCGCGCTCAATATGCAGAGAAAAGCCGATACGGCGTATAAAAATGGCCTAGCGGATTGTGCCCACTATTTTGAGCGTCTTGGCAACTTTGTCCTCAATGGCATTGGTCCAACATACCAAGCGAGTGACCTTATTTCCGACGAGCTCTATTCAACATGGCTGTCTATCGTCAACCAGCCCAATTGCAGGACAGAAATCAAACGACCGGATAGAATCGGCTTTCCATACTCTGTAATGTGGTACGGAGTCGTCCGCGATGGCAATCGTTATGTTCGAGTCGAGTTTTCCGGAGCCGAGTACCCAGCGCTTTTTGAACGTTTGGGCCAACTTGCCGAAAGCCCACAATCAAAATGCACGTTGGATTTCAAGGGGCCCGGCGAGCACCCATACAGCTCCTGGCATATCAAGTTGTACAAGTTGCTGGAGATCATTGCGCAGATAAATAACGCCGATCAGATGACAAAACCCATTCCATTGCTTGGAATTGATGAGCCCGAGCGTGTCTCAACCGACCTGACGGTTCAGGACACTTGGAACACGCCCGACGCATGTGTCTGCAGTACCGGCATGATCGATGACCTCAGCTTTACCGTGTATACAAAGGGATATGACCCGGAAAAGCAGAACTGAACCGGTCGACATGTGCAAGGGCTGCATGCGGAAGCGCCGAAGGGCAGACCGCTAGTAATAAAACAGAACCGATGAGCGCATAGGTCTCATACGCTGGAGCAACAGCAACGGCGACTTTCACGGTATTCTGCAGTATCCAAACGGATCAACACCCAAATTACTTAGTCTATCTGCCCCTTTTCGGCTTCAAGCAATTCCCGTTCCGAGACGTCTTTGGAATGCACAAATAGGCCCGACATCATACGGTCGCCAATTTCATTGAGTTGTTCAGCAATATTCTCGAATGGTTTATTCAAATCAAGAGTTTTAAGGTAGAACCAGTGGCCAAGTTCATACCAGCATTCATCCAGCGGACCCTCCATAGACGTTTGGGCATAGAGCAGCATTCCGGATACGCTCGCGTTTCGCTGCGCACAATGCATAACATAACTAAATATCTGATTTCTATGTTCAGGACTCAGTATCTTTTTCTCGCAGTGTGTTCCAAGAATTGTTCCATAGCACTTAGCATCTATCACTAGTTTATAGCTAGGCCCTGTTAGCACGACATCCGTGCGCAACCTTGGTAGGTATTGAGACCTTACGCCAATACCATAGTCAACGATAGGCGCAGCAGGCATTAACCGCGGAAAATGTCTGCGATAATATTCACGTATAAACTTCTCAAATAGAGAAGAGAGCCTCTGGCTGCTCAACATAGACGAAAATTCCGCATTACCGTTTTCATCATGAACAGGAATGCTCTTCTCCAAAACCATCCGGCAAACCGCCATCAAGAATCGATAACTCTGATTGAGTTTGTTGTACCTAACCAGTCTCCAATCAATCGAATTAGCCTCGAGTGAATCGACAGTAGATAGGTATAGTGCGCTTGCCCTGAGTCCCTTTCGCGTTCGCGGAGAAACATCATGGCTGCGGATTAATTGAATTATTGCAGTTTTAACAATTTGATTCATATAGGTATTGGCTGTGAAGCTGTCATATAGACACTGCAAACGCATTGTCCCCCGAGCTTTTAAAGCGATGCTTTTCTGAATCAGCGGCCGACCTCTCAGGACTGCAAGAGGCTCTTCATGAGGCGAATAGACACGCTCAAGCCCTCGCAAATACTCTCTTTTTACAGCATCATTCAAGATAATTGCAAAAAGCTCGCCGAGTCCATCGAACGGCTCTTTGCCGACTGCCTTCAAGGTGTCCGCGAACACCGCTTCCGCATCACTACCGGAAATACCAGTCGCATACGCAATCATATATAAAATGTTACGGATTGCGACGTTGTTCGCAGCCGTATTGGACATCCTAATCTATAGCCTCATACAAAAGAGAAACCTGTTCATCTAAGATTTCCTTATCGGACGAATCAAACCAATACTCTTGAAGAAGAGGCCGCAGTTCATAGTCAACGATAGACTTGACCTCAATATCCGTAGGGGCAGAATCGAAACAAAAATAGCTATGCCCGATACAAAAACCCTCCCCAAGCGAAGAGTCATGCGAAATGACATCATTTAATCGACGAACAGCATCGACGAGCGAGGTTAGTCTATCGTTACCCAATGAATCAATATAGTCTATAAATGAGCGCTGATTGAGCGCCGGACTCATAGAGTAAAACGCGAATCTCCTTCGAAGCGCATAATCAACCAGCGCGAGACCGCGATCGGCGGTATTCATCATGCCAATTATAAATAGATTCTTCGGAACCGTTAACGGTTCTGGCAATCCCGGAACCACCAATGACTCACCACGATGGTCAGCTTCAATTAACATGAGCAGTTCTCCAAATACTTTTGAAAGATTTGCTCTATTAATTTCGTCGATTATGAGGTAATAATTTTCAAACCGATGGCTTCTATCTGACGCTCGACGAAAAAACTTGGTAAACAAACCCTCCTGAGCAGCGAAAAGCCCATCAGCCGTAGGTTTAAAACCGACTATATAATCCTCATAAGAAGATCCTTGATGAAATTGAACCTTCTCTATACACGTATTATCGGTAGCGCCCATGAGCGAATATGCCAATCGTGTAGCAGCAAAGGTTTTCCCCGTACCCGGCGCACCCTGGAGAATGATATTCTTTTTTCTCTTAAGCAACGAGACGATTGCATCGTAAGACGCTTCGTCCATATAGACTTCTTCAAGAAAATCGCTTTTGTTATATCTTGTAGCGTCGGTACTCCTAAACGTCATTTGGCACTCACGCTTTCTCGACGATTGACAAATTCTATGAGCCCACGGGGCTTGATAATTCCGGCTGCTTTTTCATTTTCGCTTGCTTTTAAGAGCTTTTCGAGACCAAAACCAAGAGGCCAGGCTTTTGGGATTTCAGCATCAGAGAGGTAGTCAGCAAAATATAACCGGTTAATGGTTCTAACAATATAAATCGTCAGATGTGCAATGATGGGCTGGACGTATGGGTCGGTTTCGTCATTATCATATGAACCACCAGCACAAAATGGTTTTCCCTCTCCGACTATAGTAGGAAAACCGGCTCGTACAGACCACCCCGGGAAACGATTATTGAACTGGTCGCGAATCGTATAGTTTTTAGGTCTTCGCTTATAGACCTGCATGTTATATTCGCAATCGACGCCGCCCGTCTGTATAAGGTCGACTCTGTAAGGGGGCGTACCCTCTTCAATCTCCTTTGCCTTCAGGTTGTCTTCGTCAATCTGGCAGTATTTGAAAAACTCCACGGCCTCATTTGGGTCAATACCGGAAAGGTCGATATAAGTCTGGCCACCGCCTCCATCAGGCTTTTTAATACCTTCGATATTGCGAAAGTCAGCGGCAGTCAGGTGACGGTACATAATCTCATCCACAAATAACATTCGACCGCCTCGTTCAATCGGTGCTTACCATTTTTCCAGCACTATTATGAACTCCTTTATTTCATTTGCCAACGAACTGCAATTTGACCTAAAACGTTTGTATGCAATTTCTTTAACCTCAATTTTTCCGTAAGCAGAAAATACGTCGCAAAGATCCTCGACAGGAAAGAGTCCATCTTCGCTATAGCTAATCAAACAAACAGGGCAATGGATATCCTCGATAATCTTAGCGAAGGAATCTTTTGATTTAGTTTTTGTACAAAGATCAGAGTACTGATCGCGCCAAGGACGTAACCCACTCTTGCCAGCAGCAACAGGCTCGTCACCACGTGCGACCGTTTCAAGAATATGATAATTCGCTGCATATTGGCGTTTGATATAAGGAGGGTCCAGATAGCAAAGGTCTGCAGTAACCCCAGCAGCAAGGTCTTCTGCCCTGCCCTGAAGAACCACATTATCAATTCTTCCAGTATTAATGGATACCGGAGCTAGATGGATGGCATTTTTCGCACTTGCGGTAAAATTTGCCAGGAAATAGCCATAGGTTCCAGATATATTTGCCACTTCGTTGACTGCCATAATCAGAGTGTGACGCAAAAGCGCCTCCTCCATTTGGCAAATCCTACCCTCATCGCGCCATTCGTTTATCTTAAGTCTAATTGCATCGATTTTTGCAGCGTTATCCGATGTAAAGTACTTCCTACTTGGACATCCATTTGCAGGAAGCCCTGAAGGAGAAAACTCGCGGAAGAAGTAGCCTTCGACCGGTTCAAGTTCATTTAAATAATTTAGCACTTGCACGTAATGGCACTCAGGTTCAACCGATAAATCGCTCAGCCCCTCGAAAGAAGGCGTACGATTCATGAGCAGCTGCACATAAAGATGCCACTTGCTGTACGTCATAATGTCAGAAGCGATGACGCGGTAGCCAAGTCGACGAAACTCAGCAGCTACGGACCCAGTCCCGGCCATTAAGTCGGCAACAGTTCCTCCGGGGCTTAGATAATTTGAAGCCAATGATGTTATCTGCTCTAACAGCTTTGTCTTATTGCCAATGTAGCGATACATGCCTATTGTTTCATTTCCCTCAGTGCGCCCAAATCGGGCAGCTCCGCCATCTCGTGCTTGATACGCTCGACCTCTTTTCTATCAAGGCCGTATGCTAGCGTAACAAGCAACTCAAGTTCCGCATCGATTGCCGCCGTGTAGTGAAGATTCAGTTTCCGAGCGCCGTCAGCAATTTGATGATGAAGTTCACTTTTGTTGTCAAATCTGATGATCGGTAGTTCCTGAAGAATCCGTTTTGTTAAGTAGGGGTGTGATTTCCACTCATTCTCACCATACAGCTTCATGTAGTAATAAAAAATAACCCTCGAGTTAAGCAGCGCATTGTAAAAGTACAATGCGTCCTCTCTCAACCCTTCGCCTGCGGTAAAGAAGTAGACAGCTTGATTTACCATCCTGCCGCTATCGTCAACAACGCTTTTAATTCCTAACCCAGTCTTTCTAACAAGAATCTTCATGGGCTTATAATCATCAAGGTCCTTGTAATTAATGCCCTCAACTCCAAGTTTCAAATACCGTTGGCATGACAACGAATATCGTCCAACAGATTCACCAACAAATATAGGAACAAAACCATCGGCGGGCCTGAACTGCATGACGGATTCAAGTTCCGAGCTCGACACTTCAACCTCGCGCCCGCAGCATTTACAACGCTTAAGAGCAAGGCCCGAAAATAACGCCGCGGTGTTTGCTCCACCACATTTCGGACAGTAAAAGACGGTTCCGCGCTTTGAGATTTCTACACCTCGATGGAAAGAAACGTCAAAAGACCATTTGCCTCCATGAGACCTAATTCTCTCAATAACCGCATGATCTTCACTTGCCACATCTATATCAAATAGGCAGTCTTCATTTCTTAGAAAATCCATCTGGCGTTTAACGCGATATTGTTCTTCAAAAACTGTCTCGAGCGTCTTGTCTCCACCTAAAACGGCCTTTCTATCCGATGTCGTAAGCCGGAAGCACTTTGTTAAACTGGCATCACTTGGTATACACTTGCGGACAACGACAACCGTTGTCGCACGATGAACCCCCTCGAAAAGTTTTTCTCCAAGACGCGCGATTACTTTTATCTCATATTTCGTAGCAATAAATCGACGTAAACCATAAGCTGTTGCCGAAAATAATGAATCGGGGAGAATAAAGGCAGCAAACCCATTCGCATGTAATATGGCCATGGAAAGCTCTACGAAGAGGGCGTAGCAATCATACTGTCCATCAACATTTTTATAGCCACGCAGCAGCAACTCATCACGATCGTAAATACGGTCGGAGCTCCAAGGTGGGTTAGCAATAATTGTGTCGACACGAGCCAAACGCTCCAGCCAATACGCTTTCGGATCCGTCTTTGCAGATGGACGCAGAAAATCTTTATAAATTATTTCCGAGCCTATTATTTCGGAATAAGTGCGTGAAATCTCTATAGCCTCAGGGTCAACGTCAACGCCATAAAGTAACGAATGCCGAACATCACCGCGTGCAACGGCATTAAGTAAAGAAGAGCCCCCGCATGCCGGGTCCAAGCAAACGCCAAAAGACGGCGTGCGGGCAGAAGCGCGCTCGACCTTTAGCAGCGAAACAACAAAGTCAGCCAGAGAATTCGTTGTGTATACAGAACCGTATTTCACGAGCTAAAGCCCCCAATAATAGACAAGGGATGAGCATCGTTTATTACTACAAACCGAATAGTCCCAGCAGCGGTTTTCAGTTATGGATTTAACCATATGACCCTCCAGTCGCACCTCTGGTAATTGGCAAAAGCTAAATATTAACACCAGAAACTGGCGCATAAATCAGTTACGCAACTAAGCAGAAAAAGTATAGTGAACATCGCTTATGCCCCATTCAAGTCGAGCCCTTCCGCCCAAACCGCTTGCTCTTCCAGCAATAAACGCCAATCGTTGATATTGATAATCTAAGCCCCTCCTCGATGGTCGCATTGTCTTTGCTCAAGACCTCTTATTGAACAGGGAGCTCGAATAGTTCCATAATGTAAAATTCAATATAAATTAATTATCTTTATTTGGTATTATCTCATAATTTAATAATTATTATCAAACATATATATCAGATTATGAAATATATGTTTGATGCATTATCATCGATTTATATCAATGCGCATTATTCCGTAGACACAGTCAGAGAAAGCCGACGACTATGAAAGACAATCTACAGGAGCTGAGAAAAGAGGCTGGATACAAGTCTGCGAAAAGCTTCGCCAAGGCCCTGAGCATTCCATTTACTACGTACGCACGATATGAAAGTCGGCCTGATAAAATTCCACTTGCTGCTGCATGGCGTCTTGCAGATGTATTTGACGTATCCATAGACATCATTGTTGGACGTACTGAACCAGACCCCGCGATCGCACCTGGAGCAATTCAATCTCGGTACGACAAGCTATTGCCCGAATTCAAACAATCGCTCAGCGATTACCTCGATTATTTACTAACGAAGAATTCGAAAGTGGCAAGCCACGCCTTCCGCCAGGAATCCCGCCGCATTGAAGCCATATGCGCAAGGCTGGACACCATCTTCTTGGCCGAACTCGAAAAACAAGATCCCGACTTTTTCATTCACGCAACAGCCAAGCAGCTTCGCGCCAGATTTAATGATTTCCTAGAGCAGCGTGTCGACCTGTGCCAAGCAATTGGGGCCGTAAACGCTATTGACGTTATCATGGCTGCATACGACCGCACGCGCGGACCATTTGATTTCAATGGAATTCCAGCCGACGTGGATGCTGACGTAGACGGCTGAAATTCCACATGCACCAGGTGCAACAAAGGCAGGCACTAGGCGACCGAATTGCAGAACGCATAAAAGACGGCGGGCGAATATTTCGCCGCACTCTAATATTTAGCTGGAATTTTCCTCATTCCTCAATACCGACTTAGCTGGAAGGGCTAAGGCAATTATGTGAGAAACGCACTGAAAGCAGACGAGTTAAACCCTACCCTTTAAACACCATATAATTGTGATACTCAATAAACTCAGCTCGTGGGGCGAATCGCTTCGGAAGCGTTGTCGGCTCTCCGTTGTAGTGTCACAAATACTTGTCTTCAGGCGTCTCGTGTCCGACCACGCCGAACATTACTGCCTTCAGGTCCTTTTTAATGGTGAGTAGTCCCCCGATCGAACGCTTTGTCGTGTAGCGCATTTAGAAGCAAACCGTTGTCGGGCGCAGGTCCTTCCGTTTTTGAATCAGAGGCTGTCCAGGGCTTGATATGGCTGGCGACCAACAGCGCCTCGTTCGATAGCCCCGTCAAGCAACACCTTGAATTGTAATTGGTAAGCAAGGTATTTCGAAAGAACTCCTGGTTCACTCGCATCGAGACAATTGCTTCGCGCTCTTCGCCCTCTGGCAAATCAAAGCCAATCGCCTCTTTCAACTCATCGCTTAGCGCTTCTTCAAAATCAAAGCGATTAAGGAAAACCTCGGTCGCCTCCTCGACGAGTTCATCTCCAGCAAAGGAATACTTGGCCCAGACTAGCTTGTCCATTTTTGTTTGCATGGATCATTCCAACCTTGCCGCGAGCGCGTCGACGCTCATCGAAAGATGCGAGATTCCAGATTTTTAAGCAACTACGCCCGGCGTTCTGCCAATGGCCTTGGCTAACGCCTGGACATCCTCGCTTTTGTCATCAACCATTTTTGACGGCAGGGCGAGGTATAGGAACAGAACCGCAAGGGTTTCTTCCCTCGACCATTTGTCTCCACGGCCGGCCATGATTGCTCCTCGCCCGCGCACCGCTCACTCAATAGGTCCAGGATAATCATGCAGGAGACCGCACTCACCGCCTTTTCTCATTCGTCGGTGAATAGTTGAGACAACGGCACTTCCCCGCGCTTCTCACACCCGCGCCCAAGCTTCTTCCCAAGCTCCGCAGCACAGCGCTACTTTTCCTCGGCAAACAGGTCATCGATAGCCCTGTCGATCCGCGCGCAAGTCTGCCGATGCTCATCCTTCCAGGGCAGGTTGAGTCCCAGGCTCGCATCTCAAGAGCCGCCGAGCTTGGCGTTGATTACTTCCTCGGGATACAGCGCGTCGCGGCGAACACCTTCAATCGCCTCGTCCTCGTCCATATCACAGGCTGCATCGCCCCCCCCTCGAGGCACTGGCGCAGCTCCTTTTGCTCGCGGATGCGATTCAGCACGCTGGCACACACCACGGCCAAAAAGCGCAATCTCGGGGGCTAGTCGGATACATCTGGGCCGCGATCCGGCACCGGCGGTAGTATCCGATTGTCACGCCACTTCTAGAATAAAACTAGATTGGCTATAATCAAAATATATTATCGTATATTTGAAAGAGGTATTCAGTGCTTGAACGGATCGGATCATCGGACGCTATTCGTTATATGGTGCAGGATTGCGGCATGACTCTGCAGGATGCATCCGTTAAAACCGGTAAGCAGAAGGGTAGCCTGTCTACTCGCCTGCATAACAACACGCGGTTCACCATCGATGAATTCGTCAAAATCTGCGATGCGTGCGGCTGGCAGCTCGTGCTTAAACGGGGTAGCAAGCAGTTCGACCTGCGCGGGATTGATGAGAACAAGCCGCGCGGCGATGCGAAGAAGTAGGGCCTGGCTATTCGCATGCCTCACCTGCGGTCCATCCATCAGGGTGCAATTGCCTATGGCCGCCGGACGGCTTTAGACATATACGAAATCGACTACGACCTTACCGTCGCCCATGATTTGTCTAGCCGCCGCCTGCGCCGCACGGTTGTCGATTCTCTGCTGTTTCGTTAGGGTTCCGAGGCGAGTCATAGGATGGTACGGCATCGGGTTCGGCATGCTTTCGAGGAGTTCGGCCGTGCGGATATCAAGCGCCTCGGCGTATTCATCCAGAAAGTCCCATGCCTCGTCTACCGGCAGCATCGTGTCCCGCTTGGGGTTTTTCCAGTCCTTAACTGATCGGTTTGTAATACCCAATGCTGCCGCGATCTCGGACGTCGGTACTCCCAAGGCGTCCGCTTGCGCGGCAAATGCAGCCTTGAGATCGATATCGGGGGAAAGTCCAGGTTCTGCTCGATCCACTCGCCGTCGCGGGATGCATAGACAGTAGAGCACTCTATACCCTTCGCGGCGAGTTGGTCGGCGGCAAGGCGGCTCGCGAGATTGTAAAGGCCTCCCGGTTCAGTATCGGGCAGATCTTCATCTCGGTACCAGCGAACGATATGCTGGCCGAACTTCTCGTAGGAATCGTTCGCGTCATTCAAGCATTGCAGTGTGAGGTCGCCGAGCTTTTCGATCTGGTCGCTTATCCAGTCGAAGGCATCCTTGACCGGCATACAGTCGAGCTCGGGGTCGAGCCATTTTCGGACGCTCGAGACGCGAATGCCGAGACCTCCTGCAAGATCTTCCGGCTTGAGCCATAGGTTATCGAGCTGGGCCTGCATCGAGCATTTGAGATCGAACATGGTCATTCCTTCCTGTAATCGTGCAATGCGTTCAAGAGTAATCCGTTGTCGGGCGCGAGGCGCTCCGTCATTGGGTCAGAGACTATACAGGACTTGATATGGCTAGCGACCAACAGCGCCTTGTTCGATAGTCCCGTCAAGCAACATCTTGAATCGTAATTGATGAGTCTTTCGCCCTTATGGGCTATGGTTGAAGCGTCTTTATGTGATTCAACGCACACAATAGCACGGTCCTATTTCGCTCAAAGCAATACCGGAACCACGCATATATTCCCAAGGCAACCAGGAATAGCACCATGAAAATCTCGGCTAAAGTTGGAGTACTGGCTATCAGCGCAGACAAATATCCTCCAGCCATAAGAGAGGCAATGATGCCAATCAGGCTAAGGGCCCAGCTCGTATAATGCGTCTCAGCAACCGCCCGTTCGATTATTTTGCATTTCTTTTCCAGGCTAATGTCCCCATCAGCTCCAGCGAGAGAGAAGTCCATTCCTGAAATTAAATCGAGTAATTCAGCCTCGCTGTATCCGCTTTTCTTGAATCTTTTAATGAAGAAACCTCCTGGTCCAGGACCGTAGATAGGACGGTTTACACGAAACAGTTCCTTATAGGCGATTTCCATTGTTAACTCCTTAAAGTACGGGTGCTATTTACGCTATCGTTCTATCATTTCGTTCGGACAGTTTATTGCCGAGCCGCCACCGATCATTCACAGGAACCACTCTTGCAGTCAATCTCCGTCCAACCACTCCCCGCACCCCTCATACCCACGCCCAAGCTTCCTCCCAAGCTCCGCGGCACAGCGCTTCGTCTCCTCGGCAAACAGGTCATCGATTGCCCTGTCGATCCGTACGCAGGTCTCGAAATGCTCGTCCTTCCAGGGCAGATTGAGCCCCAGGCTCGTATCCCAATAGCCGCCGAGCTTTGCGTTGATCACTTCCTCGGGATACAACACGTCGTGGCGGACACCTTCGATCGCCTCATCCTCGTCCATGTCACAGGCTGCATCGTCCTTCTTGAGACACTTGCGCAGCTCCTTTTGCTCGCGGATGCGATGCAGCGCGCTGGCGCACACCACAGCCAAAAAGCGATAACGTTCGCATAGGTCCCATTCGCCGCCGAGCCATACGCGATAGCCCAGAACGACGCTTGTGGGCTCCTCGTTGAGCAGGAACAGGTCCCACGGATACACTTCAGCGCACGCGTCCTCTCCCAGCTTTTGCGCGCCACCGCGCGTAAAAGCGCACGGCTCTACGTCGTAATAGCCAAAGCCGTGGTCCGCATTGCGACGATTGATGACATGCTTGGGCAACAGGACGATCTTGTCGCTGGGCTCGGGATCTATCTTCCGCAGCTTTTTGATCTTGCGGCGGGCGCGCTTTAGGTCGCGCTCGTTATCGACACGGCCACGGTCATCCGGCTTGCCGCCGTATCGCAGGGCAACCTCGGGTGCCAGGATCTTTGTGTCAGCAGCGCACAGCAGGTCGCTCACGGTGGGCAGATCTTCCCACTCAATACCGTCGACATCCCAAATCCTACTCATGTTCAACCTCTTTCTGGCTGTTCAACTACGTGCTCATTCGCCCTGTTTAACGTGCTTGTAGGGCATATGCCCCGCTAGAGCGCCTTCTTACTCGGAGCAATCACCTCGTCCACCAGGCCCAGCTCCAGGGCGCGCTTGGCGTTGCACCAGCAGTCGCGCTCGGTGAGCTCGTGGAACTCCTGCGCGCTCAGGTTGCCATGCTCGGCCAGCAGCTCGTCCAGCTCGGCGCGGTGGGCGTCGAA
>ERZ860668.1543-NODE-1543-length-14148-cov-6.746612_pt1 | contig 14148 bp, 5 predicted proteins | sample MGYA00510062_ERZ860668 | MGnify/ENA primary metagenome ERZ860668 (study PRJEB30046, sample SAMN00715258) | human gut metagenome | study: EMG produced TPA metagenomics assembly of the A metagenome-wide association study of gut microbiota in type 2...
ACCCACGCCTTCTACGACGGCAACTGCGCCGGAGTTACGAACAGCGAAACGTTCTCCTACACGGCCGTTGATATATACTTCACCGCTTGTTGCTCCATAAAGCAAGGTATTACCGGCAATTGTATTCTTTTCGGCTTCGAAGTTGCTGCGGATAGGAGGCAATACGGAGATGCGTCCGCCGCTCAATCCTTTACCCAGATAATCGTTTGCTTCACCTTCCAGTTTAAAGTTAACTCCCGGTACGAGGAAAGCCCCGAAAGACTGACCTGCCGAGCCTTTGAACTTCACATTCAACGTATGTTCCGGCAATCCTTTGGCACCGTATTTCTTGGCGATCACTCCGGAGAGCATCGCACCTATTGCACGGTCTGTATTGGCAATCGTATATTCTAAAGAAATCTCTTTCTCATGTTCAATAGCTTCCTGTGCCGCATTAATGAGGGTTACATCCTTTACAGTAGAAACACCGTGATCCTGATCGATGACATGGCGGATAGCCGCGTTGTTATCAATGCGTGCCAGCAATTTGGTGAAGTCGATTAACGCATGTTTCGGATTCGGGTCGTTGGCAACGGATTTGCGTTCGATCAAGTCTGTGCGCCCGATAATATCATCCATTCTGGTGAATCCCATTTCGGCCAAATGCTCGCGGACCTCCTGTGCCAGGAATGTGAAGAAATTTACCAAATATTCACTACGCCCATGAAAGCGTTTACGTAATTCCTCATTCTGTGTGGCAACTCCCACCGGACAAGTATTCTGATGGCATTTGCGCATCATTACACACCCTAATACAATCAATGCCGAGGTGGCGAAGCCATATTCTTCGGCACCCATTAGTGCCATTAAGATGATGTCACGTCCGGTTTTCAGTTGTCCGTCGGCTTGCAGAACTACTTGACCACGAAGTCCGTTCAAAACCAATGTTTGTTGTGTCTCGCTCAATCCCAATTCCGGTGAGATGCCCGCATAACGGATAGAAGAAGCCGGAGAAGCACCTGTTCCCCCTTCAGCACCGGAGATGACAATCAGGTCCGCCTTTGCTTTTGCCACCCCGGCGGCAATTGTACCGACGCCGCTTTCTGCTACCAGTTTCACACTGATTTTGGCCTGTGGATTTACATTTTTCAGATCGAAGATTAATTGTGCCAAATCCTCAATCGAATAAATATCATGATGAGGTGGGGGAGAAATCAGTGAAATTCCCGGAATGGAATGGCGTGTTTTTGCAATCACATCATTCACTTTAAATCCCGGAAGTTGTCCGCCTTCACCCGGCTTTGCCCCCTGTGCTATCTTAATCTGAATCTCATCCGCATTAACCAGATATTCTGCCGTTACACCGAAACGTCCGGAAGCTACCTGCTTAATCGCACTTCGTAAAGAACTGCCATCGGGCAGCGGTTGGAAACGGGCAGCGTCTTCGCCACCTTCACCGGTATTGCTGCGTCCGTGAATTTTATTCATGGCAATAGCCATTGCCTCATGAGCCTCTTTGCTGATAGAACCAAAAGACATGGCCCCCGTGACGAAACGATGCAGAATGTTTTCCACCGGTTCTACCTGATCGATCGAAATCGGATTACGACGGAATCCTAGAAAGTCACGAAGGAAAATAGGCTTCTCTTTTTCGTCTACCAGATGAGTATATTCTTTAAACTTCTTATAACTCCCCATTCGTGTAGCCAATTGCAGCGTACTGATTGTTTCCGGATTCCATGCATGCTCTTCTCCGTCTTTACGGAAAGCATACAAACCGGTAAGAAGTTGAGAATGGAGAGTTGAGAGTTGAGAGTTGCCATGCGGAGCCTCACTCTCCACTCTCAACTCTCCACTCTCAACTTCTCCCACTCCTTCCTTGTGGAAAGCAATGGCATCTCTGGCTATTTCTTCCAGGCGAATACCTCCGATGGGCGAACCGAGTCCACCGAAATAGGCCTTACTCAATTCTTCGCTCAAACCGACGGCTTCGAAGATTTTTGCACCACGATAAGAGCGGATGGTAGAGATCCCCATTTTACTCATGATTTTAAACAAGCCTTTGCAGATGGATTTGATATAATTTTTTTCAGCAGTGGCATAATCCAACTGAATATCCCTGTCTTTAACCAAGCGGTCGAGAACGGCGAATGCCATGTAAGGATTCAGGGCACTTGCTCCGAACCCCAGTAATAACGCAGCGTGCATCACCTCACGTATTTCACCGCTTTCTACAATCAATGCTGTTTGTACACGTTTGCCGACTGAAATCAGGTGGTGATGAACGGCGCTTACCGCCAGCAATGAAGGAATAGCGGCATGGGTAATATCCACGTCACGGTCGGTCAGGACAATGTAGTTTACGCCTTCCGTCACAGATTCTTCCGCCATTTTACAGAGGCTGTTCAGTGCCTCCTGCAATCCGGCTTTCCCTTTCGCTGCTTCAAATAACATGGGCAGTTTGACTGTTTTGAAACCTTTATAGCGGATATTACAAAGAATATCCAGTTGTGTGTTGCTCAAAATCGGATGATTCAGGCGGACCATTTTGCAATGACTTTCGCTGGGTGTCAGAATATTCATGCCGACTGCCCCGATGTATTCAGTTAATGACATTACCAGTTCTTCGCGGAGCGGGTCGATGGGAGGATTGGTCACTTGTGCAAATTGCTGCCGGAAATAGTTGTAAAGCAATTGCGGCTTATCCGAAAGTACAGCTAACGGAGTATCATTACCCATTGAATGGATCGGTTCTGCTCCGGTGCTTGCCATCGGCATAATCAGTTTTTCGATATCCTCTTTGGAGTAGCCGAAAGTGCGAAGCATACAGTCGTAGTTTTCTACATGATGAGGTACTTTGCGTCCGCTCTTCAGTTCATCCAGTTCGATTCGGTTCGTAGACAACCAGGTGCGGTAAGGTTTGGCTTCAGCCAACTGTTTTTTCAGTTCGCCATCATAATAAATTTCACCTTTTTCTGTATCTACCAGCAAAATCTTACCGGGCTGTAAGCGGCCTTTTTCTTTGATGTCTCCCGGTTCGAAATCCATCACACCGACTTCCGAAGCCACTACCATCATATCGTTTTTAGTAATCAGATAACGGGCAGGGCGCAGACCGTTGCGGTCGAGCATACCTCCGGCAAATCGTCCGTCACTGAAGAGAAGTGCAGCCGGTCCGTCCCACGGTTCCATCAAGATAGAGTGGTATTCGTAGAATGATTTCAGATCCTCGCTGATGGGATTCTTTTCGTTGAAAGATTCCGGCACGAGCATAGCCATGGCGTGTGGCAGGCTCAATCCCGACATCACCAGGAACTCCAGTACATTATCCAGGGAAGCACTGTCGCTCATGCCCGGTTGTATAATCGGGCGAAGTTCTTTTATGTCACCCAAGGTAGGAGTGGAGAGTACGCTTTCGCGGGCTTCCATCCATCCGCGGTTACCACGGATCGTGTTGATTTCACCGTTGTGTGCCAGAAGGCGGAATGGTTGTGCCAATCCCCATGTAGGGAATGTATTGGTACTGAAACGGGAGTGCACCAGTGCCAGTCCGCTGGTAAAATAGCTATTCGTCAGGTCCGGATAGTAGTTGCGCAGTTGCAACGACGAAAGCATACCTTTATATATAATGTTTTTTGTAGAAAGCGAAACAACATAAAAATCGTCCTTTGTCGGAATGGATGACAATCTGACCTTATTCTCGATTCTTTTCCGGATCAGATATAACTTCCGGTCGGCCGTTTCCGTTTCTGTAAATCCGGTGATAAACACCTGCTTGATGTCAGGTTCGTTTGCCAAAGCAGATTCTCCTAGAATTTCAGGGCAGGTGGGCACATTGCGCAGATGCATCAATGTGAGTCCTTCTTTTTCAATTTCTTCAATAATGATACTTAAAATGGCTGCCTGGTCTTTCTCATTTTTCGGCAAAAATAGCAATCCTGTGCCGTACCGTCCTTTTTCGGGTACAGGAATGCCTTGCAATAAAATAAACTCATGCGGAATTTGCAGCATGATACCTGCACCGTCGCCGGTTTTGTTATCCGCACCTTCGGCGCCGCGGTGGCGCATGTTCTCTAATACCTTTAAAGCCGACTCAACAATGTCGTGTGACTTTTCTCCATGAATGTTTACCAGCATACCAACACCACAGGCATCGTGTTCGTATGCCGCATTGTACAAGCCCATCTGTTTGGGCTGTCGTTGGTAAGGGGATCCTTCTGTTACGTTGTTAAAAAGTTCTTGTTTCTTCATTCTTACTAGCTTTATTGTATGATAATACCTAATTGAAGTGTCAATTTGTTCGGCAAAGTTAGTTGTTTAATTTCAAAATGATAGTAAAATACAAGTTTTCTGTAACGCGAAATTAAAAGAAGAGCCTGTCTTCTTCTAATTTGTAATTAAAAGAAGGAGGTTTACTTTTAATTTGTTAGCTCTTTTGGGTGAATGGTGGGCTAATTGTAATTTGTTTCTTTTTGAGCTAAAAATAATATATTATTTAACTTTTTGATGTGTTTACAACTTTTTTATGCGTTTCTGTCAAATAAATATGCTTTTTGTTGTCTTTATGTTATTTGTAATGTGTATATTTGCAGTCGAAATAAAAATATCATAATATGTGTGGAATAGTAGGCTATATTGGTAAACGAAAAGCCTACCCTATCCTTATAAAAGGGCTGAAGCGACTGGAGTATCGTGGATATGATAGCGCGGGGGTAGCAATCATCAGTGATGACCGACAGTTAAATGTGTATAAGACGAAAGGAAAAGTCTCCGATCTTGAAAATTTCGTCACACAAAAAGATATTTCCGGTACAATCGGAATTGCCCATACTCGTTGGGCTACTCACGGGGAACCTTGTTCCGCTAACGCCCACCCTCATTACTCTTCTTCCGAAAAGCTCGCTCTCATTCATAACGGTATTATTGAAAACTACGCCGTTCTCAAAGAAAAACTTCAAGCCAAAGGCTATATTTTTAAAAGTAGTACAGATACCGAAGTCCTTGTTCAATTAATAGAATACATGAAAGTCACTAATCAAGTCAGTTTGCTGACAGCCGTTCAATTGGCGTTGGGAGAAGTGATTGGTGCCTATGCGATTGCGATTCTTGATAAAGAGCATCCCGATGAGATTATTGCTGCCCGTAAGAGTAGCCCGCTGGTAGTGGGGATTGGAGCGGACGAGTTCTTCCTTGCTTCGGATGCCACTCCGATTGTAGAATATACAGATAAGGTGGTTTATCTGGAAGACGGAGAAATTGCTGTTCTCCATTTGGGGAAAGAATTGAAGGTGGTCAACTTGAGTAATGTTGAAATGACACCTGAAATTAAAAAGGTGGAGCTTAATCTCGGCCAGCTGGAAAAAGGGGGATATCCGCATTTTATGTTGAAAGAGATTTTCGAACAGCCCGATTGTATTCATGATTGTATGCGCGGACGTATCAATGTGGAAGCAGATAATGTGGTACTTTCCGCTGTGATCGATCATCGGGAAAAGCTACTGAATGCCAAGCGGTTTATTATCGTTGCCTGCGGAACTTCCTGGCATGCCGGACTGATTGGTAAGCATCTGATTGAAAGTTTCTGCCGTATACCGGTGGAAGTGGAGTATGCTTCCGAATTCCGTTACCGCGATCCGGTGATTGACGGACAGGATGTAGTGATAGCAATCTCCCAAAGCGGTGAGACTGCGGATACTTTGGCTGCTGTGGAATTGGCAAAAAGCCGCGGAGCATTTATATATGGTATTTGCAATGCTATCGGGTCTTCTATTCCCCGTGCCACTCACACCGGTTCGTATATCCACGTAGGTCCGGAAATCGGAGTCGCTTCCACCAAAGCGTTTACCGGACAAGTCACTGTGCTGGCAATGCTGGCATTGACGCTTGCCAAAGCGAAAGGAACAATTGACGAACGGCATTATCTTTCAATTGTACAGGAATTAAATCATATTCCGGAGAAGATGAAAGAAGTGCTGAAACTGAATGATACCCTGGCGGAGTTATCGAAAACTTTCACGTATGCGCATAACTTTATTTACCTGGGACGCGGATATAGTTATCCTGTTGCCTTGGAAGGTGCATTGAAATTGAAAGAAATATCGTATATTCACGCCGAAGGTTATCCGGCTGCCGAGATGAAGCACGGACCGATTGCCTTGATTGACGCGGAAATGCCGGTAGTGGTGATTGCTACGCAGAATGGACTGTACGAAAAAGTGCTAAGTAATATTCAGGAGATCAAGGCGAGGAAGGGAAAAGTGATTGCGTTCGTTACGAAGGGAGATACGGTTATCAGCAAGATTGCCGATTGTAGTATCGAACTTCCTGAAACAATAGAGTGTCTCGATCCGTTAATTACTACGGTACCTCTCCAACTTCTTGCTTATCACATTGCGGTATGTAAGGGGATGGATGTAGACCAGCCGAGAAATCTGGCGAAGTCGGTAACGGTGGAGTAATGTGATTTACAATTAGACAATTTACTATTTACTATTTACGATTGAAGAATCAATGATAGATAGTAAGTTGTTTGATTGGCAGGTGGTAATTTAAATCGTAAATAGTAAATCGTCAAATCGTAAATAGTATAGATGGAACAATTGAAACATGAATGTGGCGTTGCCATGATACGCTTGCTTAAACCGTTGGAGTATTACGAGAAAAAGTACGGAACATGGATGTACGGTCTTAATAAGCTCTACCTGTTGATGGAGAAACAACATAACCGTGGACAGGAAGGTGCGGGACTGGCATGTGTGAAACTGGAAGCAAATCCGGGTGAAGAATATATGTTTCGTGAACGTGCTTTAGGCTCCGGAGCTATTACGGAGATTTTTGAAAATGTTCAAAACAATTTTAAGGAGCTCACTTCCGAACAGTTGCATGATGCTGCGTATGCCAAACGAGTTCTGCCTTTTGCCGGGGAAGTATATATGGGGCATCTTCGTTATTCCACTACGGGAAAATCCGGAATCTCATACGTGCATCCATTCTTAAGAAGAAATAACTGGCGTGCCAAGAATCTCGCTCTTTGCGGAAATTTCAATATGACGAATGTGGACGAAATATTTGCCCGTATCACTGCCATTGGCCAGCATCCGCGTAAATATGCCGATACATATATCATGTTGGAACAGGTGGGACACCGTCTTGACCGTGAAGTGGAGCGTGTATTCAATCTTGCCGAAGCCGAAGGGCTTACGGGCATGGGCATCACGCATTATATAGAAGAACATATTGATTTGGCAAACGTACTGCGTACTTCCAGTCGCGAATGGGATGGGGGGTATGTTATTTGCGGATTGACCGGAAGCGGTGAATCTTTCGCTATCCGTGACCCGTGGGGCATCCGGCCTGCATTTTGGTATCAGGATGACGAGATAGCTGTTCTTGCTTCCGAACGTCCGGTTATCCAGACAGCTTTGAATGTTCCGTTTGAGGAAATCAAGGAACTGCAACCGGGGCAGGCATTGCTGATTAGCAAAGAGGGTAAGATACGTACTTCGCAAATCAATAAGCCGCGTGAAAATCAGGCTTGTTCCTTCGAACGTATCTATTTCTCCCGTGGCAGTGACGTCGATATTTATAAAGAAAGGAAACGGCTGGGCGAAAAGTTGGTTCCGAAAATACTGAAAGCAATCAATAATGACATCGATCATACGGTCTTCTCTTTTATTCCAAACACTGCGGAGGTTGCTTTCTACGGAATGTTGCAGGGACTGGATGATTACTTGAATGAGGAGAAAGTGCAGCAGATCGCTGCATTGGGGCATAACCCGAATATGGAGGAATTGGAAGTTATTCTTTCCCGTCGTATTCGCAGCGAAAAGGTGGCAATCAAGGATATTAAGCTCCGTACGTTCATCGCCGAAGGAAACAGTCGTAATGATTTGGCTGCCCATGTGTATGATATTACATACGGAAGTCTTGTACCCGGTGTTGATAATCTGGTGATTATCGACGACAGCATTGTGCGCGGTACTACGCTGAAACAAAGTATTATCGGTATTCTCGACCGTCTCGGTCCGAAGAAGATTGTCATTGTATCTTCTTCTCCGCAGGTGCGTTATCCTGACTATTACGGTATTGATATGGCAAAGATGAGCGAGTTTATCGCCTTCAGGGCTGCTGTCGAACTTTTAAAGGAACGGGATATGAAAGATGTGATTGCGGCCGCCTATCGTAAATCGAAAGAGCAGGTAGGACTGCCGAAAGAGCAGATGGTAAACTATGTGAAAGATATTTATGCTCCGTTCACTGATGAGGAAATCTCTGCCAAAATGGTAGAACTGCTGACACCCAAGGGAACCAAGGCGAAAGTGGAAATCGTCTATCAACCGTTGGAGGGATTGCACGAGGCTTGTCCGCATCATAAAGGCGACTGGTATTTTAGCGGTAACTACCCTACACCGGGTGGTGTGAAAATGGTGAACCGGGCGTTCATCGACTATATAGAACAAATGTATCAATTCTAACAACCATACAACGATTCAATAATAAGAATGAGAAATGTGACATTAATCCTTGACGACGGGAGCCGGTTTTCCGGTAAGTCGTTTGGCTACGAGAAGCCGGTGGCGGGCGAAGTAGTTTTTAATACTGCCATGACCGGATATCCGGAGAGCCTCACTGACCCTTCATACGCCGGACAGTTGATGACGCTTACCTATCCTTTGGTAGGTAACTACGGTGTTCCTCCTTTTACTATCGAGCCGAATGGACTTGCCACTTTCATGGAAAGTGAGAAGATCCACGCGGAAGCGATTATCGTAAGTGACTATTCTTATGAATACAGCCATTGGAACGCTGTGGAGAGCCTCGGTGACTGGTTGAAACGCGAAAAGGTTCCTGGTATCACGGGCATTGATACGCGCGAGCTGACTAAAGTGCTTCGTGAACATGGAGTAATGATGGGGAAAATAGTATTTGAAAATGAAGAATTAAGAATGAAGAATGAAGAATTTCCGTCTTATAGCGATATAAACTATGTAGACCAGGTTTCCTGTAAAGAAATTTTTCATTATTTCCCTAGTGGAACAAGCAGCCACAGCGCAGCTAATTCTTCATTCTTCATTCCTCATTCTTCATTAAAAAAAGTTGTTTTGGTTGATTGCGGTGTGAAGACTAATATCATTCGTTGTCTGCTGAAACGTAATGTAGAGGTGATCCGTGTACCTTGGGATTATGATTATAACGGACTCGAATTTGACGGACTGTTTATTTCTAACGGACCGGGGGATCCGGATACCTGTGATGCTGCGGTGCAGAATATCCGCAAGGCGATGGCAAACGAGAAACTGCCTATTTTCGGAATCTGCATGGGTAACCAACTGCTATCGAAAGCGGGAGGAGCCAAGATTTATAAATTGAAATACGGTCACCGTAGCCACAACCAACCGGTGCGTATGGTAGGTACGGAACGTTGCTTCATCACTTCGCAAAACCACGGTTATGCCGTAGACAATAATACGTTGAGTGCAGATTGGGAACCGTTATTTATTAATATGAATGATGGCTCTAACGAAGGAATCAAGCATAAAAGAAACCCTTGGTTTTCTGCACAATTCCATCCGGAAGCAGCGAGTGGACCTACGGATACGGAATTCCTGTTCGACGAATTTGTAAAACTATTATAACCCATATTCATCACGGATTATAAAAAATCTGTGTTAATCTGTGTAATCTGTGGTGAACCAGAAAGTAGAATCAATGAAAGAAAATATAAAGAAAGTATTGCTGTTGGGTTCCGGTGCCCTGAAGATCGGTGAGGCCGGTGAGTTTGACTATTCCGGTTCGCAGGCACTCAAAGCCTTGAAGGAAGAAGGCATTGAAACGATTCTTATCAATCCTAATATTGCTACGGTACAGACGTCCGAAGGAGTGGCGGATCAAATCTACTTCCTCCCGGTGACTCCGTATTTCGTAGAGAAAGTGATTCAGAAAGAAAAACCGGAAGGCATTATGCTGGCGTTCGGTGGTCAGACAGCCTTGAACTGTGGAGTGGCATTGTATAAGGAAGGTATTCTTGAAAAATATAATGTAAAAGTTCTTGGTACTCCGGTACAAGCCATTATGGATACCGAGGATCGTGAACTTTTCGTTCAGAAATTGAATGAAATCAATGTAAAGACCATTAAGAGTGAAGCCGTAGAAAATGCGGAAGATGCTCGTCGCGCAGCAAAAGAACTGGGGTATCCCGTAATTGTTCGTGCTGCTTACGCTTTGGGTGGCTTGGGCTCCGGTTTCTGTGATAACGAAGAGCAACTGGATATTCTTGTAGAAAAAGCGTTCTCTTTCTCTCCGCAGGTATTAGTGGAAAAATCTCTTCGTGGTTGGAAAGAAGTGGAATATGAAGTGGTACGTGACCGTTTCGACAACTGTATCACCGTTTGTAATATGGAAAACTTCGACCCGCTGGGTATTCATACCGGTGAATCTATCGTTATTGCTCCGTCACAAACGCTTACGAACAAAGAATATCATAAACTTCGGGAACTGGCAATACGTATCATCCGCCACATCGGTATTGTGGGCGAATGTAATGTACAATATGCCTTCGACCCCGAATCCGAAGATTATCGGGTGATTGAAGTAAATGCCCGTCTTTCCCGTTCATCGGCTTTGGCATCTAAGGCAACGGGTTATCCGCTGGCTTTCGTTGCGGCCAAATTGGGACTGGGTTACGGACTCTTCGACCTGAAGAACTCTGTAACAAAGACTACTTCTGCTTTCTTCGAACCGGCACTGGATTATGTTGTATGTAAGATTCCACGTTGGGATTTGGGTAAATTCCACGGTGTAGATAAAGAATTGGGATCTTCTATGAAATCTGTCGGTGAGGTGATGGCTATCGGTCGCACTTTTGAAGAAGCTATCCAGAAAGGGCTCCGCATGATCGGACAGGGAATGCACGGATTTGTAGAAAACAAGGAGCTAGTTATTTCCGACATCGACAAGGCTTTGCGCGAACCGACTGATAAACGTATTTTTGTTATCTCGAAGGCTTTTCGTGCCGGCTACACCATCGATCAGGTACACGAACTGACTAAGATTGATAAATGGTTCCTTCAGAAATTGATGAATATCATGCAGACTTCCGAAGAACTGCATAGCTGGGGAAATAATCACAAACAAATAGCCGATCTGCCAAACGAACTGCTTCGTAAAGCCAAGGTTCAAGGTTTCTCTGATTTCCAGGTTGCCCGTGCCATCGGCTACGAAGGTGATATGGAGGATGGTATTCTTTATGTCCGCAAACATCGTAAAGAGGCGGGTATTCTTCCGGTAGTGAAGCAGATCGATACTTTGGCAGCCGAATATCCGGCACAAACCAATTATCTGTATCTTACTTATAGCGGTGTGGCAAATGATGTTCATTACTTGGGCGACCATAAATCCATTGTCGTATTAGGGTCTGGTGCTTATCGTATCGGTTCTTCCGTAGAATTTGACTGGTGCGGTGTGCAGGCTTTAAATACTATTCGTAAAGAAGGATGGCGCAGCGTGATGATTAACTATAATCCTGAAACCGTATCTACGGACTATGATATGTGCGATCGCTTGTACTTCGACGAATTGACTTTCGAACGCGTGATGGATATTCTGGAGCTTGAGAATCCGCATGGAGTAATTGTATCTACCGGTGGTCAGATTCCAAATAATCTTGCTTTGCGTCTGGATGCACAGAATATCAATATCCTTGGCACAAGTGCCAAGAGCATTGACAATGCTGAAGACCGTGAGAAATTCTCTGCCATGCTCGACCGTATCGGTGTGGATCAGCCCCGTTGGCGTGAATTAACATCTATGGATGATATTCAGGAGTTTGTTGAAGAAGTAGGTTTTCCTGTACTTGTCCGTCCGTCATACGTGCTTTCGGGAGCTGCAATGAATGTTGTATCCAATAGGGAAGAATTGGTTCATTTTCTCGAACTAGCTGCTGAAGTATCTAAAGATCATCCGGTTGTGGTGACCGAATTTATCGAACAGGCTAAAGAAGTAGAGATAGACGCTGTAGCTCAGCATGGAGAAATAAAAGCCTATGCCATTAGTGAACACGTAGAGTTTGCCGGCGTACATTCCGGAGATGCTACGATTGTCTTTCCGGCACAAAAACTATACGTGGAAACCATGCGGCGGATTAAAAGGATTGCCCGTGCTATTGCGAAAGAACTGAATATTTCCGGGCCTTTCAATATGCAATTTCTGGCCAAAGACAACGATATCAAAGTGATCGAATGTAACCTGCGTGCTTCGCGGAGTTTTCCGTTCGTATCGAAAGTTTTGAAATATAACTTTATCGAAATGGCAACCCGGATTATGTTGGGTGAACATGTAGCCGAATTGAATAAATCGGTTTTCGATTTGGATTATGTCGGAGTCAAAGCTTCTCAATTTTCGTTTGCCCGTTTGTTAAAGGCCGATCCGGTGTTAGGAGTGGATATGTCGTCTACCGGAGAGGTGGGATGTATCGGTGAAAACTATTACGAAGCTATCTTAAAGAGTATGATTTCTGTAGGTAACCGGATTCCTGAAAAGAATATTCTGATTTCTTCGGGCCCCAGCCGTTCAAAAGTGGAATTACTCAATTCTACAAAAATGCTCATTGCCAAAGGATATCATATTTTTGCAACAGCAGGCACGGCTAAGTTCTTTGAGGAAAACGGTATTCGTGTCACCATCCTTCATTGGCCCGACGAAGAGAAAGAACCGAATATTATGGACTACCTGCGGAATAAAAAAATAGATATGGTGATTAACATTCCGAAGAATCATACAAAACGGGAATTGGATAACGGTTATAAAATCCGCCGGGCTGCCGTGGATTATAATATCCCTCTGATTACCAATGCTCGTCTGGCCAGTGCTTTCATTTATGCCATCTGTAAAGTCGACCGGCAAGACATGGCGATCAAGAGTTGGGACGAATACAAATAATATTGTAAAGGGTATCGGGACCTCTATCCCGATCGTAGCGAAGGATTTTCGGATGGCAGAGGGCCAAAGGAGATCCTTCGCTTTGTATTGGTTTATTTCAACCATCTTTTCATGGTTTGTCCTTGACACGGCATAACGTTGTTTCCGCATCGCTATATGCGAATTTAAAGCTTTTTTTTAGAATACCAGGCTGTAGATATAAACCAGCATGGAAAAAATCGATACGATTATGTCACGATTCTAAATAATTTGATATTTTTAGGCGGTTTAAATTTGATTATGCCTGGTAAAAAGATAGAAATTTCGGATGATTGCTTGATGAAACAACTGAAACTTAAGTCGTATAGGGCTTTTGAAGTGGTTTTTAATCGTTATTATGCGGGATTATATCGTTTTGCTTTGGCTTATCTGATGAATCGTGAATTAGCGGAAGATGTGGTTCAGGAAGTGTTTTGTTCGCTCTGGACTTCTTCGCTTTCAATTCCCGAAAGTACCCATCTGAAAAGTTATCTTTATGCTTCTGTAAAACATGCTTGTCTGGATTATTTTAAACATTTACAGGTGATAGACATCAATCAGGATAAATTGACAGAAGCTTTGATTTTTTCCGGGACAATAGAATATGAAGATAATGAGGATTTATTGGAAAAGGTGAAAGCATGTCTGGATAAATTACCTGAGCAACAAAGACGGGTATTGGAATTAAAAGTATTCCGCGATATGAGTTATCGTGAGATAGCAGAAACATTGAATATTTCAGAATTGACAGTCCACACCCACATAAAGAGAGCATATAAATTTATACGGAGTTCTTTGCCTTTGCTCTATTGTTTCCTGAAATATTGGGAGCAATTATAGAATTTTTATTTTTTTTCTAAAAAAAATTTCGTTTTTGTACCCTGATTTAAAAAATACTCGTCTTTATATAAAGAGAGTGTGAAAAATTATGAAAATTGATTGGAAAATTATAAGGAATTGGGCTTTGGGAGAAGCTTCAGAAAAAGAAAAACAAGAAGTGGAGAGATGGGGGGAGATGGGAGAAGAAAACCGGAATTTTCTCGAAGATACTTATAACTATTATTGTGAAGAAAGTATGGTAGAGAATCCTTCTCCGGAAAATATGAAACGTGTTTGGAGAAAATTGGATCCTTACAGGCAGATGAGAAGACGTCGGATGAGGCAGATGAGTTTGGTTGCCGCCAGTGTGATTCTTGGGGTTGGAATATTTTGGGG
>ERZ860668.1552-NODE-1552-length-14086-cov-4.385432_pt1 | contig 14086 bp, 9 predicted proteins | sample MGYA00510062_ERZ860668 | MGnify/ENA primary metagenome ERZ860668 (study PRJEB30046, sample SAMN00715258) | human gut metagenome | study: EMG produced TPA metagenomics assembly of the A metagenome-wide association study of gut microbiota in type 2...
AGTATTTATTGGTGATGGGCAAAAGTAAAATAAATAACTGAACTCTCCAAAAGGAATGGACTTTTTGTGGAGAGGGGACAGCGGAACATATTGGAATGCGAGTAGGAAAGAAGGTAAAAAGTACAAGGGAAAGCTCTGATTTTCAGGCAAGAAAAACAGAGCCTCTGTTTAGGTGAAACGGAGGCTCTGTTTACATCAATCAGAGGCTCTGTTCGGGTGAAATGGAGCCTCTGTTTGGTCTTGTCAGATCATGTTCTTATTTGTCAGCAATTTGCCTTTATACTCTCCGGTCAATGTACGGAGGAAGGCGACAATCTTATCTACTTCCGGTTGTGGCAGGTCGATGCCTAACTGATATTTGGCCATGGCGCGAACCGCATCATCCATAGTAGCCATGCTGCCGTCGTGGAAATAAGGAGCGGTCAGTTCAATATTTCTCAATCCCGGCACTTTGAAGCGGTGACGGTCACGCTCTGCTTTTGTCTGCTTGAATCGTCCGTTGTCTTCTTCAGTCATTTCTGCCTGACGGTCTGCGAAATAATCATGCTGTACACCGATCAGTTCATAAGATTGTCCTCCGAGGATTTCTCCCACATGACAAGTCGCACAGTCATATTTCTTGAAAAGGTCGTATCCGGCGATTTCATCTGCGGTGATGGCATCTTTCTGTCCTTTCAGATAACGGTCGAAACGTGAATTAGGAGTCAGCAATGTCTTTTCGAACTCCTGAATAGCATTTGTGATATTCTTTTCGTTCAATCCGTCGGGATATACTTCGTTGAATGCCACTACGAAATTCTTGTCTTCTGCCAGTTTGCTGATGATCTGATCGAATGACTCGCAAGCCATTTCTACCGGATTCAATGGAGGGCCGGCAGCTTGTTCTGCCAGAGTTCCGGCACGTCCGTCCCAGAATTGAACAAAGTTATAGGCAGCATTGTATACGGTCGGGGCATTGACGCCGCCCAACTGACCGCCTACTCCTTCAGAATACTGCTTGTTGTCAACGCCACCGGTATCCAGACCATGACAGCTGGCACATGAAACGGTGTTGTCTGCCGATAAGCGGGTGTCGTGATACAACAGATTTCCTAAGACCACTTTGCGTACATCGACTGAGATCGAGTCGGCAATAGGACGAATCGGTTCGTTAATGAAATCAGGTGCTACTGCCACATCGGTATACAGTCCCATGCGGTGATGTTTTACCCAGCTCAGTGCTACCTCTTTCTTTGCATCATTGAAAGAAGCTCCCCAATGTACAAGGTAATACTTTGCCTGCGGCATCTTTCCGTCGAGGATTACTTTTTCTACTTTAGCCAGATCAACCGGATTGAGAGGGCGTCCTTCCTTCATGTCTTTCTCCATCTGAGTCATGTCGAAAGCGCGATAGGCTTTGCTCACGTCTTCCATTACAATTTTTCCGGCTACAGGCATATTTGCATAGAACGGTAGTTCCGGCGTCGAGGTATGGCATCTCAGGCATCCTGCATCCGTAATAATCTGTTGCATCTGCACGTTTGCTTCCAAATCGGCAGAAGGCACCCGATGCATCAGTCGGTAAATGACTACCAATGCCGCCACGACTACCAGTAATGCTACGATTAGTTTTGTACTTCTCTTCATTTCACATTTGTTTTTTGAGGTTAGTTATTACGATTATATAAATGTACGCTTTGTTGGGCCGCCGGCAGGTAATTGACTCCATACCAGCACATTTGTAAAGCAAGGAAGGAGACTATGAGCAGGGCATAGAGTGTTTTCCGTCCGGTTCTTCTGAACAGGCGGAGGTGGATGTAGAGCAAATATCCCATCCAGGTGATGGCTGCCCAAGTTTCTTTGGGGTCCCAGCTCCAGTAGTTTCCCCAAGCCTCCTTTGCCCAGAGAGAACCTAGCAGCATACCGATGGAAAGAAAAGCGACGCCTGCGTAGACCAGATTGTCTGCTGTATGCAGGTATTCTTCTTTATGACGGAACAGTCCGGTCAGGGCGATGATGAAAGCACATCCCAGAACGGAATAAGAGAACATATATACGGTTACATGCGGGATGAACCATACACTTTGCAGCGCCGGCATCAATGACTGATCGTGTATCTCGGGCTTCATCAAATTAATGATCACAAAAACTGTAGAAAGTAACGTCGAGAAAGAGAGAATCCAGCGATACTTCCATCTGATATAGGTTAGCAATCCTGCTATTCCCATAAAGAATGAATACCACAATCGGGTTTCTCCCATAGTGCGTAATGGAGGGCGCTGGAGGAATATCCATAATCCGGCAATAAATATTCCCAATATAATAATGCCGCCGGAAGTAAAAACGATTGCCACCTTACTCTTCGATGATGAACGAAGGGCAAATACAGCTCCTGCCAACCATAAGCAGATGGATACTGCTGCAAATACATAGAAGTTATCCCAGTTTATCATACGCTTTAGCTCCGTTTATAAATAAAAGAACTGCTCCTGCAAGCATCATCAGAATACCCGCTACCATCACATATTTCCAGGGCTGTTTTACGACCTGTAGAATGCAGTAATTGCTTTCGTTGCCTTTTGTTACGTCGTATCCGGTGAGGTAGACGTCTTCCCCCAGTCGGTAGGAATAGGGATGGTTTACTTCCAGCAGAACGTTCTCATTCCCCAAACGTACATTGGCGGAAAAGCGGGAAGGACGTCCGTTCGGGTAATATTCTACAGCGAACGAATTGAGTTCCATATCATAATCTAAATAGTAAGATGTGCCATTCATGTCGAATGCCTCGTGTGTCGGTTCACCTTTATATAAAGGTATGCGTAATGTCTGCGTGTCACTGCTACCCAGAAATCCAGCAAACAGAGCCAGCCATAAACCTGTATGGTTCAGAATAAAGCGCCAGCGTGCTTGTTTGCGATGCCGACAGGCGTGGATGGTGATCATCGCCAGATTGCTTAATAATAATAAGAGTATAGAAATGAATATCCATGAAGTCATGAAATTGTAACATCCCAATGAGGCTGATATTCCATTGCGCATTTCTGCTTCCGGTTCAGATAGTTGGGGGAAAAGTCCTATGATCAGGCAACCACCGATAAACAGGCTGATAGATAAAACGCTGGCTTTGGATGAACCGAGAAAACGGGTGATTCTTAGATTATTATATTCTTTATATAGTATCCATAACAGGAAAAGCCAGATCGCCGCAAAGATGATATTCAGCGGAAAGGCGAGAAAAGAAACAGGAAAGTTTCCTGTGAACAGCTGCATGGCTGCTGCTAATAAAATGTAACCTGCTACATATACATAGTACATATTCGTGCTTCTGTTTTGTTATCTTTTGCAAAGTAAAGAAATAAAAATGAATATTCATATAAAACCTTTGTAAAATTGTAATCATTACAAGTAAATAGTGATATTAATATGGTTTTAGGATAATCTTTCAGTGTAGTTGTTGGCGAAAGGAGCGGGGATATGGAAGCTAAAGCTGCGCTTTACAAGGTATAAAGCTGCGCTTTTCACTCCCTAAAGCATAGCTTTATACCTTGTAAAACGCAGTGTTTTATATTGGGTTTATCATGGCGGGAGTAATCACTACAAGAGTCTGTGGAAAGTGAAAACTTGAAAAGTTGAAGTTGCCAGGTAAAAGGCTGATTGGTATAGGAAAGTGAAATCTGTAATACCAAAAATAAAAGAGGAAGCCTAAGCCTCCTCCTTCTATCTGAAACAGAATAAAATTCTTTTTATTTTTTCATTTTCGGCATCATCTTTCCCATTTTGCTGCTGGTTACCATCTTCATCATTTTGCGAGTCTGGTCGAACTGTTTCAGCAAACGGTTTACTTCCTGAATCGTTGTTCCGCTACCTTTAGCGATACGTGTACGGCGTGAGCCGTTCAATATTTCCGGATTAGAACGTTCTGCCGGAGTCATGGAATAGATGATCGCTTCGATACTTTTGAAAGCATTGTCGTCGATATCGATATCTTTGATAGCTTTGCCTACGCCCGGGATCATGGATGCAAGTTCTTTCAGATTACCCATCTTCTTGATCTGGGCAATCTGGCTGAGGAAGTCGTTGAAGTCGAACTGATTCTTGGCAATCTTCTTTTGCAGACGTTTGGCCTCTTCTTCGTCATACTGTTCCTGAGCACGTTCTACCAGCGAAACGATGTCACCCATACCGAGGATACGGTCTGCCATACGTGCCGGGTGGAACTGGTCGATAGCATCCAGCTTTTCACCTGTACCCACAAACTTAATCGGTTTGTTGACTACCGAACGGATAGAAAGAGCCGCACCACCACGGGTGTCACCATCCAATTTGGTCAGTACCACACCGTTGAAGTCCAGACGTTCGTTAAATTCTTTGGCTGTATTGACGGCATCCTGTCCTGTCATGGAGTCTACCACGAACAGAATTTCGTCCGGATTGATCGCTTCTTTGATAGCGGTGATCTCGTTCATCATCTGTTCGTCTACGGCCAGACGTCCGGCTGTATCGACGATTACGAGGTCATATCCTTTGGCTTTGGCTTCCTGAATGGCGTGTTGTGCAATCTCTACCGGATTTTTGCTGTCCAGTTCTGAGTACATCGGCACTTCAATTTGTTCTGCCAGTACACGCAACTGTTCGATAGCTGCCGGACGGTAAACGTCACAAGCTACCAGTAATGGCTTGCGGTTCTTCTTGGTTTTCAGCATCCGGGCCAGCTTACCGGAGAAGGTAGTCTTACCGGAACCTTGCAAACCTGACATCAGGATTACTGCCGGGCGGGCATCAATATCAACTTCGACAGTCTCGCCACCCATTAACTGGGTCAGTTCGTCGTGCACGATTTTCACCATCAACTGGCTTGGTTTCACTGCTGTAAGTACGTTCTGTCCAAGAGCTTTTTCTTTCACGGTATCTGTGAAATTCTTTGCTACCTTGTAGTTTACGTCGGCATCAAGAAGTGCCTTGCGTACATCTTTCAGCGTTTCCGCCACGTTAATTTCGGTGATTTTGCCTTCACCTTTCAGAATCTTGAATGACCGTTCTAGTCTTTCACTTAAATTATCGAACATAGTTATTTAATTACGAATTACTAATTACAATTTACTTGGCCGAAAGAGGGACTTTTCCGTCTACTCTTTATTTGAGCTTGCAAATGTACAAAAATCTCTTGTATTTATATCTTTTTATTCTGCCATTTTGCTTTTTTGAGATAAATATAACTCGTTATCAATAACAAGGTATAGTACACAATCTCAATGGTAAAGCAGATTTCAATCGGTGCTTTGAGCCACATCCCGATGAAAATGATATACGAGCCGTAAATGATAATTGTAATTGTTTCGAGCAGTAAGGCGGCTTGTGTGTTTCCTGTGCCCGAGATACCGTTGAACACAACATTGGCTACCGATGCGATGAGCATGGCGATACAAATCACATAGACTGAAGGGACGGATTCTGCAATCAGTGCTGCCTCACTGGTATAGACGGACAGCAGTAGTTGCGGGAATAGTGCTGTGACTGCTACCAGCCCCAGCATAATAAAGAACGAGAATCTCGCAATTTTATTAATAAGCGGCATTACGTGCTTGATACCTCCCGCACCGATAGCATTACTGACAAGACTGTTTGTGGTGGTTGCCAGTGAATTGACCGGAATCAGCAATACGACGTAGATACTCCGGACTATGTTGGCAATCGCCAGTTCCCGTTGTCCCAGCCGTTCTACGGCAACAAAGAATACGAACCATGTAGCCATTGACAGGAAGTATTGGAGCATGGTGAAGCAGGAAATGCTGAGAATCCGCATCAACAGTGCAGGCTCGAACGAACGCAGACGGTTCAGTCCGTATTTCTTTAAGTCGATAGTGACATATGTGTAGATGAGGAAGAATAGGATAGAGGAGGCTTCGGCCAGTACGGAAGCAATGGCGGCTCCCTTGATACCCATTTCGGGCAGACCGAATTTCCCGAAGATCAGTGCGTAGTCCAGCACGACATTAGTCAATGCCATGACGACTGCGTTAATGGTCAGCACTTTAGTACGTGTGATTCCGATATACAGTGCCCGGAACATAACATTGACGAATGAGAAGAAGAATCCGTAGATACGCCAGTCCAGAAACTCCATTGTCCCTTTGTAGATTGATTCCGAGGAAACCAGCAACCGCATGATGTTGCCGCCGAAAGCCTTGGTGAAACCGAAGAGTAGTAATGCCATTACAAATAGGAACATAACTCCCTGAATCATCACCGGACCTACATCTGTGTAGCGTCCCTCGCCGTTACGTCTCGCAATGACGATTTGCGAACCGGTACTGAATCCGAATGCGATGGTGAATACACATATATAGAATAGTCCGCCCATAGCAGAAGCTCCCAAGGCAACTTCACTTACGTGACCCAGGAACGCCGTATCGGTGACATTGATGACATTTTGTGCCAGCAAGCTGAGTAGTATCGGGTAACTGACACTCCAAATCTGTTTGTTGGTATACATATTAAGCGTTTAAGTTTACATTTTGCAAAGATAGCGCTTTATTCCGAATCGGAAGCGATCGGGTAGGTGAAAACAATTTCCGGACCCTCCGGGGTTTGGGTATTGATTTGATAGGTTCCTCCGAAATGTGTCAGCAATAATTGATTGATTTCGTGCCGGATGACAGTTTCCTGTGAGACAAAGGTAGTATCCGCCAACGGCGAATTAATGATTTGGAAATGAAGCATTTCATCTTTCCGGCTGAGTATGAAACGGATGACGCGTTCCTGTTTTTGGTCTTGCTGGTATTCATACGGGTAAACCAGTGTGCTAAGTATCATCTGTGTCAGGCGGGCGGTATCTGTGCGGACGGGCTGTGACTTCGTTTCTGTGTAGAATCGGACTTGGATGCCTGTCGTTTCATTCTTCATACGTGCCATATAACATGCTTCGTTGCATAGTTCGACAGCATCGTAAACTTGTATTTGGAATTTCATCATTTGAGCTTCCAGGCGTGATAAGTCGAGCACATCGTTGACAAGTCTCATTAACTTTTCTGAGCTTTGGTGGATTATGTTCGAATATTCCTTCCTTGTTCCTTCGTCAATATTCGGTTCGCACGCTATGAGTTGCGAGAATCCTACTACGTTATTGAGCGGAGTGCGGATGTTATAACTCATGTTCGAAAGAAAGCGGTTCTTTATTTCATTCGTTTCCCGAACGGTTGCGGCGGCTTTGCGGATTTCGTTTTCCGAACGTTTCAATGCCTTTCGTACCATAGCCAGACGGAACATGAAAATGAATAATACAAATAAAACAACGATAATCACAGCCAGAAAGATGAGGCGAATCCGGTTGTTGTGCCGTTGTTGTTCCATATTGATTTTATCCAGTTGATAACTGCTCTTTATTTGTTCCATTTGATTGTTTGCAAGCGACATGGAGGCGGAATCTTTAATGGCAAGTGCCTTCTGATATAGTGGAACGGCCTTTTCGCTATCGCCGGCCTTTACCCATATTTTAGCTTTCACCAATAACTGTTCGGCATAGTCGCTGGCATAGTTGTCTTTCAGCATAACTAATGTGGTGTCGATATAATCTGAGGCTTTTTGATATTCACCGATATATTTGTAATATCTGGCGTAGGTGTCGAAATAAAGTACCTGATACATGAAATAGTTGTTTTCGTTCTGATATTCCTTAGCTTTCACCAGATGTTCATAGGCTCTTTGCGGCTGTTGGGTATTCAGGTAATAATAAGCATAGAACAATTCGTTGAACAGAAATACGTCAGAGAAACCGTCTTTAAGAGAAGGATTTTCCTTGATATGTTTATAGAGTGTGCTTTCGAGTTCTTGCAGGTATTTAAACAGCTTGCTGTTATTCTTCATTTCTTTGGTGACAGATACCAATTGCGACAGTACCGAGATGCGAACTACCGGATTAGCGTCCGGAGCAAGTAGCTTGTAGGCTTCTTCCAGTGCTTTGATGCCTTCCTCCCAACGTTGACTGCCGATGTAGGCATTGCTCAGACACTGATGAGCGGCTACCAGTCCCCGATGATTGTTTTTTTCGAAAGCTTGTTGCTTCATCTTGTTTGCCTCGCTAATGGCACGCTCGTATTCTTCGTTGTAAGTGTACAAGTCGATCTGGAAACGTTTGGCGTCGAAGAAATAATCCCATATATCGGATTTGTGGACGTGTGGTTCCATTTGTGTAATCCATTTCGCTACGCTGTCTGTTTTGTTGTGGTTATAATAGTACAATAGGTGATAATAGGCTGCCAGTCCTGCGTATTTATCATCCTTCTGAAACAATGCTTCTTTCATTAAAGTGTCCGAGAACTGGATGCATTTAGGATTATTCTGTTCTATTCTTATAATGTTGTTTAAAGCTACAAGACGGGTTGAGTCATGAGGCAGGTTTTGAAACACCTGTATCAAACTGTCCGTGTTCATTTCATAATCGGCTTTTCCGACAAGAAAGCAGCAACAGACTATGTGCAGTAGTATTAATCGTTTCATCTTGTTTCCTCCTTTCCTTGGTCGCTTTTGTCAATAGGATGTGTAAACAAGAAACGTGAACCTTCTTCGTAATCGGGGTCGATCCAGATACTACCTCCCAGTTGTTCGATGATGAGTTGGCAAATCGATAGTCCGAGCCCCGTACCTTGGGCATTTTCATTGAGCTTCTCGAAACGGTTGAATATCTTTTTCTGTTTTTCTTTAGGGATTCCTGTGCCGGTATCGGTGACAGAGAAAAGTGCCGTATCTTCCGTTTGTTGCTCAAGTTGCAGAGTGATAGAGCCTTGTGAGGTGAATTTAGTTGCATTGATAAGCAGGTTGATCAGTACTTGTTGCAGGCGGGCACTATCTGTCAGTAGTTCCAAGGAATCGAGAGGAGTGGAGAAGCGGACGTCTGCATGGGTCTGCTTTATCTTTTCCACCATATCAATGACGTTTCTGCATAGTCCTACTGCATCGCATATTTTGAACTTGAATGTCATCTTTCCAATTTCAAGGCTGGATAAGTCAATCACGTCATTAATCAACTTTAGCAACAGTTCCGAATTTTGCTGGATAATATCATTGCACTGTTTTCTCGTTTCTTCATCAATGGATTCTTCCGTCAGAATGGTGGAAAAGCCGGATAAGGCGTTGAGTGGAGTACGAATCTCATGACTCATGTTAGAGAGGAAAAGGCTTTTAGTGCGAATCGAATTTTCTGCCTGTTTCTTTACTTTTTCTTGTTCTTGTTGCGATTGGATCAGACGTTTGTTGTTCCTTTTGATGCGGAAGATGAAGAATATAATTAAGGAGAGGACAGACAGGATAATAAACCAGCTCCAGTATAAGATTTTCTTTTGCCTGTTTATGTTGTTTAATTCATTCTTGTCAATCTGATAGAGAGTATGCAATTCATTGATCTGGCGCAGATAGCTATTGGCGTCAAGTGAGTCTTTGCGTGCGTTAATCACTTCATATTCCTCACATGCTTCTTCGATACGTCCCATTAATGAAAGAACTTTTGCCCGTTCTTGTGATATCTGTATGTCTTTGTACGAACCGGATTCTTTGACGTATGGCAGTAATTCATCATACGATTGCAATGCTTGGGTATATTCTTTTGCGGCGATATGGTAGGAAGCATATAAGTATTTGATTAACAGAAGAAAATATGGATACGGATGTTTGGCATAGATTCGCTCCATTTTTTGCAGATGTTCCAATGCCGAAGGGAGTTTGTCTGACTGTATCTCATAAAACGCACGGCAACAGGGAAGATAAAAATAGCAAGGTGAATCGGGCCTTTTGTCGCAAAGAGCTTCCAAGTAGTTGATATCTTTCTCAATTCCTGCCATTTGCCGGTTATTGAGCTTAATAAGTATCATTTGAGATAATGCGTTTTTTAAATAGATGTCGGCTTCGGGTATCTGTTGCATAATCTCTATTGCTTCTTCATAAGAACCTATGGCAACTTGTGGTGTTGATGAGCTTAAATATGTATTTCCGATTGCACGTAGTGCAAGAGCTGTTCCTAGCGGGTAGTCTATCTCTTTAGCTTTCTTATACATTGAATTGGCGTTGTCAATAGCCAGGCTGATATTTCCTTCTGTTATTGATGACTGAACCGCCATTGCTTTGAGCTGGAATAAGATGTCGTATCGTTGCTGCTTTTCAAGTTCAGGTGTTAACAGCTTCTCCCATAAGATAATACTGTCTGTGGTGACGCCGGTGTTAAAAGCAAGGTCATACTGAATGAGCGGCTGTAATAAAGACAGACGTTCTGCATTAGTATGTGCAGCGTACAATGTTACCGATATGAATACCGTTATAATTGTAGTAATTATGTGGTGTAAGTTTCTATTCACCGGATGTTTGTTTGCAAGGTTTTATGCAAAAGAAACAAAAAGAGCGAAGACTGACAAGAATCTTCGCTCTTTTTTTCTAATTTATTTTCTTTTGATAATATCACGTGCGCTAGGGCCTTCGTGGTTGGGGTAGCCGGGAGTATGATTTCTGCATCTCGGGTCGGCGTCTACTTTCAGACTGCGGTAATTATCTTTTGACCGGGTGATGTAGTCGTCGAGCATGGCACGGTGTTCTGCAAGAACCTTGGCATATTTGGGATTCTTGGCGAGGTTCTTACGTTCACCCGGGTCGTTCTTCATGTCATAGAGTTCTTCTCCGTTGCCTTCCAAATAATGGGTGTACTTGTATCTGGGGCCACGTACCATACGTCCGGGAGTAACTGTGTATTCATATTCACTATGCCATTCGGATACAACATATGGATGAGTCTTCTTTTGTTTTTCTCCTTTTAATGTCGGTGCGAGGCTGATTCCTGCCTTTTCTGCGGGAACAGGAATGCCGGCTAGGTCACAGAGGGTTGGCAATAAGTCTAGTGTAGGCTGCGTGAGTAAGTGGTCTACCGGTTTTTTCTGATGCTTGATACCGGGACCTGCAAAGATAAATGGTACGTTTGTCATTTCATCATAGAAACTGATGTGCTTGGTCACCATACGGTGTGAAGTCATTCCGTCACCATGGTCGGCAAGGATAACAACGATTGTGTTCTTTCCTGCGGGGGTGGAGTATAATGCTTTCAAAACACTGTCTACTTGTTTGGATACCATTTTTGTATAGTGTTGGAAAGCGGCGATGTAATGGCGGTAATTTTCCTCACTCCAATGGGAGGCTTGCGTCATACGCCGGTGGCTGCAACAGATGTATTGCACCGGGGTAGGTATGTTGTTCCAGTCTTCTACATCGAAATTGTCGGGCAGTTCCGGAAGTGTGCCGCTGACAGGTCGGTCAGTATGTACTCCTTCATTTTCTCCTACGAATCCGCAGATATTATGGGGATTCTGAAAATCGGCAATGCATATGAAAGGTTTTTCCGAAGGATTGCTTAAATAGGAAACAACGTCCTCGCAGGTTCCTACGTCCAGAAAACTATCATTATTGACCGGAAATTCCGGGTCGGTAAATGGCTTTGCTACCGGTTCTTTATGTTTGAATCCTCTTAATGAACCCATATCGTGCGTTTTTCCGAAGTGTACAGCTTCGTAACCGTTTTCCGAAAAAAGGCTTCCTAATGTCGGAACGTTTTCCGGTATAGGTGTATTGATCGGTTCGCTGGAGTTGGAGCGTACGTTAGTTTGATGAGGCATCATGCCACTCCATAAAGCGGCGCGTGACGGTTGGCTGAGGGGGCAGCCTACATAAGCATTGGAAAAGATAACTCCTCTTGAAGCTACTTCGTCGATAGGAAGGGTGCAATCTTGTGTATGACCGTAGGCGCCAACGACGCGTTGTGTAAGATGGTCGCATTGGATAATCAGAAAATTGGGCTTTTCTTGTGCTTGGGCTGCTATGCCGCAAAGAGCCAATCCCATGAAAGGATTAATTGTTTTCATTCTTGGTTAGAATTAAGTGATACTTGATTTTGAAGCAAAAGTAGGAAAAAAGGGAAAGCAAAAAAGGGGGGAATACTTGTTTTGGACGCAAGTGAAAGTTTTTTGTACAAAATTGGAATAAATGACGGGTGATAAAACTATAAACGGTGAACAAACTGCGATTATAACGCATTCTGTTCACCGTTCATTATTTATGGTTTACTGCTAATTAGCTGTTCATGCTCATCAGGAATTCATCGTTGTCTCTGGTTTTTTCCAGACGGTCTTTTACGAAGTCCATTGCTTCGATCGGATTCATGTCGGCAAGATATTTACGGAGAATCCACATACGGTCGAGAGTTGTCTTATCAAGTAACAGATCGTCACGACGAGTACTGGATGCGGTAATGTTGACTGCCGGGAAGATACGTTTGTTGGACAGGTTGCGGTCGAGTTGCAACTCCATGTTACCTGTACCTTTGAATTCTTCGAAGATAACTTCGTCCATTTTAGAACCGGTATCAATCAATGCAGTTGCGATGATTGTCAGTGAACCACCATTCTCGATGTTACGGGCTGCACCAAAGAAACGTTTCGGCTTATGAAGTGCGTTTGCATCCACACCACCGGAAAGTACTTTGCCCGATGCAGGAGATACTGTGTTGTATGCACGTGCCAGACGAGTAATAGAATCAAGGAATATAACTACGTCGTGGCCGCATTCTACCAGCCTTTTTGCTTTTTCCAATACGATACCTGCGATTTTCACGTGGCGCTCTGCCGGTTCATCAAAGGTAGAAGCGATAACTTCGGCATTGACGCTGCGCGCCATATCTGTTACTTCTTCCGGACGTTCGTCGATAAGCAACATAATCATGTATACTTCCGGATGATTGGCTGCAATGGCATTTGCAATGTCTTTCATTAAAATTGTCTTACCGGTTTTAGGCTGGGCTACGATTAAAGCACGTTGACCTTTACCGATTGGAGCGAAAAGATCTACTACGCGGGCAGACATGGAATCCGAATAACCGCCTTTGCAGAGTTTGAACTTTTCATCCGGGAAGAGCGGCGTCAGGTGTTCGAAAGGAACACGGTCGCGAACGAAAGCGGCGTCACGTCCGTTAATCTTCGATACCTTTACTAACGGGAAATATTTCTCTCCTTCTTTGGGCGGGCGGATAACTCCTTCTACCACGTCACCGGTTTTCAGGCCAAATAACTTGATTTGCGACTGTGATACATAGATATCGTCAGGAGAAGAAAGGTAATTATAATCGGAAGAACGGAGGAATCCGTATCCATCCTGCATAATTTCCAGTACGCCTACTCCATTAAGGATGTCATCGAATTCGTAAGGCTTTTCACGCTCAATAACTTTACGTTCCTGCTGCTGTTGTGGTACCGGAAGATTTTCGTTCGCGTTGTTTGGCTGGGCAGGACGCGGCATCGGTACACGCTGCTGGTTCTGATTTTGGTTATTGTTACGTTGGAAGTTATTATTGTTATTATTATTGGCGTTATTGTTACTATTGCTAGCATTATTATTGCCATTATTGTTGTCACGCGGACGGACAATGCGTGGACGTTGTTGCTGTTGTTGCTGATGAGCCTGTTGTTGTGGCTGTGGTGCTTGTTGTTCGGTAGCAGTTTGTGCCGGTTCAGTTTTGGTGGCTTCGAATTTTCCAAAAAGTTCGGTGGGAAGTTCTATCTTTTCTGAAGGCAGATCTTCGATAGGAATAAAATCATCGTCGTCGGCACCGGATAAGATATTGCTTTCTTCGTCTATAACGGGTTCGGCTTTCTTTTGCGGTTGCGGTTTCACTACTACTTTCTTCTCTTCAGCAGGTTTGTTGGCTTTTGTTTTCTTTTCGGGAGCTTGTGCCGGGACTGCTTTTTCTATTACTTCAGGAGCTTTCTCAGTAACTACTTTATCTTCCGTTACTTTAGGAGTTGCCGGAGTTGCAGTTTTCACGCTTTCAACTTCTTTTTGCTCTGCTGCATCGGCATTTTTACGCGGACGGCCTACTTTACGTTTAGGAGCTGCGGTATTTTCTGCTTTAACTTCAACAGCAGGAGTCTCTTTTTCTTTATTTGCACTTTCCTCTTTTTTAGAAGGCTGTTGTGGCTTGGCAGGAGCAGCTTCTTTGGCTTTCTCAGCTTCTCCTTCCTTGGTTGCGGAAACTACTTTGTTATCTTTCTTGGCAGGCGCTACGCGTGAACGCTTTTTTTTTTTT
>ERZ860668.1564-NODE-1564-length-13992-cov-2.973595_pt1 | contig 13992 bp, 4 predicted proteins | sample MGYA00510062_ERZ860668 | MGnify/ENA primary metagenome ERZ860668 (study PRJEB30046, sample SAMN00715258) | human gut metagenome | study: EMG produced TPA metagenomics assembly of the A metagenome-wide association study of gut microbiota in type 2...
GCAGTTCCAAAAGAGCCTGTCTGCAAAGGAAAATGCCGACTTTCTGAAAAATGAATACGGCTGGGGCGGTGCTTATCCCGTAATTGTCGGTGCAGGCATTGATGAGCAGCACGACGGTAAGGGTATCCGCATCTCTAAGGGAATCGGAAACGATAAGCCCCACATTGACCTGAAATGGAGTCAGGTGGAAAAGCGTATTGCCGAGCTAATAAAACTTGACCGCTACCTTAATCCGAAGGAAAAGGCGCAGTATCCTGCGTGGCTGCAAAGGCAGGAAGAACGCCGTGCAGCACTTGCCGAGGAACGAAGGAATAGAGAAATCTTATCCACTGCACCTACTGAAAAGGCAGAGCCGAAGAACGAGCGATATGAATACCATCTCGGCAGCACCGTCTATCTCGGCGCAAACGAGTATGAAATTCTCTCCTTTGATGACGAGCGTGTGATGCTCTATGATACGCAGTTTCCGCTTTTCAACAAGGAAATGACGAGAGCTGAATTCGACAGCAAGGTGCAGGAGAACCCACTGAATGACCATTTGAAGGTCGCTAATAAACAGTCCGAAGAAAAGGCGGTCGAGTATGACATTGGGATGGGCTATCTCGGCAACGGACTGACTGTTTGGAATCGTGCCGTGGAAGTCAATGGGGACTATCAGAACATTGCCCATATCTCTCCTGAAGGTGAAATCACCTACTATGTGCAGGACTTGCCGCAGAGTGTTGTGGAGCGTATCGAACAGGCGGCAGAAAGAGAAAAGCCAAAGGATGCTGCTTTGCCGGAGTTCTATCGAGCATATCTTGAAACCAAAGCAGACAACCCGAACAGCCTTGTACTGTATCAGATGGGTGATTTCTTTGAAGCCTATGCGGATGATGCCAAAACCGTTGGAAATAGCCTTGACCTTACGCTAACCAGCCGTGCGTTGGGCGCAGATAGCCGTATCGAAATGTGCGGCTTCCCGCAGCACCGTTTGGAAACCTACCTTACAATGCTGACCGACAGAGGGTACGATGTAGCGGTCAACGCCGTTGAGAACGGCGAGCGCATTACCCGCACCGTTGTTTCAACCAATAAGGAAGATCCTACCGAATCCAAGCCTATCGGCAGAATTGATTACCTGCACACGGACGGTCGTGTTCGTGAGAGCATTGAGTACACCAGTCCGTACAGCTTTGAAAAAGATATTAAGGAGGAAAATTACTACGGTGTGCCGATGAGCATTGTTCTGTATAGGGACAAGGACGGCAGAACCATTCCTTACGACTTTATTACTCGACTTGACCCGCCGCCCAAGGGCTTTGAGATCATCGACAGCCCCTATCTTGTGGAACGATTTGCCGTCATTGAAACAGAAAACGGCTATGCGGTCTGGGATGAAACCCGCAGTGCAATCTATGTAGACGAGGAGGGCGTTAGCGAGGAGTTTGCCAGCGAATGGCAGGCAAACGACTATCTGAAACAGCTTCACGGGATTCCTCCCATTGATCGTCCCGAAGCATCCCTTGATACGGCGAAGCGGCTGATTGACGATTTTTGCCGTGAGGAGTATCAGCGTGAGGATGGTGCGGACTACACCGATCTTACTGATGTCGGCGTTGCCTATACCACAACTGAGGACGACAAGCACGAAATTCAGGCAAGGGTCAATCTTGTGGATTTCCGCATCGAAACTCTTGCAGACGGCAAGGTCATCCGCAGTGAGCAGTATGTGTCCCTTGAAGAACTGACCGAAAAAGGACTGCAAGCACTGTCCTTTGACGACCTTGTTTATCTCTCCGAGGAAGAACTTGCACAGGTGGAAGCACCTCTTACCCCTGTTTGGGAGCATCCGAAGAAAAGCAGGGTGCAGACCTTTGATATTCATCCCGAAATCCCAATGGCAGACCGTCATACCTTTGACCTTGCTTCTCACGAGGTCGAGGAGGTCAACAAGAAAGAACGCTTCCACCGCAACTATGCGGCAATCACCGTTCTGAAAAGGTGTCAGGAAGAAAACCGCTTCGCCACACCGGACGAGCAGATCATTCTCTCTAAATATGTGGGCTGGGGCGGTATTCCCGAAGCCTTTGACGAGAGAGCAGGTTCTTGGCAGACAGAGTTCGGGATGCTGAAAAACATCCTGACACCGGAGGAATACGCTTCCGCAAGAGAAAGCACTCTGACCGCTTTCTACACGCCACCAACGGTTATCAATGCCGTGTATAAGGTGATGAAACAGCTTGGATTCCGTGAGGGCAACATCTTGGAGCCGTCTTGCGGCATCGGGCATTTTATCGGTATGCTTCCCGAAGAAATGAAGGAAAGCAAGATCTACGGTGTGGAGCTTGATACGGTTTCTGCCGGTATCGCACAGCAGTTATATCAAAAGTCCTCTATCGCCGCACAGGGCTTTGAGAAAACCAACCTCCCCGACAGCTTCTTTGATGCCGTTGTGGGGAATGTCCCCTTCGGGGATTTCAAGGTTCCTGACAAGCGTTACGACAAGCACAAGTTTCTCGTCCACGACTACTTCTTCGCCAAATCCTTGGACAAGCTCCGTCCGGGCGGCGTAATGGCGCTCATCACCAGCAAGGGAACGATGGATAAGGAAAACTCCGCTGTCCGAAAGTATATTGCTCAGCGAGCTGACCTGCTTGGTGCTATCCGTTTGCCGAACAACACCTTTAAGGGCAATGCCGGAACGGAGGTCGTTTCGGACATTCTAATTCTGCAAAAGCGTGACCGCATTGTGGATATAGAGCCGGATTGGGTACAGCTCGGCACGGATGAAAACGGTATCCTGATGAACAGGTACTTTGTTGAGCATCCCGAAATGATACTCGGAGAGATGAAAATGGTGTCGGGGCGTTTCGGTCCCGAAGCCACCTGCGTCCCTTATGAGGGGGCAGACCTTGCCGAGCAACTCAGCGAAGCCGTCTCCAATATTCACGGTGAGCTGACTGCATATGAGGTGGAGGATGAGCTTGCAGAGGAGGATAATTCCATTCCTGCAGATCCCACCGTCCGTAACTTCTCCTATACGGTGCTGGACGATAAAATCTACTTCCGTGAAAACAGCCGTATGGCTCCGGTGGAGGTATCCGCTACCGCAGAGAACCGCATAAAGGGTATGATCCGCATCCGTGATTCGGTCAGAAAGCTGATTGAATTGCAGACGGAAGATTACCCCGACTCGGAAATTAAAGCGGAGCAGGAACGATTAAACGCTCTTTATGATACCTTTTCCAAGCAGTACGGACTTATCAACAGCCGTGCCAACATCTCCGCATTTTCGCAGGACAGCTCCTTTTCTCTGCTCTCGGCTCTTGAGGTCTTGGGCGATGAAGGACAGCTTGAACGCAAGGCGGATATATTCTACAAGCGAACCATCAAGCCACATACCCCGGTCACTTCTGTAGATACCGCCAGCGAAGCGCTTGCCGTTTCTATGGGTGAAAAAGCCCGTGTGGATATGGATTATATGTGCGAGCTGACCGGCAAGACCGAGGAAGAAATCTTTGCAGACTTGAAGGGCGTTATCTTTCTGAACCCGATGCACGGGTACGGCAATTCCACGCAGGCAAAGTACCTGATGGCGGACGAATACCTCTCCGGCAATGTCCGGGAAAAGCTGGTACTCGCCAGAAAGTCGGCGGAGCTTTACCCCGAAGATTACACCGTCAATGTGGAAGCACTGGAACGGGTGCAGCCCAAAGACCTGACCGCCAGCGAGATCGCCGTTCGGCTTGGTGCTACTTGGCTGCCGACCGAAATTGTCGAACAGTTTATGTTTGAGTTCTTGGGTACACCGAGGTACGCACAGTGGAACATCAAGGTTCATTTCTCTGCCTACACCGGCGAATGGAACATTGAAGGCAAGTCCTATGACCGCAGCAATGTGAAGGCATACAGCACCTACGGTACGGGGCGCATCAACGCCTATAAGATCATCGAGGAAACACTGAACCTGAAGGATGTCCGCATCTTCGACTATGTAGAGGACGCAGACGGCAAAAAGAAAGCCATTCTGAACAAGAAGGAAACGGCAATCGCACAGGCAAAGCAGGAACTAATCAAGCAGGGTTTTCAGGATTGGGTTTGGTCTGACCCTGAGCGCAGAGAACGGCTCTGCCGCCTTTACAACGATAAATTCAACAGCCTGCGTCCCCGTGAGTACGATGGAAGCCACATCGTTTTCAGTGGTATGAACCCGGAAATCGAGCTTCGGGAACACCAAAGAAATGCGGTGGCACACATCCTATACGGCGGGAATACGCTGCTTGCACACGCCGTGGGCGCAGGGAAAACCTTCGAGATGGTTTCGGCGGCGATGGAGTCCAAACGGCTCGGATTGTGCAGTAAATCCCTGTTTGTCGTACCCAACCACCTCACCGAGCAGTGGGCATCGGAGTTCTTACAGCTCTACCCCTCTGCCAATATTTTGGTGGCAACGAAGAAAGACTTTGAACCAGCAAACCGAAAACGGTTCTGTTCCCGTATTGCGACAGGGGATTATGATGCCGTGATCATTGGACATACACAGTTTGAGAAAATCCCTCTTTCAAGGGAACGTCAGATTGCCATGTTGGAAGATCAGATTGCAGATATTACGTTTTCCATTGAAGAAGCAGCACATCAGGCAGGGCAGAATTATACCATCAAGCAGTTGGAAAAAACAAAAAAGAGTCTGCAGGCGAGGATGAAGAAACTCAATGACCAGACCAGAAAGGATGATGTAGTAACCTTTGAGCAGTTGGGGGTAGATCGGCTGTTTGTGGATGAAAGCCATAGTTTTAAGAACCTTTTTTTGTATACAAAAATGCGGAACGTGGCGGGTATCTCACAGACGGATGCACAGAAAAGTTCGGATATGTTTATGAAATGTCGGTACATGGATGAACTGACCGGCGGCAGAGGGATCACCTTTGCTACAGGTACTCCCGTATCGAACAGTATGACTGAGCTTTACACTATCATGCGTTATCTCCAGTATGACACACTCATGCGTATGGGTATGGGACACTTTGATTCCTGGGCGGCAACGTTCGGGGAGACAGTGACCGCAATCGAATTATCACCGGAAGGAACGGGCTATCGTGCGAAAACACGGTTTGCCCGTTTTTTTAATCTTCCAGAGCTGATCTCCATTTTTAAGGAAGCTGCGGATATTCAGACATCGGATATGCTGAATCTTCCTGTACCGGAAGCAGAGTTTATCAATGAAGTCTTAAAACCAAGTGAAGAACAGCAGGAAATGGTCAGTGCCTTTTCGGAACGTGCGGAAGAAGTAAGAGCCGGTCTTGTGAATCCAACGGTGGACAACATGCTCAAGATTACCAATGACGGAAGAAAATGTGCATTGGATCAGAGACTATTAAATGAACTCCTTCCGGATGCAGAAAAAAGCAAGGTCAATACCTGTGTGGAAAATGCTTTTCAGGTATGGGACGAGGGAAAAGCAGATCGGACAACACAGCTGATCTTCTGTGACTTGTCTACTCCAAAAGGGGATGGGACTTTCAATGTATATGATGATGTCCGAAACAAACTGGTTGCCAGGGGAATCCCGAAAGAAGAGATTGCGTTTATCCATGAATACAACACGGAGACAAAGAAAGCAGATTTGTTTGCAAAGGTACGGGCTGGGCAGGTGAGAATCCTTATGGGTTCCACTCCAAAACTCGGTGCTGGTACCAACGTACAGGACAGGCTCATTGCCCTCCATCACCTTGACTGTCCGTGGAAGCCGTCTGATCTGGAACAGCAGGAAGGACGTATTTTAAGACAGGGAAACCAGAATGACAAAGTAAAGATATTCCGGTATGTGACGGAGAACACTTTTGATGCGTATATGTGGCAGATTTTGGAGAATAAGCAGAAGTTCATCAGCCAGATCATGACCAGTAAATCCCCGGTCAGGGCTTGTGAAGATGTGGATGATACGGCACTGTCCTATGCAGAGATCAAGGCACTTGCTACAGGCAATCCGTACATTAAGGAAAAAATGGATCTGGATGTGCAGGTGAGTAAGCTGAAACTCTTAAAGGCAAACCATACCAGTCAGATTTACCGTCTGGAATCCGATATTGCAAAGAATTTCCCGGTACAGATCAGTGCATTGAAAGAGCGGATTGCCGGGATGCAGGTGGATTCGCAGGTAGTAAAAAGCGTGGATTTACAGGATAATGACACGTTTGCCATGACAGTAGGAAATGTCCTTTATGAAGATAAGAAAGAAGCAGGCGAGGCATTGATCGCTGCCTGTGCAGGACTAAAAACCGTTAGCACCGGTGGAAAGGTCGGGGAATATCATGGGTTTACGTTATCTGCTTCCTACAATATGTTCTCCAATGCATTTGAACTGACGGTCAAAGGGAAATGTTCTTATAAGCTGGAGATCGGAAAAGACCCGGTAGGAAATATGCAGCGTATCCATAACACCCTTTCTTCCATTGACAGGAAGCTGACGGAAAGTGAGCAGAAATTGGAAACCGTACAACAGCAGCTTGCGACTGCACAGGAAGAGGTAAAGAAACCATTCCCGAAAGAAGCAGAGCTGAATGAAAAGATGGAACGGTTATCCGAGTTAAATGCGTTGCTGAACATGGATGAAAAGGGCAATGAGACGATTATGGCAGATGAGGATATTGGCAGAGAAGGAAGTAGCACAGATAGCAGGGATGCTGTAGAAGAAAAAGAACTTCCGGAAACAGCAGACAGAATCCATAAGCCATCTATTCTGGAACGCTTAAAGCAGGAGAAGGCACAGCAGAATACAGCGGAACAGCCACCTGTACAGAAAACTGCAAAGAAAAAACACGAACAGGAGTTATAAAAGATTTCCCGTCAGAGTTTTCTCTGGCGGGGACATAAAATGGAGGGTTTGTTTATGGCAAATAATATAGAGAAACAGTTAAAGGAAATATCGGAACGGCTGGAACAGGGCGTAAAGGAGATTTTTACTTCGGAACGGTATACGGAATATCTGAATACCATGTCCAAGTTCCATAATTACAGTTTTAATAACACCCTTCTGATCACCATGCAGAAACCGGAGGCTACTCTGGTGGCAGGGTATCAGGCGTGGCAGAAGAAATTTAACCGCCATGTAAAGAGAGGGGAAAAAGGAATCCAGATCATCGCACCGGCACCCATCCGTGAGAAACAGGAGATTGAAAAGATTGACCCTGTAACAAAAGAGCCGGTGATCGGGGATGACGGTCAGCCGGAAACAGAGATCGTGGAGATGGTCATTCCAAGGTTCCGTGTGACAACGGTATTTGATGTCAGCCAGACAGAGGGAGAGCCGATTGCAGAGCTGGAAGTATCGGAACTTACCGGGAGTGTACAGTTTTATGACACGTTTATGGAAGCATTGCAGAACATTTCTCCTGTGCCAATCCGCATGATGGAAATAGAAGGGGAAGCAAAGGGGTATTATCATCAGACAGAAAAGTATATCGCAATTCAGGAAGATATGAGTAATCTTCAGACCATGAAAACCGGAGTACACGAAGTAAGCCATGCATTGCTGCATGACCGGGAGGTAATGGATGCGGAAGGGATTTTAAAAGACCGGATAACCAAAGAAGTGGAAGCAGAAAGTATTGCCTATATTGTCTGCAACCACTTTGGTCTGGATACTTCCGAATACTCTTTTACCTATATTGCCAGCTGGTGTGAAAGCAAGGATATGAAAGCACTCCGGGCATCTATGGATACCATCCGGAAAACGTCTGCGGAAGTCATTGAGAATATCGAGACACAGATGCACGAGCTGGAAATGGAAAGACCAGTTCGGGATACTTTTCATAAGGAAGATTTAATTCTGCATCTTTCAGGCAGTATGGGTTCCGAGTTTACTTATGATCTGATCGAAAACATGAGCAGGGAACAGTTAGAGCAGAATGTGGGGGAATACGTCCGCCTTCTGGAAAGTGGTGAGATAGAGGAAAATGAGAAACCACTGGAAAGTTTTCTGGAAGAAAAAGGTGCTGCCGTCACACCACTCTATGACAGCAGTGGGCACGGAGAGAACTATCCGATTGATTTTTATGATGTGGAATATGATGCTGACACAGGCGTTACTTATTTTTCTGACCTTTCTCCGAAAGATCAGGCAGAGATGCTGGTGCAAAAAGCAGAGTTTCCAAGAAATATTTTTTCGGAAAATGAAAAGGCATTTGTAAATGAATATGCAGAAACTTTCCCCGGACGGGTGGAAAGACTGAATGACCTGGTATGGGATATGAGGGAATCTTACGATGAAGCCGGTTCAAAGCTGGTGTATGAAGTGATCCAGGCAGCAAGGGCGAACTTCCCAGCGAAAGAGCCGGAAATTGCAGAAGAAACAGCCATGCAGTATGCCCACCGTCTGATTGAAACAGCAGAAGCTGCCAATACGGGAGATTTCACAGATTCCCAGAGAAATCTTATTGTGAATTTTGCATATAAGATGGATGACAAAGACGAAGTGCTTGGACTGGTGAACCGTATGATGACTGCAATCCGCAGACCGGGAAGTGAATATACGAGAAGCCTTATGAATGAAATACAGGCACAGATTGACAATTTCCCGGATGGCATGGTTGGTTTTACAGAAATGCACGAGGCAGGAATCCAGTTAGACCATATGCTTCCGCTTACGAAAGACCGTGCATATGAATTGTACCGTGGAGGGGCAGAAATTTATGTGTTACATGGAAATCAAGAGAATCCACAGCTGGCAGAATCAACACTTGTAGACACAGAAGATGCAATTCTTGGATATGACGGTATCTTTGGAATCACAGAAACAGAATGGGAAGTGCAGAAAGAAAGAGAAATATCTGCTACAAAACAGGAAGCACTGGAACAGCAGAGTGCAGAAAAGATTGATGAGACACTTCTTCTGCATGGAGAAAGCGGAAGGTTTGCCATTTATCAGATGGATAGTGGGGATGAGCATACTTATCAGTTTATGGGAATGGAATCCGCAAAGAGTCTGGGCTATACCATTGACGGAAAGGATTACCGGATGGTTTATGCAGCACCGTGGATGCCAACGATCACGTTAGACAATATATTTGAACGCTTTAACATTGACCGACCGGAAGATTTCCGTGGCCATTCCTTATCGGTAAGTGATGTGATCGTGATAAACAGGGGTGCAGAGATCACAGCCTATTATGTAGATTCTTTTGGATTTCAGGAACTTCCGGAGTTTGTCCAGCAGAGAATGAACATGCTGGAACATAATTCCGTCAGGGCATATCCGCCAGTTTATAAAGGAACATTGGAACAGGCAATGGGAGAACGGGATGTGGATGCTTATCTGGATTCGAGAAAGTTAAACCTGGACTGCAAGAAAGCAATCGAAGAAGCTATCCGGGAGAATTTTGACGGGCTGCACTTAAAGCAGAATGCAGCAAAAGAAGTCGTGGAACGCTTCGGGGAAGAACGTATGAATTTTGTTATGGCAAATACCATCCGTGAACTTTCCCATGATGGAAGATTTTCCAGACAGAACAAAGACTGGGCGGAGCATATCGAAGTCCCGGAAAATATCAGCCGGGGCAGAAATCTGAACCTGGATTATGTGATCGAAAGCCACCCGGCAGTTTTAGATGGGTTTATCGACATGGCAAGAGCTGAGATCCGGATGCAGAGGATAGAACAGGCGATAGGAGAAAACGAAGTGACGATTACGGCAGAGACAAGAGGGTATGAAGCAGAAGGACATAACGGAACATGGCATACGGTTGATGAAAAGGAATATGCCGGGGAGAAGTTTTTCTTAATGGAACATGATGAATTTGGCTCCGATGTGGCAGGCATTATCGTAGCAGAAAATGGACAGCTTGTAGCGGAGGATTTATGGAATGGGTTTGATGCAGGAGCGTTAGAAGCTGTATCAGAATATTTGCAGGAAAATGGAACAACACTTTATGACTTGACGGAATTCCCGAAAGATTCTGTTGTAACCCTGCGGAGTGGACAGACACTTACAATCGAAGAAATACAGGCAGTACAGAAAGATACCTGGGAAGAAACGATGGCAGGAAAAAATGAATCTGGAACGGATGTCCGGTTTAATTTCCATGCAGTCAGTGAGGTGCAGCTTCCGGAAAGAATAAAATTAAAGATGCCAGAGATCCATTACATTGATAATTTTTATGTGATGGAAGATGTAAATGCAGAGGGTGTAGTAAAAGTAAACCGGTATGAATCACTGGATGAAGCGATGCAGGAATATTTACGCCTGCCAAATCATCAGGAAAAAGTGCTTGGTATCCAGAATACGGAAACAATGCAGGAAAGCATGGATTTCATCCGATGTGAAAACGGAATAGATCGGCTTACCCATGCGTATGAACAGATCGGAGGGTGGCTGAATCCAGAAATATATGAAGCGGTAAATAAAATGGAAAACATGCTGGACTGGAATGAGGTACAGATTGCATATCAGATTGGAAAACAATACTTTACAATCCAGACCGCAGAAGATGGCTATGACTATACATTTTATAATGAAGATTATCAGGAGGATGATGGAGGAATCTATGACAATCCGACAATCTATGTAGATGAAGCTGCCAGTGATATTTTAGAAGATAAAGGGTACTCACTGGAAGATGCAAAAGTAGTGGATTACGAAGATCTGATGGCAGATGTGGAAGAAGTTCAGGAAGAACAGATGCAGCGGATACAATTAGAAAAGAACTGCCCGGCAAGTATTTTTGAAGGATTTCGCAGGGAAGAAGCAATGCAAACCTATGAAGGAATCGCAATGCAGTTTACCAGGAGTAAAGGGTATCTGACCATACAGGCAACAGAAGAAGGATATTCGTTTATTTTTTATGACTCTGATCTGCATGAAATCCAGGGTGGTGATTATGATAATCCAGACGCATCCATTCAGGAAGCTGCTTATGAAATCCTTAAAAGTGAAAGAATGGATGATATGGAATGTGTCAAAGTGGATTATAAAGAATTTGAAGAAATGACGATCCAGCACTCTAAAGATTTATTGCAGGAGGGGGAACTTCGTGCGACTTCTGAGATTGGAAGAAATGAACTGGCATTAAACAGTCTGAGCAGGGCAGATGTTGAAAGAGGTGTCTTGTATCATGCACAGGCAGTATTAGAAGATATGGGAATGGAACAGGAGGTAGAGCTGCTTGCTGCAAGAGTGTATGGTTCCAGAAGCAGACAAGACCTTTACCGGGAAGATTCTGACCTTGATGTGGTTCTTTCCTATAAAGGTGATATTCGAGAAGATAGCTTTTTCAATGCCTTAAATGAATCTGGTATAGCGATGGCAGGAATTAAGGTGGATATTAACCCGATTGCAGAGGAGCGAATCACTCTGGCAGAGTATATAAAAGAATCCGAAAAATATCTTGACCAGCAGGAGATTAAAAAGCTCGCTGTGGACCTGGATAATTTTAGCTATGACGTTGATACCTATGAGTATAACGATACGGTTGAAAATAGAGAAGAACAGGTGGAAAAACTCACGGAGGATATTTTGAATAAGAAAACAGAAACTATCAAGGACTGGCTGCTGGAGGTATCCGAGGAATCCGATATAGACAGCGATGTTATAACTGCCCGTTCTTTACTTTCCCGTCTGGAAGATACAGAGCGATTTTCTATTTTTGACAAACAGCCGGAGCAGGAACAGCCAGAAGCCACGATCAGTTTTTATGTCGCAGAGTGCATGGAGTTTCCGGTCATGGGAGAGTACCATAACAACCTCACTTTAGAAGAAGCCATTAAAATATATGAGAGTATCCCAGCAGAGAGACTGCATGGGATTAAAGGAATCGGATTTGATCTGCAAGATGGTGATGAAGATTATTCCGGGGAATATGAGTTGATGAGTGCAGACCGGATACGGCGTGATCTGATAGATATGATTCCACACTATAAAGAAAGCCCTCTGGTGCAGAAAGCAATCGCAGACATGGAAAAGTATCTGGATGAAAAGCATGGAAGGGTAAAGGAAACGGAACATACGACAGAAACAGTAATAGGAAGTGGACAGAAACCTTCTGCGGTTGCGGCAGACAGAAGGGCAGAGCAGGAACCGGTATCTGTAAGTCAGAGCCAGCCACAAAAGGCAGAACCTGCAAGCAGAGCAAAAGGTGAAGTGAAGAAATCTGTGCTGCAGTCTTTAAAAGATTTTCAGGCAAGGGCAAAAGCACAGGAGCAGAATAAGACAACGGAGAAATCCAAGACACATAAGAAGGGAGAAGTGGAATTATGATGGATCTGGCGATGAACTTTGATGCGAATGAATGTTTAGTAACCGCAATGTTTGATAAAGGAAACCGAAATGACACGATGGAGGCAATCGACCATATCATTCCTTTTCTGAAAGGCGATGCAGATATGATCGGGCTTGTCTGCAATACCATAAGAAAACTGTTCTGTATGAGCGATGAAGGATATGAAGTTTTTCTTATGGATCTGGAAGAATATAAAATGGAACTGGAAGAGGAGGAAGAAGAATGAGTACAAGGCAGTGTGCAGTATATCAGGTAAAAGATACCCCAGAGTACCGGGATGTCCGTTTCCGTTCTTACGAGAAACTGAAAAGCGAAGGAAGAACAGTCCAGATAGAAAACTATCAGCAGGTGTACATTGGAAGAATCCAGCCGGGGGAAACTCCGGCTGATATTAAACTCCGTTTACAGAAGCAACGACCGAAGAACTTCAAAGGTCATTCCATCGGTTGCAGCGATGTGATCATCATTACCGATGATGGAAAAACCACAGCTTACTATGTCAACAAAGATGGTTTTATCATCATTCCGGAATTTCTCACAATCAAAAGTTCTTCCGATACCAGACTTTCCATTGATACGACCGGGTACGAAATCGAAGGAAAGAAAGGGACATGGCTTGCACAGGATTATATCCTGATGAACGAAAAGAAATGGTTTCTGATGGAACATGAGGAGTATGGGACAAGAGCAGCCTATGTGATTCTCAGTGAAGAAGGTACCGTAGTTATGAATGACTGTTACAACGGCTTTGATGAAGAAGCCAGACGGAACATCCAGAATTTCATGCAGCAACAGGCAGAGCAGGCACAGCAAAAACAACAGGAAATGCAGGCACAAGCCCAGACCGGACAGACACAATCTGGAGAAACACAAAAGAAGAAACCAGAGCTGGCAAACTGGCAGAAGGTTATGGATAATGGAGAATATCTTCGCAGTGCAGAGATGGCAGAAGAAGCCAACTATAATATGATTGACGGACTGATGAATAACACTCCAAAGAAAAAGGATAAGAACGCTCCACGGAGATCGGTACTTAAACGGCTCCGAAATCATCAGAAGAAGATAGCCAGTCAAGGGAAAGGACAGCCACAGCAACAGAAGGCGATGGAAGAAGAGATGGAAAGGAAGAAGAAGTAAAAAAGTCTTGCCGGAATTTTTGAGGGCAATATATAAAAAATGGTTGATTTTTTCTCTCAAATATCATATCATAATATTAACAGGACTCCCCGCACCTCTCACGCAAGTGATGTGTCCCATGGGGAGACATTTTTATTTTGGGAGAAATAATAGTGGATATAAGCGATGGTGTACGGGAAAATCATAGTAAAGCGGGGCATGATTATCAAATTATAAAACAGCCGAAAACCTATGAACAGCAAGTGGAACTTAATACAAAGATTATATTTAAAGACAAAATATATGATATGAATACTATAGATGAAGTGAGCAGCAGATTGATTAGAGTGTTTAGTTAGAAATGGTAAAAATATGGAAGAATGTCAAAATATTTTAGAAATTAGAAATCTTAAAAAGAGTTATATGATTAATAAAGAAAACTCGCTGCAAGTTCTTAAAGGATTAAATATTTCAATTGGTAGCGGAGAAATGGTTGCTCTTATGGGAGCCTCGGGTTGTGGGAAAACAACACTGATAAACTTAATATGCGGGATTGATAAAGCCGATAGTGGCAGCATTATGATTGATCATGAAGAAATAACTAAAATGCGAAGGGCTAAAA